>Ga0256839_1000652_pt1 | contig 44531 bp, 36 predicted proteins | sample 354166metaG_FD_185968 | JGI IMG/M metagenome (GOLD analysis project Ga0256839, IMG submission 185968) | Hydrothermal vent microbial communities from Mid Atlantic Ridge, Atlantic Ocean - 354-166 | ecosystem: Environmental > Aquatic > Marine > Hydrothermal vents | place: Atlantic Ocean: Mid...
ACCACGCGGCGCATGGCATTGTGCAGCGTCCAGGTCTTGTCCTGCTGCGACACTTCGAACATGTCGTTGAGGCTGTCTTCCATGTGCACCCGCACCAGCACGGAGGACGCCGTATCGGGCTCGCCGAACACCAGCGCCAAGTGCACGCGGCCATCGGTCTTGTCCTGAAAGGCCTTGAGCTGGAAATCGCCCGCTGCGGTGGGCAGGCGGCACTCGGCCACTCTCTCGACCGTCTTTTCGTGGGCCATGCGGTAGCGGATGAGATCGGCGACGGTGCCGATCCGCAGACCATGCTCGCGGGCGAAACGCTCCAGTTCCGGACGCCGCGCCATGCTGCCGTCCTCGTTGAGGATCTCGACGATGACCGCGGCCGGTTCAAAACCGGCCAGTTGCGCCAGATCACACCCGGCCTCCGTGTGTCCTGCACGGGTCAACACGCCCCCCGGCTGCGACATGAGGGGGAAGATGTGGCCGGGCTGCACCAGGTCTTCCGGACCGGCGTCGGGCGCCACGGCGGCCTGGATGGTGACGGCGCGGTCCGCGGCCGAGATCCCTGTCGTCACCCCCCGGGCAGCCTCGATGGAAACCGTGAAATTGGTGGTGTGGCTGGCATTGGTGCCGCTCACCATGAGAGGCAGCCGCAACTGCTCGCAGCGCTCCCGCGTCAGGGTCAGGCAGATGAGCCCGCGCCCGTAGCGGGCCATGAAGTTGACATCCTCCGGGCGCACGCAAGGGGCCGCCATGATCAGATCGCCCTCGTTCTCGCGGTCCTCGTCATCCATCATGATGACCATGCGGCCCGCACGGATGTCGGCGATGATATCTTCTATGGTGTCGAGCGCCATGTGACTGAATTCAGGTTGGCGGCGGAATCAGGAATCGGTCTGATCCAGATAGCCATGGTTGGCGAGAAATTCACGGGTAATGGATGAAGCCGGGTCCGCCGCGCGCGCGCCCATGTACAGGCGTTCCAGATAGCGGGCGATGAGATCCACCTCGATATTGACCCTGCTCCCCGCCCGGTACTGGCCGATGGTGGTGTGTTCCAGGGTATGGGGGATGATATTGACGCCGAATTGCGCGCCGTTCACCTCGTTCACCGTCAGACTGACACCGTCCACACACACCGAGCCCTTGGCCGCAATGTATCTGGCCAGGGCCTGGGGCGCCTGGATATGAATGCGCAGCGAGCGGGCATCCTCCACGAGATCGATCACTTCTCCCACCCCATCCACATGCCCGCTGACGAAGTGACCACCGAGCGGAGTGGCGGGAAGGAGGGGTTTTTCCAGATTCACGGCGTCACCCGCGGCCAGCTCGCCGAGCGTCGTGCATTGCAAGGTTTCCGTGGACACATCGGCGCTGAATCCCCCCTCATCCATGGCGACGGCCGTCAGGCACACGCCGCTGACCGCGATACTGTCACCCGGCGTGACGGAGGAAAGATCCAAATCTCCGCAGGCGATGCGCAAACGCACGTCACCCGCGCGTGGCTCGATGGCCGCGATGAGGCCCGTTGCCTGTATGATTCCTGTAAACATGACTGGATTTCCAATTGGAATGAAATGCCTGCTTTTCAGCGGTCGATGCCGGGTTAATATAACATTCTTGTTTCAACACTTGAAATCACGGCGGCCGCGCAGAAAAAACCACCCCATCTTACGCAGGCCTGAGTATGGCGGTGAATCTCCAGTCATCGCCCACTGCGCGGATATCGCGGATGTCCAGTTCGACGGCTTGCGCCAAGCGGTCGATGCCTTCCAGGTTCAGCAGGCCGCGCCCCGCGCTGCCCAGCAATCGAGGCGCCATGTAGACGACGAGTTCATCCACCAGGCCGGCCCGTACCATGGCCCCCGCCAGGGTGGCGCCGGCCTCCAGAAGAAGCTCGTTGACCTGCCTCGCGGCAAGATCGGCCAGGACGGACTTCAGGTCCACCCGTCCCCGTGAGGACAGACACACAACGGCCGCGCCCTGTTCTTCCAGCGCAAGCCTTTTTTCATCCGGGGCGTCCGCGCAGTAGATCAATGCCTCGCCGGGCTTCGCTAGAATCCTGGCCTGCGGGGGCGTCCTCAGCCGGGAGTCGGTGATCACCCGCAGGGGCTGGCGGGGTGTATCGATGCGCACGTTCATGGCCGGGTCGTCGTCCAGCACCGTGCCGATGCCCGTCATGACGGCGGAGCTGCGCGCGCGCAGGCGCTGCACGTCCCGGCGGGCGGCCTCCCCCGTGATCCACTGGCTCTCGCCACCGGCCGTCGCGGTGCGGCCGTCCAGGGTCATGGCCATCTTGCAGCGCACCAGGGGCCGCCCTTCGCGCATGCGCAGGCTGTAGCCGGGGTTCAGCGCCTCCGCGCGGTCGCGGCACAGGCCGCTGTCCACCACCATGCCCGCCGCCTTGCACGCCGCCAGCCCCTTGCCACGCATGAGGGGATTGGGGTCTTCCATGGCGGCGACGACCCTGGCCGCACCGGCCTCGCGCAGGGCCGCGGTACAGGGTGGCGTGCGCCCATGGTGACAGCAGGGCTCCAGAGTAACATAGGCCGTGGCGCCGCGGGCGGCCTCGCCGGCATCACGCAGGGCGGCCACCTCCGCATGGGGGCCGCCCGCCACTTCATGCCACCCCTCACCCACGATGCGCCCGCCTTTCACCAGCACGCAGCCGACGCGGGGATTGGGATCGGTGGTATACAGGCCCCGCTCCGCCAGGCGGATGGCGCGGGCCATGTACATGTGATCCTGGGGGGAAAACATCAGGTGGAAGTTTTGTTCTTGAGCCGCTCGATCTCTTCCTGGAAGGCGTGGACATCCTGAAAACTGCGGTACACCGAGGCGAAGCGCACATAGGCCACCTCGTCCAGCTCACGCAGGGCCTCCATGGCCCAGTCACCCAGTTGCCGCGACATGATCTCGCGTTCCCCCGCCGTATGCAGGTGATGCTTGATGCGGTTCAGGGCCAGTTCGATGTCGTCGCTGCTGACCGGGCGCTTCTCCAGGGCGCGCAACATGCCGCGGCGCAGCTTCTCCTCGTTGAAGGGCTCGCGCGAGCCATCGCTCTTGACGATGCGCGGAAACACCAGCTCCGCGGTCTCGAAGGTAGTGAAACGCTCACTGCAGGCGAGGCATTCACGGCGGCGGCGGATGGCATTGCCATCGCTCGCCAGGCGCGAGTCGATCACCTTGGTCTCGTCTTCATTGCAGAAAGGACAGCGCATGGGCTTATGTTCAGCATTGAGCGTGAGAGGTAAAGCGTGAGGCGGGAGCAATCCACGCCTTCACATCTTCCCCGGCCCCATTCGCTTCACCCTTCATGCTTCACGCCTCACGCCTGATAAACCGGGTAGCGCCTGCAGATTTCCAGCACCTCGCCCTTGACGCGGGCGATGGTCTCCTCGTTGCCGATGTCGTCCAGGATATCGCAGATCCAGATGGCGAGCTGTTCGGCCTCCTGTTCCTTGAACCCCCGGGTGGTGATGGCCGGGGTGCCGATGCGGATGCCGCTGGTGACGAAAGGCGACTGGGGATCATTGGGCACGCTGTTCTTGTTGACCGTGATGTTGGCGGCGCCCAGGGCCTGGTCGGCATCCTTGCCGGTGATGCCGCGCTTGATGAAATCCACCAGAAAGAGATGGTTGTCGGTGCCGCCGGAGACGATGTCGTAGCCCCGCGCCTGCATGCAGCCGGCCATGGTGCGCGCATTGGCGACGACCTGCTGCTGATACGCCTTGAATTCAGGCTGCAGGGCCTCCTTGAAGGCCACGGCCTTGGCGGCGATGACGTGCATGAGCGGCCCGCCCTGGGTGCCGGGGAAGACCATGGAATTGAGTTTTTTCTCGATTTCCGCATTGGCGCGCGCCAGGATGACGCCGCCGCGCGGGCCGCGCAGGGTCTTGTGGGTCGTGGAAGTGGTGATGTCGGCGATGTTCACGGGGCTGGGATAGCAACCTGCGGCAATCAACCCCGCCACATGGGCCATGTCCACGAACAACAGGGCGCCCACATCGTCCGCGATGTCGCGGAAGCGCTGCCAGTCCACCACCCGGGAATAGGCGCTGAATCCCGCCACGATCATCCTGGGCTTGTGCTCCGCCGCCAGATCCGCCACCTGCCGGTAGTCGATTTCCCCCGTCCCGGGATCCAGGCCGTACTGCACGGCATGATACAGCTTGCCCGAGAAGCTGACCTTGGCGCCATGGGTGAGGTGCCCGCCATGGGCCAGGCTCATGCCCAGGATGGTGTCGCCGGGATTGAGCAGGGCCATGTAGACCGCCGCATTGGCCTGGGAACCGGAATGGGGCTGTACGTTGGCGTAATCGGCGCCAAACAACTCCTTGAGGCGGTCGATGGCCAGTTGCTCCACCACATCCACGTTTTCACAACCGCCGTAATAACGTTTGGCCGGATAACCTTCAGCATATTTGTTGGTCAACACTGAACCCTGGGCCTCCATCACCCGGGGACTGGTGTAGTTCTCGGAGGCGATCAATTCGATGTGCTCCTCCTGCCGGCGCGCCTCGGCCTCGATGGCAGTCCAGACTTCGGGGTCAAATTCAGCGATATTCATGGACGATGGAAACATGTTTCACCTTTTATCCGTTGCAATCCTGCGATTGTGAAAAACGAGACAGGATACCCGATACGCCTGTGTCTATCCACAACATTCCTGCGGGCGCCCTCCGTGACAGCAGCCCGGTGGTCACGCAGGTTTTCCAGCGGCAGGAACCATCCTTGAATCCCAATTTGCCCATAGAAATCAGCACGTTTCATGAAAAATGGTCGTGCACACGGGAAATTATTTGGCCTGTTAATTCAAGGGCAGTTGTGATAGAATTATATTCCTTGAATATTCAGTGACTTACTTATCCTGCCGTCAAATTACTGTCTCCAAACACAAGAAGATGACAGTACTCTGAAACACATTGACCGGCAGAACACTTCAAGATATTCCCATGCTCACGGATACGGTGCATAGCCAGGCGGGGAATAGATTGACCGTTGACGCAACCATGCAGACAAAAACACCAATTTCAATTACCCCAAGAGCCTTGCAATTGCTGCAGGCCCTGAAAGGTAGCGACACGGGTGCTGCCATCTTCGAGCATGTGGAAAACATCCTCGAGGACTACGAATCCAATACCCAGCAGACACAACGAGCCTATCTGGAACTGATCCATGTCCTGCTGGATGAGTTTGACAAGCAGTTGAGCGCCGGCTCCCCACTGCTGATCCATCTCAAACTCGTAAAGATGCGCCTCGGCAACCCCCTCAACGCCTCGGAGATCCGCGCCATCTGCAGGCAGATACAGAATATCTCGCGGAAGCTCTCTGAGGAAATCCGGATGCCCGAACCAGAGTTCGAGGCTGCTCTTCCCACCAGGCAGGAAAAAATGACTGAAGCCACTCAAACAACAACAGAAATAAACGGCGGACCCACCCATGCCACCAGGGACACATCCCCTCTCGCCACGGAACCGATGGAACCCCCGCAGGGTGAGCGTGCAGAAGCACCTTCCACCCTGCCTGAAAGGCATGAGAAAGAAATAACCGATGCAGGCGTTGAACCACCACCCACCTACGACAAAGGCTTCGAGGACAAACGCAACCGCATCCGTAAGATCCAGAAGAACCTCACCCACCACCTCAACGAGGTCATCAAGCAGAACGAAAAGTTCGGTGTCCTGCTGGAGGTAGAGCACGAAACACTGCGCCACACCGACAACATCAATGAAGTAAGCCGTCTCAAGGAGGCCCTGATCAAGGAAATCTCGCGCCTGGCGGAAGGTCACAAGGCCCTGGCGAGAAAACTCAACAGCGCCAGCAAATATCTGCAGATCATCGAAAACGAAGGCAAGCACCTAAACGAGGAACTGGCGCGGGTGCACATCCTCAGCCTTACGGACGAATTGACGGAACTGCCCAACCGGCGCGCCTTCATGCGCCGCCTGGAAGACGAGGTCGGACGTGTGCAACGCTACGGTTACCCCCTCTCCCTGGTGCTGCTGGACCTGGATCACTTCAAATCCATCAACGACATCCACGGACACGCCGCCGGTGATGCCGTGCTGCGCAACTTCTCCAACAATATCCTGACCATTTTCCGCCACCACGACCTGGTGGCCCGCTATGGCGGCGAGGAATTTGCCGTCATTCTGCCCAACACCGATCAGAATGGCGCCTTACGGGCATTGCAGAAGGTACAGAAGAAGGCCAGTTTCACGCCCTATCACTACAACGGCAAGACCACGCCCATGCCCACCTTCTCCGCCGGCGTCGCCCTCTACCGTCCGGGCGAACCGCCCAGCAGCCTGATCGAGCGCGCCGACAAGGCCTTGTATCAGGCCAAACGGCAGGGCCGTGACCGTATTGTACTAGCAGATGGTGAACCCGAAGAAAAGGCAAACTCTCCGGCCATCCCCCCCTCATCCGCGCAATGACCCTGCCGCAATCACGATACCGCCTGTAGCAGTCTGCCACTGCCACACGCTCAGGGCCGGTCGTCGATCTTCTGGCCTTCCTTCACGACCGGCATCAGGTCCGCCTTGCTGACACCCATGGCCAGAACGCTGGATCCCGCGATATAGATGGAGGAATAGGTCCCCACGATAACGCCGATGATGAGCGCAAAGGCAAAGCCGCGGATGATTTCCCCTCCCAGAAAAAACAGCGCCAGCAACACCAGCAAGGTGGTCAGCGAGGTGATCATGGTTCTGGATATGGTCTGGTTGATGGATACATTGAGGATATGCTCAGCCGTACCCTTGCGCATCTTGCGAAAGTTCTCGCGAATGCGGTCGAATACCACGATGGTGTCGTTGAGGGAGTAACCGATCACGGCAAGGATGGCCGCCAGCACCGACAGGTCGAACTCCATCTGCAGCAGGGAAAACACACCGATGGTGATGATGACATCATGCACCAGGGCAATGACGGACCCGGCCGCGAAGCGTTTCTCGAAGCGGATGGCCACATACACCAGGATACCAAACAGGGCATACAACATGGCCAGGCCGCCATCTTCCGTCAGCTCGTCACCGACCTGTGGGCCAACGAACTCGATTCGGCGCATTTCGATCTTCCCCGGGTAGTCACTCTTCAGCGCCTCCAGCACCTTGGTGCTGATTTCCGCGCTGCTGAGATCCTCGCGAGGCGCGAGACGGATCAATACTTCATGGGCAGAGCCAAAATACTGCACCATGGCGCTGTCGAAACGGGCCTCTTTCATGACATCCCGAACGGCATCCAAATCGATGGCCTGCGGAGAACTGATTTCCACGAGCGTTCCGCCAGTAAAGTCCACACCCAGGTTGAGGCCACGGGTAACGATGGAGACCAATGCGATGATGATGAGTATGGTGGACAAAACCGCAGCAACCCTGCGCTTGCCCATGAAATCGAATGTCGTGTCTTTCTTGAATATCTGCATTGCCGTTTCCAGTCGTCAAATTGCCAGCTTGTCCACCTTGCGCCCGCCATACATCAGATTGACGACGGCGCGCGTGCCCATGATGGCGGTGAACATGGAAGTCAGGATCCCGATGGACAGGGTGACGGCAAAGCCCTTGATGGGACCGGTGCCGAAACTATACAGCACCACCGCCGCAATGAGCGTGGTGATGTTGGCGTCCGCGATGGTGGAAATGGCCTTGCTGTAACCGGCGCTGATACTGGCCTGAGGACTGTTGCCGTTGCGCAATTCCTCGCGGATGCGCTCGAAAATCAGGACATTGGCGTCCACCGCCATACCCACCGTGAGCACGATTCCGGCGATACCAGGCAGGGTCAGGGTGGCCTGCAGCATGGACAACACCGCCACCATGAGTACCAGATTGAGCGCCAGGGCCAGATTGGCCACCAAGCCGAAGGCGCGGTACCAGAAGGCCATGAAGGCCAGCACCAGCACGAAACCGATGATGACGGAGCGGAAGCCCTGGGAGATATTCTCTTGTCCCAGGCTGGGACCCACGGTGCGCTCCTCGACGATCTCGATAGGCGCCGCCAGGGCGCCGGCGCGCAGCAGCAGGGCCAGCTTGCGCGCCTCTTCCGTGCTGTCCAGGCCGGTGGTCTGGAAGCGCTTGCTGAAGTGGTCGCGGATAGTGGCCACGTTGATCACTTCCTGCACAGTGCGGGTGGTCTTGACCTTCTTGCCGTCCACGATGCGTGTCTGCGGCTTGTTCTCAATGAAGACAACGGCCATGCCCTTGCCAATATTGTTCTTGGTGGTGTCCCCCATCTTCTTTGCGCCCTTGCTGTCCAGAGTCACATAGACAGCGGGCGATCCGGTCTGCTGGTCGATGCCGGAGGAAGCGTCGATGATCTGGTCGCCGGTTACGATGACGCGTTTCTTGAGCAGAATGGCTTCTCCATTGCGCTGCTTGTACAGGCGCGACCCTACCGGCACCTGCCCTGCCAGGGCATCCTCGATGCTGCCGGTTTCGTCCACCAGGCGGTATTCCAGCGTGGCGGTGGCGCCCAGAATTTCCTTGGCGCGGGCGGGGTCTTGCACGCCGGGCAACTGCACCACGATGCGGTTGACGCCCTGCTGCTGAATCACCGGCTCGGCCACGCCCAGTTCATTGACTCGCTTGCGCAGGGTGATAATGTTCTGTTGCACCGCGAACTTCTTGATTTCACGCAGTTCCTTGTCAGAGATGACCAGGCTCATGAAATAACTGCCATCACGATCGATATTTTTCCGCTCCAATTCCTGGAACTCCCGGGCGATGAGGTCATCGGCCCTTTCACGCTCGGCCTCGTTACGGTACTTGACTTCGATGCCACCATTGTTCTTTCTGGCAAGTGACAGGTAGCGGATCTTCTCGGAGCGCAAAGTGGCGCGGATATCACTGACATAGCGCTCTTCCGCCTGCCTGACCGCGGCATCCATGTCCACCTCCATGAGGAAGTGTACGCCGCCACGCAGATCGAGCCCCAGATACATGGGGTCGGCATTGATGGCCGCCAGCCACCCAGGCGTGGCGGGCAGCAGTGTCAGCGCCACCACATAGTCCTCGCCCAGTTCGTCCACCAGGGCATCCTTGGCCTTGAGCTGAACAGAGGTGTCGCTAAAGCGGATGAACAGCTTGTCCTGGACTTTTTCCACGGCGGTAAAGTCGATCTGCGCGTTCCTGAGCGTGTTGATGAAGCGCATCTGTGCCTCTTCATCGATGGCCGTCGCACGCAGGGGCGAGATCTGCACGGCAGGGTCTTCACCATAGAGGTTGGGCAGGGCATACACCAGCCCGGTGACCACCACGATGACTACGAGGATATACTTCCACAGAGGATATTGATTCATGATCTACCGCCTTGCTCGGAAACGCCGCGCCGTCAGCCGGATTTTTCGTCCTGCTTCTTCCCGCCCGTATCAGCGCCCTCACCAGACTTTTCTGACTCATCGGCCAGCGCAGCCTGTTCGGCCTTCTTGGCCTTGCCCTGCTTGCCCGGGGACTTTTCGCCACCCTTGATGGTGCCCTTGGGCACCAGAGAGGTGACGGCGCTCTTCTGCATCTTGACCCGTACGCCTTCGGCAATCTCCACCGTGACGAAATTCTCGTCCACCTTGGTGATACGGCCCAGCAAGCCACCGCTGGAGACCACTTCGTCACCCTTGGTGAGAGAACCTACCATTTGCTTGTGTTCCTTGGCCCGCTTGATCTGGGGGCGCAGCAACAGAAAATAGAAAATCACGAAAATCAGGATCAGCGGCACCAGGCTCGCAAATCCCGAGGCATCCCCGGCGGCCGGGGCGGCTTCGGCCCAGGCATCATTGATAAAAAAGCTCATAAGTAGATCCCCTTCCACTCCTTAGTCAGTCAAACAGCGCGCTATTATGACATATGAGGCACGTTTTGCGCGCGTTTTTCGTAAAATCCGCCGACATATTCCTCCAGAGTATGGTTCGCGATGGCGTCGCGCAAACCCTCCATCAGGCGCTGGTAATAATAAAGGTTGTGTATGGTATTGAGCCGCGCCCCCAGAATCTCGTTGTTGGCCGCCAGATGGCGCAGATAGGCGCGGCTGTAGTGCCGGCAGGTATAGCAGCCGCAGTCCTCGTCCAGGGGCCGGGTATCGCCGCGGTAGGTGCTGTTGCGGATACGGACCACCCCGGAATGGACGAAAAGGTGGCCGTTGCGGGCATTGCGCGTGGGCATCACGCAGTCGAACATGTCGATGCCGCGGCGCACCGCCTCGACGATATCCTCGGGCTTGCCCACCCCCATGAGATAACGGGGGGCGTCGACCGGCATGGCGGGGGTGATATGTCCCAGAATGCGCAGCATGTCGGGCTTGGGCTCCCCCACGGACAGGCCGCCGATGGCATAGCCGTCGAAGCCGATATCCACCAGCCCGGCCAGGGACTCGTCACGCAAGTGCTCGTACATGCCGCCCTGAATGATGCCGAACAGGGCCGACGAGGCGCCGTCATGGGCCGTCTTGCTGCGCGCCGCCCAGCGCAGGGACAGGGCCATGGATTCCCGCGCCGCCTCTTCCGATGCGGGATAGGGCGTGCATTCATCGAAGATCATGGCGATATCCACGTTCAGGGCCCTTTGCACCGCCATGGATTCCTCCGGGCCGAGAAAGACCTTGGCCCCATCCACGGGTGAACGGAAGGTGACCCCGCGTTCCGACAATTTGCGCATCTCGCACAGGCTGAAGACCTGGAACCCCCCGGAATCCGTCAGAATGGGACCTGGCCAGTTCATGAACTCGTGCAGACCGCCATGGGCGGCGATCACCTCCACCCCGGGGCGCAGCATGAGATGGAAGGTATTGCCGAGGATGATCTCGGCTCCCATGGCCCGCAACTCCTCGGGGGTCATGGCCTTCACCGTGCCGTAGGTGCCGACGGGCATGAAGGCCGGCGTCTCCACCGTGCCGCGCGGGAAGACCAGGCGTCCGCGGCGGGCCGCGCCATCCGTATCGAGCAAGGTGAACTTCATGGGTATTGCCTGCTGAGGAACATGGCGTCACCATAGCTGAAAAAGCGGTATTTTTCCTCCACCGCATGGCGGTAGGCGCCCATGACCCTGTCCATGCCGCCAAAGGCGCACACCAGCATCAGCAGGGTCGATCCGGGCATGTGGAAGTTGGTCACCAGGGCATCGACGCAGGAAAAGGCGTAACCGGGCGTGATGAAAATATCGGTGGCGCCCCTGAAGGGCTCGATCCGCCCGGAGCGCGAGGCAGTCTCAAGGCTGCGCACCACGGTGGTGCCCACGGCAATGACCCGCCCCCCGCGGCGGCGCGTCTCTTCGACCTGCTCACACACCTGTGGAGAAACCTCCATGTATTCTTCATGCATGCGATGCCGGCTGACATCCTCCACCCGCAACGGCTGAAAGGTGCCGGCCCCCACGTGCAGGGTAACGAAGGCCGTGCGAACGCCCTGCTCCCGCACCTGGCCGAGCAGGGCCTCATCGAAATGCAGGCCTGCCGTCGGCGCCGCCACGGAACCCTGTCGCCGCGCAAAGACAGTCTGATAACGCGCCCGGTCCAGGGGTTCATCCTGGCGGGTGATGTAGGGTGGCAGGGGAACATGACCGATGCGCTCCAGGATCTCCATCACGCTCCCCTCCCCTTGCAGCGACAGGCGGTAGAACGCCCCTTGACGCCCCTCAACGCGGGCCGTCACCTCTCCGGACAGCGTCAACCGGCTGCCCGCCCGCAATGTCTTGCCGGAACGCAGCTGAGCCAGTATCTCCCGCCCTTCGAGCAAACGCTCCAGGAAGATCTCCACACGCCCGCCCGTGGCTTTCCGGCCGAACAGGCGGGCGGGAATGACGCGGGTATCGTTGAAAACCAGCAGGTCCTTCTCATTCAGCAATACAGGCAAATCGGCAAATATCCTGTCCTCCACCTTCCCTCCGGCGGGCAGGACCAGCAGGCGGCTGGTGGCGCGCTCGGCCAGGGGATATTGGGCGACCAGGTTCTCCGGCAGTTCATAATGGAAATCTGAACGTTTCATAGCAGGCGCAAGATACAGGAAGGCGGGGCGCAGTGACAAGACACATTCTTCGCCGCTCATCGCTCCGCGTACATCCAATATATTTATGCTCTGGCAGCCTTGTCACCCGCAAGGCCTCACTTGTATACTACGCCGGCAATGCCGGGGTGGCGGAACTGGTAGACGCGCCGGACTCAAAATCCGGTGACCTTGCGGTCGTGCGAGTTCGATTCTCGCTCCCGGCACCACTCGATCACGTCCCCCCCAAACTCGGCTAAAGTATTGCGCACACCGGATCGTTACAGTCAGAACAGCGGCTTATGCCGTCACCGGGCGGGGAAACGACGGTCTCCCCAAGATTGAAGACGAAGTGACAACAAAAACCAAGGACAAGACAAGAAAAATGCCAGGCACACGATTCACATTGGAAGTCCAACCGGTCATCCCGGAACAGTTGAAACGGCTGGAAGAGCTGGCCAATGACATACGTTACAGCTGGGACAGCCAGATACGCAGCCTGTTCGTGAGGCTGGATCCCCTGTTATGGGCCGAGGTGGGCCACAATCCCAAGGTCTTCCTGCGCCGCATCGCCCAGGAAAAGCTCGAGGCCGCTCTTCAGGATCATGTCTATCTGCGCGATTACGAGACCGTCCTGTCCGCTTACGACGCCTATAACAACCAGAACGTGCAAAGCGACATTGCCACCCTGCTCGATCCCGATAAGGACCTGGTGGCCTATTTCTGCGCGGAGTACGGTTTTCACGAAAGCTTTCCTATCTACTCAGGCGGGCTGGGCATCCTGGCCGGCGATCACTGCAAGGCCGCCAGCGATCTGGGCGTCCCCTTCGTGGCCGTCGGCCTGCTGTACCGGAAAGGCTATTTTCACCAGACCATCGACGGCCATGGCAACCAGGTGGCGCACTACGACCGCACCGAACCCGAGGACCTTCCCATCACGCCGGCCACCGATGAGCAGGGGCGGGAATTACACGTGCAGGTTTCCATGCCAGGGCGTGAGGTCAACCTCAAGGTGTGGCAGGCCAAGGCCGGCCACATCACCCTCTATCTGCTGGACAGCGATGTGGAGGGGAACCGCGACGAAGACTGCCGCATCACCCACCAGCTCTATGGCGGTGACAGTGACACGCGCATGCAGCAGGAGATCGTGCTGGGTATCGGTGGGGTGCGCGCCCTGCGCGCCCTGGGACTCACGCCCACGGTATGGCATATCAATGAGGGGCACTCCGCCTTCCAGATCCTGGAGCGCTGCCGGACCTACGTCCAGAACGGCCTGGACTTCGCGAGCGCCCTGGAGCTGATTGCCTCCAGCACCGTTTTCACCACCCACACCCCCGTTCCGGCAGGACATGATATCTTCGAGCATGAGCATATCCTGAGTTACTTCAACGAGTTCATCAACGACCTGCGCCTCACGCCCCAGCAGTTCCTCGAGCTGGGCGCCTACCCGAGCAATCCCACGGGTTTCAACATGACCTCCCTGGCCCTGCGCGGCACCACCTTTCACAATGGTGTGAGCCGCATCCACGGCGGCGTGGCCTCGCAGATGGAGGCCTACGTATGGCCCCAGGTGCCGGCGGAAGAGAACCCCATCGATTACATCACCAATGGGGTGCATGTCCCCACCTTCCTGGCCCGTGAATGGGTCAACCTGTTCGACCTGCGTTTTGGAGGCGGGTGGAGAAACGAGCTGCTCAACACCTCATTCTGGGAGGCCATCGACACCCTGCCGGATCACAGCTTCTGGAGCGTGCACCAATCGCTGAAGACCAAGCTCTTCGAGGATGTCTACAAACGCATCAGCCTGCAACACCGCCGCAACGGCTACAGCCCCACGCAGATCGAGCGCCTGACGCGACATCTCACCAGCCCTGAATCGGACATCCTGACCATCGGCTTTGCGCGCCGCTTCGCCACCTACAAGCGTGCGCTGCTGCTGTTCTCCGACCGCGAGCGCCTGGCGCGCCTGGTCAACGACCCCGAGCGCCCGGTCATGTTCCTGTTCGCCGGCAAGGCCCATCCCCATGATGTGCCGGGCCAGGAGCTGCTGCGCGTAATCCACGAGTATTCTCTGCAGCCCGAATTCGAGGGCAAGATCATCCTCATCGAGGGCTATGACCTGGCCCTGGGCCGCAAGCTGGTCAAGGGCGTGGACGTGTGGCTCAACACCCCCCAATACCCCCTCGAGGCCAGCGGCACCTCCGGGCAGAAGGCGGGTATCAATGGCGGCATCAATCTCAGCGTGCTGGACGGCTGGTGGGGCGAAGGCTACAACGGGGAAAACGGCTGGGCCATCACGCCCCATGGGCCTCATTTCGACGAGGAATTCCGTAATGAGGAAGAGACCCATGAATTGATGGACCTCCTGGAAACCCAGGTCGTACCGCTGTATTACAGGCGCGACGGGCACGGCTATTCGCGCGACTGGGTGCGCATGTCCAAGGCCTCCATGAAAACCCTCATGCCACGCTTCAACGCCCAGCGCATGGTCATGGACTATGTGCGAAAATACTACAGCAACGCCAGCAAACAGGCTGCCGTGCTGCGCGCCGACGACAAGCGCCCCGCCAGTGAACTGGCCCGCTGGAAACAGAAAGTTCGTGAAGCCTGGCCCAGGGTCAATATGCGCAGAATCGACGAAGCTCCCAACACTATCCAGGCAGGCGCTCCCCTGCCCATTGAGATTGCCGCCAATCTCGACGGACTCGATGCCAGCGATGTCTATATGGAGTGCCTGGTGGGCACCGAGGCGGAGAATGGCGCATTTCAGATCCAGGAGATCTACCGCATGGAAACCACCGGGCAGAATCACCAGGGTGAAACGTTGTTCAAACTGGACCTCACATCCCCCCTGTCAGGCCTGCAATATTACAAGATTCGCCTCTATCCCTATCACGACCTCCTGGGCCGGCGGTTTGAAACGGGATTGATGCTGTGGCTGTAGAAGAACCCCCCGGCCCATCTCTCCCGGAAGAGGGTGTTGTAAAAGACATTCGTAGGTTGGGCTGAGGAACGAAGCCCAACCTACAGAAAAAACCGGCTTTTGCGACAACCTCCGGAAAGGGAGAGAACACTCAGCCTGGGAGCCAGGTAGCCTGGCGGATCAAACCGTAAACTTGGATACCAGCCCGTGCAGTTGCGCCGTCATGGCTGAAACATCCTCACTGGCGCGCATGAGATGATCACTGCTTTCTGAGGTCTGCACCGCCACATCGTTGATCTCCACGATGCTGCGGCTGATCTCTTCGGCAACGGCAGTCTGCTGCTCGGCGGCGCTGGCGATCTGGGTGTTCATATCGTTGATTGTCGCCACCATGTCAGTAATAGAGACCAGCGAGGTACCGGCGCGGGATGACTCGTCCACACTGACCTGGGCCTGTTCCCGGCTGGCCTTCATGACCTTCTCCGCCCGCTCGGCGCCTACCTGAAGCTTTTCGATGATTTCCTGTATCTCCTGGGTGGACTGCTGGGTGCGCTGGGCCAGAGTGCGTACTTCATCGGCCACCACGGCGAAACCCCGTCCCTGCTCACCGGCGCGGGCGGCCTCGATGGCGGCATTGAGGGCCAGCAGGTTGGTCTGCTCCGCAATGGCCTTGATGACATCCAGTACAGTACCGATATTCTCGCTGTCCGTCGCCAGTTGATGTATGACGCTGGCGGCCTCGTCCACGTCGCTGGCCAGCTTGTCGATGGTCGACACGGCCTGTGAAACGACTTGCTTGCCATTGCCCGCCTCCGCATCCGCCGCCTTGGCGGCGCCCGCCGCGTCACCGGCATTGCGCGCCACCTCGTGCACCGTGGCTGACATTTCATTCATGGCCGTGGCCACCTGGTTGATATCGCCCTGTTGCTTGACCACGCCCTGGCGCGACTGGGCCGACACGGCCGACATTTGCTCTGAAGCGCTGCTGAGGCGCTCCACTGACTCGGTGATCTCGCGGATGATGCCCTGCAGTTTCTCCACGAAGCGGTTGAACTCCGCCACCAGCTCGCCCACCTCGTCCTGGGAGTTACTGTGCAGGCGCTTGCGCAGATCACCCTGGCCGGAGGCCATTTCACGCAGGGAAACGGCCACGCTGTGAATATTGTTGGTGATCGATGAGCCGATATACATACCCAGAAACCCCAGCACCGCCACCATGACGAAGGCAATAACAACCCCGGTAATCAAGGCCTGGTTGGACGTCTTCTTAGCCTGTTCGATGGTGGACTCGAACCGCTTGTACGCCATGTCGCGGAAGGCCGTCCGCGATGCCTTGAAATCGTCACGCGCGGCGTTCATGGCGCTGATGGTCTCCCCGGACTTGGCAAGATCGACCGTGCCGGCCACCATGCCCTGGGCAAACCCGTAGGCAATCTTGAAGTATTCCGCAAAAACCCGTGTCAGCTCATCCACGTCCCCCTGGAGTCCGGGCTCCAGCTCGACGATGGCCTTCAGGTTGTTATGAAACTGGCTGGCATAGGCCTTGGCCTCCTCCAGAGGCTCTTCATCCATGATGGCGACAGACTGATTGATGCTTTCGATGGTGCGCAAGGCGATATTCTCGTTATTCTGCACCTTGTCGAGAATGGGGAAATGGAGATTGTGTATTTCGTTGAGACGCTGTGAATTTTCGGATTTGACGAAATAGTTGAATGTCAGGTAGGCAACGAATCCCAGCATCCCCACGCCGGCAATCAAGATAATCTTGTGCCTGATCGACAAGTTTTTCGCAAAATTCATTATTTCTTCCTCACAATAATGTTGCCGGCTTCCCTGATTGCTTTTCTGCCAATCTTGTAATTGGTGCGATCACCGGCGCCATGCTTGCCTTGCACCTCCCTGGGACAAGCGCCTCATTGGGGATATCGGAAACCCCTGAAGGAACTTTAAGAAAAGGCGCGGCTTTTTCACGGGGCCAAGAAAAACCCCATGCCTGACCTGGCATGGGGAATTCTGTATTTGAAATTGGCCCGCTTCAGTCTGTAGAGAAGATGACCTTCACCGAACCACTTGCTGAGGCGCTGTCGATATAGCCAATCGCACCCTTCTTGCTTTTGACGAACTCGATGACGGCCTGGTCATCCGGAACCACCTCAGGAGGACTTCCTTTCCCGGAAAACACCCGCGACGCCCAATACTGCAACACCTTGGTGCTGGACTTTCCCAGGATTTTCTTATTGAAGGTATCATAGACCGGAGAAGTCTCCGCCTGATTCACCGGCACGGCCGTCTCTCCATTGGGCAGGCTCTTGACCTTGCCCAGGAATACCGATTTGACCTGTGATTTCGACAGACTGTCGATATTACTGTCCGGCGAGACAATGACGACGACTCCCGCCGACGCCTGACTGACCAGGAAGAGCGCCAGACCCACGGCAGCCAACCTGAACATATTGTTCCAGGCAGATGCTCTGTTTTTTTTGCTAGCCCTATTCATTCTCTGCCCTCCTTAGAAGACCGTATCGACGGCGAAGCCAAACATATTCATGGAATCGTTCTCCGGCGTGTCTTCGAACAAACCATCACCATCCGTATCGACCTGACTGAGCTCCACCTTTACGACGACCTGATTGGAGACATTGTACTTCAGGCCCACGGTGCTGATCTGCTGCCCATCTCCATTGTCACGCGACCAGTCCTGATAAGTGACATGGGGCAGCCATTTACCGAAACGGTAGCCCAGGGTGCCATACCAGGAATCGGAATCGCCCGCCGACACCCCCATCATCTTGAAATCCATGGTCACCCTGGCCGCCTCGGCATAGACCAGGAAATTGTTCCAGTCGATCTTGACGCCGCCCACGACCGCGGCATGCTCCTGGTTGTTCATGGGGCCCATCATGGGGTCGTTCACATCCGTTTCCATCTTCCCCCGGTAACCGGACACCTGGAATATGACCGTGTCATCCCAGTTGGCGCGCCCCGTGGCACCCAGCATCTGCCTGACATCCATCATCTCCAGCCCCACCTGACCGCCGAACACATCCAGCGTCCAGGCCCAGTCCCCGGTGCTGACATCCCACAGCAGGCTGCCGCCGGTGTAAGACTCGCGGGTGGCCTGCGGCCCCTGCATCTGTTCGGAATAGATCGCCACCGGCGCCTGAATCCAGGGGTAAGTCACGCCCACTTCCACGTATTCATTGACGATGCCTACCGGGTATTTGATCTTGCCGGTGCGCAGCGCCAGGGTATCCTGAAGCTGGAAAGTGGCGAAGGCCCAGTCCACATGGATCGCATAACTGTCGTCCTGGATGGCCGCAAAGAGCTGTGTCGCCACGGTAACCCGATCAGTGAGCCGTGAACTGACATTGAGACCCAGCTTGGTGCCATAGAAGCTGCCGTCGTCATCAATGCCTGACGCCGCGTGATCAGCCTGCCAGGCCGTCTTTTCATCCGTAATGCTGTAGCGCGTGGAAAAGAACCCGTCGAGGCGGGTCCGGTCCACCCAGGTCTCGGCCCACAGCATCTGCGCGGGCAGCAGCAAGCCCAGAATGGCCCCCGCCTGCCATAAACGTTTGTGCTTACGCTCCATATGTTGCCTCCTTAAATCGTGTCTCTCCAGGATCTCAGACCCGCACAGAGAATGCGAGGCGGATCGACCTATTCACTTGACCACACGTTCCTTGTGCAACCCCGGCCATACTAAACCACATTGGCGGCACCCGTTGCCACAACTTTAGGCCTTTTCCTAACAGGCCAGAAAAATTTCTGGCGCGCGACGACAGGACTCCACTGTCACCCGGAACAATAGCCCTGCCTCCCTGAATCCAGGCTGAATATATATGCTATACGCCTTACATAGATGCGTGACACCATCTCGCGTAGCCTGGATGCAGGCCCTTTGGGCCGGAATCCATGAAAATCCACTTGCACCCCGGCACAGGATGTCATGCATTCACGCACGTCTCAAAAAGACCCGAAACAGCGCTTATGGGCGCAGCGGGAGCCCCAGCACCAGATCCATTACATTGGTGCCCGTGACGCCCGTGCACAGCAGATCATGGCTCGCCTGGAGGAAGCTGCCGGCATCCGCTCTTTGCAGACAATCACTGGCATCGAGCCTCTCGCGCTGCCCCCGATCTATTGTCTGGTGGTCAACCAGGGCGCCCGCCGCCTCGCCAGGTCCGTCGCTGCCATCCGTGCCCGCCGCGAGAAAAATACAAGCTCCCTGCTGGCGATTTTGCAATAAACGAGCCAACTGCAAGGCCAAATGCTGGCAACGTCCCCCCTGGCCCGGTTCCGCGGGCAGACGCACCGTGGTCTCGCCACCCCAGATATGCAAGGCCGGCGTCCCTTTGTCCATGTCATGCAACAATTCGCGAGCGACCATGGACACCTCTCCCTGGACGTCCTGTTCATGGAGGCAGACATGGTAACCCATGGCCCGCGCCTTCCCCGCCGCAGCCCGGCGGGCCAACTGGTTGTTGGCGATGACGGCCGTCTCGATGGGAGCCGAACGAGATTTCTCCACAGAGCAGGCAGGCGCCTTCTCCATCAGCTTGCGCAGCCACAAGGGAAGTTGCTCACTCATGGAGCGGGATGAGACCTCACTCTGCGCAACCAGCAGCCCCGAGCCGATCACGGCCGGATCATCACCGGGCACATCCGAGATCAGCAAGTTCCAGACCGGGACATCCGGAAGGCAGCGGATGAGGCGGCCGCCTTTAATACAGGAGAGGGCACGACGTACCGCATTGACCCGGTCGATGGGTAAACCCGAGGCCAGCAACCAGGCGTTGGCGCGCCGCAGATCTGCCAATCCCAGCCCTGTAGGCAGGACTTCAACCAGGGACGAGGTTCCACCTGAGAGCAGAAACAACAAGACGCCGTCACCCGGCACCTGCTGCAGAAAAGCCAGCAAGGCCTGTCCCGCTTCAAGGCTGCTCTGGTCGGGAACGGGATGGCCGGCCTCCAAGAGCCGGAAGTGCGGGCAGTATCGTGTCACGTCCTGCCCGTAACCATGACGGGTCACCACCAGTGCGGCGGAGATGGCATCCCCAAGCCGGTCATGGGCGCCGCGCGCCATGGACGCGGCCGCCTTGCCAATGGCCACCACATGCACGGGTCCCGGGATCTCATGCCCGCGGAGAAAATCTGCAACGACCCGGCGGCCTTCTACGGCTGAAAGGGCCGCCTCATAGATGCGCAACAGATTTCCGCGGTGATCCGGCAAACGCATTCAAGCACCCCTATCCCAGGTGACCGCCAAGCTGGCCCCGCGCGCGCTACACGGCCTGAAACCCGTATTCCAGGTCGGCGATGATATCCTCTACATTCTCCAGTCCGACGGCGATCCGCACCAGGCTGTCACGGATACCCGCGGCCTCCCGCGCTTCCGGCGCGAGTCGCCCGTGGGTGGTGGTGGCCGGGTGTGTGATCATGGTCTTGGCGTCGCCCAGATTGGCGGTAATGGAAATGAAGCGGGTGCCATCGATAAAATTCCAGGCCTGCTCCCGCCCCCCCTCCAGTTCAAAGGCCAGCAGCCCACCGAAACCACTTTGCTGGGCCCGCGCCAGCCCATGCTGGGGATGGCTTTCCAGGCCGCTGTAATAAACGTTTTGCACCCCGGCATGTTCCTCCAGCCATGAGGCGATCCGCAGGGCATTGCGGCTGTGGGCCTGCATGCGCACCTGCAGGGTTTCCAGCCCCTTGAGGAACACCCAGGCGTTGAAGGGACTCATGCAAGGGCCGGCCGTGCGCAGATAGCCATAGACCTTTTCTCCCACCAGTTCCTGGTTGCCCACCACGGCGCCGCCCACACAACGCCCCTGGCCGTCCAGGTACTTGGTGGCGGACAGCACCACCACGTCGGCCCCCAGGGACAGGGGCCGCTGCAGGGCCGGCGTACACACCGTATTGTCCACCACCAGGATGCAGCCGTGGCGGTGGGCCAGTTCCGCCAGGGCGGCGATATCCGCCACCTCCGCCAGGGGGTTGGAAGGCGTCTCCAGGAACAGCATGCGGGTCTGCGGGCGAATGGCCGCCTCCCATGCTGGCAGGTCCGTCAACGGGACGAAGTCCGTCTTCACTCCAAAACGCGACAGGTGATTGCTGAACAGCAGCGCCGTGCTGCCAAAGATACCGTTGGCGGCGACGATGTGATCGCCGCACTCCAGCAAGGCGCTGCAGGTGGCGAGGATGGCGGCCATGCCGGAGGCAGTGGCCACACAGCGTTCCCCGCCTTCGAGCGCCGCGAGGCGCGCCTCGAAAGTGCGCACCGTGGGATTGGTGAAGCGTGAGTAGACGTTGCCGGGCTCGGCGCCGGAAAAACGGGCAGCGGCCTGCGCGGCGCTGTCAAAGACAAAGCTGGACGTGGTGAAGATAGGCTCCGATTGCTCTCCTTCCGCCGTGCGCATCTGCCCCGCGCGGATGCCGCGCGTGCTCAAACCATGGTTTTCAGACTCATCGCTCATTGCCGGGCCCTCTTGACGGAAGAAAAAACACCATTATTCACAAGCCCATGACATCCCTTCCGGCATTGACATGGTTGTTGAGCTTGTCATCGCTGCGCAGGGCCTCGACACGGGTCAGATATTCTCCCGTGACATCGCCGGTCACGTATTTTCCGCTGAAGCAGGAAGTATCGAACTGGCTGACCTTGGTGCGTCCCTTGCTGACGGCATCGATGAGGTCGTCCAGGTCCTGGTAGAAAAGGCGGTCGGCGCCGATTTTTTCGGCGACTTCCTCGTCACTGCGATTGTGGGCGATGAGTTCACTGGCGGCGGGCATGTCGATACCATAGACGTTGGGATAACGCACCGGCGGCGAGGCCGAAGCGAAATAGACCTTGCGCGCGCCGGCCTCCCTGGCCATGTGAATGATCTGCTGTGATGTGGTGCCGCGCACGATGGAATCGTCCACCAGCAAGACGTTCTTGTCCTTGAATTCTATATCGATGGCGTTGAGCTTCTGGCGCACGGATTTCTTGCGCAGTTGCTGGCCGGGCATGATGAAGGTGCGCCCGATGTAGCGGTTCTTGATGAAACCCTCGCGGTAATTGACACCCAGCTCGTTGGCCAGGGACAGGGCCGCGGTGCGGCTGGTGTCCGGGATGGGGATCACCACGTCGATATCCTGATCGGGAAACTGGCGCCTGATCTTGCGCGCCAGCCATTCCCCCATGCGCAGGCGCGCCTTGTAGACATAGATGTTGTCGATGATGGAGTCGGGCCGCGCCAGATAGACATATTCGAAGATGCACGGCGAAAAAACGGGGTTCCTGGCGCACTGGCGGGTGTGCAGTTCGCCGTCCAGGGTGATGATGACGGCCTCGCCGGGCGCGATATCGCGCACCAGTTCGAAACCCAGCACGTCCAGGGCCACGCTCTCCGAGGCGATCATGTATTCCGTACCCTGTTCCGTCTCGCGCCTGCCGAAGACGATGGGCCGGATGCCCCAGGGGTCGCGGAAACCGATGATGCCGTAGCCGGTAATCATGGCGATGGCGGCGTAACCGCCGCTGCAGCGCTCATGGACGCTGGCCACGGCATCAAAGACATCCTCCCTGTCCACGTGCATCTTGCCGGAACCCTGCAGCTGGTGGGCAAAGACATTGAGCAGGATCTCGGAATCGGAATCCGTATTGATATGGCGTTTGTCGTCGCGGAACAGCTCTTTCTTCAATTGCTCGGCATTGGTGAGATTGCCATTGTGGGCCAGGGCAATGCCATAGGGGGAGTTGACGTAGAAAGGCTGTGCCTCGGATGAGGAGGAACAGCCGGCGGTGGGATAACGCACGTGGCCGATGCCGCAATTGCCACGCAGGTTGATCATGTGGGAGGTCTTGAAGACGTCGCGCACCAGGCCATTGTCCTTGCGCAAATAGAGCTTCTGATCCTCGCAGGTCATGATTCCGGCGGCATCCTGTCCGCGATGTTGCAAAACCGTCAACCCGTCATAGATAGACTGGTTTACATTCGATTTGCATACCATACCGATAATGCCGCACATGATAATAACCTCTTTAAAGCCTGGAAGCCTGCCAGCTTCCCGATACGTCCATCTGCATGTATTCAACGGCCCGGTCGGTGAATTCCTGAACCCAGGCGATCACCACGGAGTCCGTCCACAAGGGATTTTCCGCGAGGGATGTCATACCGCCCAGAAGGACCACGACCGCCACCAGTACCGCGCCGCGCAACAGGCCGAAGAATACGCCGATCACCCGGTCGAGTCCACTCAATGCGCTGGAGCGTATCAGTTTGACGATCAAGCGGCTGACGATGGCGCAAAGAACCAGCGTTGCCAGAAAAACCGTCGCATAGGCGAGCACCTTGCGAATCTGCTCATGCTCGACCCAAACCTCAAGATTGGTGGCAACGGACTCGGCAAAATGCGTCGCCGTCAGGAACGAAGCGACCCACCCCGCCAGTGACAGCGCTTCCTTGATGAACCCCCTGAAGAGACTCACCAGCGCCGACAGAGCCACTACGCTGATGAGGGCATAGTCAACCCAGACCATGGCGACAGGTCAGCATTCTATCACGATTCCCCACGGTCTATCGCTCATAGGGAATCACGATACCGTTCAAATTCATGTCTTCCTTCAATTCACGCTTGAGGATATCCGTATTGATCTTGACCAGTTCGGGTCCCACGAAGACCCGGTATGTCCTGGCGCCATTCCTGACCTTCTCATCCACGAAGGCCCGGAAGCCATTTCTGCGCAGACGCTCCCGCAGGGCATGGGCGTTCTTGCGGCTGCTGAAATTACCCACCTGTAATACCCATGCACTGGGCGGGGGCAATGAGGCGGTGACGGGAGGCGGTTTAGGTGGCGCAGGAGCCACAACCGGCTTGGGCTTGGGTCTGGGTGCGCTGACGGGAGATGGTGGTGGCTTGGCCCCCCTGGCAGTCTGCACCATAGGTTTTTCCTCATTACGTTTCTCTGCGGCTTGCATGGCCGGCGGCCGGCGGCCGGCTGCGGCCTGCTGGGGCTTCGCACCAGACTCATCAGCATCACTAATGGGCGCAGATTCAGAAGGCGCCGGCGTTTCAGGCGGTGCTGCTTCATTGGCCTGGGCCTGGATTGAAGGCACGGAAGGCTGTGGCGCAACAGGCCCGCTGTCTTCAATCAGCGGCAGGATCTCCACGCGTAAATCGTCCGGCTTGGGTGGTATGTTGGTTTTGTCTATGGTGACATCGTAGCCCTTGCGGAAATCGAGTACCATGGGGATGATGATCACCGCCAGCGCCAACAGCACCAGGGCGCCAACGATGCGCTGCGCGGGATAGGTCTTGGCGGGTTCAGTCTCGTGACTCGTCATATGGGATCGGATTGTACCGTAAATTTCTGGCGCTGACCCGTCAAAAGCTGTTTAACGTTGATAACCGCATAAAAGGATCCGAAGACGACGATACGGTCTGTTTCTTCAGCCTGAGACTGGGCCGCCTCATAGGCGTCTGCAACCGTGTCACTGCTGCTGTGGACCATCCCCGCCCGCGCCTCGCCAAGGGCGTGCGACAGGGCCTCAACATCGGCGCCGCGCTCCACGGGAGCACTGGACAGATGCCACGTATCCACCACGGCGCGCAACTCATGCAGCACACCAGCCATGTCCTTGTCGGCCAGCATGGCCACCACGGCATGGGTCTTTCCCGGTATTTTCCATGTTGCCAGATTTTCCGCCAGGGCGGCCGCGCTTTCGCGGTTGTGGGCCACATCCAGGATGGTCGTCACAGGCGCTTCCTCCACCTGAAAACGCCCCGCCAGCTGCATGGTGCGCAACCCCTGTTCGATATGATGGCGCTCGATGGGCAGTATTGATGCGAGGGTCTGCAGGACCATGAGGACCCCGGCGGCATTCTGTACCTGAAATGCGCCAGTCAGGCGGGGCAAGGGCAGGTTCTCGTAACTGAGGGCCTTGCTCCACCAGGACCAGGTTGATTCAGGGCTGAAGCCAGAGTCCTGGGCGGCAGGACAGGCCGGGTTTGCCCACTCGACCTGGAATCCGTAGTCGCGCCCCATGAGCAACAAGGGGGTGCCCAGCAAGCGGGCATGATCGACAAGGCTTGCGGGCGGCCTGGGATCGCTGCACACGGCAGGAATGCCGGAACGGAATATTCCCGCCTTCTCACGGGCGATAGCTTCCCGGTCGCTACCCAGCCAGGCCACATGATCGATGCCAATAGCGGTCACCAGTGCCACATCGGGATCCATGATGTTGACGGCGTCCAGGCGGCCGCCCATGCCGACCTCCAGCAGGACCACATCGAGTCCGCCATGATAGAAAATATCCAGCGCCGCCAGGGTGCCAAATTCAAAATAGGTCAGGGAAACCTGTTCCCGGGCCCGGTCGATGCGCTCGAAAGCGCGGCAGATGGCCTCGTCATCCATGGCCTCACCAGCGATGCGGATGCGTTCGTTATAGTCCAGGAGGTGGGGCGATGTATAGGCGCCCGTGCGATAGCCCGCGGTGTTCAGCACCGCCTCCAGCAGGGCAACACTGGAACCCTTTCCGTTGGTGCCGGCCACGGTCACGATCCTGAAGGGCGGCGGCCCCAGGTCCATGCGCAGAAAGACCTGGCGCACCCGTTCGAGCCCCAGGTCGATTCCCCTGGGATGGAGGCTCTCCTGCCAGTTCAGCCAGTCACGGAGTGTGCGGAATGTCATGGTTCAGAACCGGGTACCGAGACCTGAATCCGTGGGTTCAGGTAAGAACCAAGGCCTGCGGAGCGAGCATCAATCTTCCAGTCCCCGGCGCTCAGTCCCTGTTATTGCCCTTCTCCTCATCCGCCTCGCCGGCCGGCGCCACTTCCTCGCTCACTCCAGCCTCTTCTTTCACCTTCCCGGCCTCCTCGTCCGGCGGGCGCCGCTGCGCCAGCAGCGACAACAGGTTGGCCACGTGGTCGCGCATCCCGCGGCGGTCGACGATCATGTCGATGGCGCCGTGTTCGAGAAGGAACTCACTGCGCTGGAATCCCTCGGGCAGCTTCTCCCTCACGGTCTGCTCGATGACGCGCGGCCCGGCGAAGCCGATGAGGGCCTTGGGCTCGGCGATATTGATGTCGCCCAGCATGGCCAGGCTGGCGGAGACCCCGCCCATGGTGGGGTCCGTCATCACGGAAATATAGGGTATGCCGCGCTCGCGCAGGCGCGCCAGGGCGGCGCTGGTCTTGGCCATCTGCATGAGCGAGATGAGGGCCTCCTGCATGCGCGCGCCGCCGCTGGCGGAGAAACACACCAGGGGAATGTTGCGTTCCAGGCACATGTTGGCGGCGCGCACGAAGCGTTCCCCCACCACGGAGGCCATGGAACCACCCATGAAACTGAATTCAAAGGCGGCGGCCACCACCGACAGGCCCTTGACCTGCCCCATGATCACCACCAGGGCGTCCTTCTCTCCCGTCGCCTTCTGGGCCTGCGAGAGGCGGTCCTTGTACTTTTTGGAATCCTTGAACTTGAGGCTGTCCACGGGCTCGATCTCGGCGCCGATCTCCACCTGGGGCTCCTTGTCGAGAAAGAACTCAAGGCGTTTGCGGGCCGAGATGCGGTGATGAAAATCACACTTGGGGCAGACATCGAAGGTCCGCTCCAGCTCCGCACGGTACAGCACCTGGCCGCATCCCTGGCACTTCGTCCACAAACCCTCCGGAACCGTCTTTTTCTTGCCTCCCTCCGTCCGGATCTTGGAGGGCAGGAGTTTTTCGTACCAGCTCATATCCGCCTATTCATTGTCGATTGCAGTGCGCATGCTCTCCAGCAGGCCGCCCACCTGCTCCATGACGAACCCGTGATCTCCCCCGGCCTCTTCGATGATGCGCACCAGCGCGCTGCCCACCACCACGGCGTCGGCCACCCGGGCGATACGCGCCGCCGTGGCCGCGTCCTTGATGCCGAAGCCGACCCCCACGGGCATGTCGGTCATGGCGCGGATCCCGGCCAATTTGTCTTCCACGGATTGTATGTCCAGGGATGCGGCGCCGGTGACGCCCTTGAGCGAGACATAATAAACAAAACCCCGGGCCATTGCACTGATCATGGCGATGCGCCGCGGCGTGCTGGTGGGCGCCAGCAGAAAAATGGGATCCAGGCCTTCCTCATCAAGGGCGTGCGCATAATCTCCGCCCGCCTCCTCGGGGGGGAAATCCACCGTGATGACGCCATCCACCCCGGCCTCGCGGGCGCGCCTCGCAAAGGCCTGGTAACCCATGACCTCCACGGGATTGAGATAGCCCATCAGCACCACGGGCGTGGCGGCATCGTCGCGGCGGAACGCGGCCACCATGTCCAGCACGTCTCTCAGGCTCACATGATGACGCAGGGCGCGCTCACAGGCGCGCTGTATCACCGGGCCTTCGGCCATGGGATCGGAAAAGGGCACGCCCAGTTCGATGATGTCGGCGCCCGCCTTCACCATGGCGTGCATGAGGGGCACCGTGAGCGCCGGATCGGAATCGCCAGCGGTGACGAAAGGGATCAGCGCGGTTTTTCCCCGCCCGCGCAGGGCCGCAAAACAAGAAGCGATTCTGCTCATACGGAGATTCCTTCCCGCGCCGCCACGGTGTGTATGTCCTTGTCGCCGCGGCCCGAGAGGTTGATCAGCACGATCTGCTCCCTGTCCATGGAGGCGGCGAGTTTCGCCCCGTAAGCCAGCGCATGACTGGACTCCAGGGCCGGCATGATGCCCTCGGTGCGGGTGAGGTCGTGAAAGGCGGCCAGGGCCTCGTCGTCGGTGACGGCCACGTATTGGGCGCGTCCGCAGTCCTTGAGAAGCGCATGTTCGGGACCGACGCCGGGATAGTCCAGCCCGGCGGAGACGGAATGGGTCTCGATGATCTGGCCGTCGTCGTCCTCCATGAGATAGGTGCGGTTGCCGTGCAGCACGCCGGGGCGGCCGGCGCACAGGGGCGCGGCATGACGCCCGGTGTCCAGGCCGTCGCCCGCGGCCTCGACGCCGTAGAAGGCCACGTCGTCCTCCAGGAAGGGATGAAACAGGCCGATGGCGTTGGACCCGCCACCCACGCAGGCCACCAGGGCGTCGGGCAGGCGGCCAAGCTGGTCCAGGCACTGGGCGCGCGCCTCGCGCCCGATGATGGCCTGGAAGTCGCGCACCATGGCGGGATAGGGATGGGGACCCGCCACGGTGCCGATGATATAGAAGGTGTCGTCCACGTTGGTCACCCAGTCGCGCATGGCCTCGTTGAGGGCGTCCTTGAGGGTGCGCGAGCCGGACTCGACGGGCACCACCCGCGCGCCCAGCAGGCGCATGCGGTAGACGTTGATGGCCTGGCGCTGGATGTCCTCCGCTCCCATGTAGACCACGCATTCCATGTCGAAGCGGGCGGCGACGGTGGCCGTGGCGACGCCGTGCTGGCCGGCCCCGGTCTCGGCGATGACGCGCCGTTTGCCCATGCGCCGCGCCAGCAGGGCCTGGCCCACGGTATTGTTGATCTTGTGGGCGCCGGTGTGATTGAGATCCTCGCGCTTGAGATAGATCCGGGCCCCGCCCACCTTGCGTGTCCAGCGCTCGGCATGGTAGAGGGGGGATGGCCGGCCCACGAACTGGCGCAGATCCGCATCGAGTTCACCGATAAAGCCGGGGTCCTTAAGATATTTCTCATAGGCCTGGCGCAATTCCTCCAGGGGCGCCATGAGGGTCTCGGCGACGAACAGTCCGCCATAGACGCCGAAATGCCCACGCGCGTCCGGCTGGGCGGTCAAGTCGATATCGATTTTGCTCATAGTCTGTGCCTGTTTGCTCATTACATCTCTCCAGTGTGCGCCACGCTTCTCGCCGCCCGGATGAAGGCCGCCATTTTACCCGCATCCTTGACGCCCGGCGAGCTCTCCACGCCTCCGCTCACATCCACCGCCCAGGGCCGCACCGTTTTGACGGCGCCGGCCACATTGGCGGGCGTCAGTCCGCCGGCCAGCACGAGGGGCAGCGGCAGGTCAGCGGGAATATGCGCCCAATCGAAGGTCTCGCCCGTCCCGCCCGGCACGCCCTTGCGGTAGGCATCCAGCAACAAGCCCGCCGCCCCGGGGTAGCGAGCCGCATAGTCTATAACATCGAGCCTCTCGCGCATACGCAGCACCTTCAAAAAAGGCTTGGCGAAACGGGCACAGAACTCAGGGGCTTCATTGCCGTGAAACTGCAGGCAGTCGAGGGAGACACGGTCCAGCACATGGCGGATCTCGTCTTCCGCGGCATCCACGAACAACCCCACCTTGCTGACGAAAGGCGGCAAGGCCCGGCAAATGGCCGCGGCCTGCGCCACCTCCACGCAGCGCGGACTGGGCCCATAGAACACCAGGCCGATGGCGTCGGCGCCCAGCAAGGCGGCCCGGCGCCCGTCCTCGGGGCGGGTGATGCCGCATATCTTGATGCGCACCACCACCGTCACCCTGCCCCGCCATAGCGGGCGCTGACGCGCCGCTGCATCTCGTCCCTGGTCGGCATGGGAGGTACGGAACGATGCCGCAGCAACAGGGCATGGCTGGCGTGCATGGCATCGAACAGGGGCCTGAACTCGGCCAGCAACCGGCTGTCACTGGGCGGCGCCTCCCCGCATTCCCTCCTCACCTGCGCAAAGATCTCGCCCAGGGTGCGGCGCCCATCGACGTATTTCATGATGAGGGCGACGTGGGCCGTCTTGGGAATGGCGATGGAGAGATTGCCTCCGCCGGGCATTCTGAACACGATACGTTGACGGGCGTCCTCGCACAGGCGGTAGAAGCCCTCGTAGGCGGCCTGATCGTAGATGAATGCCAGCGCCGGCACCACCCCGTGGATGTCGCTCAGCTCCGGCGGCTGCTTGGGCGTTTTCGCAGCATAGACGGTGTGCTGGCACAGTTTTCCATGGAGCAGTTCGCCCACGGCCTGGCGCGAGCGCAGGGGGAGGCGCTGCACTTTTTCCAGCAGGCCGGGATCCCTGATATGAGTCTCGGGACGGTAACTCAGTTCACCAAAGAGCCGCACCAGCTGCATCCCACCCTCGTCGAGGAAGGCATACAGCTCGGGAATCGTATAGGCGCGATCATGGGAATGGAGCAGGAGGTCATAGATACCGCTGGGCCCGGCCTGAATCTCCTGGGCATAGATATCCATGGACTGCCTGAAGGCATGACGTTCGGGCAGGGTGTCGATGACCTTGAGGGTGTTGGCGATCTTCTCATCGGTATTTTCAGCGCCCTGGTTGATGAAGCGCATGAGGGCCTGCATCTGATACACCCCCGCCCGCCCATAGGCGGCGTAGAGCATCAGCCCCAGGACACCGTCATCGGCCAGCACTTCCTTCAGCGCCTGCAATCCCTCAGGTGGTGATTCGAGATGATGCAACACGCCGCTGCAATTGATGTAGTCGAAACGGCCCATTCCCAGGCGCGGCAGCTCCAGCAGTGATTCCTGAACCCATGTGATATTGTCCAGTCCCCTGATGGCGGCACGCCGCCGGGCGATATTCAAGGAGGTCTCGCTCAAATCCAGGCAGGTGACGGTCGCGGCGGTGCCGCGGAGCTGTTCTGCCAAGGCGATGGCGCTGTCGCCGGTGCCGCACCCAGCCACTAGCGCGTTGAAACCACTGGAAAAATCCCGTCTTCCGGCAAATCCATAATGGTTCAGGACGTCCAGGGCATCGAGCACGGGCACGTACAGGCGCGTTTTTTCCTGTTCCGGGTCGCGCGGGGGATAGGGATAGACCTCATACTGCGCCTTGACGGAAGGCGCATAATTACCATGCTTCATCGTGTTATTAACCCGGCAATAATATATATCGTATTCAGCCATTGCCCGCGCACCGCGCCTTGTTCCAGCGCAGGTCTGAAGTCCTGAATACGATATATATTGTTGCCCAGTTAAGGAAGGTCTGATTAATTCGTCATCCCGGCGAAGGCCGGGATCCAGTTATTTGATTTTCCTGGATTCCCGCCTGCGCGGGAATGACGATTGTCGGATTAATCAGGCCTTCCTTAACATTATAGGGAAAAGCGACTGCAACGGCAGGATTATTTACGGCCCTTGCGGATATCTCCGATACCCCACCCCGCGCAACGGCGCTAAACTGTCACGAGTTCCTTCTGGAAATCCCTTGTAAAATGGCCATTCTGCAACTGCTCACTCTGCTGATCATCGCCAATGGCGCCCCCGTCCTCGCCCAGTGGCTTTTCCGCGACCATGGCGCACAACCCATCGACGGGGGCAGACGCCTGAGGGATGGCCGCCCCCTCCTGGGCGCCAGCAAGACCTGGCGGGGGCTGGCGGCCGCGTTGCTGGTGACGCCCGTTGCGGCCCCGGCCATCGGCGTGGCCATCCTCACCGCGTTGCTGATTGCCGCCATGGCCATGCTCGGCGATCTTCTCTCCAGCTTTATCAAAAGACGCCTGAACCTGCCGCCCAGCAGCCAGGCCCTGGGTCTGGACCAGATCCCGGAGTCTGTCCTGCCCGCGCTGGCGGCGGCGCCTTTCCTGCCGTTGTCCATTGGCGAGGCCCTGCTCACCGTACTACTGTTTTTCTTCCTCGAACTGGGGCTCTCGCGGCTGCTCTATCGCCTCGGTATTCGCAAGCAGCCCTATTGAGCATGCAGGGCGACAGTATTTTCACGATGTTTCCAGGACCTGCTCATGCTTTCTGCGCGAGGCGGTGAATCACCACTTCAGGCGGGCAGTTCAGACGCACATCCACCACTGATGAACCGGTACCGAGGGAGGTGTATCCCTGCAGCCGCCCATGACGCCAGTACCCCGCGCAGAAACGGCGCGGACACCTGGCGTTGGTGAGCAAGGGGGCGCCACCAGGAAGGCGGATCTGGCCTCCGTGGGTATGGCCGCAGAACATGACATCGAAACCGGCGTGGGCGGCCTGCTTGTAGATTTCAGGGGTGTGGGCCAGCAGCAATGAGGTCTCCGCCACCGGAATGCCGTGGCGGGCGCGCTGCAGATTATCGACGCGGTAATAATGGGGATCATCGACGCCGGCCAGGTGAATGACGGCCCCACCACGCTCTATTTTCACCGACTCATTGAGCAGCATGTGGATGCCCATGCCCTCCAGAGACGGCACCATGCGTATGGAGTCGTGATTGCCGAGGATACCGTAGACGGGCCCCTTGAGCCGCTCTCTCACCTGCGCCATGGCCGTCATGGCGGCATCGATGGGACCGTGGGTGAGAAAACGGAAATCCCCGGTGATCACGCACAAATCATATTCCAGGCCACTCACCCGCTCGCTGAGCACGGTGGGGAATTCGGCATTCATGTCGAGGTGCAGGTCGCTGAGATGGAGAATGCGCAACCCCGCGAACTCCGGCGGCAGCCCGGGAACGGTGATATCCTGGCGATGCACGCGGATGTTCAGGGCGTTGCGGCGGGCGCGCCCGTGCAACCCGGCCAGGCGCAGCGCATTCCTGATGACCGAATGGGCCGAGTACCAGTTTTCGAGATGAAAATAATTACGCCCGTAACCCAGGACATGGCGGCCCATCTCCGATTCCATGCCGATGCGCTGCTGCAGGTGGGTCTTGCCCAGGCGCTCGCCCAGCAAGGCATGAAGCACTTCATCAGGCGAATGGGCACGCATATCCATAAACCCGCCTAACCGTTGGGTGTGTTTTTCTTGCAATCCTGTCCCGCCGACGAGGGCGCCACACCGATGAGGATGGGGGGCTGCTTGCCATCCACTTCCATGTCCAGGATCGAGACCACCTGGCCATGGGAGACATCGATGCTGTCCTTGTGCTGCCTGGCGCCTTCCTGTGATGAATGGGCGCCCAGCAAATAGACCTTCTGTTCCGGCTCGCTATGGTTACTCAGAACGACCAGCCAAACCTTCATTGCGTACCTCCTGAAAGAAACCGGACTGGCATTCCTGAGAACAGGCGCCTGCACGGTTCAGATTTGTGACCAATTTGGCATTTCCTCCTGTCCCCATGAGGGACAATAGGGCCATATTGTCATATTTATTATCCCGGCAACAATATGAATATTTCTTCCACACTCGACAACGGCCTCGCCGCCCTGCAACGCGCCCAGGCCAACGCCAAGCAGAATGCCGCGGAGATTGCCCGCTCTGAACCCGCCACGCCCACGCAGACCAGCGCCATGGCCGGCTTGTTGTCCGACCGTCAGCAGGCCCTGGCCGCCGCCGCGGTCACCAAGACCGCCGACGACGTGCTGGGGACGATGGTGGATATCAGGGTCTGATACTATTAACCCGGCAACCATATATTGTTGCCGGGTTAATATCCGTTCGCGAAGGCATAGAGGGCCGGCCCGAACAAGGCCGCATGCTCGTTCAGTACCACCTTCACCGGCATGTCCCGCATGAGCGGGGCCATGCGCCCTTTGTCGAAAAAGGCATACAGAAAAGGGGGCTCCCTGAGCCGGTCCAGGATTTTTGGCGCGATGCCCCCGCCCAAGTAGACGCCGCCCGTCGCCATGATCTTGAGGGCATGATTGCCGGCCTCGGCGCCATACAGATGCACGAACATGTCCAGGGCTTCGCGGCACAACGCGCACCCGCCCTCCCGGGCCGCCCGGGAAACGGCGGCAGCGCCTTCCCCCTGTTCCAGGGCCGCGGACAAGGCCGGCGGGGGCGTTGCCTGGCGATATTCACAGAGAAACTCGAAGATATTGACGAGGCCCATTCCCGACACCACCCGCTCCCAGCTGACATGTCCGTAACGCCGGCGCAGAAACCGCAGCAGGGCGATTTCCTGGTCCGACTGCGGCGCGAAATCCCCATGCCCCCCCTCCGAAGCAAAAGGCCTGTAACGCACACCGTCCCAGTACATGCCGGCCTCGCCCAGGCCTGTCCCCGCGGAGATGATGGCGCGGTTCCCCGTGGCATGGGGCACGCCCTCATTGAGCACGCAGAAGTCCTCGTCCTTGAGGGCGCCAATGCCCCAGGCATTGGCCTCCAGGTCATTCAGCAGCCACACCCGGCGCAGGCCGGTGGCGGATTCGAGCACGGCGGCGTCCACCGTCCATGGCAGATTGGTGGCGACAGCCTGCCGCCCCCTGACGGGGCCGGCGATGCCAAAACCGCCGTAATCACAGGCTGGCTGCTCACCGCGTCCCTCGCCGGCCAGGAAACGGGCGACGACATCCTCCAGGGAAGCGAAGTCCCTGCTGGGATAGGTTCTCAGCGCCCGCACCTCCACGCCATCGTTGCTCACTTCGAGGACGGCCAATACGGTTTTGGTTCCCCCAACATCGCCGGCCAGCACTCTCATGGACAGCCCCCCGCGCCTTCTACCACAGTTCGATCAATGGTAACACGCCGAACCACAGCACATAGGTCAGGGACAACACCATCAAACCATTGATGCGCCGCACCGGCGCGCCCGCCCGCACATAGCGGTACAGGGCATAACACAGGGCGAGGGCGTGAATCGCCATGAAAAAGGAAAGATTCCATATGGCCCCATTGAACACGTTTGCCGCCATGAGCGCCCATACGGCCATCATGGCGGACACCGTCGCCGCTAGCGCGGCCCAGGCAGCGCGGGCCGGCCCCAGGATCACGGCGGCGCTGCGCTTGCCCACCGCCCGGTCGGCATCATGGTCGGGGATTGCGGAGAGAATGATGGAGGGCAGCGTGGCGAAAAAGAGAGGAATGCCCAGCAACCAGGGATAGGGGTCGCCCCACTGGCCGGTCTGGATGACATAACCGCACAGAATCACGATGACGCTGTGGGTCAGGCCCACATCCAGCTCTCCCAGCCCGCGGTAACTGAGCTTGAGGGGCGGAAAGGTATAGCCCACCGCCAGCACACCGAATGCGCCCAGCAGCACGAAATCCAGCGGGCCCAGGGGGCCGGGCAGACCGAACAGCAGAGACACGGCGAGCGTGAGCGCAATACCGGCGGTCAATACGCCCAGACGCACTTCCTTCCTGCTCAACCCGCCTTCGACCAGCACCCGCGACCCGCCGTTGAAGGGTCCGGCATTTTCATTGCGCCGGTCGGAATCGTAATCGAAATACTCGTTACACAGCACCGTGATCACTTCCACCAGGAAAATGACGAGATACCCCAGCCAGTAGCGGCTGCTGGAAAATGGGGCGCCGCCCTGGGCGGCGGCCAGGGCGCCCAGGGTATAGGCGATCCATGTCATGGGATAGAACTGCAGGCGCAGGATCTTGAGCCAGTTCAGGCACTTTTCCTTGAAGCGCTGCAGCGCCAGACGCTGCGCAAGATCCGCCCCCTCCTCACGCGCCTTTTCCAGCCAGGATTTCCGCTGTATTTCACCGGCGGGCTTGACCGGGCCGAAGGCCGTAACAAAGGCGGGCGTGATGCCGCAGAACCCCAGGGTCGCCTTGCGCATGGCGTTGTGCCCGGGCTGCCCGTAGATGAAACGGTAGACCCAGGGTGGCGTGTCCATGGTCACCAGCAGATGCGCCGAGCGGCCCTCCAGGCGGCGTTCCCACACCGCCGGATCGTCCGTTTCATCAAAGGCGAAGCCGGGCGTCAGCACCCGGTCCAGAAACCCCTTCAACAGCGCCGGCATGGTGCCCCACCAGGTGGGATAGACGAAAACGATATGCTGCGCCCAGGCAATGAGTTCGCGGGCCCTTGCGATGCCCGCCTCGCAGGGTTGCTGATTGGGCGAGTGATTGCGCACATGGATATCGAAATCGAGATCCATCACGTCGAGGCGCCTGACCTCGGCCCCGGCCCTGGCCGCGCCGTCCGCGTAGGCGTCCATCAGGGCATGACAATAACTGCCCTTGCGGGGGTGGCCACAAATCACCAACACCCTGATTCCCTGACTCATATGACTTGCCCCCTGTGCTATGTTTTTCTTGTGTTCATGCTGGCATGATAGATAACCATGTTGAAGACTTTGAAGCAACTGTCACCGCATCATTTCGGGCACATGGGCGTACTCGCCGCCATCCTGCTCGTTCCCGCCGCCTACATTCTGTGGTCGGACAAACCAAATCCGGCGCCCCTCTATAGCGAAGATCTTTCGGTGGCGGAAACGGTTGCGCGGATCTCCTATAGCCACAGCATAGCCCCCCTGCTGGAACGCCGCTGCGTGGTCTGTCATGGCTGCTACGATGCCCCTTGCCAGCTCAAACTCTCCTCCCCTCAGGGGCTGGAGAGAGGCGCCAGCAAGGAACGGGTCTACAACGGCAGGCGCCTCACGGATATGGCGCCCACGCGGCTGTTCATCGATGCCGAGGACGCGGCCGGATGGCGGCGCAAGGGGTTTCACGCCATCCTCAATGAATCACCGGCAAGGCAGGCAAATCCCGCGAAAAACTTGCGGCAATCCCTGCTCTATCAATTGTTACGGCTCAAGCGCGACAATCCCCAGCCACGCGGAGGCAGGCTCCCCGATGATTTCGACCTGGCACTGGACCGGGATCAGTATTGCCCCACCGTGGAAGAATTCGGTGACTTCTCCCGTGAACATCCGCTTTGGGGCATGCCCTACGCCCTTCCCAACCTGAAGGACGAGGAGTACCGCCTGCTGGTGGACTGGATCGCCCAGGGGGCGCCCGTCGATGCCTCACGTCAGCCGTCGCCACAGGCGCTGTCACAAATCGACACATGGGAAACCCTGCTGAACGGAACCAGCAACAAGGAAAGACTGATCAGCCGCTATTTGTATGAACATTTGTTCCACGCCCACATTCACTTCGAGGGCACGGCGGAAAACGAGTTCTATCAACTGGTGCGCTCCACCACCCCCCCTGGGCGCCCCGTGGATGTGATCGCCACCGTGCGTCCTTTCGACGACCCCGGCGAGGCGCCCTTCTATTACCGCATCATGGGCTATCCCGCCGCCATCGTCGCCAAGAACCATATCGTCTATGAATTTTCCCCGCGCAAGATGGCGCGTATCGAGGCGCTGTTTTTTGCGGCGGATTTCCAGGTTGACGTGTTGCCCTCCTATGAACCTGCCCTGGCCGCCAGCCCCTTCAAGGTCTTCGCCGCCATCCCCCCTTCCTCGCGCTATCGATTCCTGCTCGACGACGCACGCTTCTTCATAGAAGGCTTCGTCAAGGGACCGGTATGCCGCGGGCAGGTCGCCCTGGACGCCATCGAGGACCAGTTCTGGGTATTGTTCTTCAATCCCGATCACAATATCTTCAGTGCCGATCCCGAATTCATCAACAGCATGAGCGGGCACCTTGCCCTGCCCTCGCTGCGCAATACGGACCTGCACCTGTCCGCCATCTGGACCGAAGGATGGAAAGAACAGAAAAAGTACATGCTGGCCAAGGAAGCTGGATTCATGAAAATCCCGCCCCAGTCACTGGGGGACGCCATGAACTACATCTGGGACGGGGGCGGCGCCAACCCCAACGCGGCCCTGACCGTATTCCGCCACCTCGACAGCGCATCCGTCCGCCAGGGACTGGTCGGCGACTACCCGGAAACGGCCTGGATCATCGACTACCCGCTGTTCGAACGCATCCATTACCTGCTGGTCGCCGGCTACAACGTCTTCGGCAACATCAGCCACCAGCTTCACACGCGGGTCTTCATGGACTTCCTGCGCATGGAGGGTGAGGACTACTTTCTGGCCTTCCTGCCCGCCCCGCATCGCGCCCGTATCCGCGACAGCTGGTACCAGGGGTTACGCGCCGGCATCGCGGAACTGCTTGACCCGCCCAAGGACTGGCTGAATGTCAATGTCGTCACGGGCTACCGCAGCAATCACCCTCAAAAGGAGCTTTACCGGCATATTCTGCAACGCCTTACCGCTGTCGCCGCAAAAGAGGACCCTTATAATCGCTGCCACGAACCTGCATGTACGCAACCACTCGATCAGTCCGCCACGTCCATCGCGGATGCCGCCATGACGCGCATTGCCCATGTACAGGGTGAAATCCTGGATGTCCTGCCCGACGTCTCCTTCGTACGCATCAGGACCGGCGGCGACCCCGAAGACGACCTGGCCTACACCCTGATCCACAACAAGGCCTACAAGAACATTCTATCCCTGCTGGAAAAAGACAGCCTGCGCGACCATGGCAGCGACACCCTCACCGTCATCAAGGGCCTTGAGGGCTCTTATCCCAATTTCTTCTTTGTCGTGGAATTGCGGGACATGGAAGAATTTGCCGCACATCTGGCCTCCATGAACAAACCATCCGACTACCGCCGGCTCGTGGAGCGATTCGGTATCCGCCGCACCAGCGGGCGGTTCTGGGAAACGGCCGACTGGTTCCAGGACTACTACCGCCGGGAAAGCCCCTTGTACTCGGGCATCTACGATCTCAACCGCTACCACAACCATTGAGCGATTGAAGCGGGAGGGCTGCGCCGCAGGGCGGGCCCGCCGCGCACCATCCGCGCCGCGCTGCTCATCAGGACTCCATAACCAGCACCGCCTTGCCCGTCATGTGCCCCGTTTCCACCAGCGCATGGGCGGCGCCGGCCTGTTCCAGCGGGAAGGTCATGCCGACATGTATCTTCAGGCGCGCTTCGTCGAACCACTGGCCGCACTGTTCCAGAATGATGACCTGGTGGCGGCGCGCCCCCGGGTCGTCCTGCAGCATGGGCGTCAGCATCAGTTCGAAGCCGATACGCAGATTGCGGTTGCGGGCCTCTTTCCACACGACATCCGTGCCGGGATCCAGCAGGGTCACCAGGTCACCGTAATGAGCCACCGCCGACAGGGTGCGGCGGAACACCTTGCCGCCCACCGTATCCAGGGCCGCGTCCACTCCCCTGCCATCGGTCCACGCCTCAACCCCTTTCACGAAATCCTGTTCGGTATAGACGATAAGCTCGTCAGCGCCCAGGGCGCGGGCCCGCTCCGCCTTCTCGGCGCTGCCCACCGTGGCGCACACCTGGGCGCCCGCCAGGCGGGCAAGCTGTATGGCGACGTGGCCGACGCCGCCCGTCCCGCCATGAATCAACACCGTTTTATTCGGCTTGAGGCGCGCCCGGTCATAGAGTGACTCCCATGCCGTGATGAGCACCAGCGGCGCCGCGGCCGCCTCCACGAAACTCAGTGATTCGGGCTTGGGAACCGCCAGCGCCTCGTCGAGCACGGTGTATTCGGCATAGTTGCCCTGCGCCCCGCCCAGGCCGCCATGGCAGAACCAGACGGCATCGCCACGCTTGAAACGGGTGACCGCCTTGCCGGTCTCGGCAACCACGCCGGCGCCATCACAACCCAGAACCGCCGGCAGGGCATTGTCGTAGAACACCCCGCGGCCGCGCAGCTTGGTATCCAGCGGATTGACGCCGGCCGCCTTGAGGCGCACCTTGATCTGGGTGTCCCCCGTAATCCGCGGCTCCGGGACCTCCCGCAATTGCAGGACCTCCGTACCGCCCGCCGCCGTCATCAACACCGCTTTCATGCCATCACTCTCCCCTGCTGTTCCTCCCTGCGCCAAAGCATACCCAATTCCACCCTTGGCGAAAACCACTCCAAGGCCGCCGCGCCAAGGTGGAAAACCCCCTGTTTTCATGTAAACTCAGGCATGGAGAAACGGCCGGTACGGCGCCAGCTGCCCATGGATCCCGCCGGTTCCGGATGCGTGACACTCAACCACCCAATGCTTTGAGGAGTCGTTATGGAATTTCTTGTGAAGAGCACCGCCATCGGCAAGCAACAGACCCCTTGCGTCGTGGTCGGCATCCATGAAACGCGGCGCCTGACCCCCGCGGCCCAGCAACTGGACAAGGTCTCCCGGGGCTATCTCACTACCATACTCAAACGCGGCGACATCAAGGGAAAAAGCGGTGAGACCCTGATGCTGCACAATGTGCCGTGGACCCAGTGCGAGCGGGTATTGCTGGTGGGCTGTGGCAAGAAAAAAGAGCTGGATGCGGCGGCCTTTGGCAAAATCGTGGCGCAGGCCGCCACCGCCCTGGACAAGGCGGGCGTCAAGGAGGCCTATTGTTACCTGCCCGAGCTGGCGCCGGACGGCCACGACCTGCCCTGGGCGGTACGGCGAACGGTTGAGACTGCCGCCGACGCCCTGTACCGCTTCAACCAGCTCAAGACCAGGGACAAGCAGAATGCGCGCCTGCGGCGCATGATTTTCGACCTAGACGACCCGGACCAGCAGCGTGACGCGCGCCGGGCCATCAGGGAAGGCAAGGCCATCGCCAAGGGGCGCGCCCTGGCCAAGGATCTCGCCAACCTGCCCGGCAATCATTGCACGCCCACCCACCTCGCCGAGCAGGCCAAGGGCCTCGCGGAACACCACCCCGCCCTCACGGTCAAGGTGCTCGACGAGAAAAAAATGGAGGCCCTCAACATGGGCGCCCTGCTGGCCGTGGCGCGCGGCAGCCGCCAGCCCGCCAGGCTCATCGTTCTGGAGTACCAGGGCGGCGGGAAGGGCGACAAACCCTGCGTGCTGGTAGGCAAGGGCATCACCTTCGACTCGGGCGGCATCTCCATCAAGCCCTCCCCCGCCATGGACGAGATGAAATACGACATGTGCGGCGCCGCCAGCGTGCTGGGCGCCCTGTGCGCCGTGGCGGAAATGCGCCTGCCCCTCAATGTCGTCGGCATCATCCCCTCCTGCGAGAACCTGCCCGACGGCAATGCCGTCAAGCCGGGCGACATCGTCACCAGCATGTCGGGCCAGACCATCGAGATACTCAATACCGACGCAGAGGGGCGCCTGATCCTGTGCGACGCCCTCACCTACAGCGAGCAGTTCGACCCTGACACCGTCATCGACATCGCCACCCTCACCGGCGCCTGCGTCATCGCCCTGGGCAAGCACTACAGCGGCCTGCTGGGCAACGACGAGCAGCTCATCGGCGATATCCTCGCGGCGGGCGAGGCCAGCGGCGACGTGGCCTGGCAGCTGCCCCTGGGCAAGGACTACCAGCAGCAGCTCAAGAGCAACTTCGCCGACATGGCCAACATCGGCGGCCGCGAGGGCGGCACCATCACCGCCGCCTGCTTTCTGTCGCGCTTCACCGAGAAATTGACCTGGGCCCACCTCGACATCGCCGGCACCGCGTGGCTGGGCGGCCACAAAAAGGGCGCCACCGGCCGCCCCGTCCCCCTCCTGGTCCAATACCTCATCGACCGCTGCAACAAGCAGGAGCGGCAGGAATGAACATCTCTGACACGGCGCCTTTCTCTTTGCTCTGATCGGCCATGACCCAGATCGACTTCTATATCCTGTCGGAGCAGTCCCCGCACAACCGCGACATGCTCTCCTGCCGCCTGGCGGAGAAGGTCTACAAGCTGGGCAACCGTCTCTACATCCATACCGACTCCCACAGCGAGGCCTGCCGGGTGGACGACCTGTTGTGGACCTACCGCGACGGCAGCTTCCTTCCCCACGAGATCTACCGCGAGGGGCAGGCGAGCGAGAGCCCCGTGGTCATCGGCCATCACGAGGAACCGGACGCCGAGGCCGATGTGCTCATCAACCTGGCGCCTGCCGTCCCCCTGTTCTTCAGCCGTTTCGAACGGGTGGCGGAAATCATCGCGCCGCAAGCCGGGGAAAAGCGCGGCGGGCGGGAGCGCTACCGCTTCTACCGCGAACGGGGTTACGCCCTCAAGACACACAATCTCTGAGCGCCGCGCCGGCGGCGGCCGTGTAGAAATTCTCCCGGCAGGCTGCAATAATGCCCCGCAACGAACGTGACCTGAAAGCAAAAACCACCATGGACAAGACTTACGACCCCCACGCCATCGAACAGCACTGGTACCGGACCTGGGAAGAAAAGGGCTATTTCTCCCCCGGCGGCGAAGGCAGGCCCTATTGCATCATGATCCCGCCGCCCAACGTGACGGGCACCCTGCACATGGGCCACGCCTTCCAGGACACCCTGATGGACGCCCTCATCCGCTATCACCGCATGCGCGGCGACAACACCCTGTGGCAGGCCGGCACCGACCATGCCGGCATCGCCACCCAGATGGTGGTGGAACGGCAGCTTGCCGCCCAGGGCCAGTCCCGCCACGACCTGGGGCGCGAGGCCTTCATCGGGAAGGTATGGCAGTGGCGCGAGGAGTCCGGCGGCGCCATCACCCGGCAACTGCGGCGCATGGGCGCTTCCCTGGACTGGTCGCGGGAGCGCTTCACCATGGACGAGGAGCTTTCGGTGGCGGTGCGCGAGGTCTTCGTGCGCCTCTACGAGGAAGGCCTCATCTACCGTGGCAAGCGCCTGGTGAACTGGGACCCGGTGCTGCACACGGCGGTGTCCGACCTGGAGGTGATTTCCGAGGAGGAAAACGGCCATCTGTGGCACATCCGCTATCCCCTGGAAGACGGCTCGGAATACCTGGTGGTCGCCACCACCCGCCCCGAGACCATGCTGGGGGACAGCGCGGTGGCCGTTCACCCCGAAGACGAACGCTACCAGCACCTCATCGGCAAGCACATCCTGCTGCCCCTGTGCGAGCGGCGCATCCCCGTCATCGCCGACGACTACGTGGACCCTGAATTCGGGTCCGGCTGCGTCAAGATCACCCCCGCCCACGACTTCAACGACTACGAAGTGGGCGAGCGCCACCAGCTGCCCAAGATCAATATCTTCACCCCGGACGGACGCATCAACGAGGCGGCGCCGGAGAGGTATTTCGGCCTGGACCGCTTCGAGGCGCGCAAGCAGATCGTCGCCGATCTCGAAGCGCAGGGCCTGCTGGAGAAGATCGAGGACCACAAACTGATGGTGCCGCGCGGCGACCGCTCCGGCACGGTCATCGAGCCCCTGCTGACGGACCAATGGTTCGTCAAGGCCACGCCCCTGGCGCAACCCGCCATCGAGGCGGTGGAGAGCGGCGCCATCCGCTTCGTACCCGGCAACTGGGAGAACACCTATTTCGAATGGATGCGCAACATCCAGGACTGGTGCATCAGCCGCCAGATCTGGTGGGGCCACCGCATTCCGGCCTGGTATGACGAGGCCGGCAATATCTATGTGGGACGCTCGGAGGCCGAGGTGCGCGGGAAATTCGGCCTCGACCCGGCCCTGCACCTGGACCAGGACGAGGACGTCCTGGACACCTGGTTCTCCTCGGCCCTGTGGCCCTTCTCCACCCTGGGCTGGCCGCAGGAGACGCCGGAGTACAAGACCTTCTATCCCACCAGCGTGCTGGTCACCGGCTTCGACATCATCTTCTTCTGGGTGGCGCGCATGATCATGATGGGCCTCAAATTCACCGGCCAGGTCCCTTTCCATGAAATCTACATCCACGGCCTGGTGCGCGACGCCCACGGCCAGAAGATGTCCAAGTCCAAGGGCAACGTGCTGGACCCCATCGACCTCATCGACGGCATCGAACTGGACGAACTGATCCGCAAGCGCACCAGCAACCTGATGCAGCCGGAGATGGCGCGGAAGATCGAGAAGGCGACGCGCGAGGACTTCCCCGACGGCATCCCCGCCTTCGGCACCGACGCCCTGCGCTTCACCTTCGCCGCCCTCGCCTCCACCGGGCGCGACATCAAGTTCGACCTCAAGCGCATCGAGGGCTACCGCAATTTCTGCAACAAACTGTGGAATGCCGCGCGCTATGTGCTCATGAAATGCGAAGACCAGGACAACGGCGCGGGACAGGAACCCGTCACCCTCAGCCTGCCCGACCGCTGGATCGTCTCGCGCCTGCAGGTCATCAGCCAGCAGGTCAACGAGGCCGTCGGCAACTACCGCTTCGACCTGGCGGCGCAGGCCATCTACGAATTCACCTGGAATGAATACTGCGACTGGTACCTGGAACTGTCCAAGCCCATCCTCAACGACCCCGACAGCAGCCCCGCCGCCCTACGCGGCACCCGCCGCACACTGGTCCAGACCCTGGAGGCCATCCTGCGCCTGGCCCACCCCCTGACCCCCTTCATTACCGAAGAGATCTGGCAACGCATCGCGCCCCTGGCCGGATGCAGCGGTGAAACCATCATGCGCCAACCCTACCCGCAGCCGGACCTGTCCGCCATCGACCACGAGGGCGTCGTGGAAATGCAATGGGTCATGAACTTCATCCTCGGCGTGCGCAAGATCCGCAGCGGCATGAACATCGCGCCGGGCAAACCCCTGCCCGTCCTGCTGCAGAACGGCGACACCACCGACCTGAAAAGACTGGAACACAACCGCGGCTTCCTCCTCTCCCTCGCCAAGCTGGAATCCATCACCTGGCTGCGGGAAGGCGACGAGGCGCCGGAATCCGCCACAGCCCTGGTGGGCGACATGAAACTCCTCATCCCCATGGCCGGCCTCATCGACAAGGAAGCCGAACTGGCGCGCCTGGACAAGGAACTGGAGCGCATCGCAAAAACCGTGGAACGCTGCGAACAGAAACTGGCCAACCCCAACTACGTGGAACGCGCCCCCAGCCACATCGTCGCCCGCGAGCAGCAACGCCTCGCCGAACTATGCGCCACGCGCAACAGCCTGCGCGAACAGCGGGAGCGGATCGCGGCGCTTTGATAGAGAGGATAAGGTACGATATCTTTTTGAGCTATAGTCAAATCTGGTGTACACAGTAATCAGGCGGCGTCCCTGTTGCTCTCGGTTTCGTCGTTGTTTACCTCAATCCCGTCTTTGAATTTCACACCGTGGATGACCGCCCTGCCTTAGTGTGAACAAAACTGATGAACTCTCAGTCAACCACATTCCCCGATAAAAACGAACCCCACTTGAAACTTTGCCACCCGCCTTAGACGGACATGAGTGGCCCTGCTACTGCGGGCGAAATGCCTCACCGCACAA
>Ga0256839_1000653_pt1 | contig 44490 bp, 42 predicted proteins | sample 354166metaG_FD_185968 | JGI IMG/M metagenome (GOLD analysis project Ga0256839, IMG submission 185968) | Hydrothermal vent microbial communities from Mid Atlantic Ridge, Atlantic Ocean - 354-166 | ecosystem: Environmental > Aquatic > Marine > Hydrothermal vents | place: Atlantic Ocean: Mid...
CTTTAATGGCCTTTAAAATCTTTCAAAAAATCTTCGGTAGTCGTAACGAGCGTATGCTTAAAGAGTACCGCAAGAAAGTACAAAAAATTAATGATCTCGAAGCTTCAATTGCGGAATTAACCGATGAACAGTTGCAGCAAAAAACACCTGAATTTAAAGCGGCGCTCGAAGCAGGTAAAAGTTTAGATGAGCTTTTACCTGAAGCCTTTGCTGTTGTTCGAGAAGCGGGTAAGCGTGTTTTTGGTATGCGCCATTATGATGTACAGATGATTGGTGGCATGGCATTGCATGAAGGTCGGATTGCTGAAATGCGGACAGGAGAGGGAAAAACGCTTGTTGCAACCTTACCGGCCTATTTAAATGCGTTAGCAGGGGAAGGGGTTCACGTTATTACCGTGAATGATTACCTTGCTAAACGTGACTCTGAATGGATGGGAAAGCTGTTTGAGTTTTTAGGATTATCGACAGGCGTTATTTTGAGTGGTCAGTCGCAACAAGAGAAGCAGTTAGCCTACTCGATGGACATTACTTACGGAACCAATAACGAATTTGGTTTTGATTATTTACGCGATAATATGGCAATTTTTACCGCTGAAAAAGTGATGCGTGGTCAGCCCTTTGCGGTCATTGATGAGGTGGATTCGATCCTAATTGATGAAGCGCGTACCCCATTAATTATTTCAGGGCCTGCGGAAGATAAGGCGGAGTTATATCAAAAAATTAATCCGTTAATTCAGTATTTAGAGCAGGGCGAAGAGGATAAAGAGGCCAAAACGACTTCGGGTGACTTTACGATTGATGCGAAGTCAAAGCAGGTTTATTTAACGGATGAAGGGCATGCCAAGGTCGAAACGTTATTGGCTGAAGTGGGGCTGCTTGAAGAGGGTGAGAGCCTGTATGATGCAAAAAATATTGGATTGATGATTCATATTAATGCAGCCCTGCGTGCCAATTTGCTGTTTGAAAAAGATCGTGATTACATTGTGGAAGACAATGAAGTGGTGATCATTGATGAATTCACGGGTCGTAAAATGTCGGGTCGTCGCTGGAGTGAAGGGTTGCACCAAGCAATTGAAGCCAAAGAGGGGGTTAAGATTCAGCAAGAGAGTCAAACCTTTGCTTCGATTACGTTTCAAAACTACTTTAGACAGTACAAGCGTTTATCCGGTATGACAGGAACCGCGGATACCGAAGCGGGTGAGTTTTTATCAACGTACCAGTTAGAAGTTGTTGTGATTCCACCAAACAAAGTGCCACAACGTCAAGATTTAGCCGACTTAGTCTTTTTGGATATTGAGGGTAAGTTTGCGGCGATTGTGAAAGAGATCAGCGAAGTAACCAAAACACAGCAGCCCATTTTGGTAGGAACGGCTTCGATTGAAATGTCAGAACTGCTCTCTCGTCTATTAAAAAAGGCGGGGGTTAAACACAATGTATTAAATGCCAAGCATCATGAGAATGAAGCGCATATTATTGCCAATGCGGGAATGCCCGGTGCGGTGACCATCGCAACCAATATGGCGGGTCGTGGTACTGATATCGTTTTAGGAGGAAATTTAGAGGCAGAGCTTGCCTTGCTTAAAAACCCAACCGAAGAGCAGATTGCTGAAGTTACAAAAGCATGGCAAGTACGCCATGATGACGTTTTGAAGTCGGGTGGGTTGATGGTTATTGGGTCAGAGCGCCATGAATCACGTCGTATTGATAATCAGTTACGTGGTCGTTCGGGTCGTCAAGGGGATCCTGGTCTAACGCGTTTTTATCTGTCGTTAGACGATGATTTAATGCGTCGTTTTGCCTCGGACAAAGTGAAATCGATGATGAAACGTTTAGGCATGACCTCAGGTGAAGCGATTGAGCATAAAATGGTCAGTAAGTCGATTGAACGCGCACAAAAACAAGTAGAGCGTTTGCATCAAGATGAACGTGCTAATTTGTTGAAGTTTGATGACATTGCCAATGAACAGCGTAAAGTAGTTTATGAACAGCGTAATGAGTTGATGGAATCCGACGATGTCTCCGAAGTACTTGAGGATTTACGGGCGCAAGTGGTTGAACAATTGGTGGCAACTTATATTCCAAAAGGCTCTCTGTCTGAGCAGTGGGATATTCCAGGGCTAACCTTGGCCGTTCATGAAGAGCTGGGCACGGAGTTTGATATTCAAGCTTGGCTAGATGAAGATAAAGATTTGTATGAAGAGACCTTGATTGAAAAGCTGGTATCAGAGTTAGAAGCGATCTATAACACAAAAATGTCGGTGGTGAATCCAGAGACACGTCACCATTTTGAAAAAGAGGTGTTGTTACGAACCATCGATAAAAAGTGGCGTGAACACTTGGGTGAGATGGACTACTTGCGTAAAGGGATTCATTTACGAGGTTATGCACAGAAAGATCCTTTCCAAGAGTATCGTCGAGAGTCGTCTGAAATGTTTCGGAATTTCTTACAAGAGGTGATGTTTGAAACGGTTAAAGTGTTGTCGTTAGTACAAATTGAAGGCTCAAAAGATGTTGAGGATTTTGATGAACAAAACACTGCAACACGAACACAAGACTTAGAAGCAACACATCCTGCTGCCGCAGGCATGACAGATGGTGGCAATACCTCTATCGAAGATGAGCCAAAAGCCAATGAGGGAACCTTTAAGCGAGAGGCGCCAAAAGTGGGTCGTAATGATCCTTGTCCTTGTGGCTCAGGAAAGAAATACAAACAGTGTTGTGGTAAATTGAGTTAAATTTTTATAATTGTTTAGCTTTGCATTGATGTAAATATCGCAATACAAGCCCACCTTTTGGTGGGTTTTTTAATGGAACACGCCTTTCGTTTCCTCTAAGAAGATGGACGAAGGGGGGGGAGGAAAAAATGAGTGAAATGATAATAATGCATCCTATTTCAGGGGTCTATCTCGGTACTTGTGCCGCAAAGATTAAAAAAAATGGCAATCCTGATTTAGTCATTATGGAGCTGGCAGAAGGCAGTGTAACGGCTGCAACTTTTACGCAAAATGCCTTTTGTGCCGCGCCTGTCACGGTGGCAAAACAACATTTATTGGCATCATCATCCCCCCGCGCTTTGGTGATTAACAGTGGCAATGCCAATGCAGGAACAGGTGAGCAGGGGTTGCAGGATGCACAACAGACCTGTGCTTGGGTGGCGGCTGAACTAGGCTGTCAACCCAATGAAGTGCTACCGTTTTCAACCGGGGTGATTGGTGAAAATTTACCCATGGATAAGCTACAACAAGGCATTCCTGAAGCACTTGCTAACGCATCGGTTATGGGATGGTCGCAAGCGTGTACAGGCATTATGACCACCGATTTAGTACCGAAAGCGGTCAGTCGTGAAGTGATGATTGATGGGTGCGCCGTGATGATTACCGGTATTTCGAAAGGTTCCGGTATGATTCACCCTAATATGGCGACCATGTTAGGCTTTGTGGCAACGGATGCTAAGATCACCCAAACGTGTTTACAGCAGTGTTTGACAGACGCGGTGAATGTGTCGTTTAACCGTATTACCGTGGACGGCGATACCTCCACAAATGATGCGTGTACCTTAACCGCAACACAGCAAGCCGATATGCCAGTGATTGAGTCGCAAGAATCGCAAGCCTATCAAGATTTTTCAAACGCCATAAACGAAGTGATGACCGAGTTGGCACACATGATTATTCGAGATGGTGAAGGTGCAACAAAATTTGTAACGGTTGCGGTCGAGGGGGGAGAAAATTCTGAAGCGTGTTTAAAAGTCGCTCATGCTGTGGCACTCTCTCCCTTAGTCAAAACGGCACTGTTTGCGTCCGATCCAAACTGGGGGCGTATTTTAGCCGCCGTTGGGCGTGCGGGTCTTAACGAATTAGATATTAATGCCATTAAACTGTATTTAGGGGATGTCTGTATTGTCGAAAATGGCGGGCGCGCTGCAAGCTATACTGAGGAAGCTGGGCAAGCGGTGATGGATCAAACCGATATTACCATTACCATTCAGTTAAACCGTGGTGCGGTCAATGAAGTGATTTGGACAACCGATTTCTCTTATGATTATGTCAAAATTAACGCTGAATACCGAAGCTAAAATTTTTCTCCCCCCCCTCCTATTTTTAGATAAGGGAGGGAATTTAAAAGGTCTCTATTTAAGAATATTTGTTAACGCTTGACACAGCTGAGTATTTTCAGCTTCCGTTCCTATGGTAATACGCAGATATTGATCGATTCTAGGTTTGTTAAAATAGCGGACAATAATCGCTTGTTCTCGGAGTTGTTGTACGAGTTTTTCTGCGGGATAGTCAGGATGAGAGGCAAAGATAAAGTTGGCCGCAGAGGGGACAATATCAAACCCTAGGGTTTGTAAAGTGTTGGCAAGCTGTTCACGGGTTTGGATGATTTTTTGACACGTTTTTTGAAAATATGCTTCATCTTCAAAGGCCGTTTTCGCACCATAAATTGCAAGCCGATCCAGTGGGTAGGAGTTAAAGCTGTCTTTAACGCGCTCTAAGGCTTCAATTAAATCAGGATGTCCCAGTGCAAAACCGACGCGAATACCGGCTAAGGAGCGAGATTTAGATAAGGTTTGTACCACCAGTAAATTGGGGTACTGGTTTACTAAGGTGACTGCACTTTGATGGTTAAAGTCGCCCCCAAAATCAATATAAGCTTCATCGACCAACACCACTTTATTGGGGTGCTGTTGCAACAGCGTTTCAATCGCTTCCAGTGCCAGTAAACGCCCTGTTGGCGCGTTGGGGTTGGGAAAAATAATCCCCCCGCTGTTTTGGTGATAATCTTGCACGTCAATTTCAAACGAGTCTGTAAGCGGAATGGTTTCATACTCCATTTGATATAAACCACAGTAAACTGGGTAAAAACTGTAAGTGATGTCTGGAAACAACAGCGGTTTTTCTTGTTTTAACAGTGCTTGAAACGCGTGCGCCAACACCTCATCCGATCCATTTCCGACAAAAACTTGCGCTTGCTCTAGTTGGTAGTATGCAGCAACGGTTTGTTTCAGTATATCCGAGTTGGGGTCAGGGTAAAGCCTGAGTGCATCACCGGTTTGAGCGTTAATTTCGGCTAAGACTTTGGGGGATGGTGGGTATGGGTTTTCATTAGTATTCAGCTTTGTTAAGTTGCTTACTTTCGGCTGTTCACCAGGAACATAAGGGGTGAGGCTGTGAACAAGTGGGCTCCAAAATTGGCTCATAACGGTTTATCCATACTTTAACGATTGTAAAGCGCTATTTTACCGCAAAATGAAGGAGGATTTTTATGGACTATACAGAGATTGCGATTGGTGTGTTAAAGCGTGATGGAAAAGTCTGTTTAACCTTACGTCAATCACATCAGACGTTTGCAGGCAACTGGGAGTTTCCAGGGGGTAAAATTGAGCAAGGAGAGACGGCGGTTGAAGCATTACAACGCGAGTTTAAAGAGGAGTTGGGGCTAGAGACGTTTCGTTGGAAGCCTTTAATCACCATTCCTTGGCAGTATAAAGAGGTTGCGGTGCGATTGCAGGTATTTTGCAGTGAGCACTTTACGGGAGAGCTTATAGAGTCGATAGGGCGTGAAGGGCAAACGGTACGCTGGGTGTCGGAGAACATGCTTTCTCAAATACAATTTCCAGCCGCCAATCGAGGGGTTATGACCGCATTGCAGTTGACGGATCGGTATATGATCTCAGGCAAGTTTAACTCTGAAAAGGATGCATTGGCACGTTTAGAGCGTGCCTTTTTACAGGGAATTTCCTTCTGTCAATTGCGTGCAAAAAATAGGACACAAGCCGAGTTTATCGCACTGGCAAAACAGGCGATTCCATTAGCACACCAGTATTCAGCTAAAATATTGTTGAATGGTTCGCCTGATCTGTTGGAAGTGCTACCACAAGCCGATGGCATTCAATTAGCTTCTCATGCCATTTTTGACTACGATGCTCGACCGATCGCAACAGATAAGTTATTGGGTGTTTCAACCCATAATCAAGCCGAGATTGAACAAGCGCTTGCCATTGGTGCAGACTTTATTTTATTGTCGCCCGTGAAAGAGACAAGCTCCCATCCTGAAATGGTTGGGATGGGTTGGCAAGTATTTTCTGAGCGGGTGGCAAACGTACCCGTTCCTGTTTTTGCTTTAGGTGGCATGAAGTCTGAAGATATGATCTTGGCAAAACAGGCGGGCGCACAGGGTATCGCGGCAATTTCAGGTTTTTGGCCGAGTGAGTAGCGGGGTAATAATAGCCTGTAACTGTTTTTTGAGCGATTCGATGTTGCCACTATTGCGAATCACCACATCTGCAATGGCCAATCGTTCGGCTCGACTGGCTTGTTGGTCGATGATTTTTTGAATTTGTTCGGGGGTGCTTTGATCGCGTTGGCAGGCTTGTTTTAACTGTTGTTCAACCGAAGTATCAACCACCCAGATTTGATCGAGATAGTCGGGTTTTTGACCCATTTTTTTGATGCTTTCCGCCAGTAACGGGATGGCAATGAGAATGAGAGAGGGGGGGGGGGATTTTTTTTGAAGTTGAGTAATTTGTGTTTGCACCTCCGCTTGAATCATCGGATGTAAAATGGCTTCGAGTTGCTGTTTAGCATGGGGGTCATTAAAGATTATCTCTCGTAATGCCCGACGGTTTAAGCTAGTATCAGGGTTCAAAATGTGACAGCCAAACTGTTGCACAATCGCATTGAGTCCATTGGAGTTTGGCGTGACCAGCTCTCGGGCGATTTGGTCGGTATCAATGGTGGGGATATGATACGCTTCTTTCAGTAGGTGGCTCACGGTCGATTTTCCTGAGCCGATGCCACCTGTGAGTCCGACCACGAAGGGGGGGGAACTATTTGGTTTCATGAAAACTTGGAATGCTTTTAGGTTTACCAAAGAGATAGCCTTGAACATGGGTTGCGCCGGCCTGTTTGGCTTTTTTAAACATCGCTTCGGTCTCAACGCCTTCTAAGACCAAATCGTAGCCCGAGTTACGCACCATTTTAGCGGTGGCAATAATAATGTTTTTGGTTTTTTCATCGGCGTCCAGCGCTAAGGTCATGCTCATATCAAATTTAATAATGTCAACAGGCATGTGGGCGAGGTAACGAATAGAGGAGTAACCGCTACCAAAGTCATCGAGGGCAATTAAAAAACCTTGCGCTCTTAGGGTGTTTAAAACGGTTTTTGCATACTCCATGTGGTCAATGAGGGTGTTTTCAATAATTTCGATGACAATTTTATAGTCTTTTAAATAGGGAAGAAAGGGTTGAAACAGGTCAACAAACTGGGGTTGCAGTAGGGTTTTACCTGAAATATTGATTGAAACTCCCGTGTGTTGAGGAATTAACTCCTCTTTAAAGGCGTTTAACATTTGTTGAATAATTTGGGTATCCATTTCAACCTCAAGCCGTCTTCGCTCTACGACAGAAAAAATATCACTTGGATAGATGTAGAGACCCTCTTTCTGAACTCGGATTAGGGACTCATAGTAGAGCGTACCATCGGTGACGGAGTGAATGCCTTGTAAGTGCATGCTGATATATTTGCCAGTATGAATCGCATCTACAATGGTGTTAATGACTTGGTTGGAGACCAGTGAGAGGCTCTCTTGTTCAAGCTCAGTTTTATAGCATTGAATCTTATGTTGATGAGCCTGTTTGGCTTTATACATCGCAATATCTGCTTGGCGCGGTAAATTTAACAGATCATTTCGTAAGTTTTTTGAGCTCTGGTAGTCTAGGTGACTAATCCCGACACTAAAGGCAAGTTTTTCCTTAATGCCGATGCCGCTGAAATTATAGCTTTTTAACGCTTTTAAGCATTTTTTGGCTATATCAAAGGCTTCGTGCCGAGCAACACCGGCTAGAATGATGGCAAACTCATCTCCGCCGATGCGGTAGACGGGAAACTCGGAAGGCAGAGAGTCTTGAATTGTTTTGGCGGTAATTCGAATGACATCATCGCCTATCTCATGGCCATAGGTATCATTTAGTGCTTTAAAAAAATCGCAATCAAATAAAATAAAGGTAATGTTACTTGGATTGTATTCAAAAGTGGCTACGAGCTCATTCCAAGCCTCATCAAAGGCGCGTCGGTTATAGATATTGGTTAGTGCATCTCGTCTTGCTTGCTCCCACACAATTTTATACTGGGTTTTGAGGGCATTTTGAGTGGTTTGCAAGTCACGATGGTAGTCATGAATCGAGTGCTTGAGTTCTTCAAACTCTCGAATAAGAAAGCGTTCTTGAGTAATTTTAGCGGCTTCTTTCGGTTGCTTTTTAAGTTGCTGAACATAGTTAGATAGGGTTTCCATCGGGCCACTAAATAAAATTTGAAAAATGATGATAATAAGAATGGTTGAGATGATTAATAGAATAATGACATAGGTTGTAAAGTTATTAATTAACTGCCAGAGATCGTTTGAAACGCTATTTGTAATGGGCTCAAATTGAAGGTGAGATTCAAGCTCGGAGAGTGGAACGGGGTTTGTTCCTGTAAACCGAATGCTATCAGGGTTTACAAAGCTAAACTCATGTTCTGTTAAGAGATTCTGGTGTAATGCTACGGAGAGCCCTATATAGCCAAGTATGGTTTTTGAGTCGGGCTCAAATACTGGTTCAAATAGGTGTAAAAAAGCCTCGTTTTTGGGAGAAAAAATCACAGTCGGTTCTTCAGAAGTTATTTGTAAAGGTAGGTTTGTTTCAGAGTTATTATCAGTTATATAGGGCATTAATAACCACTTGTTCGCATCATAAATTTCTAATTGGCTATAGTGTTTCTTGAAGTAAGGGCTGCCTTTTAGGCGATCTTCATGCCAATAATAGTAGTAACTTGGATCCTCAATCTGTTGACGAATTTCATCCCACTCAGCAAGTTCTAATAAATTGCTGGTTAAGTTGATGATATTCTCTTCTAAAGCAAAGCTGATCTCCTCTTGAGCCTGTATTTGATTTTTTTGTTGCAAAGAGGTTTGTATGGCTTGCGTTTGATAGTAAAGATTACCAATGAGTAGGGCGAGCATTAAAAGTCCTGCAATTAATAACGCAGTAAAATAGATTTTTACAGGCTGTGTTAAATGCGACTTTATATTCATATTAAGGCTCAGTTAAGGGGGGGGTGAGAATGTGTAAGATCGTATCTTGGATATCAAATTCATATTCATTTGAAAAAAAGTGATTGGCGCCTTCAATGATAATCAGGTTGGTAGGGGTAGACTCTAGTTCATTCAGCCACTCTCTCCCCACTTTGTGAAGCCGTTTGTCTGCTCCACCTATAATCGTATAACTGGGCGTTTTTATTGTGTTTAGGGCTTGGGTTGTATAGGCTCTATCCAGCTTTAGATAGGATAAAAAACTTTGTGGCGTTGCATAGTATTGATCATTACAAAATAAAAAATGGTAAGAACCCGGTTTGTTAATTCGATTTTTTAATAGCATTCGTGCAGATTCAACTTCATCGGGAATGATTCCAAGCTCCTCTCCATTTAAGTAGAATAGGCTAGTAAAAATTGTACTGGAGATAACGTTTTCTGGCTTTTTGGTTGCAAGGTATTCCAGTAGATTTAAACTACCACTAGAGTGTCCAATTAATACGATTTTTTCATGCCCTTGTGCCTGTAACCATTGAATCCAGTAGTCAATTTCCATGGTATCTCGCTCTAAGGTATGGGTATGTAGGGAGTTACATCGTAGTAAGTTTCGTCGTTGAGATATATTAAGTGTTAAGGTTGGCGCGAGTGTACTAAAGCCTTCAGAGTGTAAAAAGTTGGCAATAGAGGTGATGGTGTGAAACTGGTTGGTGGTTAAAAAACCATGTAAAATGAGTACCGCAGGTTTATCCTCTTCTCCTAGCATATAGTTTGCTTCTGCGGTGAGGCTAAGCGAAGGGATTTTTTGTGCAACCGTGACCGCTTGTGCAGGAATGCTCGCACAAAGTAGGCTGATACTAAGGCATTTTAGGATGAAGGAAATGCTGGGTTGCATCGATTAAATATCCTTAAATAATCAGAGTTTAATAGCTAAAATTCTAACAGTAAATGGTGTTTTAATCCTGTTTTTTTTAAGTTGTAATTGAGAGTGAGTAAAAGGCAGTATGTGTGGGATTTGTGGTGAGATTTATTGGGATGGTCAGACATCAAATGAAAATCGTTTAAAAGCGATGTTGCAAGCGATGGAACATCGTGGCCCAGATGACAGTGGCGTGTGGCAGAAAGAGCATGTTGGATTAGGTCATCGGCGTTTATCCATTATTGATCTCTCAGAAGCGGGTCATCAACCCATGCTAGATAAAGAGTTAACACTGGTGTTTAATGGTTGTATCTATAACTACCAAACGCTGAAAACAGAGCTAGAAGTATTAGGTCATCAATTCCAGTCACACTCGGATACCGAAGTGATTTTGAAAGCCTATCGCCAATGGGGCATGGAATGTGTGCAATACTTTGAAGGCATGTTTGCATTTGCCATTTGGGACGATGACCTGCAACAGCTGTTATTGGCAAGAGATCGTCTTGGTATTAAGCCTCTTTATTATGCGCCCGTGTCTGGTGGGGCACGCTTTGCCTCGAATACACAAGCATTGTTGACCAGTGGCGATATTGATACCGAAATTGATCCTGTCGGACTGCATCACCAACTCACGTTACATGCCGTAATTCCTGCTCCCTATACTATTTTAAAAGGCATTCGTAAGCTTGAGCCAGGGCATTGGATGATTGTTAACCCAGATGGCCAAATATTTAAAAAACGTTTCTGGCATTTGGAGACGAACCCCCCTGAAACTATTGACGGTAAGCCCGCACCTCAAACGGAACAAGCGTGGGTGAACGCCATTCATCAACGTTTAAAAGAGGCGGTGTTAAAACGTTTAACCGCTGCTGATGTTCCCGTAGGTGTATTGCTTTCTGGTGGTTTAGATTCCAGCTTATTAGTGGCGTTACTGGATGAGGCGGGGGTAAAAAATATCAAAACCTTTTCAATTGGATTTGAAGATGCGCCCGAAGAAAAAGGCAATGAGTTTGAGTTTTCCGATTTAGTGGTCGAACGTTACCAAACCGACCATCAGAAAATATTAATTTCCAACCAAGACGTGCTTCCGAGATTGCACGAATCAGTGGAAGCGATGTCCGAACCTATGGTTGGACAAGATGCGGTGGCTTTTTATTTATTATCCGAACAGGTATCGAAAAGCGTTAAGGTCGTGATGTCTGGACAAGGCGCAGATGAAGTATTTGCGGGGTATTCTTGGTACCCCAAAATGGATAGAGCCGGTAAGAGTATTGATTTAACCAATCCCGATGAAGCCGTGAGCGCATTTGCGCCGTACTATTTTGATCGCTCTCATCAAGAGTGGTTAGCGGTGGTGAATCCAAAATACCATATTGAAGATGTGACCTCGAGATTGGTCGGTGACAGTTTAACAGAGGGGGGGGCAAACTCTTTTTTAGATCAAGTGTTGCGTTTTGATGTGACCACGCTGATTGTGGATGACCCTGTTAAACGGGTAGATAATATGACCATGGCATGGGGGCTGGAAGCCCGAGTGCCATTTTTAGACCACAAACTAGTTGAGTTGGCGATGATGGCGCCAGATGAACTGAAATTAAAGCAGGACGGTAAGTTTATTTTAAAATCGATCGCGCGTGGCATTGTGCCTGATGAGATTATTGACCGCCCTAAAGTCGCCTTTCCTATGCCAGCCCTTAAGTATGTACGGGGAGATTTTTATGAGTTTATGAAATCATTGTTAACCTCACCTCAAGCAAAAGCGCGCGGTATATTTAATCAAGAGAAGTTACAACAACTCTTGAAAAACCCTGAAGCCAAAGAGAGCTTTACTGCCATTCAAGGCAGTAAATTATGGCATGCGGCGTTATTAGAGTTTTGGTTGCAAAAACATGTAGATAAAACGCTTTAAGCTGAAACACTTATGTATTTTTATTGTATAACCTAGTAAAATGCTAAGGAATATTAAGGGGGGGATGATTTTAACTCTTAACAGTGAGACCTTTGCACGAGAGGATACACGGATAAAAAAGGCTTAAATATACCTGATTTTCGTTGAAAACTTTGCGAATACCTCTAGGTATTCCCTGCCGTTTCCGCTTCAATCAGTCACATTTTATCTCTTTTTTCTCTCGCGCCCCTCTCGGTACAAAGCTCTCAAAGTAATTTATAAAAGGAAGTAGCAGTGGAAAATCAAGATCCAGTCGTACAAGAAACACTCGATAGAATTCATGGTCAAGTGACCAATAACCCAGTTGTATTGTATATGAAAGGTACGCCTCAAATGCCCTCTTGTGGTTTTTCAAGTCGCGCAGCACAAGCGTTAGCGGAAACGGGAGAGAAATTTGCATTTGTTAATATTTTAGCAGATAGCGCCGTTTTTGAGCACCTACCAAAATATCAAGATTGGCCAACTTTTCCACAGTTATATATTGGTGGCGAGTTACAAGGTGGTTGCGATATTACGCTTGAGTTAGCCGAGTCGGGCGAGCTTAAAAAGATGATGGCAGAAGCGATTGCGAAGCAAGCTGAAAAATAAAATTTATTTTTTTGAAACAAAAAAGCATTTAATAATATCCTAATTAGAGTGTTCTCTATTATTCGTTAGGTTTTATTAAGTGCTTTTTGCGTTTTTAAAGGCTAATTGAGAGCTTTGCACGAAAGGATACACGAATAAAAAAGGCTGAAATACGCCTGATTTTCGTTGAAAACCTTGCGAATACCTAGGTATTCCCTGCGATTTCCGCCTCAATCAGTCACATTTCATCTCTTTTTTCTCTCGCGCCCCTCTCGTGCAAAGGTCTCTAATTAGAGATGTTTTCAGATAAAAAAGATCAAAGGAAAGAGTTAATGAAAAAGTTTTTGCTGTGTACGAGTTTGTTAAGTGTGATTGGAAGTCCACTGACATTTGCAATGAGTGAGTCTCCAACGATAGCGCATAGTTTGGTGCCAAAATCAGCTGCCAATGGCATTGCATTTCCGGTTAACTATCAGGCGTGGGATACCGTTTCTGTTTCGTATCGAGAAGATAATGATACATTGCGTGCGATTATTGGAAATCCGCAAGCGATTAAAGCGATTGAAACGGGTCAAACAAACCCATGGCCAAACGGTGCTGTGCTTGGAAAATTAGTTTGGAAGGCCGGTCAAGATGCGCACTGGAAAGCGGCTAAGGTTCCTGGTAAGTTTATTCATGCGGAGTTCATGTTTAAAGATACCACTAAATGGACAGATACCAAAGGCTGGGGCTGGGCACGTTGGGTAGGTTTAGAGCAAGTGCCTTTTGGAAAGGATGCCGAATCGGCACACCGTTCATGTATTACATGTCATGCACCTGTTGCGGGACAGGACTGGGTCTTCACTAAGCCTGCGGTTATGCCTAAGCGTATTCAATAGTCTTAGTTAGGCTGTTTTTTAGGTAATCGCCAGCTATTGACGATATTGCAAAAAATATCAGCCGTTTTTTCCGTATCATAAACCGCGGAGTGGGCTTGTTTGTTATCCCACTCTAAACCCGCTTCCACAGCAGCCTTGGCAAGTACCGTTTCGCCATAGGCGAGGCCAGCGAGTGAGACGGTATCAAAGGTGCTGAACTCATGAAAGGGCGACTTTACCTTGCAGCGCTCAGCGGCTTTTTTAACAAAGCCTAAATCAAAAAACGCATTGTGTCCGACTAAGATGGCTCGGCTACAGCCTGTGATTTTAAGCTGATGATTAATGGGCTTAAAAAGTGCCGTCAGTGCTTCCTTCTCACTCATGGCGTCTCGAAAAGGATGAAATGGGTCTTCCATGCCAATGAATTTAAGGGCGCTTTGTTCAATATTGGCGCCTTTAAAGGGTAGGATGTTTTTGTCAAAGGTCGTGCCTCTCACAAGGTTTCCAGCAGCATTCATGTGCAACATAACAACGGCCATCTCTAATAGGGCATCGGTTTCACAGTTAAAGCCGGCGGTTTCTACATCGACGACAACGGGCAAGAAACCACGAAAGCGGTCTTTAATATCAATTATTTTGGTCATATAGGCTTTTTTATATTAGGTTTATATTAGGTTTATATTAGGGATTTGAGAAGAACTTTGGATTGTCGTTGTGAATTGTATAGTGACAGCCTTTGAGAGGGGAGCGCCTCCACGGTGGTGAGCATGAATCCATGTTCAATAAACCAGTGGTGGGTGTGAGTGGTCAGTAAAAAGAGTTGTTTCATTTGCGCTTGCTGCGCTTTTTGCTCAATTGCTTTGAGTAGCTCGTGTCCTAGATGCTGACCTTGATAGCTGGGGTGTACCGTTAAACAGGCGAGTTCTCCTATGCCTTTCGCAATAGGGTAGAGTGCTGCGCAACCAATAATGTGTTGATCGCGTTCAATGACAATAAAGTTATGGATCTCGAGTTCAAGTCGTTCACGCGAACGTTTTGCCAGCACCCCTTGGCTTTCTAAAGGAGTAATCATATCTAAAATCCCGCCGACATCTTCAATGGTGGCTGGGCGTAGCTGGTGATAGCGATCGCTAAAAATTAGCGTACCGTAGCCGTCGCGGGTGAAGAGCTCTTGCAACAGTGCATCGGGTTCATTTTGATCCATTAGATGAACGCGTTTGACATGAAAATTGGTTTTAGATATTTGGGTTAAAAAACGAGCTTGTTCTTCATTTTCAGCGTGTTTGATAGTGCGATTGAGTTCTGTAATGCTCATTTGTTTGGGGAGGTTTTTCATCTGTTCCGAGTGGCCAAAAATCATCAATTTATCGGCTTGAATGCTTTTTGCTACTTCACAGGCCTGTTCGAGCGTATTGAGATTAAAGACTTCACCCGTTAAGGAGTAAGCCAGAGGTGTTAATAGAACAATTTGTCCCCCCTCTAAGCTAGTTGATATCGCTTGATGATTAATTTTTCTGAGCGTACCGGTGTGTTGAAAATCCACTCCGTCAATGACTCCTTTAGGCTGGGCAATGACCCAGTTGCCTGAAATGAGCGTAAGAGGGGTGGATTGCTGATTGGTTGCTTGGCTGAACACCGCCTCTATTTGACTGCGCACCATACCGATGGCTTGTTGAAAAACGGTTACCATTTCGGTGGTGGTAATTCGAAACTGCTGATGGTGTTGCCATGGAATGTTTTGGTCGGTTAGTGCAGCATTAATTTGAGGTGCTGCACCCATCACTAAGACCATTTTTAGCCCTAGGTGGTGCAATAATCCTATGTCTTGTGTGAGCTGTTTAAATGAGTCGCTGGCAAGCATTAAGTCGCCAGGTAAATAAATGACACAGGTTTTCCCACGGTGTTGTTCGATGTACCGAGAGGATTGTCTTAAAGTATTAATAAAATCTAATTCAGATTGTTTCATGAATGTGCGAAAATAGCTCAATAACGTTTTAATTTTATAAGTATAAACTAGTCTTGTAGTAAATGTCTAAAGGCAGCGATGTTTATCTATTGCATCAACATAAGGAGTTTTCAATGCCAGATTATCGTTCAAAAACCAGCACTCATGGTCGAAACATGGCGGGCGCTCGTGCGTTATGGCGTGCTACAGGGATGCAAACAGAGGATTTTGGCAAGCCGATTATTGCCGTCGCAAACTCCTTTACTCAGTTTGTGCCAGGTCACGTACATTTAAAAGATATGGGGCAGTTGGTTGCCAGAGTGATTGAAGAAGCGGGGGGGGTGGCAAAAGAGTTTAATACCATCGCCGTGGATGATGGGATTGCGATGGGGCATGATGGCATGTTGTACTCGCTGCCTTCGCGTGACCTGATTGCCGATTCGGTTGAGTACATGGCGAATGCACATTGCGCCGATGCACTGGTTTGTATTTCAAACTGCGATAAAATCACCCCAGGAATGATGATGGCGGCGATGCGCTTGAATATCCCGACCATTTTTGTCACCGGTGGTCCAATGGAGTCGGGTAAAACGGTATTAGGCGGTGAAAGCATTAAATTAGATTTGGTCGATGCAATGGTGATGGCTGTGGACGACACGTGTTCGGATCAAGATATTGAAGATGTTGAAATCTCTGCTTGCCCAACGTGTGGTTCGTGTTCGGGCATGTTTACCGCAAACTCCATGAACTGCTTGGCCGAAGCTTTAGGTATGGCGCTGCCAGGAAATGGCACGATGTTAGCAACTCATGCCGATCGTAGACATCTGTTTGAAGAAGCGGGTCGTCGGATTGTTGAAATAACCAAACAGTATTATGAGCAAGATGACGCCTCGGTTTTACCACGTTCAATCGCCTCGTTTGAAGCCTTTGAGAACGCGATGGCGGTTGATGTCGCGATGGGTGGTTCGACCAATACGGTCTTGCATCTGTTAGCGATTGCTAAAGAAGCCGAAGTGAGTTTTACTATGGCGGATATGGACCATATCTCTCGTAAAGTCCCTTGCTTGGTGAAAGTGGCACCGAACTCTAAAATTTTCCACATGGAAGATGTGCATCGTGCCGGTGGCATGATGCGGGTTTTGGGTGAGTTGGATCGTGGTGGTTTAATTCATCGTGATGTGACAACCATTCATGCATCGACCATGGGCGCAGCATTGGATTTATGGGATCTTCGTCGTACCGATGACCAAGGGGTTGAAACTTTTTTTAAAGCCGCTCCTGGCAATGTTCGAACCACGGAAGCCTTTAGTCAAAGCAAGCGTTGGAAGAGTGTTGATACCGATCCTGTAGCGGGTTGTATTCGAGATGTTGAGCACGCTTACACTAAAGAGGGTGGGCTTGCTGTTCTGTACGGAAATATCGCCTTAGATGGCTGTATTGTTAAAACCGCAGGAGTGGATGAGTCGATTTTTAAATTTACGGGGAAAGCGCGTATCTTTGAGAGTCAAGAGGCTTCTGTTGCCGCCATTTTAGCTGATGAAATTAACGAAGGCGATGTATTGGTAATTCGTTATGAAGGACCAAAAGGGGGGCCGGGGATGCAAGAGATGTTGTACCCAACCAGTTACCTTAAATCGAAAGGGTTAGGGAAAGCGTGTGCCTTACTGACCGATGGTCGTTTTTCAGGCGGAACGTCTGGTTTATCTATTGGGCATGTTTCACCAGAAGCGGCGGAAGGTGGTAATATTGGCTTGGTTGAGGAGGGGGATGTGATTGAAATTGATATTCCTAATCGTACCATTCATGTTGTACTGAGTGATGAGTTGATGGCCGAGCGCCGTCAAGCCATGGCGTTGAAAGGGCGTGATGCGTGGAAGCCCGTTGAAGAGCGTCCAAGAAAAGTAAGTGTGGCGTTACGTGCTTACGCAGCGATGACTACCAGTGCTGCATTTGGTGCGGTACGTGATGTGACTCAAATTGAGCATCGATAACAGGTAACGATTCAGTCGTGAACTGAATCGTTACCCTCTATTTTGATACCGTATTGAGATGTATCAAGATTTTTTGGAGGTAGGTATGTTTTTAGATCGATTAAATAAAGAGCAGCATCAAGCAATTTTTGATTTAGCGGTGAATTTAGCGGCTGCAGATAATGAAATTTCAGAAGAGGAGGTTCAGTACCTTAAGGAATTTAGTGAAGCACACGGAATTGAATATGATTTGAATAAGTCTGATATTGATGTTGCTGAAAGGATTTCTAAGTTTAATACTAAAGAAGTTCGAATTATTGCGTTACAGCAGTTAATTAAAATTTCTTATAAAGATGGCCACTTTGGTAAAGAAGAACAAGATAAGGTGTTTTTAATTGCGCAGAAAATGGGTTTGAATGATCCAGCATTAATGATTCGTATTGAGAAGTGGGTACGTCAAGGTTTTGATTGGCGCTATGAAGGTGAGGAGATGTTAAAGCATTAAACTGTTTATTCAAGCTGTAAATTCGGCATGACTTAAATACAAAGCAAGTTTAATGAGCCAGCGTAATGCTGTTTTTTTGGGTCCTCTTGGGGGTATAAAAAAAACCAGCATTACGCTGGTTTTTTATAGATATATTTTAAGTGGTGTTATTCACGATATCCAGGGCCATTAATTTCTAAGCCATTTGAGGTATAGGCTTGATAGAATTCAAGGTTACGGTAGGTTTCGCTTTGCGCTTTATAAGGAACGGCACGCATATTTTTCTGACAGCCCTCATAGCGACGGTGCAATGTACCGAGATTTTGCCATTTGGCTCGAAAAACTGGAAAGTGTGTTGTGTGACCGAGTGCCGCAGAGAGCGTATTTGCACGCGCTTTACGACCTGCGTTATCAACATGACATTTTGAGCAGGACAGATTAAATTGCCCACGAGGTTTAATAAAGAAGTTTCGACCATCTTCATAAGCGGCACGTGCGGCTTCTGACTCTATTTTGACATCAATTTTTTGACCGCGCGCATTGTCTGCTAAGTAAGCACTGATTTGAGCAATCGGCCCTTTTTTCCATCCATAAGGTTTTAAACCTGCATCAGTGCGACACTTGTTAATCGCACCTTCAAGTGTTACTACTTGCTTGGTTGCTTCATCAAAGTATGGATATTTTGCTCGGATCTTACTAACATCGGAGCCAAAGCACTTTTGATAAACTGCAAGGTCTTTATTGTAAAGCGCCTCTCCTTCATCAATGGCATCTAAGTAAGGGGGAAACTCTTCTGCTGCCTCCCACTGAGCCATCTTGTCGGCTGAAAAAATATAAGCACCATTGATATACTCTTCTGGTGCTAGGTTAGGGTTTTTTGCTTTAAAAAAATCGACAAGTTGTTGGCGATCTTTTTCTGGGTCAATGGTGGCAGCCATGCTAGATGTAGCCAGCACTGAAACCCCTAAAGATAAAGCGATTAGTAATGTTTTTTTCATTCTAACTCTCCGCTCGAAAGCTTTATTTTTCCATTAGTAAACTCAGAGAACTTCTGAAGTGATAATGGGTAATTTTTTTATAGAGTGCTGAGTTACTATGTTTTAGATAGTAATCAAATTAGAAAGTAACGGTATAGAGTGATCTAAACCGTTACGATTTGGCTTTACTTTAATTTAAGCGTTGAACTGCCTTTTGCGCCAGTGTTATCAACAACCGCAATCGATACTTCATCGCCAGAGTTAGCTTTGACCTTAACGGAGACATATGGGTTTGCTGAAACCGCTCCAGACCATTGTGCATTAACTGCTGTTTCGCCGTTAACAGCAATTTCGACGGTCTCAATAAATTTAGCTGGGTAGGGTTTTCCAGTTTTTTTATCCATACGTAACCCAGATTCCATTGGGTGTTTAATAAGGGCTTTTACTTCAGCAACACCTGCTTTAGATTTTCCACGCATTCTGATTTTAATAGACATAGTTATTCCTTTCCATAATATGTTAAGTCATTGTGTTTGTAAGCGTCTTAAGGTTTATCCGCCACAACCACCGATGGTTACTTTGACTTCTTGTTCTGCTTTAAGTAGTTTCCCGTCCGCTTTTACAATAGCGACGACATTCATGGTTTGTCCAAGTTTAATTCGAGTAGAAACAAATCCAAGTGCCGCAGGTGCGAAGGTGTACTCACAGACTAAAGGCATTGGGTTTTTGCTACCAAGAATGGCAATCGATTCAACGCCACTGATGGCGGTTGCATCAACTGTAATCGGTGTAACCGCACCATTTTCAGCAATCGCAGGAGCTTTGAGCTTGATATCGCTTGATTCGGTTGTGCTGCTTGAACCAAAAATACCAGAGAGTGCATCTTCAGTAGTTTTTGAGGTAAAAGCTTTTGAGTTCCATTCGGCAAGAACAGTTGTTGGGGTTAATAAGCCAGCGTTAACTGCGACGACGGTTGCACCCGTTGCAAGGGTGCCTTTAAGAAAAGATCTACGTTTCATAAGTGTTTAACTCCCTGTGAAGGTTTTATATTGTGTTTATAGTGTATAAATATAATCAGTGATGGTGTTGATCTCACTGTCGGTTAAGATGCCATGTCTTCCAAAAGGAGGCATGATGCTATTAGGTATGGTAAGTTCAGGAACGCCCCATATTTTTTTAACCAGTTTTTGTTTATCTGGATAGCGCAATTTCATCGCAACCAATGCAGGTCCTATATTGCCAGGCATAGATCCGCCTTTGATCGCATGACAGGCCAAACAGTTGCCCTTGGAGCGAGAAAAAGCGAGTTTTTTACCCTCTTCAATGGTTGCGGCAGAAGGCTCTGAGGCGACTGCCGTGATTGGTGTTGAAATGACGAACCCTGATATTGCAAGGGCTGTCAGTAGGTGTTTCATTTTAGAAATCATTATTTCCTTCCTCCTAAAAGTGTCTTTCAACCTTCCCGTTTGATTGCACTTTAGATTGCATTGGGGTTTTTATTTGAGTAACTTTTTTACCCTTTGTTTTGTAGCTTACTCAGTTGGATAATAAACGCAAGTATTTTAGCTTTCAGTAGCGATAGTATTTTTAATCACCCAACAGTATTTTCTTATATGTTTGTGTTAGTGATTGTTTATCTTCTTGGTTTTCAATGACTTGCTGTTTTCTTGTTCAAATCGCACTATTTGTTGTTTCAGGAATCGGTCTGCGGTTATTTTGGCTTGTTTTAATAAGTATTGGGTTCTTTTAATATTGCCAATGTTGAATTGCGCAAGGGCTAAAAAAAAGTGCGCCTCAGCTGTTTGTTGTTGATTGGCATAGATTTCAGAGAGTTTTTTATAGGCTAGATAGCGGTAGCGTTGGCTTTTAGTATGTGTTTTTAATAGAGCAATGGCTTTTGGGGTGTTGTTTGAATGGCGTAATAAATTGACATAGCTTAGTAATACGGCGGTATTATTTGGGTAGATATCTAGTAGATAGTCCGCTTGATGCCGTGCCGTACTTATTATTTTAGGGTCATTAATTTGGTGTTTTACGAGGGTTCGTAATAATAAGGTTGTATAAAGCCAGTGGTTGGGGTTCTGTTCGACCAGCGTTTGTAAGCAGGTGAGGTCAGAAAGAGGAAGTGGGTTATGGGTGTTTAATGCCTGTAGATTTTTTTGATAGCAAGCGATGGCAGGGGTGTTTTTTTGAGTAAGCAGGGGGGGGGATTGTTGTGCGCCTTGAGTCTTTAGTTTTAGTTGAATCAGTGCGAACTGGTTATTGGCTTGTTTGGGGTGTCGTGCGGGGAGTGTTTGTGCTCGATTTTCAGACTCAGCAATCCGACGCTCTGTGACAGGGTGTGACCGTAAGATTTCAGGAGTTTTAAAGGTGTTGTTTTGCTCCTTTTTGGCGAGTCGCGCAAAAAAGTCGCCCATTGCATGTGGATCATAGCCCGATTGGCTTAGAAACTGAATGCCAATATGATCGGCCTCCGACTCGTGCAGTCGAGAGTTTTTGAGCTGTTTTTCAATATCAAGACTCAAACCAGCTAGTAGTGTTGGGTAGACCGCGGAGCTGTCATACATGCCAATTAAAGCAGCGGCGAGTAGGGTGGCGATGGTGTTTAAATTACTCTGCTTACTATTAACTTCATGTCCGCGGGAGAGGTGGTTTTGGGTCACATGCGCAATTTCATGAGCAATAACCGCGGCTAACTCATCTTCATTTTTAGCTGCTAAAATCAGACCGGTATGAATTCCGATAATACCATTCGGGCCTGCAAAGGCATTGATACTGAGATCGTCAATCACGTAAAACTTAAATTGACGTGATTCACCGGTCTGGCTTGCCATTTCATGACCAATTTTACGAATATAGGTCACCACATCAGGATCATAGTTTAGATTATATTGTGTATGTAGCGCGGTATTGAACGCACGGCCGAGGTCTTGCTCAACTTCGACATTGTACGCAATTAAGTCCGATGAACCTAAGTCTGGTAGCTTGGCAGCATAGGCAGTCAGCGCAGGGGTTAATAGCACCAATATCAATAGGAGATGGTAAAATGGTGCGCTTAGTTTTTTTACAATACCGTGTCGATGATTCATTTGAGTGTTGATGCCGTGCTTTTCAAGAGTAGATGTTGTGGATATTAGAGTAGATAGTAAAGGATTGGCATGTCCGATGCCAGTGATTAAACTTAAGAAAGCATTAACCCAGAACCCAGAACAAAAGAGCGTGTTTTTACTGGCGTTAACCGATGAGGGGGGATTGAAAGATATTCCCGCGTTTTGTCAGCAGCAAAAATTAGACTGGGTCTTGTTACAAGAGACCCCTTTTATTGAGTTTAAAGTGTGGCGCATGTCATGAATGAGGGGGGAGAAAAAATGAGTGAATCGTTAAATGATGCGTCTTTATCAGAGCAATTAAGTATCATCCACACCAAAGGCACACTGGATTGGGCGTACCCAGTTTTTATACTCGCCAGTACTGCCGCCGCTATGGATAAGAAAGTCGAACTGTTTTTTACCTTTTACGGCTTAAACTGCCTGCTTAAAGACACCAGCGGATTAAAAGTTTCTCCGTTAGGAAACCCAGGAATGGTGATGAAAAGCCCTGTTGGCCCTGATTGGCTTAAGCGTGTGGATTGGAACAAGGCGCTTCCTGGGTTAGTTTGGACACTGCCTGGTGCGGCAAAACTGGCGACCTGGGGCTTTAAGAAACAGATGTTGCTTGAAGGGCAGGTGCCCGTAGAAGAGTTAAGAGCACTTTGTATTGAGTTGGGTGTGAGTATGACTGCTTGCCAAATGACCATTGATTTGATGGGCTATCAACAAAGCGATTTTATCGAGCCGATCTCATTTTCTGGTGCGGCGACCTATTTTGCCAATACGCCTAAAACGCAGAGTTTATTTATCTGACGTTTTGATAGAATAAACAAAATGAGACCTTTGCACGAGAGGGGCGCGAGAGAGAAAAGAGATGAAATTTGACTGATTGAGGCGGAAAGCGCAGGGAATACCTAGGTATTCGCAAGGTTTTCAACAAAAATCAGGTATATTTCAGCCTTTTTTATCCGTGGATCCTTTCGTGCAAAGGTCTCAAAATAATTATTTTTAATAAAAAAGTGACCCTATGAAACCATTTGAAAAAGGGATTTACCTCCTGCCCAACTTAATGACCACTGCCGCGTTGTTTGCAGGGTTTTATGCCGTGATTGCTGGTATTCAAGGCAATTTTGAACTGGGCGCCATTGCTATTTTAGTTGCGATGGTCTTGGATGGTCTGGATGGACGAATTGCTCGAATGACCAACTCGTGCAGTGCGTTTGGTGCGGAATACGACAGCCTGTCAGATATGATCTCGTTTGGTTTAGCGCCTGCGTTGCTAATGTTTCAGTGGATATTGGAAGATTTTGGTAAGTTAGGGTGGTTAATCGCCTTTATTTATACCGTTGCAGCAGCGTTGCGTTTGGCGCGTTTTAATACCCAAGTGGGCGTGGCAGATAAACGATATTTTCAAGGATTACCCAGTCCCGCCGCTGCGGGGGTTTTGGCGGCACTTATTTGGATGGTTGAAGCAAACGAGCTAGAAAACGCAATGTTACCGATGGTCGGATTGGTGTTAACCCTTGTGGTTGGGTTAATGATGGTCAGCAATATCCGTTTTAGTTCGTTTAAAGAGCTTAATTTAAAAGGGAAAGTGCCCTTTGTCACGCTGTTAATCATTGTTTTAGTGTTTGTGGTTATCACCTTAGAGCCTCCAACGCTACTGTTTTTGATCTTCTTAACCTACACCTTATCAGGTCCTGTGGTAACGCTTGTGACCCTTAAAAAGACACGTGCACTGCGCCGACAGCAACGTGATGATGAGAAAGCGGTTGCAAATGCGATGGTGGTCGAAAAGACCAAAAAGCATCAAGAAAAAAGCAGTGAGCATAAGAACGATACCAATGGAGATAACTCATGAAAGATCATCTAGTCATATTTGACACCACGCTAAGAGATGGTGAACAAAGTCCTGGTGCCTCTATGACCAAAGAGGAAAAAGTTCGGATTGCCAAGCAGCTTGAAAAATTACGGGTCGATGTTATTGAAGCGGGCTTTCCTGCCGCTAGTCAAGGCGATTTTGAATCCGTTCAGGCGGTGGCATCTGCTGTAAAAGATTCCACGGTTTGTGGGCTGGCTCGTGCGGTTGAAAAGGATATTATGCGAGCGGGCGAGGCGATTAAGCTTGCCAATGCAGGGCGCATACATACCTTTATTGCGACCTCGCCGATTCATATGGAGAAAAAACTCCGCATGACACCCAATCAAGTGGTCGAACGTGCCGTTTGGGCGATTAAAAGAGCGCGAGACTTTACCGATGATGTCGAATTCTCTCCCGAAGATGCCGGGCGTTCTGATCTGGATTTTTTATGTCGCGTCATCGAAGCGGCGATTGATGCCGGTGCCACCACCATTAACATTCCAGACACCGTGGGCTACAACGTGCCCAATCAATTTGGTAACTTGTTTAAAGCCTTAATTGAGCGAATTCCAAACTCAGACAAAGCCATTTTTTCCGCACATTGCCATAACGATCTAGGGTTGGCGGCCGCCAACTCTTTAGCTGCTGTGAGAAATGGTGCGCGTCAAGTGGAGTGCACCTTAAATGGCTTGGGCGAGCGCGCAGGGAATACCGCCTTAGAAGAGGTGGTGATGGCGATAAAAACCCGCCAAGATATTTTTAGCGTAGACACTCGCATTAACACCCAGGAAATTTTAGCCACTTCTCGTTTAGTCTCCAATATTACAGGTTTTGCTGTGCAACCCAATAAAGCGATTGTGGGTGCTAACGCCTTTGCGCATGAGTCTGGTATTCATCAAGATGGCGTACTCAAACACCGTGAAACCTATGAGATTATGCGTGCCGAAGATGTTGGCTGGAGTACCAATAAAATGGTCATGGGTAAGCACTCAGGGCGCAATGCGTTTAAAACGCGCTTAGAAGAGCTCGGAATTGATTTTGAAACAGAACAAGAGCTAAACGATGCCTTTATTCGTTTTAAAGAGCTCGCCGATCGTAAACATGAAATTTATGATGAAGACCTTCAATCGCTGGTCACCGATAATAATATTCAGCGCGTTGAGAATGAGATTTACCGTTTAATCTCGTTAAAATCCTCAATGGGAACGGGCGAACCCTCGAATGCGGAAGTGGTTTTATGGATGCAAGGCGAAGAGTTAAGTGCATCCGCGAATGGTAGCGGTGTGGTAGATGCCACCTTTAAAGCGATTGAATCACTGGTTCAATCGGGCACGACATTGGAACTTTACTCCGTAAGCAACGTTACCAACGGCACGGATTCACTTGGTGAAACAACGGTGCGCCTTGAAAAAGGCGGACGTATCGTTAATGGAATGGGGTCGGATACCGATATCGTACTTGCCTCAGCCAAAGCGTATGTAAATGCTCTAAATAAGATCGCTGGTGAACAGGTCAAAGACCACCCGCAAGCCTCTGTTTGAATTTAGGAAATAGAGGGGGGGAGAAAAAATTAAATGAAGAATTTTTATGTCTAAATTAACGTTTTCTAATGCTCTGTTTGAACAAATAGGGGGGACAAATTGGCAGCAACGGTCTGAATTTATATTTGCTTCAGTCATCTCCGAATCTCATGATGCTGTAAACGCTGAATCATCTCCTGCGTTAGAGCCTGCTCAAGCACCGATTGAAGATTCATTTGAAGAGCAGAGTGAACCCTGTATATCGAAGGGTTATTCGATTGTAGTCTTAGGCGCAGGACTCAATGAAATTTGGCAAAATGATGCACAACCCGCATGGCTACTTTGGCAAAATATCATGCAAGTATTTGAGTGGGATGAGCATCAAATTGTATTTTTTGATACCGCACACATGGTCTCAGAAGAGGTGGTCTTCTCCACCATCGAAGAGATTATTGATTTGGGGGTGGACTGGGCACTGACCATGGATGAAGCACACGAGCTGTCCGAACAGTTGCAAGAAGGCATTCAAGTCATTTCCGTACCCGATATGGAATCTATGCTGTCTGATCCCTATGCTAAACAAACGTTCTATCACACCGTAATATCGATCCAAAACGCTCATTAAAGCATGACTTGTTTTAGCGATCTATATTTAGACCTCATGCGAGACGAAGACCTACCTTGGGTCTTAGCACTCGAGCAACAGTCCTATGATTTTCCGTGGAGTCAAAAGGGTTTTGAAAACAGCCTAGAACAAGGGTTGAACTACCTGTTTTACAGCGCCGAAGGAAAAAAGCTCGGCTACTGCTGTATCTTACCGGTACTGGATGAAGCACATATCTTGAATTTCTGTGTAGCGCGCGAATATCGTGGAAAAGGTGTTGCGACAGAAGCGCTTAAAAAAGTTCTGGCAAAACTCAATGCAGGAAATTATCAATGCGCACTGCTTGAAGTAAGAGGTTCAAACGAACCCGCAATTAAGCTGTATCAAACGCTCGGTTTTCAACAAGATGGTACACGGAAAGAATATTATCGTGTTAAACAGTGGTGTGATAAACAAAAAGCCCTTATAGAGGAGCGAGAGGATGCGGTTTTGATGTCGTTTTTGTTTTCTGAATAAGGGGGGAGGAAAAAATTAAACGGTTTAATCTTTCCCCCACTCTCTCTTTTGTGAACAAAGAAATTTAAGTGCGTAACTCCGTTGGAATAGTTTTTGTCAGGATTTGTGCCATCTCTTTGTAGAGTTTTGGGTTGGCGGTTAAGATGTTGCCACTGGTGAGGTAATCTTCTCCCCCTCTAAAGTCGGTGGCAAGTCCTCCCGCTTCTTGTACCAACAGTGCGCCCGCCGCAATATCCCAAGGTTTTAGGTTAAATTCCCAATAGCCGTCTACCCGGCCACAAGCGACATAGGCTAAATCAAGCGCGGCAGAGCCTGCTCGGCGAACCCCTGCGGTTGAAGTCATGAAGGATTTTAAGCTCGCCATATAGCTGTCTAGGTAGCTGAAATCATGGTAAGGGAATCCGGTTGCCAGTAGGGCGTTGTCGAGTGTTTTTTGTTGGCTGGTGCGGATACGTTGGTTGTTTAAAAACGCTCCACGCCCTCGGCTGGCAGTAAACATTTCGTCGCGTACAGGGTCAAAAATCACGGCATGGGTGAGTTTGCCTTTCTCTTTGATGGCGATGGAGACGCAGAATTGTGGAAATTGGTGTAAGAAATTGGTGGTTCCATCCAGTGGGTCAATGATCCATTCCACATCCGATAGACCGTATTTGGTTTTTTTAGCCTTTTTAATACCGCTCTCTTCCGCTAAAATAGCGTGTTCGGGGTAGTACTTTTGAATGGTTTTAATAATGGTATTTTCGGCTTCTTTGTCGACTTCGCTGACGTAATCGTTTTTGCCTTTGTGTTCGATATTTAGTTGGTCGATTCGTGTGTAGTGATGCATAATGTTACCACCTGCCGCACGGGCGGCCATGGTGGCGATATTGAGAAGTGGGTGCATTTAAGCGTTCCTTAAAAATAAAATTTAGAGAGACCTTTGTACGAAAGAGTGCACGGATAAAAAAGGCTGAAATATGTTCGATTTTTGGTGAAAATTTTGCGAATACCGAGGTATTCCCTGCGATTTCCGCCTTAAATCACTCAAATTTTCTCTCTTTTCTCTCGCGCGCCCCTTTCGTGCAAAGCTCTCTTAGAGTGTTTTTGTAAGATTATAACGGAAAGAGCAGATGATTGAAGATTACAGTTTGAATTCTGGTTTGGCAAAGATTCGAGTGGTGTTGGTTGAAACCTCTCATCCCGGTAATATCGGTGCGATTGCGCGTGCGATGAAAAACATGGGATTGAGCCAGTTGGTATTGGTTAATCCAAAGGAGTTTCCGAGTCAAGTCGCATCTGCAAGAGCGTCCAGTGCGTGTGATATTTTAGATCAAGCTCGGGTGGTAAGCACCTTGGATGAGGCGCTGGTGGGTACAAAACTGGCATTTGGTGCTAGTGCGCGTTTAAGAAAAGTCGCTTGGCCACAATTGGATGTGCGAGAAACTGCGCAACTGGCGTTGGAGACGGTAGAAGAGGGAGAGGTCGCGCTGGTGTTTGGCCGTGAAGATTCGGGTTTGAGTAATTTGGAGATGGATAAGTGCCACTATTTAAGTCATATCCCTTCCAATCCAACATACTGCTCTTTAAATATTAGTGCGGCGGTTCAAGTGTTTGCGTATGAGTGTTTGATGGCATCCAATGTTCGTTCGGTGCATACTAAAAATGATCGAGCAAAATTGGCGAATACCGAACAGTTAGAGGGATTTTACGATCATCTATTTCAGACTTTGCAAGATATTGAGTTTTTAGACCCCGATAAAAATGCCCGCTTTATGCGTCGCATGCGTCGTTTGTATAATCGCGCGCAGTTGGATGTAAAAGAAATTGATATCTTAAGAGGTATCTTGTCTGCGTCGCAACGAAAAGCGTTAGAGACAGGAAAAGAGAAGGATGTTTAAACGATTAAAATCTGATATTCGCTGTGTATTTGAGCGAGACCCCGCGGCGCGTAATACATTTGAGGTAATTACCACCTACCCTGGGTTGCATGCTATTTTGTGGTATCGCTTGGCACACGGGTTGTGGAATATCGGGTTAAAGTGGTTGGCACGTTTTATTTCGACCCTTGCACGTTGGTTAACGGGAATTGAAATTCACCCTGCAGCAAAAATTGGCGAACGTTTTTTTATTGACCACGGAATGGGAGTGGTGATTGGTGAAACGGCAGAAATTGGCGACGATTGTACGCTGTATCATGGAGTGACGTTGGGTGGAACCTCTTGGCAAAAAGGTAAGCGGCACCCTACGCTTGGCAATGGTGTGGTGGTGGGTGCGGGTGCCAAAGTGCTTGGCCCAATAGAGATTGGAGACAACGCTCGTATTGGTTCAAATGCGGTGGTGGTTAAGCCCGTTTCAGAAGGAAAAACCGTGGTCGGTATCCCCGGACGTGAGGTGGATCAAAAAGACAAAGACTTGGAAAAACGTCGCGCTAAAATGGCCGAAAAAATAGGCTTTGATGCTTACGGTGTTGGGCAGGAGATGGCTGATCCTGTCGAGAAAGCCATTTACAGTTTGCTGGATCATATTCAGGTACAAGATGAAAGGATGGAGGCGATGGCGAAGGAGTTGGCTAAGTTGGGTGGTGAGTTAATTGAAGCTAAATTACCAGAGTTGGATGATGCGGTATTGGAACCTAATGATCCTGTTCAGGCGGCACACTTGAAAAAAGAGTGACTTAATAACGAGCGGACAATTAATTGTTTTTGGTGGAAACCGTTGAATAACACTTGAGTTGTTGTGGAAAGCGACAATAATTCTTGAGTTAAATGGTTGGTTATTATAGAATTCGAACCAATAAATTAAAATAGTTGGTCTGTATTACCATGAAATTAACCTCAAAAGGGCGTTATGCCGTAACAGCGATGATCGATATTGCCTTGAATCAAGGGGAGGGTGCGATCACACTCTCTTTAATCTCAGATCGCCAAGGTATCTCTCTCTCTTACTTAGAACAGTTGTTCTCAAAATTAAAAAAAGCAGGATTAGTCTCGAGTGCTCGTGGGCCAGGTGGCGGTTATCGCTTAAGTCGTCCAGCGGAAGAGATTTCTGTGGGAGAGGTTATTCGTGCCGTGGATGAGTCGGTTGATGCGAGAAAATGTACTGGGCGCGGTGACTGTAATGGTGGGAGTGAGTGCTTGTCCCATGAGCTTTGGTCAGACTTAAGTGGTATGATAAGGTCGTTTTTACAAGGCATCTCTTTGCAAAGTATTGTGGATAAAAGAGTTGATGTAAAAAAAGAGATCTCGTTTGATTAGAGACGCTTTTTGATTTGAATTTATTTGGTTTAAATAATTTAGGAAAAAATATGGCGGTAACGTTAACGCAAGCAGCATCCGAACGAGTGAAAAAAATGTTGGAAAAACGGGGGCACGGTATTGGGCTACGCGTTTCCACAAAAGTTAGTGGGTGTGCAGGATTTTCGTATGTTGTCGATTACGCCGATGAGATTCAAGAAGACGACGCGGTATTTGAAAGCTTTGATGTTCAGGTGATTGTGGATTCCAGTAGCTTAGAAAAAATTGATGGAATGGAGATCGACTATGTTCAAGAGAGTTTGTTGAATGAAGGTTTTTCATTTAATAATCCACAAGTAAAAGATAGCTGTGGATGTGGTGAGTCGTTTACGGTGTAATGTCTTTCAATTAAGCCGAGCTTTTAAAAAGCCCGACCGTGTGTCGGGTTTTTTGTTTTTGTGCAGGCGAGAGGAATAATTGTTAAAATGGCTCGATTAAAATTTAAAGGGGCAAAAAGATGCAAAGAACCTTCTCAATCATCAAGCCAGACGCGGTTACCAGAAACTTAATTGGAAAAATTTATCAACGTTTTGAAGAGAATGGTTTGCGCATTGTCGCCGCTAAAATGGTGCAGTTAACCCGCGAAAAAGCAGAAGGGTTTTATGCCGAACACAAAGGGCGAGAGTTTTATGAGCCATTAGTGAACTATATGATCTCAGCACCGATCATGGTGCAAGTATTAGAAGGCGACAATGCCATTGCTAAAAACCGTGAGATTATGGGCGTAACAGATCCAGAAAAAGCTGCTCCGAATACGATTCGAGCGGACTTTGCGATTTCAGTACGAGAAAATTCCGTACATGGTTCTGACTCTGAAGCGAGTGCCGCACGTGAAATTTCCTATTTTTTTGCGCCGTCTGAATTGTGTGATCGACCTTAAATGACGTTGAACGAGAATAAAAAACAGGATGTTTTAGAGCTGTCTTCTGGTGGGTCTGACGTTAAAACGGATCTGCTTGGAATGGATCGTGAGATGATGGCTGCGTATTTTGTTGAGATTGGTGAAAAACCATTTCGTGCCACTCAGGTCATGAAGTGGATTCATCAAATGGGGGTCACTGAATTTGATGAGATGACCAATTTAAGTAAGGCGCTGCGAGAAAAATTAACGCGTCTTGCATGGGTTCGTACCCCTAAAATCGTTGCAGAGCAGTTCTCAGACGACGGTACGATTAAGTGGTTGCTGGAGATGGACAACCACAATGCGGTTGAGGCGGTTTTTATTCCTGAGAAAAACCGAGGTACATTGTGCATCTCCTCTCAAGTAGGGTGTGCGCTGGAGTGTAGTTTTTGCTCAACCGGACAGCAGGGGTTTAATCGTAATTTAGAAAACTGGGAAATTATCGCCCAAATGTGGGTGGCAAACAAGGCGCTGGGATGTAAGCCAAAAGAGGAACGACGTATTTCCAATGTGGTCTTTATGGGAATGGGTGAGCCGCTCTTAAATGTGACTCATACCTTTCCCGTGGCACGTATTTTAATGGATGACTTTGCGTATGGCTTGTCAAAGCGTCGAGTCACCATCAGTACGGCGGGTGTGGTACCAGCCATTGATAAAATTAAAACCGAACTGGATGTGAGTTTGGCGATTTCGCTTCATGCACCGAATAATGCTTTACGGGATGAGTTGGTTCCGCTGAATAAAAAATACCCACTCGAAGTATTGATTCCAAGTTTGTACCGTTATGTTGAAGGTGGTCATAGTAAAAAACATGTGACGATTGAGTATGTCATGCTGGATCAAGTAAATGATCGAGTAGAGCACGCACATGAACTGGTTGACTTGTTAGGTGATCTGGCATGTAAAGTGAATTTAATTCCATTTAATCCGTTCCCCAATACCGACTATAAACGCTCTTCGAATAATGCGATTCACCGTTTTCGAGCCATTTTGGAAGAGGGAGGGCTGAATGTAACGATTCGTAAAACACGTGGTGAAGATATTGATGCGGCGTGTGGTCAATTGGCCGGAAAAGTATCTGATCGAACCAAGCGCACTGTGCATCGTGTGACGTTTGATCTATAGCGGAGGAGGACTAGAAGAATGGCCGAGGATGTTTCAGAAAATACCATTCCATTGAATACATTGCTCTTAGCCGCTCGCGAAGCACAAGGGTTGCAATTAGAGCAGGTAGCCAGCCAGTTAAATTTAGCGCTTGTTCAGTTAGAAAAGCTTGAAAGCGATGCGCTAGATCCAGAGAAATTAAGCACCTTTGAACGCGGTTACGTTCGAAATTACGCGAATTTTTTGCAGATAGATCCGTCGGTTATTGAACGTTATTTTTTAGACTGCGACTATGGTTACAGTGATTTACACTCAGTTAAAGCGTATGGCGGTACAACGAATAAGCCGTTATTGGGGGGTGGGATTATAAAATGGTTTTTAGTTTTGGTTTTATTGGCGCTACTGGTGTTGTTGGTTTTGCCAAACTTTCCAAATCTATTAACTTAGAGAGGTTTTTGCACGAAAGGATGCACGGATAGAAAAGGCTGAAATATGGCTGATTGAGGTGGAAATCAGCCATATTTCCTCTCTTTTTTCTCTCTCGCACTCCCTATCGTGCAAAGGTCTCTTAGAGAGCGATTGAACCAAATATTAAATTGAATACACAGAGCAAAGAGTAAAAGAGATTATGGTACAAAAAATTTCAGCGGTTAGAGGGATGAATGACATTCATGGAGAGGGAGCGGATGCCTTTGATTACTTAGTTCATACTGCTGAAACTACGTTTAAACAGTATGGTTATCGCTCTATTCGTTTGCCAATCGTAGAGAAAACAGAGCTCTTTTGTCGTTCGATTGGTGAAGTGACGGATATTGTTGAGAAGGAGATGTATACCTTTTCAGATCGCAATGATGAAAGTTTGACTTTGCGTCCAGAAGGTACAGCAGGATGTGTTCGTGCTGTAGTGCAAAATGGCTTGGCATACAATCAAATTCAAAAACTGTTTTATACAGGGCCGATGTTCCGTTATGAACGTCCTCAAAAAGGGCGTTATCGTCAGTTTCATCAAGTGGGGGTTGAAGTTTTTGGTTTGGCAACGCCTGACGTAGATGCCGAGTTAATCGTCTTAACGGCACGTTTATGGGAAAAATTTGGGTTAGATAATCTTGAGCTACAAATTAATTCATTAGGCAGTCAGGCGGCTCGAGTTGCTTATCGGGAAAAATTAGTGGCGTATTTAAGTGATTATAAAGATCAGTTAGATGAGGACAGCTTGCGACGATTGGCGTCAAACCCACTTAGAATTTTAGACACAAAAAACCCCGCCATGAAAGAGCTGGTTGAGGGCGCACCTAAGCTAATGGATCATTTAGATGCGGAGTCGGCCGAGCACTTTGAACAGTTAAAAGCACATTTAGATGATTTAGGCATTGAATATGTAATTAATCCGAATCTAGTACGAGGATTGGATTATTATAACCGTACCGTTTTTGAGTGGATTACTACTGAGTTAGGGGCACAAGGAACGGTTTGTGCCGGTGGGCGTTACGATGGTTTGGTGGAACAGATCGGTGGTAAGGCAACGCCTGCGGTTGGATTTGCCATGGGGATTGAACGTTTAACGGCGCTGTTAATGGATCATAATAAGGTACCTGTTCTTGCACAGCCTGATGTGTATGTGGTGTTGGTGGGGGATAACGTACAACGTCCTGGTTTTGTTATTGCAGAGATGGTTCGAGAAGCTCTGCCACACATTAATGTTCAGATGAACTGTGGTGGCGGGAGCTTTAAAAGCCAGTTTAAAAAGGCCGACCGTTCTGGTGCGCGTTATGCATTGGTATTGGGAGACCAAGAGGTGAGTGATAAGGTTGTGGCGATTAAGCCATTACGTGAAACATCGGAACAAGTTTTGGTCAGTTGGGATGACCTAACTGAGCATTTAGCGCAGTTAATGCCCGTTTAAGATAATTTTTTTAAATAAAAGAGACATTTTCACGAGAGGGGCGCGAGAGAAAAAAGAGATGAAATTTAGCTGATTGAGTCGGAAATCGCAGGGAATACCTAGGTATTCGCAAGATTTTCAACAAAAATCAGGTGTATTTTAGTCTTTTTTTTATCTGTGTATCCTATCGTGCAAAGCTCTCAATAGATAAAGGTTTTTAGAGCTATGAGTCGTTACGAAACAGAAGATGAACAAGTTGAAGCCATTAAGAGTTGGTGGAAAAAAAATGGTACGCAACTATTAACGGCAATCTTAGTGGTTGTGATTGCTATCTCAGGGTGGCGTTATTGGACAAATTCTCAGTATATTGATTCGGCCAACGCTTCGAGCTTATTTGAAGCGCTACAAGTGAATATGCAGCGCGGTACTTTTGGCGAAGTTTCTCGTGAAGCGTTGAAACTAATGCAAGAGCAACCTGATAGTCCTTATGCGGTTGGTGCGGCAATGATGTATGCAAAATACAGCCTAGATAAAGGTGAAACGCAAGAGGCGTTAACGCAGTACACTTGGATTACGGAACATGCAAAAGATATGCAGTTAAGAAATATCGCGTATATCAGCTTGGCTAGAATTCAAATTGATCTACAGGATTTTGATGCGGCGCAAGCACACTTAGACTTTTTGACCAAAGCCAACTTAAAAGGGGCTGAAAAGTCAGTGTTCGATTATGTTTCAGGGCTAATGGCAATTGCAAAATCGGATACGGAAGGTGCGCAACTCGCCTTTAAACGGGTCGTTGACAACGAGCAGACAGAAACCAACTTACTTGGTTTGGCACAAATTCAATTAGATGATTTAGCGCAGTAGGTTTGTTTAACATAATGAAAATACGTGTTGCTTTAATTGGGCTATGTTCCGCACTCTTGCTGGCTGGGTGTTCGAGTTCGCCATCGGTGAAAGCGCCAACCGAACTGGCGCCACTTGAGCCGATTTATACGCTTAAGAAAAACTGGCAGGTTAAAACTGAAACCATGCCAAATCGAGATTCAGAAGGGTTGTTTTTTACCGAAGATGCTTCAAATCTATACATCGCAACCGCAACGGGGTATTTGGTCGCATTAACCAAAGAGACGCAAACTCGCTGGAAAGATCAAGTGGTTTGGCAGGCTAAATTTGCGTCAGAAATTGTTTCAGGACCTGCGATGCTAGGAGACCAATTAATTGTTGGTACGGCAAAAGGGTTACTGACCGCGTTATCAATCGAGCACGCTCAGATTACATGGCAAACGCAGTTGTCCAGTGAGGTGATGAGTTATCCAGTGATCGCCCAGCAAACCATTTTTACGCGTACTGTAGATGGAAAACTGTACGCCGTGAATGCGATAACCGGTGAGGTTATCTGGATTGTTGAACATGAGATGCCCACGTTATCTTTGCGAGGTTCGCCTGCTGTTTTGTACTCTGAGAATGTTTTGTATGTAGCTTGGGAGAGTGGCATGATTCAAGCACTTTCAGCCAGCTCGGGGACGTTATTGTGGGAGAGACGAATTGCGACCCCTAAAGGGCGTACCGATCTAGAGCGAATTGTCGATGTTCAAGCCAGTTTAGTGATGAAAGAGGGGCGTTTAATTGCGCTTGGTTATCATGGCAAGCTGGTTGCGATTAACCCTTTAAATGGTCAGTTTTTCTTTGAAAAAGCGTTGTCGGGTTATCGTGATTTTGTAGTGGATAGTGATCGGATTTATGTGGTAGATGATACCGATGTACTGTATGCATTTGACCTGTTTAGTGGTGCAATTCAGTGGACTCAAACGGCTTTTAAAGGTCGTTTAGTGGGTGATTTAAACTTTTATCAGAAGGACTTATTGGTCACGGATGGTTGGGGCTATCTACACTGGGTTAATCGAGTACAAGGCACAGAGTTTGCACGTGTTAAACACAGTAATGAGTACGGCGATGGTAATCGTATTTTGCGCATTAAGGTGAGTGGCAAACAACTTACGCTATTAGATGGCGAAGGTGTTATTACCCAGTACGATGTTGAACCCTCTAGTTTAGCTCTTTTTAAAAAAGAGTACCCTTCTTCGGAAGGTAGTTTTTTTAATTCCTTTTTTTGAGGTCTTTGGATAAAGATCTCTTTTAAATATATCCAAGTAGTTTGGATATAAACGCCGATAATTTATAGGTATCCCTGATTGTGAGTAAACCCGTTATTGCCTTAGTAGGGCGTCCAAATGTTGGAAAATCAACCTTGTTTAATCGTTTAACCCGTTCGCGTGATGCGATTGTGGCTGATTATCCTGGGTTAACCCGTGACCGTCAATATGGTACGGGTCGTCTCGGTAAATCACCTTATATTGTGGTCGATACGGGTGGGCTTAGTGGTGAAGACCAAGGTGTCGACCCGCTGATGGCCGGGCAAGTAAAGTCCGCATTAGAAGAGGCTGATGCGATTGTATTTTTGGTGGATGGACGTCAAGGGCTTGTGCCTGCGGATGAACAGATTGCCAACTACCTTCGACTTTTTGATAAACCGATTCAAGTGGTAGTGAATAAAGCAGAAGGGTTTGACCATGATGTAGCAACCTCTGACTTTTTTCAGTTGGGGCTGGGAAAACCCTTAGCCATCTCTTCAGCACATGGTGATAATGTAGCGGACTGTATTGATCTGGTATTAAGTAACTTGCCGCAAGCAGAAGAGAGCGAAGAGACCGATTTAGACGATCATCCAGGTATTCGTGTGGCGGTCATTGGTCGGCCTAACGTTGGAAAATCGACACTGATTAATCGCATGATTGGTGAAGAGCGCGTGGTGGCATTTGATCTTCCTGGCACCACACGAGACAGTATTTTTGTTCCCTTTAAGCGGGATGGACAGGAGTACACGTTAATTGATACGGCAGGGGTTCGTCGTCGTAAAAATATTAAAGAAAAAATTGAAACATTCAGTATTATAAAAGCCATTGAAGCGATGGGGGACTCTCATGTCGTAATTTTGGTGATTGATGGTTCTGAAGGGCTGACCGATCAAGACTTAACGTTGTTGGGGTTGGCCATTGACTCGGGCAGAGGGTTGGTACTTGCGGTTAATAAGTGGGATAACTTAGATGCCGATCAACGTCAAAAAGTAAAACATGAGTTAAGTTTTAGACTCTCTTTTGCCGACTATGCCAAACAACACTTAATTTCGGCTCTACATGGTACGGGGGTTGGCGATCTATTTAAAACGGTCAATGCCGTACATTTAGCGGCCTTTAAGCGGGTCTCGACGTCAGATTTAAACCGTGTATTAGAGCAAGCGGTATTAGACCATCAACCACCGCTTATTTCAGGTCGTCGTATTAAATTACGCTATGCCCACTTAGGGGGACTCAACCCACCGAGAGTCATTGTGCATGGTAATCAAGTTGATAAACTCCCTCAGGCGTATGTACGCTATTTAATGAATGTGTTTCGTAAAGCATTTAAATGGGTTGGAACTCCTGTTTCAGTGGAGTTTAGAGCCACGGAAAACCCTTTTGAGGGTCGAAAAAACAAACAGTTACACCGCAAGAAAAGAGGCGGTGAAGACGATCAATTTCAAGCGAAGAAAAAGAAAAAACAAGCCAAGCGCCGTTAATAAATTTATCGTTAAGATTTTTCCCCCTCTCTCTTTGAGCAACATGTTTATAAGAGAGGGGGGCTATATTTTCTTTCCCCCTTCTGTGATAAAAAATTAGGTCAATCATGAGTCAGAATCCAATGAAACGTATTCGAGAAATTCCCTATAACTACACCTCTTTTTCAGATAAAGAGATTGTGTTACGTTTTTTAGGTGAGTCGTGTTGGCAGGCGATTCAATCACTACGAGAGTCTCGTAATACAGGTCGTTCTGCTCGAATGATTTTTGAAGTATTAGGGGATATGTGGGTGATCTCCCGTAATCCCTACATTCAAAATGACTTAATCGAAAACCCTAAGCGACGTAAAGCGTTAATTGAGGCGTTAAACCACCGTTTAAAAGAGGTCGAAAAGCGCCTCAATGGTAATGAAGTTGCGGCACAATTGTTGCAGTCGGTACAAGAAGCGGTAGATGTTTTTTCGGAATGGTTTCCTGAGCAGGTGCATTTAAGAGCGAAAGTAAAAAAACGTTTTAAGAAAATCAGTCGTGAAGACAATATTGATTTTAGTGGTTTGGCGAGAGTCTCTCATGCCACGGATGCCACAGATTGGCGTGTTGAATTGCCGCTGGTGGTCTTAACCCCTGATACCGAGCAAGAAGTGATTGAGATGGTTCAAGCCTGTATTGATCTTGAGCTTACTATTATTCCACGAGGTGGAGGAACGGGCTATACCGGGGGTGCGATTCCATTGCATCAACTGACGGCCGTCATTAATACCGAAAAATTAGAGTATTTAGGGCTGGTTGAGCAGGTCGAGTTGCCACAAATCGGTAAAGTAGCGACGGTAAAAACAGGAGCTGGCGTGGTGACACGCCGTGTTTCTGAACAGGCTGAGCGTGCTGGGTATGTTTTTGCGGTGGATCCTACCTCGCAAGATGCTTCTACGATTGGTGGCAATATCTCGATGAATGCGGGGGGGAAAAAAGCGGTTCTTTGGGGAACGACGCTGGATAATCTTGCCTCTTGGAGAATGGTTACGCCGGATGCTCAGTGGCTTGAAGTGGAACGTGTTAATCATAATTTAGGCAAGTTGCAAGACCAAAAAACGGTTATTTTTGATATTCGTCGTTTTGAAAAACAGGGTAAAAACCAAATTGGGGAAACCCAACGCCTGGAAATTCCAGGCTCTGCTTTTCGACAAGCGGGCTTAGGAAAGGATGTAACCGATAAATTTTTAAGCGGTTTACCAGGGATTCAAAAAGAGGGTTGTGATGGCTTAATCACCTCCAGTCGTTTTATTGTGCATCGTATGCCGAGTCATACTCGTACCGTTTGTCTTGAGTTCTTCGGAACCGATTTAAGTTTGGCGGTGCCTGCGATTGAAGAGATTATTGACTACGTTGAGTCTAAGAAAAAAGAGGGTATTTTACTTGCAGGCTTAGAGCATTTAGACGATCGCTATATTCGTGCGGTGAAATACAACACCAAAGCCAATCGCAAAGAGTTACCAAAAATGATTCTATTGGCGGATATTTGTGGTGAAAATGGCTTTGAAGTGGCAAAAACCTGTACCGATATTGTTGAGCTAGCCAACCAACGCGATGCTGAAGGTTTTATTGCGGTTTCGGATGACGCACGTAAACGGTTTTGGTTGGATCGCTCTCGAACGGCGGCGATCTCTTCACACACCAATGCCTTTAAAATTAATGAAGATGTGGTAATTCCACTTAAAAAACTCAATGAGTACAATCGTGAAATTGAAAAAATTAATATTGAGATGTCGATTAAAAATAAACTCGATATTTTAGCCGCCTATGAACGCTACTTTTCAGGTGATATTGCGGAATTTAATCAAGAAGATGATTTTGAAGATGCACAGGGACCGACCGCCTTTTTTAAAGATAAAGTGACGTCAACCTTAACCCATTTACAGACGGTTCGTACGCGCTGGACAACACTACTGGCAAATTTAGATAAGCCCGCAATGGATTATTTAACCCTGATTCCAGAAGCAAACCTTGAAAAGACTCAATCTGACGATACGATTTTAAACCTCTTTTTAAGACGCGAAATTTTGGTTTCGGCTCGTCAAGAGGTGAAGCAGTTTATGCATGACACCTTTATGGGGCATGATTTTGAACCCATGTTGGCGCGATTGGATGAGTTGCATGCTGAATTGCGTAGCGCACGTTTGTTTGTGGCGCTGCACATGCATGCAGGTGATGGCAATATTCACACCAATATTCCCGTACATTCGGGTAATTACGAGATGGTGCATTTGGCCGAAACGTTGGTGGATCGCATTATGCAAATCGCCAAACGTTTGGGTGGAGTCATTTCGGGTGAGCATGGCATTGGTTTGACCAAGTATCAGTACTTGGATGCCGATAAAGTTGAGCGGTTTGTTGCGTATAAAAATCAAGTGGATCCAAACGGAGTGTTTAACAAAGGTAAGTTAATGCCCGGTTCCAGTTTGGATAATGCCTATACGCCGTCGTTAAGTTTGGTGAATCAAGAAGCGATTATTTTAGAAGCCAGTGAGTTGGATGAGCTGAATAATGACATAAAAGATTGTTTACGTTGTGGTAAATGTAAGCCGGTTTGTCAAACGCATATCCCAAGAGCAAATTTACTGTACTCACCTCGCAATAAAATTTTAGCGACAGGACAGATGATTGAAGCCTTCTTGTACGAAGAGCAAACACGTCGGGGGATCTCATTACAACATTTTGAAGCGATGAATGATGTGGCGGATCACTGTACGACCTGCCATAAGTGTGAAGCACCTTGCCCTGTGGATATCGATTTTGGGGATGTGTCGATTCGAATGAAAAACATTTTGACCAATATGGGGCAGAAACGTTCGTCGATTATGATTAAGTTGGCACTATTTTTCTTAAATGCCAAAAACCCCGTATTAATTAAAGTCCTCAGAAAAACCATGATCGGTTGGAGTGCCACTGGGATCACCCTTGCACATAAGCTCGCCAAAACATTTGGATTACTGGGTAAGGCCTCTGCGATTCCACCAAAATCGTCTAAAATTGCGCCAGTACAGCAACAGGTCATTAACTTTGTACGTAAACCACTGAATACGGGGCCAAATCAACCCACCTTGCGTGCCGTGTTAGGGCTTGAAGATGCGAATATTGTTCCGATTATTAGTCATCCAAAGAAAGTAACAGACGATTCCGATGCGGTCTTTTATTTTCCTGGTTGTGGTTCTGAAAGACTATTCAGTGATATTGGGCTGGCGACGATTGCCATGTTATCGGAAGCGGGTGCAAGAACGGTATTACCGCCTGGCTACTTATGTTGTGGTTACCCTCAAACAGCCGCAGGACAAGCAGATAAAGGCGAACAAATTACCGCTGAAAACCGTGCTTTGTTTCACCGTGTTGCCAATACTCTTAATTATTTGGACATTAAAACCGTGATTGTCTCGTGCGGTACCTGTATGGATCAGTTATTAAAATATGAGTTTGGGCGAATTTTTCCAGATTGCCGTTTATTGGATATTCATGAGTACTTGCAAGAGAAAGGCTTATCGCTGGATTCAGCAACCGGAGTAAAGTATTTATACCATGCGCCTTGTCATGATCCAATGAAGCTTCAAGATGGGACTCAGGTCACTAAAGAGCTGCTTAAAACAGACGATGTCTTGCTCTCTGATCGTTGCTGCAGTGAAGCAGGGACGCTGGCAACCGCACGACCGGATATTGCCACCCAGTTACGCTTTAGAAAGCGCATTGAACTGAAAAAAGGGATTGAAGATCTAACAGGAGAGTCCAGTGGTGCAAAAATAAAGGATGGTAGTGTGAAGATACTCACCTCGTGTCCTGCGTGTCAGCAAGGGTTAAACCGTTATGAAGGCGAAACAGGCCTGAAAACCGATTACATTGTGGTCGAGATGGTTAAAAATGTATTAGGGGATCAATGGCAGAAGACGTTTGTTGAGACGATTAAGGAGGGGGGGGTAGAAAAAGTTTTACTGTAAGAACTCTTATTCTTTAGAAACAAAAAAGGCGCTTTTAAAAGCGCCTTTTTTATTGAATCGTTTTTTTTATTTAGTCGGTTGTGCCGCATAAAAAGCAGCAAGCTCTTTAATGTCGGCATCTGTTAGGCTTTTTGCGAATGGCGCCATGGTTGCATCCTTACGGTACCCTTCACGGAAGTCCTTAAGCTGCTTCTCAATGTAAGCGGCATGTTGACCTGCAAGGTTAGGGAAGTTTGGTACCACGCTATTACCGTCTGCACCATGACAGCCAGAACAAGAAGCCGCAGAAGCGGGTGCCGCATGTGTTGAACCTGCTGAATAAGCGGATGCTGAAAATAGAAGTGTGGCAGTAATTGATGCAATAAATAGTTTTTTCATAATGGTTACACTCATTGTTTTAAGAATATATTTTAACTTCACCATTCTAAAGGGTTATCTGCGGTAAAAGCAAGAACAGTAGGCAAAAAAAAACCGTCAATCAATGACGGTTTTTTCGAATCCTTCTAATAAATTATAGAGAGGATGTATAGGCTGCAATGTTTGCAATATCTGAATCAGAAAGACCGGTGGCCATAGGCGCCATCATAGAGGTCATTGGTCCCATCTGTTTTCCAGCCTTATAGTCATTTAATTTTTGAACGATATCTGCAGCTGGCTGACCCGCTAATTTAGGACCGACCCCTCCTTCTCCATTAGCACCGTGACAACCAACACAGGTTGAATAAGCAGATTTACCTGCGGTGATATCACCCGCTTGAGAGGTGGTACCTAAAGTCATTAATCCTGCCACTGCGAGTGCAATCATTGTATTTTTCATAATATTTGTAATCTCTTTTTTGATTAAGAATAAGTTTTACAATTGACATTTAAAGCTAGATTACTGATAAAGGCAAATAGAATAAATTTATTGGGTAAAAAAAAACCGCCGAAATGGCGGTTTTTTTTAAAGAAACTTTTAATAAATTATGCTCCAAAAAATTTGGTACATAGTTTATCTTAAAGCTTTCTTTGCGCTTCTATAACAATTATAGAGAAGCGGTATACGCGGCAATGTTTTCAATGTCAGCATCAGAAAGACCTGCGGCCATTGGTGCCATCATTGAAGTCATTGGACCAACTTGTTTGCCAGCCTTGTAGTCGCGTAGTTTTTGAGCTACATCTGTTTTACCTGCTAGCTTAGGACCCACACCACCTTCACCGTTTGCACCGTGGCAACCAACACAAGTTGAGTAAGCCGCTTTACCTGCAGCTGCATCACCCGCTTGAGCAGCGGCACCAAAAGTAACTAATCCAGCCGCAGCTAGAGCAATAATTGTATTTTTCATAATGTACTCTCCTAAAGCACTATTTAAATAGTATAGGGTTTAACCCTGGGTGCTATTACAGACGAAAAGCAATTTGGAGTCAAGATTGAATATTGGAGTGATTTGGAATATTTTAACCAAGGTTATGGCAACTCTTAAGATACTGTGGAGAGTTTTGATGGATGGCGAATAAAACCTGCTGAAAGTCTCATTTTAGTTGTGTTTTAGAATGAAAAGTTTACTCTTTAAGCTAAAAAATAGCATTAAGTGGTTAAAAGTCATTAAAGATTATTAAATTTAGTTGAAGGGGGGAGAATTTCGTGATTTTCAGCAAAAAAGGGTTGCTCTCACTAAAAAAACTAATAAGGGTATTAGCAATATGATATTTGTTCGGTTATGGCTCGTTGTTTTGGTATTAACGGCGTTGAGTTGGGTTGTGTTAAAGCTCGTTAGAAAGCCTTTGCACATCGGTTGGATTTTTCTGTTTTGGGTAGTGACTCTGTTTGGATTGGCGGTGTTACTTTATGGAGGGTCGGTTTGGTTGGCTGGTGTTTAATGATTTACTCTAATTTAGCGCCATAAAAAAAGAGGGCAAATGCCCTCTTTTTTATGGCTATGAGTTTTTTTATATCATAGACCAGAAACATAAGCTGCTAGATTATGAACTTCTGTTTCGGTCAGTCCTTGTGCCATGGGTGCCATCATTGAGGTCATCGGCCCTCTTTTTTTGCCTGCACGGTACTCTGTTAATTTACGAACAATCTCTTCTGCAGACTGTCCAGCTAACTTAGGGCCTACCATGCCTTCTGCATTGCTCCCATGGCAACCTACACAAGTGGCTTTAAATTTATATTTTCCTGCAATAGGGTCGCCTGCAGCAAGCGTTGTAGTTGCCATCGTCATTAGGCCGGCTGAAAATAGTGCAATTAGAGTTTTTTGCATAATGTCCTCTCTAAGGGTAAGGGGTTTAGGGGGAAAAGACTATCTTAGACGAGGTTAAATATGAGTGCAATGGATTTCTATCAGAGGTTCAGTGTTCTGGCTCGTTTTTAAAATCCGTTAATAGTCGCTGAAAACTCTGATAGCGACTGACAGCAATATCGCCCTCTTCAACGGCACTTTTTATGGCACAGTGTGGCTCAATGCTGTGGGTGCAGTTGTTGTATTTACATTGCCCTAAATAGGGTGAAAAGTCAGGATAGTAACTTTCCAGCTCGCTTAAAGAGCAGGGGGTTGGGCTAAATTGGCGAATACCTGGGGAGTCAATGAGATTACCACTGTATGGCTTGGAGGGGTCAAGTGATGGCAGGTGGTATAGAATGCTGTTGGTGGTGGTGTGTTTTCCTAAGCCTGTGGCATCGGACAGGGTGCCGACTCGAATGTGGAGGTCTGGAATGAGCGCATTAATTAAAGAGGACTTCCCTGCGCCCGATGGTCCAACAAACACACTATTTTTACCGTCCATAAAGGCGCGTAGGTCTTCTAAGCCAGCATTGGAAACCGTCGATGCGGGCAGTAGTTCAATGTCCATGGCTGCATACGGCTCTAACAACGCGGCAATATCTTCCCAGTCCTCTTCACCAGAGAGCAGGTCTACTTTATTAATTACAATAATGGCGGGTAGATCAAGCTGGTTAGCGGCGACCAAATAGCGGTCAATCATATCAGGGTGAATTCCGGGGAGTACGGGCATAACAATACCAATAAAATCAATATTGGCGGCAATCATTCGAGTTTGCCCCCGAAACCCTGGGCGACTGAGTTCGTGTTTTCTAGGCAAGACGCTAATCACCACGCCAGTATGTTCTTCAATATCGGTTTGCCAGATAACTTGATCACCGGCAACGAGCTTCCCTAAGTGTTGTCGGATGGCACAACGATAGTGTTCACCTGTTTCAGACTCTACCAACACACGTTTACCAAAGCTGGTGATGACTAACCCTGTTTGCTCTTCGCCAAGTTGTGTATTGTTTGATAAGGGGGGGGAAGAGATTTTTTCAACTGTTCTTTTTTGAATCTGCTCATCGACTCGACGCTTTTGTTGTTGGGTTAATTTACGTTTTGCCATGGTATTTAATGGTTCCTAGCGTGGAGGGTGGAGTAG
>Ga0256839_1000654_pt1 | contig 44478 bp, 43 predicted proteins | sample 354166metaG_FD_185968 | JGI IMG/M metagenome (GOLD analysis project Ga0256839, IMG submission 185968) | Hydrothermal vent microbial communities from Mid Atlantic Ridge, Atlantic Ocean - 354-166 | ecosystem: Environmental > Aquatic > Marine > Hydrothermal vents | place: Atlantic Ocean: Mid...
CACCACACTTGCCTTCGGCTTTTTTGCCACCGCACTTGCCTTCACCACACTTGCCTTCGGCTTTTTTACCGCCGCACTTGCCTTCACCACACTTGCCTTCGGCCTTCTTCATGGCGCCTTGTTTATAGCCAGAGTCCATGTCATGCTGGCTGAAAGGGTTGCTGGAACAACTGGCTACAGTGGTAAAGCCAACCGTGGCAACTAAAGTGCCAATGGCAGCGGTTAAGGGTTTGATGTGGGTTTTATTTTTGTTTGACATGTTTCGTCCTCCGCGGATTGTTTTTGTCAAAATACGGCATCAATATGCCATTGCAATGTAAAGTCAGGGTGGCCTACTGAAATGCTTCCCCTGGCCTTCAGACCCATTGGGTGGTTTCATTATTACAAAAAAAGCCCGCATGTAACGGGCTTTTTTCTCGGGAATGCCAAAAACGATTATTCTGGCAGCGCCAAATCCTTGAGAACCGCCGCTAAAAACCGGGAGGCTTCACCGCCAGTGGCGGCGCGGTGGTCAAAAGTCAGAGAAATGGGAATAATGCGATGCGCTTCAAAACCGCCCATGACAGGAATGGCATCATAGCGCAGCTTCCCAGCCCCCAAAATACACACGCAAGGCGGCGTAACCACCGGCGTGGCGTAGCGTCCGGCAAAGACACCGAAGTTGGACAGCATGATGGTGAAGTCTTTCATTTCTTCCGGTGGTATGCTGCGGTTGCGTACTTGCTCCTTGATGCGGTTCATGGCCGCGCGCACTTCTTTTGGACCCAGTTTTTCGGCATTGCGAAGGGTGGGAACAAACAGGCCGTCAGGCGTGTCGACGGCAATACCCACATCCACATGCGGGATTTGCCGGATGGCCAGTTTTTTGCCGTCAAACCAGGCGTTCATGACCGGCTCTGCCCGGCTACCGGCCACCAGGGCGCGAATCAGGCGATAGGTAATGTCCTGACCGGGTTTCCAGTCGTTAATGTCCGCATCGTCCATCAGCGTGGTGGGCACCACTTCGGCATGGGCTTGGGCCATAGCGCGGGCCATGCTGCGGCGTGGGCCTTTGACCTGCTGCCACTGTCCGTCGGCAATCGAGGTTGCGGTAGCCGGGGGCGGGCTTTGTGTAGTCACGGCGGTTTGGGGTGTAGCGGCAGCTTCCAGGGGTAACTGGGATTGTTGTGCCGGTGTCGCTTTTTTAGCGGGGGCGTGACCGCTTTCTGCCGCCAGGCGGACATCCCGGGCGGTGATGACACCACCAGCGCCTGTGGCTTTGACCTGGCTTAAATCCACCTTGAGTTTTTTCGCCAATGCTCGCACAGCCGGAGCCACCTTGATATTGCCAATGGTGGAAACATCGCTGACTACCTTGCTGCTGGACTCCATTTGACCAACGACTGTGCCGCTGTCTTCACGGGTGGCGGCCGCAGGCGGGGAGGCGACTTCCGGGGCCACCTTGGGCAGGGTTTCTTCCAGTTCGTTAATCAGCTCGCCAATGTCTTCCTGTTGCTTGGTTGTTTTTGCGTTTTTGGCGGTGGCCGTTTCGCTTTCTTCATTATTCTGGCTGGAACCGTCTTCTGATATATCAAAAGTGACCAGAACCGCACCGGTGTCAATAACGTCGCCTGGCTGTCCATGCAACTTGACGATGGTGCCGGTATAGGGAGAAGGCACATCCACAACGGCTTTGGCGGTTTCCATGGACACCATGGGCTGGTCAACTGTGACCTGGTCGCCTTCCTTGACATGCCATTCAACGATTTCTGCGTCGGGCAGACCTTCGCCCAGATCTGGTAAGTGAAACTGTTTCATGAGACCTCCAGGGTTTCGTTAACGGCTTTGATGATGCGGTCGACTGATGGCATGTATTTTTTCTCCAGCCGGAACAGTGGCATGACAGTATCGTAGCCGGCCACCCGTTTGACGGGGGCTTGCAAGCTGTAGAGCCCTTGGCTGTCAGCCAGGTTGGCGGCGATTTCCGCGCCAACGCCGCAGTTTTTCGGAGCCTCCTGCACAATAACGCAGCGCCCGGTTTTGGCCACGGATTCGTAAATGGTGTCCATGTCCAGCGGGCTGATGGTGGCCACGTCGATGACTTCGGCGGAAATGCCTTGTTCGGCCAGTTTGTCGGTGGCCTCCAGGGTTTCCTTGGTCATGGCGCCCCAGGTTACCAGTGTCACATCCTTGCCTTCGCGCAACACGAAGCACATATCCAGGGGCAGCTCTTCGCCATCGTCCTCTACTTCCTCCTTGTGCAGGCGGTAGATGCGTTTGGGCTCCAGAAAAATGACTGGATCCGGGTTGCGTATGGCTGCCAGCAGCAGGCCGTAGGCGCGGCTGGGAGAGGAGGGTATGACCACCCGTACACCGGGCATGTGGGCAAACATGGCCTCGGTGCTTTCGGAGTGGTGTTCCGGGGCGTGGATGCCACCGCCATAAGGGGCGCGAATCACCAGGGGGCAGTGCATGCGGCCACGAGTCCGGTTACGAAAGCGGCCAGCATGAGAAATTACGTGGTCCACCATGGGATAGATAAAGCCCATAAACTGGGCTTCTGCCACAGGCTTCATGCCCTGGGTGGCCATGCCGACGGTCATTCCGGCAATCATGGTTTCCGCCAGTGGCGTATCAATAACGCGGTCTTCACCAAATCTTTGGGCCAGGCCTGCGGTGGCGCGAAATACGCCGCCGTTGATGCCCACATCTTCACCCAGAATCACCACGTCCGGGTCATGTTCCAGCTCATGAGCCAAGGCCATGGTAACTGCTTCTACCAGTGTGATTTTAGCCATTGTTTTCCATCTCCAGCGCGTATTGGCGTTGTTCTGCCAGGTCGTGAGGCAGCTCGGCAAACATGTAGTCGAACATATCGGTCACAGCCGGTTTTGGCGTGCTGAGGTACTCTTCCACGGCGGCATCCACTTTGGCCGCGCAATCCTTCAGCAGCTGGTTTTCCTGCTGGGCGCTCCATTGGTTGTTGCTCATCAGGTATTTTCTCAAGCGGGAAATGGGTTCAAAACGGCGGGCGTTTTCCACTTCTTCCTGGGGGCGATAGCGGCTGGCGTCATCGGCTGTGGTGTGGTCGCTAAGGCGATAGGTGATGGCCTCGACAACGGTCGCGCCACCGCCGGATCGCGCGCGTTTCAGTGCTTCATCCATGACAGCGTGCACGGCAATCAGGTCATTGCCGTCAACCTGAATGGATGGCAGCCCGGCGGCGATGCCTTTTTGGGCCAGGGTTTGCCCGCCGGACTGTTTTTTGCGTGGCACGGAAATGGCCCACTGGTTGTTGACGATCACCAGCACCAGCGGCAACTTGAATGCGCCAGCGGCATTGATTGCCTCGAGAAAATCGCCTTTGGACGAACCGCCATCACCAATAACGGTGACTGCCGCCCGCTCCTGGCCACGCAGTTTAAAAGTCATGGCCGCGCCTGCGGCGTGCAGGTTCTGCGTGGCGATGGGCACGCACCAGGGAAAATCGTGTTTGGGGCCGGAAAAATTGCTGCCACGTTCGTCGCCGCCCCAGTACAAAAGCACCTCAGACATTTTGACGCCGCGGTAAAACTGGGTGCCATATTCACGGTACATGGGAGCAAACACATCTTCGTATTTCATGGCCGCACCCATGCCCACATGAACGGCCTCATGGCCCAGGGAAGAAGCGTAAGTGCCCAGTTTGCCGGTGCGCTGCAAGGCGATGGCTTTGGCATCGAACACACGGGTCAGTACCATGAGTTCGTAGAGTTTCTTTAGTTGTTCAAAGTCAGTGGCGATGGGCGGCGCCTTGTCGCCGACCAGTTGCCCTTCTGGCGACAGGTGTTGCACGTAATCTATGGAAAAAGAGGCCACGGTTGTCACGGTATTTTCTCCAGTTTATGTGTTGCGGCTGGCTCTGGCAGCGGCGAGGCTGTGTCCCCTGAGCAAAACCGGTTGCATCAAGTTTCAGGCGAACATGCGATGGACGCGAAACGCCTGTAAGTAGACTCGCAGCTGGCGCCGTGATGGCGCAGTCCGAGTGGGAACCGGGGGTGTGGGCTGGTGTTTCTTGTTGTGGAGGTGTACCTACAACGCACATGTGAGATGTGCGGAGCGTTCACGCTACAGCCAGAAACTTCCCGGCATTACCGGGCGGGTATTATAGAATAAAGCCACTTAGATTTCAGGATAATTGTATGAGTGAGAAATCCAGCGAGCAGCTGAATACGCGAAACCTGGAAAAAGGCATTCGCCTGGGGGTGGATGAACGCTCCAATTATGGCGGTTATCTGTGTCTGGAGCAAATACTCACGGCTCAGCACCCCTTGAGTGACCCACCGCATCACGATGAAATGCTGTTCATTATTCAGCACCAGGTGTCGGAGTTGTGGATGAAACTGATTATCCACGAGCTTCAAGCCGCCATTGATTTGATTCAAGCCGGTGACCTTGAAAAAGCCTCAAAAGGCCTGGCGCGTGTCAAACAGGTGCAAAAGCAGTTGTTTGAAATGTGGTCGGTACTTGAAACGTTGACACCCAGCGAATACATTGAGTTTCGGCATGTGTTCGGCAGTGCGTCAGGCTTTCAGTCGGTGCAATACCGGCAACTGGAATTTTTGCTTGGCAATAAAAACGCCCGCATGATCGCCGTTTTCCCTGAAGGCAGCGCTTCCCGCGCTATTCTTGAGAAAACCTTGCATGCTCCCAGCATTTATGACGTATTCCTGGCGCACCTGCATCGGTGCGGTTACGCGGTTCCCGAAGCTTGTATCAAGCGGGATTTTTCCCAACCGCATGTTTTTACTTCCGAGCTATTGCCGGTTTTTATCAAAATTTACCGGGACACCAAAAATCATTGGGAAGCCTATGCCCTGTGTGAGCAGTTGGTGGACGTAGAGGAGTCTTTTCAGCTGTGGCGCTTTCGTCACATGAAAACCGTAGAGCGGATTATTGGCTTCAAGAAAGGCTCCGGGGGGTCTTCTGGCGTGGGGTTTTTGAAAAAAGCACTGGACTTGACCTTTTTTCCTGAATTATTTGAAGTAAGAACGCATTTGTAATCTGTTGCCAGTTTTTACTCAGCAAAGCCGGCTGTGCTGGCAGCCGGCTTTGTGCGTAAGATTTGCTTTTAGCCGCGGTCGGGTTTGGGGGTGGCGGCCGTAGATGGAGGCAAGACCGGATAGACAATTTTCGGTTGCTCTCCGGTCAGGGTTTTCAGAAAAGCGACGATTTTGTCGGCTTCCTCGTCTTTGATGTCCAGGCCCAGTTCGTATTCGCCCATGAGTTTGACAGCCTCGGCCAAATCCCAGGTGCGGGCATCATGGAAGTAGGGAGCGGTCAGTTCGATGTTTCTGAGTGTGGGCACCTTAAACACCATTTTGTCAGATTCCTTGCCTGTCACATTGTACCGGCCAAGAATGGTGGTGTTGGGGTAGGGCTTGACAATGCCCAGTTTCTGGAAACTGTTACCGCCAACGGCCACGCCATTGTGACAACCGACACAACCTTTGCTTTTGAATAGTTGATAACCTTCCAGTTCAACCGGGGTCAGGGCATCGTCGTGGCCTTTGAGCCATAAATCGAAGCGGGAATTGGGAGTAATCAGGGTGTCTTCAAAAGCGGCGATGGCATCCTGGATTTCTTCGATTTCAATGTCGTCATCGCCATAAATGTCCCGAAACAGCTCCACATATTGGGGAATGGAGCTGAGAATTTCATCGGTTAATTCGTGATTGGAGGCCATTTCCTTGGGGTTCTCAATGGGGCCGCCAGCCTGTTCCTTGAGATCGCGGGCGCGGCCGTCCCAAAATTGCGCCAGGTTGAAACGCGCATTCAGGACCGTGGGAGAGTTGATAGGGCCCAGTTGCCACTTATGGCCGATAGAGGTGGGCAAGTTGTCAGAGCCGCCGGTGGCCAGGTTGTGGCAGGAATTGCAGGAAATAAAGCCGGATTTTGACAGGCGTGGGTCAAAAAACAGCATTTTCCCCAACTCCACTTTGGCCGTATGCGCTTCCACACCCAGCGGGATGGGCTGAATGGGTTCATTGGTGCGTGGTTTTGGCAGGGTGATTTTCTCGGCATATACCTGAAAACTGGTCAATGAGAGCCCAAGAAACAGGCTGTGGACAATGGATTTTACGTGCATGGATCCTCCTGAATTTATTTATTTGTTAATTCTAAATTAGAGGATGCTAATTTAACATGCAGTCAGCCTAAAAAGAATTTGAAAAAATCGATAGCCATATTCTGTTTCGTTAATACAGCCAGAATAGCCAGGGTTTATCCTGGCTATTCTGGTTTACAGGTGAGGGTGGTTGACGCTGTCAATCAGTGCTTCCCGGGTTGCAGGGGAACATTGCGTCGTTCCCAGTAGATATAGGCTTGCAAAGCCACCATTTTGGGATCATCCAATGCCAGGGGTTTTCCTTCCAGCGGGTTTTGAATGCACCAGTTGATCATTTCCCCAATGGTGACCACCTTGCCCAGTTGTTGCTGGAACTTGGGATAGGTCTCCGGATGGGTGTTGGCGCCATTGGGGTGGCACTGATCGCAGGAGACGGTATTGGCGTTGCCCAGGCCGCCGTGGAACAGCTTGTCGCCGGTTTTAACCGCGGCCATGAATTCCTGGTTCCAGCGTTGCAGGTCTTCCTGGGTAAACTCGTCGGCCCAGACCGCGCAAGTCAGGGACATGGCTGTTCCCAGGGAGAGTATTTTCAAAATGGTTGATTGTGCGCGTTGTTTTTTCATGTTATCACCTCAATAGTGTTCCTGTGGCGGAATGCGTTTGGCCGGGTCTTGATATTCGGTGTCCACCGGATGCCCTTTGTCGGGGTCAAAACGCACCACGCGGTTCTTGTTGTTTTCCCACAGCACATAGTTCAGGTCCACTTTGCCGCTGTGCAGGTTGATAAACTGCCAGCCGGTGGCGTCGCGTTCAAAGAAGGGATCAGCCCGGTTCATGGGTACAGTCAGCTTGGGAATATGGCTAACACCCTGGGCATAGCTGGCCGGGTAAGGCCAGGGCCAGGCTGTGGCCATCACAGAGTGGAAGCTGATGTTGTCGATTTGGTTATACTGGATTTGATGCACATGGCCATAAAGGACAGTGGCCTTTTTATAAGGTTTGAGCAAGGCGTGGATTTTTTCGGCGTCTTCGGTCCAGAAATTCCAGCCCTTGTAGATCTTTTGCAAGGGGGAATGGGACAGAACCACCACTGGCGTGTCGTGGGCCACGCCTGCCAGATCTTTTTTCATCCAGCGACGCTGTTCCTCGCCAACCATAAACGGTGAGCCATTGGGATTGTCCAGCCGGGCCATTTGCTTCATGCGGTCCATGCCGGTTTTCCAGTTTTTGTGCATCCAGTCTTTATAGGTCAGGATGCTGTTAAGAACGATAAAGTGCACGCCCTTGTGATCAAAACTGTAATGATCCGGCCCCAGGCGTTTGCGCCAGTGCGCACCCAGATCAACATAATAGTCATGCTCACCCATGACATATTTGACCGGTGCGCGTAAACCACTGAGCATATCCAGGGCATGGTCGATTTCCTCGGGTTTGCCCAGTTGCGCCAGATCGCCGCCGTAGACAATAAAATCCGGCTTTGGGTCCATCAAGTTGGCTTCGGCCACGGCTCGCTTGAGTCCCTGATCCCAATTGCGCACAAACTCTTTGCCTTTGATATGGGTGATGTGCGAATCGGAGATAAAGCCAAAGGTGAAGTTTTGCGGATGGTCTTTGCCGAAAGCGATTTCCACCAGGCTGACAGGCAGGCTGGCTGCGGCCACAAAAGCGCCGCTGCGCTGGATAAATTGACGTCTATTGAGTTTTTTCATGGGGTGTTTCCTCCCGCGGTAGAAGCGCTTTGATGTATTCCCGCTTGTTTGGCTTGGGCAGCCTGTTTGGCGATTTCCGGACTGGTCAGGCTTTCCAGAAATGCCACCAGGTCGGCTTTTTCCTGTTCAGTGAGATTGAGAGGCTTGATGCCGCCGCTTAGGAAGGGCGTCACCGGGTCATCCGGATTAACCCGTCCGCCGTTGTTGTAAAAGTCCACGACATCCTCCAGGGTTTGCAGGGAACCGTCGTGCATGTAGGGGAATGTCAGGGCGACGTTGCGCAAGGTGGGGGTCTTGAAAGCGCCGACGTCACTGAAGTCTTCGGTGATGACAAAACGCCCCAGCTCTGAAATTTCCTTATCGCTGAGCACGGCCTTGTCAATAAATTCCAGGGCTTTTTTCTCATCGGCCTGCTGATGTTTCATGCGCAGGAATTTTTCGGCGATTTCCGGCTCGCGTCCGGCGATGGCTTTGAAGCCGATACCAATGTTGTGGAATTTACTGTCAGTAAACAGAGCCTGCGTGTGTTCAAGTGTGTGGCAAGAAGCGCAACGGGCCTTCACCCGGAACAGCGCCAGTCCGCGCTTCTGGCTGTCGGTCAGGGCATTCTCCTCGCCGCCATACTGATAGCGGTCGAAAGGAGAGTTGCCGGCGATGACCGTCCGTTCAAAGGCGGCAATGGCTTTGGCCACATGGTCCTCGGTGATGTGCTCCGGGCTGGTGCCAAAGACTTTCCTGAACTGTTTGCGGTAGTCCCTGTCATTACGAATGATTTCCAGTATGGGCTCATGGTTGGGCAGGCCGCCTTCCACCGGGTTGATGGGCGGTTGTTTGGCTTGCCCTTCCAGGTCCGGCTCGCGGCCGTCCCAGAACTGGCTTTTCATATAGGCCGCGTTGATGACTGTGGGCGCGTTTCGGGTGCCGGTTAGTCCCTGAAACCCCTTGGATACAGGCAGGTTGTCGGTAAACGCTTTTTCTGGCGCATGGCATGTGGCGCACGATACCTTGCCGTCAGCGCTGAAGCGGGTATCGTGATACAGCTTATCGCCCAGGGCGATTTTTTCCGGTGTCTGTGGGTTGTCTGCCGGTATGGGGACCGGCGGCAAGCCCAGGGGTGGCCTGTTTGACTCGGTGGCCAGGGTTGGGCCACTGAACATGGCGCCTGCCAATGCCGTGCTCAGTGCCAGAATGATGGGTTTGTGTTTCATGGTTAAATCCCCTTGAGTTGATTAACAAAACAGCCATCCCTGGAAGGAACCAGCCGCTTCCGTGCCGCCAAACATGTCGTTTGCAAAAAAAGCCGGCATATCAGCCGGCTTGTTTCTCTGTTTTATTCTTCCAAAAGACTGCGAAGCATCCAGGCGGCTTTTTCATGCACCTGCATTCGGCCCACCAGCAAGTCCACGGTGGGTTGGTCGTTGGCTTCTTCAGCCATGGGCAGCAGTTCTCTGGCGGTGCGTACAACCGTCTCGTTGTCTTCAACCAGGTTGCGAACCATCTCGCTGGCGCCAGGATGGCCCGTTTCCTCTTCAATGCGGGTGAGTGTGGAAAAAGCCTGATAGGAACCGGGCGCTGGCTCTCCCAGGGTGCGGATGCGCTCGGCGATTTCATCGATCGCCAACGCCAATTCGGTGTACTGTTGTTCGAACAGAGCATGCAGCGTGGTAAACTGCCAGCCGGTCACGTTCCAGTGATAATTGTGGGTTTTGAGATACAGCGTGTAGCTGTCTGCCAGCAATCGGCTCAGGCCGGCGGCGATGCGTTTACGTTCGTTTTCGTTGATGCCAATGTTGATTGGTGAGTTCATGGTGAGCTCCTGTTTTTTATGATGTTTTCAGTCTACGCCGGTACTTTCAGCGAGTAAAGCGGATAATTTCGAATGCGGTATTCGCCAAAAGCGAACATGGCAAGGCAGGCGTTTTTGAAGATAACCAGCCATTACAGATGAGGGAAAAATATGTCACCTATCGGTATCATTGCCGCCATGGAGGAAGAAATATGTCATCTTCGCGCCATGCTGACAGAGCAAACAGCAGCCATCCATGCAGGTATTACTTTTTACTCCGGCCACATGCCTTTGCAAGGTGGTTGTCAGCGCCCGGTGGTGCTGGCCCAGTCGGGTATTGGCAAGGTCAATGCCGCGCTCACCACGCAGTTAATGATTGACCGTTATGATGTTGATTTGATCGTGAATACCGGCTCAGCTGGCGGGCTGGGAAAATCCCAGCAGATCGGGGATTTCGTGGTGGCGCGGCAGCTTTGTCATCACGATATTGATGTGACCTTGTTGGGCGTTGCGCCCGGGGAATTGCCTGGCTTACCACGCTATTACGATGTCAAGACAGAATATATTGAGTTGTTGCATGCAATAGCCAGTCAGCAACATATTCCATACCACACGGGGGTGATTGCAACCGGGGAATCCTTTATTTATCGTCCGGAGCAAGTGGCCTATATCACACGGCATTTTACAGATGTGATTGCCTGCGAAATGGAAGCGGCAGCCGTGGCGCAGGTGGCGTTTCTCAATCAGGTGGATGTCGTGGTGATTCGCAGTTTGTCTGATATTGCCGGGCAAACCGCAGAAATCAATTTCGCCAAATACCTTGACCTGGCATCCCGGCGGTCATCACAGCTGGTCAGGGCGTTTTTAAGCCGTCTTTCTTCATCGGCTGAAAGCGTTGGGGTAGAATAAGCGGCTTCTTGGTCGTCTTTATCTCTTTTTTGGTTGATGTCATCAAAGCGACTTGAGTCGATTTTATCCACGCACTGATTTTTGCTTAACCCGGGACAAGTTTATGAAGCTGAAAAAAAGAAATCTTCTGCAGCCATCCATTGGGCGAACATTAGTTGTTTGTTGCTTGTTTCTTGGTATTGTGGTGCTGGCCGGTTGTGGCTCCCTGCCCATGCGGCAGTCTGCCGCCGAAGTTCGCCCCGGTGTGGATTATCACTCATTTTCCAACCCGGGCGCGGTGCGTGTCGAGCATGTTGACCTGGATCTCAAAGCCGATTTTCAGCAGAAAATTTTGACCGGCACTGCCACTTTGACCGTCAAACGGCAGCAACCTGATGCCAAAAAGCTGGTTTTGGACACCCGTGACCTGAGCATTGAAAGCGTGGAGGATGTGACCGCGGGTGGGACTGCCGGTGCCAAGCCATTGAAATGGCGCTGGGGACATTCCGATACCGTGCTGGGGCGGGCGCTGGAGATCAGCTTGCCGAAAAAAACCGCAGACGCACAGGCAGAAAAAATCCGCATCCGCTACCACACCACGCCCCAGGCCACCGGTTTGCAGTGGTTGGAGAAGGCACAAACCGCCAGTCAGAGCATGCCCTTCCTGTTCAGCCAAAATGAGGCCATACACGGGCGTAGTTGGATCCCCTTGCAGGACACCCCACAAGTGCGGCAAACCTATCACGCCACCATCATGGTACCAACTGGCATGCGCGTGGTAATGAGCGCCAAAACAGTGACCGAAAAACCACAACAGGGATTTTTTGAGTTTGACATGCCCCAACCAATCCCTTCTTATTTGATTGCATTGGCAGCTGGTGACCTGAAGACCGGCACGCTGGGCCCCAGAAGCCGTGTTTTTGCCGAAAAACCCTATCTGAAAGCAGCGGTGAACGAATTTTCCGATATGGAGGCCATGATCCAGGCGGGAGAAAAACTCTACGGCCCCTATCGGTGGGATGAGTACAATTTATTGATTTTGCCCCCCAGCTTTCCGTTTGGCGGCATGGAAAATCCGCGTGTCTCCTTTATTACGCCTACTGTGCTGGCCGGTGACAAGTCTCTGGTATCACTGATTGCCCACGAGCTGGCGCATTCCTGGTCGGGTAACCTGGTGACCAATGCCAGCTGGCGGGACTTATGGCTGAATGAAGGGTTTACCACCTATTTTGAATCGCGCATTACCGAGGCCGTGTATGGTGCGGATCTGGCCAATATGCAGGCAGTTCTGCAGTGGCAGGCGCTGGAAAAGGAATTGCAGGAACTGCCGCCGGAAGCCCAGGTGCTGGCGCGGGATTTGCGGGGACGTGACCCGGATGAAGCATTCACCGATGTGCCTTATGCCAAAGGCCGCTTTTTTCTTGAGCGTCTGGAACAAGCCTACGGACGGTCGGTTTTTGACACATTTTTGCGCAAGTGGTTTAACAGTCATGCGTTTCAAAGCGCAACCACCGAGGACTTTGTCGAATTTGTGCGAAACAATTTGCTGGGCACGCAACCCCCGCACCGAACAGGTATCAGCATGGGTGAGGTCAAGCGCTGGATATATCGCCCAGGCATGCCTCACACCTTTATTAAACCGGCCTCCAGGTCTTTATATAAGGTGCAGCAATGGCGTGACGCCTTTGTGAACCACAATTTGCCAGCAGAAAAGCTACCCGCGAAGCCATGGACAACGCAAGAGTGGCTGTATTTCCTGAATAACCTTCCCGCCACCATTGGTCAGGAGCGCATGGCGCAGCTCGACAAAGTGTGGAATTTGACTCAAACGCACAACAGTGAAATCGCCCATAGCTGGTTGTTGCTGGCGATCAAGAATCATTACCAGCCAGCTTATGACCGTTTGCAGGACTATTTACGGCACATTGGCCGCCGCAAACTGATTGTTCCGCTTTACAAAGCCATGCTGGAAGACCCCGAATTGAGAAATCAGGCCCTGGCCATTTATCAACAAGCCAAGCCAGGCTATCATCACTTGACCCGGACGAGCGTGGAAAACCTGATTAAAAGCACGGCAGAAACGACCAATAGCCAGAAATAAAGTGGAAAACGACTGGGCAAAGGCCGTGTTTTGGGCTAAAATGGCCGGCTTTTAGCGGAGTCCTGTTTGCCGTGGGCAAGTGTTGGCTCCGTTTTTATCTTAACGAAAGACTGGCTAAAGTTTAGAGGCATACACATGGTAACAATTCGTTTGTCACGTCACGGTGCGAAGAAAACCCCCTTTTATCACATCGTTGTGGCCGATTCCCGCAGCAAGCGCGATGGCCGCAGCCTGGAAAAGGTGGGGTTTTACAATCCGGTGGCGCGCGGCAAGGATGAGGCGTTGCGCATCAACCTGGAACGGGTTGACCACTGGTTGGGCCTGGGTGCGCAAATGTCCGACCGTGTCAAGGATCTGGTCAAGCGCGCCAGAAAGGAAACCGCCAAGGCGGCTTGATTGAGTTGCCGGTGGCCATGGTAGCCGCAGGCAGTCCTACGCAGTACGAATCCCCATGCAGGACAAGCCGGTTTTAATAGGATCGATTTCCGGTTGTCATGGGGTGCGTGGCTGGCTCAAGGTCTACTCATACACCCGCCCGCGGGAAAATATTACCCGTTACCGGCGTTGGCTGATTGATGGACAGTTGTATCGAGTCAAGGCGACCAAGCATGGCAAAAGCGTCATTGCGAAAATCGAAGGCATTGATGATCGCGATGCGGCCGCCAGGCTCGTGGGCAAGGAGATTTACCTGCCGCGCACCAGTTTGCCCGCACTGGAAGAAGGGCAGTATTACTGGAATGACCTGATTGGCATGGATGTGGTGAATGTCGAAGGCGATGCCTTTGGCACGGTTTCGAAATTGCTGGAAACCGGAGCCCATGATGTACTGGTCATAGAGGGCGAAGACCGGCAGCGGCTGGTGCCCTTTGTCATGGACGTTTATATCAAAAACGTGGATTTTGACAATAACACAATTCACGTTGACTGGCATCGGGATGACTGATGAAAATCACCATCATCACCCTGTTTCCGGAAATGATTCACCAGGTGTTGTCCTGGGGCGTTGTTGGCAAGGCGATTGAGAACGGAACTATTGCACTGCAAACTGTCAATCCCCGTGATTTCGCCAACAACAAACACAATACGGTGGACGACCGCCCTTTTGGCGGTGGTGCCGGTATGGTCATGATGTATGACCCGCTGGAGCGGGCCTTGCAGAGTCTCAAGACCAGTGCGCCGGTCACATTTATGAGTCCCCAGGGAAAACGGCTTGACCAGAATCTGGTTAACCGAATGGCCACCCGAAAGGAACTGGTATTGCTGTGCGGGCGCTATGAAGGCGTCGACCAGCGGTTCCTGGACAAATACGTCGATGAAGAAATCTCGCTGGGGGATTTCGTTATCAGTGGTGGCGAACTGGCCGCAGCAGTCCTAACCGATGCGGTGGCCAGACAAATTCCCGGCGTGCTGGGCGATGCAGAATCGGCGCTGAGTGATTCATTCATGCAGAACCGGTTGGGTTATCCCCAGTACACCCGTTCAGAGAAACTGGGGCACCAGGGCGTGCCAGCTGTTTTGCTGAGCGGTGATCATGCGGCTATCCGAGCCTGGCGGGCAAGCGAGTCCGAGCGCATCACGCGTGCCAAACGGCCGGACCTGCTAATGGCCGATGCCGCGCTAAATGGCGAAACCTCTGGGCAGAAGTGACCCATGTTTTGGCTGTTCCATTAACGAGACAAAGGAAAAAGCGATGAGTGACATTATCAAACAACTCGAAGCAGAGCAAATGAACCGGGACATCCCCGATTTTAATCCGGGTGACACAGTGGTTGTCGGTGTCAAAGTCAAGGAAGGCAAGCGTGAGCGGGTTCAGCGTTTTGAAGGCGTTGTAATCGCCAAGAAAAATCGCGGCCTTAATTCTGCTTTTACGGTGCGCAAGATTTCCCATGGTGTGGGTGTTGAGCGTGTTTTTCAGACCTATAGCCCGATGATCGACAGCATTGAAATCAAGCGCCGTGGCGATGTGCGTCGCGCCAAGCTGTACTATCTGCGTGGACGGGAAGGCAAGGCGGCCCGTATCAAGGAAAAACTGGTCAGAAAAGACAGCAAATCCGCCAATGCCAAGGCAAGTCAATAACATCATCGCATTAATGAGGACAATATCATGGCCAGAGTATGTCAGGTAACCGGTAAAAAACCCATTACGGGCAACAATGTGTCGCATGCCCAAAACAAAACCAAGCGTCGCTTTTTGCCCAACCTTCAGTATCATCGTTTTTGGGTTCCCAGCGAAAACCGTTGGGTCAGACTGCGGGTTTCCGCCAAGGGAATGCGCATTATTGACAAGAAAGGCATCGAAGCGGTGCTGGAAGACATGAGAAAACGTGGAGAGAAGGTGTAATCATGCGCGATAAAATCAAATTGGTTTCTTCTGCCGGTACCGGTTATTACTACACCACCGACAAGAACAAAAAAAACACCCCGGATAAACTGCAATTCAAAAAGTATGACCCGGTGGTTCGCAAACACGTGATTTTCAAAGAAGCGAAAATCAAGTAATTGCCATATCCGGTGATTGCACAAAAGCCCGTCTGTTGACGGGCTTTTGTGCATCAGGGGCGCCTTTCCCGGTTTTTACCTGATTCGACCGTGGTTCCTTGAATCCACAGCAATCATGCCACCAGGAAGGGGCCTTTTTGTTGCGGAACCGGCTGCGTTTTCTGCGGTCGAAAGCCCGCATGGAGAGCGTCCGTTTGCCTTCCTTTCTTAATAGATGACCGCAAGAGTGATATAGGCCTGGAGAGATACCGTTGACTAACATGATGCAGGACACCAATCTGAAACTGGCCCAACAGCGACTGCTGGAGCCGGGTAATGTTACCGTGAGTGACCTGGAAAACGCATTGGCGCAAGCATTGTCCAGCGGCGGTGATTTTGCCGACTTGTATTTCCAGCAGTCACGCCTGGAAGCCTGGACACTGGAAGACCAGAAAGTCAAAAGTGGCACGCACAACATTGACCAGGGCGTGGGCGTGCGTGTTAACAGCGGCGAAAAAACCGGCTTTGCCTATAGCGAAAGCATTACCCGTCAAGGGATTCTGGAGGCCGCCAGGCAAGCCCGCACCATTACTCGAACTAACCGTGGGCAAGAATCCGGTGGTATTCAGGTTCAGGCTGAGCCGGTGCCCCGCATGTATGACACGGAAGATGTATTGGCAGCCGTGGAGAACCAACACATCATTGATACCCTGCGCCGGATGGATGCCCGCGCCCGTGCAGCTGATTCACGGGTACACAAGGTCATTTGTTCCCTGGTGACAGCCCAGGAAACCATGCTGGTGGCAGCCAGTGACGGCACGTTGGCCGCCGACGTCCGGCCCATGGTCAAAATCAGCATCCAGGTGGTGGCCACTGATGGTAAAGGTCGTACAGAAACCGGGTTTGCAGGCGGTGGCGGGCGGCGCTCGTTACGCGAGATTCTGGATACACCGGGCCTGGTGGATTCCTTTGTGGATCAGGCGGTTAAAACCGCGGTAATCAATCTCAAGGCCAAGCCCGCGCCTGCTGGCAGCATGCCGGTGGTGGTGGGTTCTGGCTGGCCGGGTGTGCTGCTGCACGAAGCCATTGGCCATGGCCTGGAAGGTGACTTTAACCGTAAGGGCTCTTCGGCGTTTTCCGGCCGTATTGGCCAGCGTGTGGCCAGCGATGCGTGCACTGTGATTGATAGCGGCTTGTTGCCTGGCCGCCGCGGTTCCCTGAGTGTGGATGATGAAGGAACGCCAGCGGCTGAAAATGTGCTGATTGAAAATGGCATTTTGCGTGGCTATATGCAGGACAAGCTGAATGCCCGGCTGATGGGAATGTCCGCCACCGGCAATGGCCGCCGGGAATCCTTTGCCCATTTGCCCATGCCGCGCATGACCAACACCTATATGCTGGCTGGTGAACATGACCCCGGAGAAATTATTGCGTCGGTAGACAAGGGCCTGTATGCGGTGAATTTTGCCGGCGGTCAGGTGGATATCACCAATGGCAAATTTGTTTTTTCAGCCAATGAGGCTTATTTGATCGAAAATGGCAAAGTCACGACGCCGGTCAAGGGCGCCACGCTCATTGGAGATGGGCCCACCGTATTGACCCGTGTCAGCATGGTGGGTAATGATCTGGCCTTTGACCAGGGTTTGGGCGTGTGCGGAAAGGATGGCCAGAGTGTCCCGGTGGGGATTGGCCAGCCCACTTTGCGGGTCGACGAATTGACGGTGGGTGGCACGCACTTTTAATTGTTCGGCAAAGGTGGCAGCGGGCTGTTTTGGTCAAGCGCCCGCAAGGCGTCGAATAGTTTTCGGCGCTGGCGCTTGTCCACCGTAGGTGCTTTCAGGCATTGACGCACAATTTGCCGAATGGTGTGCAGGGATTCCGGCTCGCCACAGGCGTACAGGTCATTAAGCCGGTTGGGGTCCTCAAGCAAGGCGTTGACCCAGTCTTGCAGCAGTTCCACCCGGGCGGCCTGGGCTTTTTCTGTGGCTTCCTGTTGGGCGATGGTGGCCAGAATGTGTTCCGGGTTATTGTTGAGCAGCAATTTGGCCAGAAACTGGATTTCCCGTTTCCGGGCTACATGGCTTTTAATGCGCCGGGTTTTGGCAATGGTATCCAGAATTTTCTGGTTCAGAGGCAGGCTGTCGAGCCACTCGGGGCGACTATCCAGTAACCGGACAGCCAGTTCCTGTAAGCTGCGGGCATAGTTTTTTTGCTGGGTTTTGCTGGAAAATTCCGGTAAATCCGGCACATTGTGAGAATCAGAGTCAGACATATGCAAAGAGGCGAGAGTGTGAATCAGGAAATAAAAACCAAGATAGAAAATGCCAAAAGCATTGTGGCAGAAGTCCTGGAAACAGTAAAGCGTCTTGGCGCTTTTGAGGCTGAAGTGGTTTATTCCCAGGGCAGTGGTCTGGCTGTCAGTACCCGAGGTGGCCAGGTTGACACCGTTGAGCGCAATGATGACCGGTCGTTGGCGGTGACTGTATATCTCAAAAAGCCTGACCAGCAAGGGCTCAGCAAGGGCAGCGCCAGTACAGCCGTTCTGGATGCGGATGCCATTGCCCTGAGCGTGGAAAAAGCCATGAATATCGCCCGCTGGACGGAGCCCGATCCGCATATGGGTTTGGCTGATCCATCCCTGCTGGCCACACAGTTTCCTGATTTGCAGACCTGGAAGCCGCAAACCGTGAGCGCCGATGCGCTGATTCAGCGCGCTTTGCAGGCTGAGTCGGCGGCCCGCGAATGTGGTGTATCTGTGGACAACAGCAGTGCCCAGGCTGGCGAGGGTTTTTCCGTCTATGGAAACAGTCATGGCTTTATCGGTCATCAGGCAGGAACGACAGCTTCGGCATCGGTGGTGGCCTTGGCGGAGCATGATGGTGCCATGGAGCGAGATTACTGGTGGGATGCCAGTCGCCACCTGGCCGGGTTGATGCCTGCCGAGGACATGGGTGAGCAAGCGGCTTGTCGGACCCAAAAGCGTCTGGGGGCGAAAAAGCTGGCCTCAGGTTCCTATCCGGTGTTGTTTGAGGCGCCTGTGGCCAAGTCTCTGGTGGGTCATTTATTGCAGGCAATCAGCGGCTCGGCCCTGTACCAGGATGCCAGCTTCCTCAAAGGGGCGGCAGGCCAGGCTGTTTTTCCGTCCTGGTTGCAGATCAGTGAAGACCCGTTTGTTCCTGGTGGATTCGCCAGCCGCCACTTTGATAACGACGGGGTGCAAACGCGCGCGCGCTCCCTGGTCTCCGATGGGGTTTTACAGGGCTATCTGTTGTCTTGTTATGCCGCCCGGCGGCTTGGCCTGGAACCCACAGGCAATGCCGGGGGCGCGCATAATATCGAAGTTCACGCCAACGCCGGTGACCTGCCTGCCTTGTTGAAACAGTTAGATACCGGATTGCTGGTTACTGAGCTCATGGGGCAAGGCATGAACCCGGTCACCGGCGATTACTCCCGTGGGGCCAGTGGCTTTTGGGTGGAAAATGGCCAGATTCAATACCCGGTCAATGAAATCACCGTGGCCGGGAACCTGAAGGATATGTACGCTGGGCTGCAAGCTGTGGGCAGCGATACTGACAAGCGGAGCAAAATCCAGACAGGCTCCTGGCTGATAGACAAAATGGCTGTGGCCGGTAATCGCTGATTGAACCCGGGCGATTGCGTGGTCACAGCCTTTTTAGTCCAGGGGGTCGGCGTTATGCCTTGTCTGCGGGTTTTGCGTTGGCCTGTTGGCGCGCGGTAAATGCGGCCAATTGTTCTTTCGTCGCCGGTGGCTGGTACTTGGCTTTCCATTCCTGGTAAGGCATCCCATACACTTTCTCTCGAGCGGTATCCTTGTCCAGGGTCAGGCCATGGTCGGCCGCGGCTTCCTGCCACCAGTTGGCCAGGCAGTTGCGGCAGAATCCCGCCAGAATCATCAGGTCGATGTTTTGAACTTCTTTGTGTTTGTCCAGGTGGTTCAATAACCGGTCAAGAACGGCTGCCTTGATGGCGGCTTCCTGGGCTTCTGGTATTTTTTCAGTCATGCTGATGGCTCCGGAATCGTGAGATAATAACGGCCTTATTTTCTCATACACAGGCGGAAAGAGCATGAGCGCAAAGATTCTGGATGGCAAAAAAGTGGCCGCGAAGCTGATTGAATCCATTCGCCAGAAGGTGAATGCGCGCGTGGCCGCAGGTCATGCGGCACCGGGACTGGCAGTGGTGCTTGTGGGTGATGACCCGGCATCGCAGGTTTACGTCCGTAACAAGGTGCGAGCCTGTGAGAAAGCCGGCATTCGCTCTTTGTCGTGGCAATTGCCGCGAACGGTTTCGGCCCATGAGCTTTATGCTTTGGTTGATGAACTGAATCTTAATCCGGAAGTGGATGGCATTCTGGTGCAACTGCCTCTGCCAGAACATATTAATGAAACCGAAGTCACCAATCGCATTGCGCCACATAAGGATGTGGACGGCTTTCATGCCGAGAATGTCGGCCGCCTGGCCTTGCGCCAGCCAGGCCTGCGGCCATGCACTCCCCGGGGTATCATGACATTGCTGAATGATTACCAGATTAATCCCAAGGGGCAGCATTGCGTGATTGTCGGCGCCTCGAATATTGTCGGGCGTCCCCTGGTGCTGGAAATGCTTTATGCCGGAGCCACCACCACCTGTTGTCACCGTTTTACCCGCGACCTGGAATCCCATGTGCGTGACGCCGATATTTTGTGTGTGGCCGTTGGCAAGCCGGGCATTGTCAGCAGCGACTGGATCAAGCCTGGCGCGGTGGTGGTTGATGTGGGGATCAATCGACAGGCTGATGGTTCGCTACGTGGTGACGTGGATTTTGACACAGCGGCGGCTGTGGCTGCATGGATTACACCCGTGCCAGGTGGTGTGGGCCCCATGACAGTGGCCACCCTGATGCAAAATACGTTTGAGGCCAGTTTGCTGAGGAAGCAGCGGGCAGACTAAAAAGCCGGCAGGTGGAGCCGTCCGGAGCCATAAATAAAGGGAGTCGGCTCAGTTGCCGGAGTCTTCCTCCGAGCTATCCTTGAGCTTGCTGGCGATGGCGCTTAAGGCGCGGTCAAATAGTGGAATTTGCTCCAGAATCCGCGCTTTTTCACCACGCAAATCAGCCGCCAGCCCTGCCGGAGATTTGTCCATCACCTTCAGTCCGCGGGCATTCACAAACAACAGTTTTCCGCTAATGGGGCTAATCCAGGATAACTTGGCGCGCAGTGTTTTGCCTTCACTGTTGGTGAATTCAAACCAGGTGCCCACTTCCAGATTTTCAACGATATCGTTGTAATCGTCAGTTTCAATTTCCGTTTCGTCCTCATCTTCAGAAAGAACAATTTCCTGGATAAATTCCTGGACTTCGGACGTGTCGGGCTCATTGTCAGCCAGTTGCAGGATTTCTTCCGGTGCGATGAACTCCATGTTGTCATCAATTTCGCCGGCTTCAATGCCGTTGATGCTGGCCAGATACTGGTAAAGCTCTTCGGTTTTGTGGCGGATTTCCGGTTCGGGCACAACCACCAGCTCCAGTCCGTTGGAAAATTCTTCCATTAACTGTTTTAGATCCTCCCCGGTGATATTGACGATGTGAGCCGGGTCGGCGTATTCGGCCAGTTTTTGGGCGAAGGTGACATATTGCTGAAAGGCTTCGGAGTTTTCCCCATGCCGAAGGTGCATGAGAATCAGCACATTGGCCCAGGGTTTGAGCAGAATATCGCGCACCATGTCCGGTAAGGTGTGGTCCTGCATGACATCCACCAGAACATTGGCCGCAGTGCGTTTGGCCTGTTTGACTTTTTCCCGGCCCAAAGTGGCTTCTGTAACCCGCTTTTCCGCTACTGTTGCACGTTTTTTCCGGCGTTCGAGAAAACGCTTCAGGTCTGCATGAAGACGATTGAACAGTTCCAGGTCATCATCATATTCATGCAGGATGGTATCGGTGATGCGGGTGATTTTTTCGATAAACTGGCCTTTGGGGTCGCTCTCCTCAGCCCAGCCCACCGACGCAGTGGACAAAGTATCCAGCAGTTGACGGGCAGGGTGCTCCTTGTTGGCAAACAGGTGGCGATCCTGCAAGGCGACTTTCAGGTAGGGAATTTGCAAGCGAGCCAGAATGGCTTGTATCTTTGCGGGCAAATTGCGATCTTCCACCAGAAATTGAAATAGCATGCCTACCAGGTCGATAATGTCCTCGTCAGCCCGGTCCACATGCTTTTCGTCGGCGGAGTCATCCAGCGTGCGTAGTTGTTCCAGCAGTTTTTTCTTGATTTCTTCCGGAGATTGCTCTGTATCGGTGGCGCTGGTGGTTTGCAACAGGCTCAGGGCGTTAATCAACAACCCCATGTCAATGGGTGTGCCTGCGGGAGTAGGGCCATCGGCCATTGTGGCCACGGCGCGGCTGGCAAATGCCGAAGAAATGGCCTGGAAGTTGGGATCCACCTGATAATTGACGCCAGTGGGCATAATGCTGTACCCAACTGGCGCGCCAGCAGCTGGCACTTGTTCGCCGCTGGCCAAAGTGTTTTCAGGCACGGCGCCAGGCGGCATTGGCGCCGGGGCCGGGCCGCGGTATCCGCCACCGACCGGCCGGGCCATGTCAAATTTGATGGTTGGGCACACCCCGTGTTCTGCCAGGTACTGGTTGATTTCTCCATAAGGCCGGTGCAGGCCGGCAATCAGGTGCCGTTCGAACAGTTTATAGAGAATCAGCTTGATTTGAATATCTGTGTCCAGTTCCTGTATGGACTCGGCAAAGGAATGGACGATAACAAACGGGCCTAGAGGCAGGCTTTTATTGTCCAGCTCGGCGCCACCTCCCAGCAGGGAGAAGCGTTTTTTCAGGGCAAACAGGGGCTGATGATAAGCTGTTTCGGCTTTGGCGATCAGGTTGTCAATGGCCAGATTTTCTTCCAGATCCTCGTCATCCACCAAGGCCAGATCACCAGAAATATCGGTGTTTTTTTCAGCATCGAAAAAATTCAGATGGCCCCGTTTGAATTCGGTAAAGACCTTTTCCAAACGCTCGGAAAACAAGCGTGTCATCAGCCCTTTTTTCTTGCGAACTTCCCGCATGCCATCAAAAAACAGGGTTTGCTGGCGATTGGTTTCAGCTTTTTCCGCCAGGTCAAACAAAGTGTCATCAAGGCTGTCAAAAAAAGCATCAATCTGTGGTTTGATGAGTGTCAGGAATTTACTTTTGGTTTTTCCCAGCAGATTGTTGGTGTCCAGTACTTCTTTCTTGTCATTGATGCGGATGACCTTGTCAGCCTTTTTGTTGGGGTTGTTGTTTTTATTGTCCGGCGTGTTCATCAAATACAATTCCTCTGGTGTCTCGGGGGCAGAGAAACAAGATTCTGCACCCCACCCCAGTTTACCACTTTTATGGGCTATGAATGTGTGCCACATCACAAATCATGCGCTTGCCACAGTTGTCTGCAGATGTCTGCAGACAACCATAAGCCAAGGCTTTTTCATGGTGTAAAAAATCCTGCATCGGGCATGGCATTTTCAGACAGTCGGCAGTATAGTGCTAGCCTGCTTTTGTTTTCCGTATTATCAGGGCTTTTGCAATGATTAAACCTCAGGAATTCCGCAAGCGCCGTCAGCAGTTACTCAAAACCCTGGGCGACGGCGCCATTGCTATTGTTCCCAGCGCGCGGGAGAAAGTTCGCAATGGCGATGTGCACTATCCCTTCCGTCAGGATAGTGACTTCTGGTACCTCAGCGGTTTTTCCGAACCTGATGCTATATTGGTTTTGTGTCATGGTTGTGAAGTCGGTGAGCATATTCTGTTTTGCCGCGAAGCGGATCCCGCCAAGATGATTTGGGACGGTCCCATGCTGGGCACCGCCGGGGCCAGGGAAAAGCTGCTCTTTGATGCCGTATATGACATTAAAGCCATTGATAACATCATGCCAACTTTGCTAAAGGGCCGTGAGCGTATTTGCTATCCGGTCGGTAAGGACCAGGCATTTGATCTAAAAGTGCTGGATTGGAACAAGGCAGTGGAGACGCGCAAGGGGGAAAAAAGCCAGGCACCGGAAAAGTTCACCAATGTGTTGCATCACCTGCACGACATGCGCCTGTATAAAAGCCGTGAAGAAATCCGCTGTATGAAAAAATCTGCGGAAATAGCTGTCAAGGCTCACCAGCGGATGATGCAGGTCGTCGCGCCGGGCAAAAATGAGAGTGACCTGCTGGCCGAATACTTGCACACGCTGGCCTCGCATCAGAGTCAACCCAGTTATACGCCCATTATTGGTGGTGGCGCGAATGGTTGCATTTTGCACTATGTTCAGAATAACCAGCCGCTGCAGGATGGAGACCTGGTTTTGGTGGATGCCGGTGCCGAATATGACCTGTACGCCAGCGACATTACCCGCACCTATCCGGTTAATGGCGTTTTTACCAGCGCCCAACGGGATTTATACGAGCTGGTGCTGACCGCCCACGCAGCGGCCGTGGAACACGTTCAAGTCGGCAATCAGTGGAATCATCCTCATGAGGCGGCGGTGCGGGTGATTGCGCAGGGCCTGATAGATCTCGGCTTGCTGCAAGCGCCATTGGAGCAAGTGCTGGAAGAAGAACTTTACACAGAATTTTTTATGCACAAAACCGGTCACTGGTTGGGTCTGGATGTGCACGACTGTGGCGATTATCAGGTGGATGGCTTGTGGGTGGAGTTGGAAGCCGGCATGGTGCTGACCATTGAGCCGGGGATTTATGTTTCACCGCAGGCGCCAGTTCAGGCGCACTGGAAGGGCATGGGCATCCGCATTGAAGACGATGTCCTGGTCAGCCGTAAGGGGCCGCAGATTCTCAGCGACAAAATTCCCCGGGATATTGACGCCATTGAAACACTTATGCGGGGATAACAGACAAATCGCGCAGATGGCCCGGATGCCGGCTGGCAATGGTTTGTGGAAGGTGTATTGCGGGAAATCTGTTTATGACGCTGCTGAGCGTGCCATGCGCCAGCCGCGTCGCATCATGATAACCATACTAACCTAAGGGGATAAACACAATGAACAGACAGCAGACATTGACTTTCGGCGCGCTTTTTCTTTTGACGGTAAATGTGTCGCTGGCGCAAAATCTGGTGGTGCATTGCGGTCACGTGATTGATCCGGCCGCCGCCGCCGTACTGGATAATCAACGCATCGTGATACGAGATGGCCGTTTTGCGCTTGTCGAACCCTGGAGGGCGCAGTCTCAACCGGCAGATGTCGACTTGTCTGATGCCTGGTGTTTGCCTGGCCTGATTGACATGCACACACATCTATCGGGGCAGTTCAGCAAAGAAGCGTATCGGGAGAAATTCACCAAAAATCCCGCGGATGTGGCCTTTGACTCAGCGGTATATGCTGGCCGCACCCTGGATGCCGGCTTTACCACGGTGCGGGATTTGGGTGACTCGTACAATGTTACCGTGTCTTTGCGTAATGCCATCAAGCAAGGCAAGGTGCGCGGCCCGCGAATTTTTACCGCGGCCAAATCGTTGGCCACCACCGGTGGTCATGCGGATCCGTCCAATGGCTACCGCGACGGGCTATGGCCCCATGTGGCACCGGAACAAGGCGTTCTCGACGGACCGGACGAAGCCCGAAAAGCCGTGCGTCAGCGTTACAAGGATGGTGCGGATCTGATTAAAATTACCGCCACAGGCGGTGTTCTGAGTGAAGCGGCTAGTGGTGACAATGCCCAATTTCAGGTTGATGAACTCCAGGCGGTTATCCAGACTGCTCATGACTATGGTTTCCGGGTTGCCGCCCATGCCCATGGCAAGGAAGGCATGAAACGGGCCATCGTTGCCGGGGTCAACAGCATTGAGCATGGTACCTATCTTGACGATGAAATTATCCGCTTGATGAAAAAGCATGGCACCTACCTGGTACCCACCTTGCTGGCAGGAGACTGGGTAACGCAAAAAGCCAAAATTCCCGGCTTTTTTCCACCAGTGGTGGCGCGCAAGGCGGCGACCATTGGCCCGGTGATTGCTTCGGCCTTTGCTCGCGCGCATCGCAAAGGCGTTAAAATTGCCTTTGGCACTGACAGCGGAGTATCAGCCCATGGTGAGAACGCCAAGGAATTTGCGCTTCTGGTCAAAAATGGCATGAGCCCAATGCAGGCCATTCAGGCTGCGACGGTCAATGCTGCTGATTTGCTGGGAAAAAAGCAACAACTGGGTGTCATCAAACCGGGTTATCTGGCGGATTTGGTGGCGGTTCGGCGTAACCCGCTGGAAGATATCACTGCGCTGGAACAGGTGGATGTGGTGATTAAAAACGGCAAACAGGAGAAATAACATGCGTGAATATCCCTTGACTTATTTTGATGTCGACCAGGAGCTGGAGGCCTGGGTGGTAGAACCCAAGAATGCCCAGGCAGGTAAAACGCCGGTGGTGCTCATTGCCCATATGTGGTCAGGCCGGGTGCCATTTGTGGAAGACGTGGCCCGCACCATGGCCGCCAAAGGGTATATCGGGTTTGCCCTGGACATGTATGGAAAGGGCCGGGTGGGTCATAGCGTGGAAGAAAACATGGCCTTGATGACGCCTTTTATGGAAAACCGTGAGCTGATGCAGCGGCGCATGTTACTGGCGCTGAAAGCGGCCCGTGGATTGCCCATGGCGGACAAAGAACGCGTGGCGGCCATAGGCTATTGCTTTGGCGGCCTCTGTGTACAGGATCTGGCGCGGGTCAGCGACCAGGTACGCGGCATTGTCAGTATCCACGGTCTTATGAAACAGGCGGACAATATCGACCAGGGCTTGTGGCGCGCCATGGCTCTGTTTTTGCATGGGGATGCCGACCCCATGGTTCCTTTGGAGGACTGGCTGGCCTTGCGGGATGAGCTTAACCGCGCCGGTTGTGATTGGCAAAAACATGATTTTGGCGGTGTTATGCACGCTTTTACCAACCCGGATGCCAATGATCCGGAACTGGGAACAGTGTACGATCCCAAAGCCGATCGCCGCAGCGCCTTTTTGCTGGATCAATTTTTACAGGAGTGCTTTTCATGAAATCATCATCAGTTGGATCAGACCGTGGGAATCGTGTCTGGAAAGTGGTCGCGGTTTGTGTGCTTGCGGGACTGGCCGTGTGGCTGGGTCTGCAATATGCAGACAAAAAGTCCTCGCCAGCGTCACCCGCATCATCGGCCGTTTCATTGCCAGTGGATACAACAGCGCTGAATGAAGCCGTTCAGGCAGAAAAGGAACCGGAGCCGGAAACGGCTGTAACCGAAGCGCAAAAAGCCCGCCAGATTTACCAGTGGTATGACGAACAGCAATTACGGCTGAACCCGCTTTCGGCCACTTTTCGTGGTGATCACCGCTTTAATGACCAGCTTCCCAACTTTCTCAGTGAGCAATGGCGGCAAAAGGCGAAAAAGCTGGAACAGGCGGCACTGAATCGCATCCAGAAAGTGGACCGAAAAGCCTTGCCCAAAAGTGAGCAAACATCCTATGACCTGTTTGTGGCCAAGCGGAAAAACGCCCTGGAAGGTTTTCGTTATCCAGATCACTTGATGCCCATCAATCAGTTTTACTCCCTGCCGAATATGTTTGCCATGCTGGGCTCAGGCTCTCAGGCCCAGCCATTTAACACAGTCGAGGATTACCGGAACTGGCTGAAGCGCATGGATGGAGGCGTGGTCTTGCTGGATCAGGCCATTGCCAATATGAAACAGGGTCAGGCCCAGGGATATTCGCAACCGAAAGTGTTAATGCAGCGGGTGTTGCCGCAGCTTAAAGCCTTGCTGGTGGACAAGGTGGAAGACAGCCTGTTCTGGCAGCCGGTGAAGCATATGCCCGATAGTTTTTCAGCAGAGGAAAAACGCGAACTGACGGCCGCCTATCGGGACAAAATCAGCCATAAGGTTTTGCCAGCCTATCAGCGTCTGTATGACTATATCAAAAACGAATATTTGCCCAAGGCGCGTGATACCTATGGGCTGTATGATGTCCCTGGCGGCAAGGCATGGTATGTCTACAAGGTGAAAACCATCACCACCACCGACTATACGCCAGAAGAAATTCACGCCATTGGCAAGCAGGAAGTGGCCCGTATCCACAAGCAGATGCAAGAGATTATGCAGCGTGTGGGTTTTAAAGGCACATTAAAGGAGTTCTTTGAATTCACGAAAAACGACCCGCAATTTCATTTCCGCAGCAAGCAGGAATTGTTGCAAGCCTATGCTGACTTGAAAGACAAGGTGAATGCGCGTGTCGGGGACATTTTTGAGATTTTTCCCAAGGCGGACTTTGAAATTCGCCCGGTCGAGGCTTTTCGCGAAAAATCCGCCTCGGGGGCGTCCTATCAAAGCCCATCGGCCGATGGCAAGCGCCCGGGCGTGTTTTACGTAAACACCTACGATTTGAAGGCACGGCCAAAATGGGGTGTGGAGAATCTCTATTTACACGAGGCGGTGCCAGGCCACCATTTTCAATTATCCATCCAACAGGAATTGCCTAATTTACCCAATTTCCGCAAGTTTGGCGGTTACACGGCCTTTGTCGAAGGCTGGGCATTGTATTCAGAAGGATTGGGCAAGGATTTGGGGCTATATGAAGACCCCTACAGCGAATTTGGACAGTTGAGCGCTGAATTATGGCGCGCTATCCGGCTGGTGGTGGACACGGGGATTCACCAATTTGGCTGGTCGCGGGACAAAGTGCTGGATTATATGTACGCCAATGCGCCGGTGGTGGAAGCCCGGGCGGTTTCTGAAGCCGAACGGTTTATGGCCATACCCGGCCAGGCATTGGCCTATAAAATCGGTCAGCTAAAAATCAAGCAGCTGCGCGATGAAGCCGAAGCGGAGCTGGGCGCAGACAAGAGCGTTGTGCGCCGTTTCCATACCCAGGTGCTTGATGATGGCGCCGTGCCGCTGAATTTTCTGGAGAAAAAGGTGCGTGACTGGATTGATCGGGAAAAACAGGAAAAATCCAGGGACTCTCAGACGGCGACAAACGACAGTCACTAATGGATACAGAGTTCTGGCTTGAAAAGTGGCATCGGCACCAGATTGGTTTTCACGAAGGCCGCCCCAATGCCTCCTTGCAGCAATGGTTCGATGCCATGGCGCTGCAACCTGGCGATCACGTTTTTGTGCCTTTATGTGGAAAAAGCCAGGATTTATTGTGGCTATTGGGAAAAGGCTTGCAGGTAACCGGCTGTGAGTGCTCGCCCCAGGCCGTTGCGGAATTTTTTGCCGACAATCAGCTCCAATACGAACATTGCGAGGACCAGACAGCCAGTGGCCACACGGTCTTCCAATGTGGGCGGCTCAGCCTGTGGCAAGGCGACTTTTTTCGCTTGCCTGAGCAGGTGTTGGCATTGGCTGATGGCGTGTATGACCGGGCGGCACTAATCGCTTTGCCGCCAGACTTGCGCCAACGCTACGTCCACAAGTTTTATCAGGAACTGACAGCAGAAACGCCAATCTTGCTGGTCACGCTGGACTTTCAGCGTGACCCGGTTCTTTCGGGGGGCTATCAGGGCCCGCCTTTTCCACATACAGATGACATGGTCAAGCGGCAGTACCAGGCATTTTCCCGTATTGACAAGCTGGGAGAGCGGGATATCCTGGCCAACGAGCCCAAGTTCCAGGCCCAGGGCGCCACCAGCGCTTATGAAAAAACCTGGCTGGTGACCAGATAACCCGCCTGATTGCGGTGAGATAGGGTGTCCCGTGGTTATTCTGTGTCCAGCCTGAGCTGTGTCAAAGCCTGGCGAATGGCATCGGGAATGGCACAAGTCGCGCCGGAGGCCATATCCAGATAAACCGCTTCGCTGGTGCCTTCGGCGGCCACTGTCTGCTGCCGATGGCTGAACACGGCATACACCATGCTAAAGCGTTTTTCATGAATGGCGCTGACAGCTGTGCCGACGGTGATCTGATCCGGCCAGGTGAGGGGGCGCAGGTATTTGCACTGGGTATGCCCCAGAACGGGGCCAATATTGTCACTGAGAAACAGGCGATTGATGCCGGTGCGCTCCATCAGGGCAATGCGCGCATTTTCAAAATAGCGAAAGTAGACCGTGTTGTTTACATGACGCAAGGCATCCATGTCCCCCCATTGCACCGGCTGCTGGATACACACAGGAAATTGTTGCTGGAATTGTTTCAAGGCGCGGGTTTCTGTTGTCATGGAATGAGATCAAGCCTGGTTTCAAGAGAAGATGGCATTTTAGCCGCCTTACAGGGCAGATGAAAACCGTTGGCGTTATTTTATTGCCATGCCCCTGTGATAATGCCTTGCCTTCCCTTCATCATGGCTATTCAGCTTTTATTCATGGGTCTGTGGCTAAACTTGGCGACAAGTTAACAAGCAGTCCCGCACGTGGACAGGAGCTGAAACCATGTTTTCGATTCATTCATTATTGAAACCCACGTTCATTGTGCCGGGCCTCATATTGTCTCTGGCTTCATTTGCGGTCTCGGCGCGCCATTACCAAAGCGATATTATTTATGCGCCAGTGGTGGATGTGCAACCGATTTATCGCTCTGTTCGTGTCGTCCAGCCGCGGGAAGTCTGTTGGGATGAGCCGGTCTATCGGCGTCACCACTCCCGTCATCATCGCCGCCAGGCGAATCCCGGCGGAGCCATTCTGGGGGCTGTGATTGGCGGGGCGATTGGAAACCGTTTTGGCCGAGGCCATGGCCGAGATGCGGCCACTTTCGCGGGCGCGGTGCTGGGTTCTGTGATTGGCGCCCAGGCAGGCACTGGCCACAATCGGAGCGCTTACCATGAGCGGCGTTATCCCTATGCGGATACACGACGATATGGACGCGTGGAGCCGGTGCGTTATCGCCAGCGCTGCCGCATGGAGCAGGATGTGAGAGAAGAAGAACGCATTGTGGCCTATGATGTGGCTTATGAGTTTGAAGGCCGTTTGCGGCGCACGCGGCTGGATCATCACCCTGGTGATCGCATTCGCCTGCATGTGAATTTACAGGTGGCCGAGTAGGCGCTTGTTGAGTGAGCTTCCTCCTGGCTTGTTTGTGATGGTGCAAGCCTGTTGCCCCTGGAGTCCGGGGGCTTTTTTGTGGGGCGATTCCTCCCGGGTTGGGTTTGAACGCCGTGATACAATGCCACCATGCCCGAATTCCATGAAACCTTTTATTTTGGTCAGTGGCGGTTAAACCCGGAACAGGCCACTTTACAGTTGTTCTACGAAGTGGAAGGCCTGGGGGAAATGACCGAAACCATTACCTTTCCGGCTTTTGATGTACCAAAGGATGCGCCTCGTCGCCAGGCGCTGGTTTCTGCCTGCCACTTGCTGCACTGGCTGGCCGGGGTCAGTTATATCAAAATGGGTTTGCCAGCCCGGATTCTCTTCAGAAAGAAGCGTCCTGACAGCAAAACCGCTGAATTCTTACGCACCACCTGGATAAATGGTCTGGCCGAGCTGGCCTATGTGCAAGGCGTTTCCTTGCATGATCGCTTGCATATTGACAGTGAGGCAATCATTCCTGATAACTGGCGGCTGTCTTTGCCGCATCGCGCGCTGGTGCCTTTTGGTGGCGGAAAGGACTCCATTGTGACCGTGGAATCCCTGAAAAAATACCAAAAACCCGTGAACTTGTTTGTGGTGGGCGAGTCGTCTGTCATTGCCCGGGCGGCCGCCAAAACCGGCGTGCCGGTTTACACCGTCAAGCGTCAACTTGATGAAAAACTGCTGCATGCCAGGCCTGGTGCGTTCTTTAATGGCCATGTGCCGGTCACAGCCATCAACTCGGCTATTGCCGTGGTGGCTGCCTTGTTGCATGGCTATGACAGCATTGTTTTTTCCAATGAGCGTTCCGCCGAGGCGCATAATACCCTGGATGCCCAGGGCCATCCGGTGAACCACCAGTATTCCAAAAGTTTTGCTTTCGAGAAAGACTTCCAGGCGCACATTCATCGCACCATCAGCCCGGATTTGCGCTATTTTTCCTTGCAAAGACCCTGGTCCGAACTGGCGATACTCAAACAGTTCAGTCAGTACAGCGATTATTTTGATGTGTTCACCAGTTGTAATCGGAATTTTCACCTTGGCGGCAGTCGTAACCAGCATGGCTTGTGGTGCGGAGATTGCCCCAAGTGCCGTTTTGTGTTTTTGGGGCTGGCGACGTTTGTGGAGAAATCCCGTTTACTGGAAATTTTTGGGCACAACCTGCTGGACAGCCTTCCCCAGTTGCCGGGTTTCGAGGCATTGCTGGGTATTCGTGGTATAAAACCGTTTGAATGTGTGGGCGATGTGCTGGAGAGCCGAATTGCGTTTCACTGGCTGGCGAATCACCCGGAGTGGGCCAATGACCGGGTCATCGGCTTCCTGCGCGATAAGGTGGTACCGCCGTCGCCAGAGGAAGAACAGGACGTGTTGGCCTTTCATCCCGAACATGCGATACCGCCTGAATTTTTGCCACGACAGGTTTTCTGACGGATATCGATGAACGCGCGTTTGCCCCCAACCCTTTCCGGTCAACGCATCGCCGTATGGGGATACGGTGTGGAAGGCCGCGCGACAGCGTCTTATTTGGCGCGCTACCATCCCGGCAGCCAGGTGACGGTTTTTTGCCCGCCACAGGAAACAGGCGGCACAGATGCTCATCAAGGTCGCCGCTGGACGTTTTGTACCAAAGCGGTTACCGCTGATAAGTTGAATAGTTTTGATCTGGTGATCAAATCGCCCGGCATCAGCCCCTATCGGCCGCCGGCCAGTGACGTTACTGTGCCGGTGATTGGCTCGGCGGCGCTATGGTTTGCCTATCATCGTCACGGCAAAATCATTGCGGTGACGGGAACCAAGGGCAAATCCACCACCGCCAGCTTACTGGCGCATGTATTAAACGGTTTGGGAGAAACGGTTAATCTGGCGGGAAACATCGGTACGCCCCTGCTGGAGTATGTGGATCGGCCAGCAACATGGACGGTTCTGGAGACCTCCAGCTATCAGGCCGCTGCCGGGGATATTGAAGCGGATTGCGCGGTTTTGTTAAATCTGTTTCCCGAACACCTGGACTGGCATGGGAGCGAAGCGCGTTACTACCAGGACAAGCTCCGGCTGCTGGAGGCGGCTCCCCGGATTATTCTGGGTCAACCGCTGGCGCATTTTGAAAACCGTTTGTCTGCCGCCCAATGTCCATTGCCACCTGCGCTTAAATGCGCGCAGTCACCCCGGTGGCAAGTTAGAAAAACAGGCTTGTATCATCAGAGCCGGTGCGTTTTTTCCTGTGACGACTGGATTTTGCAGGGGCAGCACAATTTACACAACCTGGCGGCTGTGCTGCAAGTCATTGAGGTGCTCGGTTTGTCTGTGGATTCGGCTTTGCAGACTGCGCGTGAGTTTCTGCCCTTGCCTCATCGTTTGCAACCTGTGGGCCATATTGGTGCGTGGCATTGGATTAATGACTCCATCGCCTCTACGCCACATGCCAGCCTGGCGGCGTTGTCCACAGTGGATGCCAAAACCACCACAATGATTCTGGGCGGCTATGATCGCCAATTGGACTGGGAGGAGTTTGCCCGGGCTATCCAGTCCAACCCTCCCGCCTCGCTGGTGGTCACCGGGGCGAATGCCCGGCGTATATTGAAGGCTCTGGAAAAATATCCACCAGCGTGTCAGGTTGTTCCGGCCGCAGATTTGGCCGAGGCTGTTAAATTGGCTACCTGCTATACACCTGCCGGCGGCACCATTCTGTTGTCGCCGGGCGCACCCAGTTTCGATGCTTTTCCCGACTATGCCGCTCGTGGCCGCTACTTTGAGAAACTGCTGCGGGAAATGGATGTCAAAAGTCTGCAAGGCCGGCTCAATTCCGATTCGGCGCCTGATAATGTGGCCCCGTGATGTTGAACGCTTTTTTTCTCGTGTCTGTGCTTGCCCGGCCTGCGGTGGTGTGCAGGGGCGGGGCCGGTTTGTTGCGCCAAAACTGGTGTCGTCGGCTATTTGTAACCCTTGCCATAATCCTGACCATCCAGCCCGCCACGGCTGTGTCCAAAGTTGGTAAAAACTCCGCTAATGCGCCTGCCTTCGGTTCTTCTGTGGGAGACAAAGAACAGCCGGAAACGCTGACCGGCTTGCAGCCGGTACCGGTTCCTGCTCCATTGGCTCAAGCGGCCCAAAGCCTGCCGGATTGGGCGTTTTTGCTGGGGAAGAATCTTTACCAAAGGTGGTCTGAAGCACAAAAAGCCACAGACAGCGGTGCGGCTGTCGGACTGATTGATGATGCCTACCCCGGGGAGCAGGTGCGAAGCCAGGCTTTGTACTGGCTTCGCCAGGCCGCCAAAGCCGGCCATGGAGAAGCGGTCTGGCTTTTGGCTCAGGATGCCGCGCAACACAAGCAGGACGCCCAGGTTCTTGCATGGTACCAACAAGCCGCAGCCGCCCATGTGGCGCCAGCCGCGCTGGCTTTGGGCAATGTTTTTTTGTATGGGCTGCTTGGTCAAACCCGGGATTGCAAAAAGGCAGAAATGTATTTTTCTCAGGCTGAAAAACTTGGCAATGCTCATGCCTATAATAACCATGCCTGGATGCTTGCCACCGCGCGCGATCCCCAGTGCCGCAACCCGGAAAAGGCCATGCGCTTGTGGTCGGAACTGGACTGGGATACAGTCAGGGGGCAGCCTGTCATGATGGCGGCTTTTTGGGACACCCTGGCGGCCATTCATGCGGCCTTGCGTGATTTCGGCAGCGCCGTTGATGCTCAGCGCAAGGCCATCGCCCTTATGTCCAAACACCAGGCGCCGGATGATGAAATGCTGGCTGACATGCAGCGTCGGTTGCGTGCCTATGAGTCTGGTTCGCCCTGGTTCAAGTCGGAGTTTATGGCGGCGGGGCGCAACAAAAAAGGCCAGGCCGGGCAGCAGGACAAGCGCTGATCGCTGGTTGCTGAAAAGCCCGATTTTCACGGTGAAAAGGGCCTTTCAATGATATGATGCGCGCAATTTATGCTGGCTTACCAAAAAACGAAGCCGCTTTCTGAATTTAACTGGTGAATGGTTGCATGAAAAACAGGTCACACCCTGTCAATATCATACCTGTCGGCCCGGAGGCCGATGGCCAGCGGGTGGATAATTTTCTTATCAAGAAACTCAAGAACTTTCCCCGCACGCTCATTTACAAGGCGCTGCGTACCGGCCAGATTCGCGTGAATGGCCAGCGCGCCAAACAGACCCGAAAACTCTCGTCTGGAGACTTGATCCGTTTGCCGCCTTTTATGATACCTGCAGAAGGCGGTCAGATTCGGGTGCCGGACAAATGGGTGCAAACCATTCGTGATCGTGTGCTGTGCCGCTCGCCGGATTATCTGGTGGTGGACAAACCCTCCGGCATGGCCGTGCATGCAGGATCAGGCGTGCCCTTTGGCCTGATTGATATTGTGCGGCAATTGGAAGGCCATCCGGATTTGCAGTTATGTCACCGTTTGGACCGGGATACCTCCGGTTGCGTGGTGATTGCACGCAACATGCCAGCCTTGCGGGATTTTCAGCAGCAGATGCAGCAGCAGAAGATTAAAAAAACCTACTTCGCCCTGTTAAAAGGGCACCTGAATGACCGTCAGGCGGTGCAGGCGCGGATTGATGTGGAAAACCGGCAGGATGGTGAGCGCACCGTGGCGGTGCTGGATGACGACGAACAAGGTGGCAAGTCCGCCCATACGGTCTTTTTGCCTGTGGAGCACTTTAACCGGCAGGCCACGCTGGCCGAATGTGACCTGAAAACCGGGCGCACGCATCAGATCCGCGCACATGCGGCACATATAGGTCACCCATTGGCTGGCGATGAACGCTACGGCGACCCGGCATTTAACCGCTTTATGCAGCAACGTGGATTGCACCGCCTGTTTTTGCATGCCGGTGCATTGCATTTTCGCGACAATGGCGAAGATATCGTGGTGTCGGCCCCCATTCCCGACGAATTAACTGCTGTATTGAACAAACCCTGGAGCTAATTGTGTCCCGCTACAAGCATACCCAAAACTATCCTACCGGTCGGCTGGTGACCATCACAGTGACAAGCGAACTGCTACGGGACAATCCCTGGGGCGATCCGCATCAGCGGGCTGTGCCGGTCTATGTGCCCCCAGGGTATGACGACACCACAGACCACTATCCGCTCATGGTGTATCTGGCCGCCTATACCGGCAGTGGACTGAAAAGCGTCGTCTGGCGGGCCTTTGAGGAAAGCATACCGGAACGTCTGGACAGGCTGATTGGCGAAGGCCGCATGGGCCCGGTGGTGATGGCGCTCCCGGACTGTTTTACGCGTCTGGGCGGCAATCAATATCTGGATTCCGCCGGTATGGGGCGTTATGCCAGTTTTTTGCATGCGGAGTTATTGCCGGCCCTGCAATCGAACTTTCGCATCCACGCATCGCCCGAACACCGGGCGGTGCTGGGTAAGTCCTCCGGCGGTTTTGCCGCCATGCGCTGCGCCATGGACTGGCCCGGCCAATGGGGGGCGATCGCCAATCACTCCGGCGATGCCGGTTTTGACCTGTTATACCAGCGTGATTTTCCGCTGGTGGCGGATGTGCTGGCCAATTACGGCAACGACCCGCTGCACTTTGTGAACCGCTTCTGGAAAAGCAAAAAAGTCACCGGCGGAGACATTCATACTCTCATGATGCTGTGCATGGCCGCCACCTATGATCCGGCCGATGAGCCGGAAACCATCCAGCTACCGTTTGATATCTACACCTGCGAGCTGATTCCCGAGCGCTGGGCCCGCTGGCAGGCGCACGATCCGGTGCAACGGGTGGCTACCAGTGTGGAGGGCCTGTCTGCGCTCAATGGCCTGTGGATGGATTGCGGCTTTCGGGATCAGTACATGATTCATTACGGCATGCGCCGCTTGCATCAGGCCCTTGAAAATCACGCCATCGAACATATTTACGAAGAGTTCAATGGCACCCATTCAGGCATTGACTACCGTCTGGATGAATCCCTGCCTTACCTTTATGGAAAAATCGCATGATTACCGTCACAAATGCTGCCAAAAAATACCTGAAAAACGTTCTGGACGAGCAGGACATTGACGATCTGCATCTGCGCTTGGTGGTCGATCGGCCAGGCACGCCCATGGCTGATTGCTATCTGAATTTTTGCGAAGAAAATGAAATGGGCCCGGATGATGAGGCCCTGGATCAGGGGGCGTTCAAAATTGTGGTGGAAAAAAGCCATAAAAAATACCTTGATGACGCAGAAATTGATTACGAAGAAACCGAAACCGGTGGCCAGCTGAATATCAAGGCGCCAGGGCTCAAAGGACGCAAGCCCGGTGAAGACGCCTCCCTGAAGGACAAGGTTGACTGGTTTCTCAACAGTGAAATCAACCCGCAACTGGCCAGCCATGGCGGTTGGGCGCGTTTGGTGGATCTGGACAAGGATGGTTATGCCATTATCGAGTTTGGCGGTGGTTGCCATGGTTGTGGCATGGCCAGCCAGACCCTCAGCATGGGTATTGAATCCAAATTGCTGGCGGCTTTTCCGGAACTCAAAGGCGTTCTTGACTCGACGGATCACAGCACAGGTGAGAACCCTTATATTGCCGCCAGTTGATGGGTTTGTGAACGCGACGACGGAGAATCACTGCTGTCATTGAACAAGGATTTGTCAATCAGAAACGAAACAGGAAGAAAACGATGAGCGAACATGTTTTTGACGCCACCCAGGCTGATTTTCAGCAAAAAGTGATCGAAGAGTCCTTTAAGCGGCCGGTCGTGGTGGATTTTTGGGCTGACTGGTGCGGGCCTTGCCGGATGTTGATGCCGGTATTGCACCAGGTTATAGACAGCTATCATGGCCAAGTGGCTTTGGCCAAAGTCAACACGGATGCGGAGCAAACACTGGCCATGCAGTATGGTATTCGTTCCCTACCCACAGTGGCGATATTTCGCAACGGAGAAATTGCCGACCAGTTTATGGGCGTGCAACCGGAAGGCGCGATTCGCCAGTTTATTGAGAAACATTTGCAGCAGGCGCCGGACAAGGACTGGTTGGCCATTCAGCAAGCCATTGAGGACGGCCAGACTGACCTGGCCATCGAAAAGCTTCAGGCGCGGGATGACGACAAATCACGACTGCAACTGGCTCAGTTATTGATGCAAGCGGGTCGCACGGATGAGGCGCGCGAGCTGTGGAATGCTTTGCCACACGCTGTACGCAGTGCGCCGGAGGCCGAAAAGCTGGCCAGCGCGCTGGAACTGCTGACATTGCAGGAAAAATTGACAGACAAGCCGGAAATCGGCACCGCCATAGGGCACATTGCCGCCGGGGCGGTCGAAAACGGCATCGCTGCCTTGCTTCAGGCGCTGGAAAATACACAGGGAGACGACCGTGAAGCGGTGCGTCAGGCGCTGGTTAACGCGCTGAATCTGGTGGATGACCCCGCCCAGCGAGCCGTTTTCCGGCGCAAAATGGCCGCCACGCTGTTTTCCTGATATTTGCTAAAATACAGCCATTAAAATTTTTTGTACCGGAGATACCCATGAACATACGTTGCAGCTTATCCCGGCTGATGTTGGCAGTCGCTTTGCTATTGGCCTTTAGCGGTCAGGCTTTGGCTCAGCCCAAGGTCGTCAAGTCGCCGCCGCGGCCGGATTATTTGCAAATGGTTTATCCGGCAGAGAAAAACCTGCTGATTGGCCCGCAACCGTTTTATCCTGATTTGGCCCGGTTGAAACAGGCTGGAATTCGCACAGTCATCAACTTCCGCACCCCGGAGGAAATGAAACAGTTACGTTTTAACGAAGCGGCTGAACTGAAAAAGCTGGGCATTGACTATGTGATGATTCCCATTGGCGGCAAGGATTTCCCTCGCAGCGAAAAACAGACCAAGGCCTTGGCCGAAGCCCTGAAAAAAACCGATGGTCCGGTATTGATGCACTGCCGTTCCGGCCACCGGGCGTCTGAGGCCTATATTGCCTGGTTGGTGAAAGAAAAAGGCGTGCCCATTAATGAAGCCCTGGATCGCGCCCGTGACTTTGGCTGGTGGCCACCAGGGATTGAGGGCCTGCTGGGTAAAAAACTGAAGGTGACCCTGGAAGAAACCCCAGTAAAAACACCGGTAAAAACCAATCAATAAATCCGTTTGATTTTCCATCCAGGAGCCCATATGCCGTCAACCCCGAAGCTTCAGCTGATTCCCGCCTTTGCCGTGCCTTTTGGGTTGACCACCGTGGCCGATGCCCAGGCTTTGAATGCGGAATTGAAAAGCCTGTTCCTGCAGCGTGAAGCCGAAGGTGACCGCTACCGCAACCCGCAACAAAACTCTCTGAAAACCCGGGAACTGTTTGAAAGCCACTTCGATCTGTTTGCCTGGAAAGAGCCATGCGTGCAGCGTTTGCAGAAGATCATCACCGACCATGTGTTGGAAATGGTGGGCATGATTAACCAGTACAAGCGCAAAACCGTGGACGAATTTGAGGTCTATGCTGACGCCTGGTTTCATGTCACGCGAAAAAACGGCTATTTCGTCAACCACAATCATGGCATGGCCAGTTGGTCCGCGGTGTATTGTGTGGACAGCGGTGAAAAGCCGGGGGAACCCCTGATCGATTCGGGCGTGACCCGCTTTTTTCACCCCAATCCGGCAGCCAGTCAGTATCTGGATGCGGGGAATTTACAAATGGGCCTGGCGGCCTTTTCTACCGGCCACAAGGTATTCAAATTGCAAGCTGGACAGTTGCTGATTTTTCCGTCCTGGATTTATCATGAAGTCAGCCCTTACAAGGGCGATGCTACCCGCATCACTGTGGCCTGCAATTACTGGTTTCGGCACCCGCACATGGAAGTCCAGCAAGGCCCGCGGGTGCGCTAGTGGCCGGATCAATCATCATCTCTGTCCCAGGCAAGATTGTCGAGGATATGCTGGCGGCCGAACTCGAAAAATGACACGCCATAGGGTGTAAAAGTGCCCGGCCTCACATCAATTTCATGGGCAGACAGTAACTTGTTGATTTCTTCAAAATGACGCTGCAAAGTCTTGTGTACAAGCGGGTGCAATGCATCCATTTTGTACTCGGGGATTTGTGAGGAATAAACGGTTCTGATGAAATTCTTGTCCTGATTTTCAGTGACTCTGCTGTTCAGGGTGAGAGATTGCGCCAGCCGCGCCAGCAGCAAGGCGACGATTTTGTTGTATTCCTCCTTGTCTTCGATCATGCCCAGGTGATTTTGGCACAGGGAGATGCTATCGCCATGATCACGAATGACCTTTCTTCTGCACAGTTCATTATAGATGGCGGTATGGGTGTAACTGCCGTTGGCATAGGCCTTGCAGACAGATTCAAAACTGTGTGTGCTGCCTTTTTTGGGTATTTTTCCATCGGTATAACGGTTTTGGGCCAGCCATTTCAGTTCCTGCCAGATCAGGCCCAGGCGGGTTTGCTTGTAAAGCCCGGGAATGGATTTTTTCTTTTTGAATTCACTCACATGGCGGCGGTCAATGCCTGTTTGCAGTGAGACTTCGGCGACAGTGGCACGCGGGTTGTCCCGGAAGGCAGACTGCAGCAAACCTTCCTTGAAGGCTGCGATTAACTCCCCGCTGCCAATATCCAGGTTACGGGTAATTTGGGCAAAGGCCGCCCCCACCAGGCGGACAATGGTCAGGTGCATTTCTTGCTGCTCAGTATGGTTCAAGCTTGGACTTTTCATGGATACTCCAATGTTATGATTCTCTGAAAACAGAGGCAACCCCGGTGGTATGGGGCCGGGGTTTCCCTCGTCAATAAAGTGGCTAGCCTTTTTGTCACTGGCTGGCTTTTTTCGGAATTATTTAAAAAAGCGCCAGAAGCCAGTGGCTTTTGAACAATTGCCCTCTACTGACGCCTGCCCGATAATCTCATCACCAGTGCTGGCACCGATAATCTCATCACCGGTGCTAACGCCAATAATCTCATCACCGGTACTGGCACCAATAATTTCGTCACCAGTACTGATACCAATGATTTCATCACCCGTGCTGATGGTGTTGTTTTCTCCCGTTTGGAGGCCACATTGGGCGTACACCTGGGTGGTGGTGAGAAGTAAGATCAGCAGTGTATATTTTGTTTTGGTTTTCATGGGACTTCCTCTTGTGTGTGTGAATGAAGTCCATACAAAAATGTATGGAGACTTCTCTATACCATAAAAAGCGAAAGTGTTCATAATTTTTTTAACAAAACGGGCGGGGATTGGCCATATTTTGACCAGGTGGTGAGAAAATCCCAAGTTTTAACGCTTTTTTGTGGCCAAGATTAACCCGGCTTTTATGTTCTAGCGCCTAAAGTGGACCAACCAAAATGGCATGCTGCTGTTTTGGCTTTTGGTTACATTGAGGTAATTTCTTATGAAGACGTTTAAACAAACCAAGATCAATAACACAATTCGGTTAAAGAACTTTCTGGTTATGCTTGCTATTGGGACAAGTGCAAGCTTGCAGGCTCAGGACGTCACAGGCAGTGAAAAAATGGCGGACAAGGATCAGGCTTGCTCCACCGCTGCGGTGATTGAGCAAGCCCAAAAAGGGGGTGCTTGTGCGGTGGAAAAAGGCGAGAACTACACCAAAATTACGGCTTCCGGCCGCATTGTGGCGTTACTGCCGGAAAAAATGCAGAATAATACCCGTTGTCTTGAAGTTCTTCAGGCCATTACGGAAAGGTGCGCCCCGGCCGGCGAGCCGGCGGCAGGCAAGAATATCGATAAACCGCCCAAAAATGAGGTTGATGAGGCCGAAACTTTACAAGATTGATCGGCGTTTCCCCGCACAAATTCCTGGAGCAGATGATGAGGGAGCTTGTGCAGGGGAGGTGTTGTTACAGCATGTGGATTTATTTAACCCGCATGCCTGGTTGGGCGCCGGTATCCGGGCTCAGCAGAAAGATGTTCTGGCCGCCGGGCCCTACGGCCAGAACCATGCCTTCGGAGACACCAAAACGCATTTTCCGGGGGGCGAGATTGGCCACCATAACGGTTAACCGGCCTTCCAGGTCTTCCGGTTGATAGGCCGATTTTATGCCGGCAAACACCTGCCGGGTTTCATGTCCCAGGTCCAGCGTTAGCCGTAACAGCTTGTCAGCGCCCTCGACCTGCTCGGCTTTGGCAATCCGGGCAATCCGCAAATCAACTTTGGCAAAATCGTCATAGGGAATCTGTGGAGCCACCGGTTCAGTTTTTGCCGGGTTGCCGCCAGCCCCAGAGACGGTTTCAGGTTTTTTTTCGTCCATGGTCTTTAACTGCTCTTTGGCGCTTTGCAGCAGGGCGTCGGTGTGTTTTTCTTCGATACGGGTCATCAGGGGTTTGAATGGGTTAATGGAATGATTCAGCAGGGGCTGTTCAATGGCGTTCCAGTGTGTAAAGTCGGTATTGAGAAAGGCAGCTGCCTTCGCGGCGGTATGGGGAATCACAGGCGCCAGCCAGCTCATGAGTACGCGGAACAGATTGAGGCCAGTGGTGCAGACGCGATGAACTTCGGTTTCCCGTCCGCTTTCCTTGATGGCTTTCCACGGCGCCGCGGCGGCGATGTACTGGTTGGCTTTATCCGCCAATGTCATAATGTGGCGAATGGCGGCGTTGTAGTTGCGTTGCTCAAATAGCTGCTGAATCTGAGGGCTGGCCTGAATAAACTCGGCATACAGATCAGGCTGATCCATGCTGTCGGCCAACACACCGTTAAAGCGTTTGTTGATAAATCCGGCGGTGCGGCTGGCAATGTTGATGACCTTGCCGATAAGGTCGGCGTTGATTTTTTGCCGGAAATCGTCCAGGTTGAGATTAAGATCGTTTACTCCGGTGCCCAGCTTGCTTGCCAGATAGTAGCGCAAATAATCCGGTTGCAGGTGCTCCAGATAAGTAGAGGCATTAATAAAAGTGCCACGGCTTTTGCTCATTTTTTTGCCATTGACGGTGAGAAAACCGTGCACATATACACCGCTGGGCACTTTCAGGCCGGCGCCATGCAGCATGGCCGGCCAGAAAAGGGTGTGAAAATAGAGGATGTCCTTGCCCACAAAGTGGTGCATTTCGTACTGGCTGTCGGGGTCTATCCAGGGTTGAAACGCCTCCCCGTTATGTTCGCAGACGTACTTCAGGCAAGCCAGATAACCCACCGGCGCATCCACCCACACATAAAAATACTTGTCTTTTTCGCCGGGAATCGGGAAGCCGAAATAGGGCGCGTCGCGAGAAATATCCCAGCTTTGCAGTCCGGCTTCAAACCATTCAGCGAGCTTGTTTTTGACTTCTTCCTGTAACTGGCCGGTATTGGCGACCCAGTCTTTGAGCATTGGCTCGAAATTTTTCAGGTTAATGAAGTAGTGCAGGGATTCACGCATAACCGGTTTGGCGCCGGACACGACCGAGCGTGGTTCCAGCAGGTCGGCTGGTGTATAAGTGGCTCCACACACTTCGCAGTTGTCGCCGTATTGATCGGCAGCGCCACATTTGGGACAGGTGCCTTTGATAAACCGGTCAGGCAGAAACATTTCCCGCTGTGGGTCGTAATATTGCTCGATAACTTTGGTTTCCACATGGCCGGCGTCTTTAAGGGCATGATAGATGTGGTAAACCATTTCGCGGTTTTCCGGCGAGTGCGTGGAGTGATAGTGGTCGTAGGAAATGCCAAAAGCCTGCAGGTCTTCCCAGTGCTGTTGCCGGATGGCGTCCACCAGTTCTTCCGGGGTGCGGCCTTCCCGTTCGGCGCGCAGCATAATGGGGGTGCCGTGGGCGTCATCAGCACAGAGATATTTGACTTCGTGTCCAAGCATGCGGTGCAGCCGCGCCCAGATATCGGATTGGGTATGCTCCAGGATATGACCCAGGTGCAAGGGCGAATTGGCGTAGGGAAGGGCAGAGGTAATCAATAAATGGCGCTGTTCGGTCATGGTGGATTCGTCATCAAACAAAAGCGCTATTATCTCACGCGTTTTGACAGAAAGAAACGCGAATGCACAGGCAGGATTCAGGATGGCAGAAAAAAACCCGGCGCTGAATACGCCGGGTTTTTGTGAGAAAAGTCACAAGGCGGTTAACGTCGTCCCCGCTTACGCAAGGCTTGCGGGGTAAAGTCGGCTTCGTTGAGTTCCTGGTTAAAGGTGTTGACTGGATCGTGATTGTCCAGTCCCACGGCCAGGTAACGGCCATTTTGCAAGTCGTTGTGGGTTTCAATGGTGGTCCATAACAGGGGCACTTCGTAATAATTGATGGGATGCCCTTCGGAATAACGCCATAACTGGCCACGTTTGTCATAGTGGTCGGTCAGGACGATTTGCCAACTGTCTTCATCCAGATAGTAAGTGCGGCGTTTGTTGATATGCCGCTTGCCAGGTTTGAGAGTGGCTTCCACCACCCAGACGCGATGGGGTTCATAGCGCATGAAATCCGGGTTCAAATGGTGTGGCGTGACCAACTTGTTAAAGTCCACATCCGCGCCATGTAATTTGTAGGCGTTGTAGGGAGTGTAGATGATTTTTTTGCCCACCAGCTTCCAGTCGAAGCGGTCCATGGCGCCGTTGAACATGTCGGTCATGTCGGATGTGCGCAGGCCGTCCGAGGCGGTGCCGGGGTTGTCATAAGCCACATTGGGCGCCCGGCGAACACGCCGCTGGCCCGGGTTATAAACCCATGCCTGACGAGGCTGGGCTTTCTGGTTCAGGGTTTCGTGTACCAATAATACACTACCGGCCAGGCGTGCCGGGGCTTCCACCTCCTGGTAAAAATACAACAGAATGTTGTTGAGGTCTGCCAGTGTCATACCAGGTTTCCAGTATTTGCCCAGCAATTCCTCGCGCAGTTTGATGAGTGTCCAGGCGCCACGGGAAGTGGGCGCGGCCTGGTTGTTGTAACGCACGCCGCCATAGCCTTTGTATTTCATTTTGTGGTTCCACATGGCGGCTTTGGCCGGGTTGCTGGTGTTATAGGGCAGTGGAAATGGAAAACCTTCTGCTACATCGGCCACGCCCTCGCCATCGGCGACCAACTTACCGGTTTTGGCATTGCGGATGGTCATGTCGTAGGTGCGTTGGGGAAACGCAGTGGTGCGGCGTGACTGGTAGATGGGCATGCGGAAGCTGTCCGGATATTTTTCGAACATGGCAATTTGTCCCGGAGTTAGTTTGTCGGCATGCTGCTTGTAGTTTTTGGCAGTGATGACAAACTTGGGTTTATCATTGGGAAATGGGTTGGGGTGATGGTCTCCGGGCTTGTAGCCGGCCGGTGGTTTGGTGATGCCACCGGTCCATGGTGGAATCAGGCCATCCGGGGTGCCGGCTCGCTCCGCGCCCAATGGCGTCAAACTTGTGCCCAAGTCGCTAATGGCGGCTTTTTGAAGTACAGGCATGGCCGCTGATGCGTTGGTAGTGGCTTTTTGTGCCTCGGCACGGGCTTTCATTTCGGCCTCGTGCTTGGCCTTCATTTCGGCCATTTTTTTGGCTTTTTCGGCCTCGGCTTCGGCACGGGCTTTCATTTCG
>Ga0256839_1000655_pt1 | contig 44463 bp, 41 predicted proteins | sample 354166metaG_FD_185968 | JGI IMG/M metagenome (GOLD analysis project Ga0256839, IMG submission 185968) | Hydrothermal vent microbial communities from Mid Atlantic Ridge, Atlantic Ocean - 354-166 | ecosystem: Environmental > Aquatic > Marine > Hydrothermal vents | place: Atlantic Ocean: Mid...
ATAAAAAAAGCCCCTGATTGTAAAACAGTCAGGGGCTTTTTTGTTTTAACTTTAACCTGAATCCGTGATTTTACCACGGATAATAGCTTGCGTACTGTGCCGTAGTGAAGTCACAGATTCAGGTTAAAGTATTGAGCTATTTTGTAGTTTCAATGCCCATCGTTTTATTTGTAGGAGCTAAAATAACGCCTTTAACTTCTGATGGCATTGGTATTTCATTTTGCACTGTGCCTTTATCTTCTGGAGTAGTCTTTACCACTGGAGCAGCAGCTTTTACAACAGTTTTTTTAGCCATAGGAGTTTGTGTTTGCATCGTCGCACGTGGAGCACTAGGGGTAAAGTGCGGTGCAGTTGGCATTACAGGAGCACGGTATTGAACATTTGGTGCATAGTTATTGTTTCCATTGCCCCAGTTCATGGTTGGCATTGTCCAGTTTGACCCGTTATTGAATCCGTTACTATTATTGTTAAAAGAGTTTCCCCAGTTCATATTTGGCATGTTCCAGTTTGAGCCATTGTTATAACCGTTGCTCCAATTCATTGTTGGCATATTCCAATTATTGCCACCAAAATTGCTACCATTATTAGGGGTGTTATTAGAATTTCCCCAGTTCATTGTAGGCATAGACCAGTTAGAGCCATTACTAAAACCATTATTAGCGTTGCCAAAATTCATGTTTGGCATATTCCAAGTAGATCCGTTGCCATTATTAAAGCCAGGCATTGAGAAGTTGTTAGCAGTTGTGATGAGTGGTGCAGATAGTAAAGCGATTGATAAAATAATCTTTTTCATGGGTTAATCCTTCGGGTCAGTTTTTCAGATAACAATAACAGTATGTTTGAATATTCTAATATAGTTTAGACTTTTTATATTTTTTGTCAAGAAAGACAAGAAAAGGGCATAATCCTCAATATTAGAATGTTCAATATAAACTCAGATAAAAAATATTAGGTATTTAATCATGTCACAAAGAATTCCGCCTGTTATAACGATAGATGGTCCTGCAGGTTCAGGAAAAGGAACAATCTCCCAAAGGGTTGCAACAGAGCTTGGCTGGAATATGCTTGATAGTGGCGCACTGTATCGCCTAGTTGCATTAGCAGCGCAAAAAAAAGGAGTTGATTTTGATGCGGACGACAGTTTGGCACAAATAGCAGAAGAGCTTGATGTTAGCTTTAAACCTTGTGTAGGTGGTGGTGTTTCGATTGAACTAGAGGGGGATGATGTTAGTTTGGCGATACGTTCAGAAGATTGTGGTTGTGCTGCATCAAAAGTTGCTGCCGTTAAGCCTGTACGAGGAGCTCTTTTAGAGCGTCAAAGAAAGTTTTTAGGATTGCCTGGTTTGGTGGCTGATGGTCGTGATATGGGTACGGTTGTTTTCCCTGATGCTAAAGTCAAAATATTCTTAACAGCGGGCGCTGAGATTAGAGCTGAGAGAAGGCTGAAACAGTTGAAAGATCAAGGTATAAATGCTAACCTGCGCGGTTTGATTGATGATATAGAGGCACGTGATTCTCGCGATATGAATCGTAAGGATGCGCCACTTGTTCCCGCTGATGATGCAATCATTATTGATACAGGAAAATCCACTATTGATGAGGTTGTTTTAAAAGTGATGAATGCTGTTAAAAGCGCTTATTAATCAAGATGATAAATAATTTTTAGAAAAAACAAATAGTTTAAAAACCCGCTGTAGATAATATGCAGTAAGTGATTGTATAACAAAAAAGTTATTGATCAATTGCTCATTATGGCATTTGAATTATTTGTTTAATGAACACTTTAAAGCTACTTAGAGACTCTCTCTTACTAGTTTTTAAAGTTTAACTTAACCGATAGCATGGGTTTGCTAACGTAATATATATTAAATAGGTTTTTACCATGAGTGAAAGTTTTGCGGAGTTATTTGAAGAAAGTCTAACGTATATCGAGATGACCCCTGGTTCTCTTGTTAGTGCGACAATCGTTGAAGTTACTCCAGATTTTGTAACAGTAAGTGCTGGCCTTAAATCTGAAGGCGTTATCCCAGCAGAAGAATTTAAAAATGAAGCAGGTGAATTAATCGCTAAAGTTGGCGATGTCATTGAAGTTGCTTTAGATAGTGTTGAAGACGGATTTGGTGAGACTAAACTATCGCGTGAAAAAGCGCGTCGTTTACGTGCTTGGGAAATTCTTCAAGAAGCACTCGATAATGATGAAATTATCACAGGTATGATTACAGGCAAGGTTAAAGGTGGATTCACTGTTGAGCTTGGCGATATTCGTGCATTCCTACCAGGTTCATTAGTTGATGTGCGTCCTGTACGTGACACAGCTTACCTTGAAGGAAAAGAGCTAGAATTTAAACTAATTAAACTTGATCAAAAGCGTAACAACGTCGTTGTATCTCGTCGTGCAGTTGTTGAAGATGAGTACAGTGTTGAGCGTGAAGAGTTACTTGAGTCAATCGAAGAAGGCAAGCAAATCAAAGGTGTTGTTAAGAACCTTACCGATTACGGCGCGTTTATCGACCTTGGTGGAATAGACGGTTTACTACATATCACTGATATGGCTTGGAAGCGTGTTAAGCATCCTTCAGAAGTACTTGAAATTGGTACAGAAATTGATGTTATGGTTCTTAAGTTCGATAAGGAAAAGAGCCGTGTATCTCTAGGTCTTAAACAGTTGGGCGATGATCCATGGCAGGATCTAGTACGTCGTTACCCTGTAAACACTGTGCTTACAGGTAAAGTTAGTAACCTTACTGACTATGGTTGTTTCGTTGAAATCGAAGATGGTGTTGAAGGTCTTGTACACGTATCTGAAATGGATTGGACTAACAAGAATGTTAACCCAGCTAAAGTTGTAACATTGGGTGATGAAGTTGACATCATGATTCTTGAAATTGATGCTGACCGTCGTCGTATCTCTCTTGGTATGAAGCAGTGTAAATCAAACCCTTGGGATGATTTTGCTAAAACTGCACAAAAAGGCGATCAAGTTAAAGGTGTTATCAAGTCAATCACTGACTTTGGAATCTTTATTGGTCTTGAAGGTGGAATCGACGGATTGGTTCATCTATCTGATATCTCTTGGAATGTTCCTGGTGAAGAAGCTGTACGTGAATACAAGAAGGGTGATGAAGTTGAAGCGGTTATCCTTGCTGTTGACCCTGAGCGTGAGCGTATTTCTCTTGGCGTTAAGCAACTTGATCAAGATCCATTCTCATTATTTGTTGCGGCAAACGAGAAAGGTAGCATCGTAAAAGGTACGATTACTGAAGTGACTGCAAAGATGGCTAAGATTGATCTTGGTGAGAACATCGAAGGTATCTTACGTGCGTCAGAGATCTCTCGTGATCGTGTTGAAGATGCATCTACAATCTTGAAAGTGGGTGAAGAAGTTGAAGCGAAGTTTATGGGTGTTGATCGTAAGACTCGTGCAATAAACTTGTCTATCAAAGCAAAAGACTATGCAGAAGAAGCTGAAGTATTGAAAGAATACTCTGGTAGCAGTTCTGCAACTACAGGTACGCTTGGCGATATTTTCAAAGAGCAGCTTGATAAGTAATTAAACACTACTCTTAGTTAAGGAGAGACTGATTAAGTCGATTAGAATTTAGCGTAGAAAAGTTTGTCGCTATTTTTCACGAAGTGAGGCGTAAGAGTCACTCTATTGCGTCTCACTTCTCCTTAAGGACTATATTTCTTTAGATAAGAGTTTTTGTTTTAAAGAAGCCGGTTATGTTATTGCATAATCGGCTTTTTTTATGTAAATTCAGTTGCTTATTCGATTTTGTGTACTACAATCTTGTATAAGAAAACTTAAGAGAGGGTGGAATGACTAAATCAGAAATTATCAATATGCTTTCAAGAAAGCAAAGTCATTTAAGCAGTAAAGATATTGAAGAGTCAGTAAAAATATTGCTAGAACAAATGAGTGATGCATTAACAGAAGGCTCAAGAATAGAGATTCGTGGGTTTGGTAGTTTCTCATTACATCATAGAGCAGCAAGAAGTGGACGTAATCCTAAAACGGGTGAAAAGGTTTTACTAGCATCTAAGCATGTTCCTCACTTTAAGCCTGGTAAAGAGCTTCGTGAGCGTATTAATGCATCAAAAGATAGATATAACATACAAGATTAATTTTCTAATCTATGTATTCTAGATATTAGGTACCTGAGTTTTTATAATTCATCCCATCATCCTTCTTCATTGATTATATAAAATGGTAGAAATTTTATTATTATTATTACCTTTAGTCTTTTTTTTAGGCTGGAGAGCTTCGCGTAGAAAATTAATAAAAAATCAACGTAAGCAGCAACAACTTTCTGGACACTTTGTTAAAGGTGTTAATTTTCTTCTTAGTGAAGAACCTGACAAGGCCTTAGAAGTATTCCTAAATTATCCTGATATAGATGAATATACAGCTGAAACTTTTCAACTTTTAGGTGATTCATTTCGAAACCGTGGCGAGGTCGATCGTGCGTTGCGGGTGCATCAAAATCTTATTGCAAGAACCAACTTAAAACCCCAGCAAAAGCAAAAAGCGATGTTCTCTTTAGGAGAGGATTTTTACGCCGCGGGTATGTTAGATAGAGCCGAAGGTGTATTTCAAGAGTTATTATCTAATACACAATCTAATAAATATATTTCAAAAGCCTCAGTTTGTTCTTCACTTCGTACTATTTACGAACAAACACAAGAATGGCAAAAAGCGATTGATGCAGTATCTTGCTATGATAAATCAAATAAAAAAAATGGAGGCTCTGTTCCAAAATTAAATAGTAAGTCACTAGTGGCGCATTATTATTGTGAACTAGCAGAAGAGGCATTACAGCTAGGTAAATTGAATGAGGTTGATGATTTATTGGCGAAAGTGAAGTCAACTTATAAGCAGTCAACACGTTTGATGACATTGCAGGGGGATATTGAATTTCATCAAAAGAAATATAAGCCAGCTTTAAAAAAATATTTACAAGCTATTAAACAAGATAGCCGTTTACTCAGTATGTTATGTGATAAAACGGAACAATCTGCTGTCGCACTAAATGAAATCAATGGATTACAAAAAGATTTATTATCTCTATACAAAAAGTCAAAAAATAAAACTATTTTTGAAACAATTATTACTTTAGCTAAAAAGTATGGAAATTCAGAAGCTGTTGACTCATTAATAGAAAGTGAACTAGCGACTGAAAAACTTAATATAGAGTCTATTTACAAGACATCTGAATATATTAAATCATACAGTGAAGGTATTGAGGCAGAACAAGGTTTAGATCTTTTGAATAAATCACTATCAAATTACTTAAAAGGTGTACCAGCATTTAATTGTGGGCATTGTGGTTATAAGATGCATGATTATTTGTGGCGTTGCCCGGCTTGTCAACAATGGGATACCATAGATCACGCTTGATTTCCGTGTCTACTCATATCACTTCTAATTTTCATCATTACCGCGTTGGAAAATCATTACTTGCAGTAGCAAGCTCAAATTTTCCGCCTTGTACTGATAAAAATTAGAAGCAATCTGAGCAGACACTAGTCTGTATTTATTAAAAGGAAAAACATGTCTAGTAAATTGATTATCGCTTTGGATTATCCAACAGCCGAACAAGCTTTAAGCTTTGTAGAAAACTTATCGCCAGAGATTTGCAAATTAAAGGTTGGTTTTGAATTGTTTGTTGCATCAGGTCCAGATTTTGTTAAACAACTTGTTGATCAGGGCTATGATGTTTTCTTAGATTTGAAATTCCATGATATCCCCAATACGGTTGCTTCTGCGTGTCGAAGTGCTTCAAATCTTGGTGTGTGGATGATGAATGTTCATGCTAGCGGTGGTGATAATATGATGCGTGCTGCAAAACAGGCTTTGCTTGATATGCGTTCTCCTGCAAAGTTGATCGCAGTGACGGTGTTAACATCAATGGACAAAGAGCAACTTGAAATGAGTAATGTGATGTTATCACCTCAGGATCAAGTTAAAAGCCTCGCACAGATAACCAAGGAATCACTTTTGGATGGGGTTGTTTGTTCGGCCCAAGAAGCTAAAATACTCCGCGAGCAATTAGGCAAAGAATTCTTGCTCGTCACGCCTGGCATTCGCCCAAAAGGTGCAGAAATAGGGGATCAGAGTCGTGTAATGACGCCATCAGATGCCAACGATGCAGGTGTTAGTTATATTGTTGTTGGACGACCTATAACACAGTCTGATAACCCCTTGGCTGTGATAGATTCAATCAATATTGACCTTTCTTAGCTTTAATTTAGCCATTTTCTTAGCCACCCCCCTTGTTTTTCGACGTTTTGTACGTATAAAACAGCGAAAAACAAGGGGGGTGTCAATGTAAACACACTGTTTATTCAAATAATTGCGCGAATATAAGGTAAAAGTAACGCTGCCAGTCCTAAAACTGCCATATAACCAACAATATCAGTAATTGTTGTGAGTAAAACGCTTCCTGCTAGGGCAGGGTCAATATTTAGCTTGCGTAAAACGATCGGCAAAAGCACTCCAGCTAATGGAGCGAGTAATAAATTGAGCAACATGGCAATCGCCATAACGATTCCTATACCAACATCATGGAATATGAATACAGAAATTGCAAAAACCACTACCGCCCAAATGATACCGTTAATAAATCCGAGTAATATTTCTTTTGTGAGTAATGATCTTGTATTACTTTTAACCACTTGTCCTAAGGCTATACCGCGAATAACTAAAGTGAGTGTTTGACTACCAGCAATGCCACCCATGCTTGGGACAATACTCATGAGAACAGCTAGTGCTATTGCCGCTTCTAGGGTTTCAGTAAATTGTTTTATTACCCATGCAGCTAAGAATGCTGTCAGTAAATTTGTACCTAACCAAAGTGCACGTCGTTTTACACTGGTTAATACGGGGGCGAATAAATCTTCTTCTTCGTTTAAACCCGCCATTCCCATCATTGAATGTTCGGCATCATCACGAATTACATCCACAACATCATCGATGGTGATTCGCCCTAGAAGCTTTCCAGATGCATCCACAACAGGTGCGGTGATTAAATCACGATCTTCAAATAAGGCGGCAACTTCACGGCTAGACATATCAGCAGGAATTGCAGGGAAGTCTTTGTTAATAATATTTTGTATGGTTTCGTCTGGCTGATTTGTTAGTAAATCAGATAAAGAAACAATACCTAAATAATTATCATATTTATCGATGATAATTAAAGCATCAGAATGCGAGGGTAATTCATCTTGCAATCGTAAATAGCGTAAAACAACATCAATCGTGACACCAGCACGTGTTGTAAGGACTTGGGTGTCCATCATGCCACCAGCAGTATCTTCGTCATGGACGAGTACTGCTTCAACGCGTTGGCGTTGTTGACGACCTAATCCCGCGAGTGTTTCTTCAATAAGTGCATCAGGTAGGCTCTGGATAAAATCGGCAATATCATCAATGTCGAGGTCTTTAACAGCTTCGATCAAATCATCAGAGTCCATTTCCCCCACGAGGCTGGCACGGGCTTCTTCACCCAATTCAATGAGGGTTTCACCTTCATTTTCAGAATCAATAAGTTCCCAAAGAAAGCGGCGGCGACTGGGCGGAGAGGATTCAAGTAAATGAGCAATTTCAGCAGGATGCATGGTATTAATCATGCTTTGCAACTGTAATAAAGAACCTGTCTCAATAGCATCGGATAAGCGTTCAAGACGTTGCTCTGTATTTTGATGTACCTGATTATCCATTTGAAATTTAATAGTCGCCCTTGATAAAACTATGCGTAGTCTATCAGAAATTTCTAAAGAATTAAGAGAGTTCTCTATGCTGAATAATGATTGAATCGGTGTATATTTTACTAAAATGAGCTGCAAGTTTTTCTGTTAGATAGACGGAGCGATGATGCCCTCCAGTACAACCAATCGAAATGGTTAGATAAGCGCGCTGACTAGAAATTATATGAGGAATCCAGCTTTCTAGATAGTTGGTTAAATCCGATTCCATTTTGATGACTAGCTCTTGGGAGGAGAGCCATTCTTTAACATTGTCTTCTAAGCCTGAATGCCCACGAAGCTCAGGTATCCAATAAGGGTTTGGCAAACAACGCACATCAAATAAGTAGTCTGAATCTCTGGGGGTGCCATATTTAAAGCCAAATGACTGAAACATCAACGATAGGGATTGTAATTCTGTACCACAGATGCGTTCCTTTATTTGTGAGGATAATTCATAGATGTCTGTCGTACTGGTATCAATCTGTATGTCAGCTATTTCACGTACGGAAGCGAGCAATTCATATTCTTTGATGATGGTATCGCGTAGTGTTGTATCAGCTTCTGATAATGGGTGTTTGCGACGTGTTTCATCATAGCGTTTAATCAGAACGGCTTTGCCTGCATACAAATAGACAATATCTGTTTTAAACTGATTTTTAAGATGTGAAACTATTTTGGGAAACTCTTCTAAAACGTTTTTACCGCTTCTTGCATCGATACCAATTGCAATTTTTTTATGTTCGACTAATTTAGTTGTTTTTAAAGCACTGTTAAGTAATTCTAATGGCAAATTATCAATGCAAAAATATCCTTGATCTTCTAGGGTGTGTAAGGCTTGGGATTTTCCTGCTCCTGACATACCGCTGATAATAACTAAATGCATTTATGTTTTTTCCCCTTCAGTTTTGAGGTTTTGACTATCGTCATATAATAAATTATCAAAATATTTAGCTAATAGTTCGGGGTTTTTTGATTCAATAATACTTTCAGGTATACCATTAAAAATAAGTTTTTGATTTAAGGTGTTAAGCATCAAACTGTATTGATTGCGTTGCTTATCAGGGATAATAATCGCTAAAAATAGTGTAATTGCCTTTTTATCTGCAGCTTCGAGTTTTAAGCCTTTATTTATAACAAGAATAGCAGCACGAGGTTTTGTGATTGGGAGGTGCGTTTTGGGTACCGCAATACCATTTCCAATTGTGGTGTTGCCAAGTTTTTCGCGTGCAATTAACGCATCAAACACCTGATTTTTACTGACTTCTTTTTGACCTTTGGTTAATAAATCTGTGAGTTTATCGAAAACACATTTTTTACTTTCAATTTTTTTTATGAATTTGATCCTTTCTGGATCTAAAAGAGGAATGTGATGGGGAGTAGTTTTTGACATTCTAAAAATTGGATACCTAAATCTATTTTTAGATTATAAGGTATCCAATTGTTAAGTCTAATACAATTCATGTATTAGACTTTAATCATCAAATAATTTTCTTAGGCTACTTGATTCATGTTGAAGTTTCGGTGACTGCCTTCTTGTCGATGGTGACTTCGTAGCTTCTCTTTGTGTTTGAGTATTTGTCTGTCTAACTTATCGGCTAGGGCATCAATAGCAGCATACATATCGTGACCTTTGGCATCGGCGAAAATATGATTTCCACTGACATTTATTGAAGCTTCTGCTTTATGGCTATATTTTTGAACTTCAAGAATAACGTGGATGTTGAGTACTTGGTCGTAATGACGTTTCAATCGCGTAACTTTCTCTTTTATGTAATTATTGAGTAGTGGGGTTACGTCTATGTGATGACCAGTAATATCTAATTGCATATTATTTACTCCTTTCTTTGGGTTATGTGTGAGTCTTACCCTGAAAGCCCTTCCAGGAAGATCACTTGTTTAAAGCTTATCTAATACCTGTCTTTTCTCCTTTGGTTTAATAGTATGAGCATTAAGCAAATACTTTTCGATCGTGAGACGAGGGTATTGCCAAAGCTTCACGGTACTTGGCGACAGTGCGCCTTGCTACATTGATTCCTCTTTCTTTAAGAAGATTCGTCAATTTGTTATCACTCAGCGGTTTTGCAGGGTCTTCATCATTGATAAGTTTTTTAATCATTGCACGAATCGCTGTTGCTGAACATTCTCCACCCGTATCAGTACTGACATGGCTAGAAAAGAAGTGTTTGAATTCATAGATGCCACGAGGGGTGTGCATATATTTGCGTGTGGTTACGCGAGAGATAGTCGATTCATGTAAACCAAGTTGATCGGCTAAATCTTTTAAAACCATTGGTTTCATGGCTTCATCACCATATTGTAAAAAAGCAAGTTGTCTGCCTACAATGGCATGTGCAACATTAACGATGGTGCTATTTCGATTTTCTAAACTTTTGATAAACCATTTGGCTTGCTGAAGATTTTCTTTGATGTAGTCGTTTGCTTCACCTGCAAGGGCAGGGGATGTTTTTCTGTTATTATCAGTATGGGTATTATTAGTATTGATGTTTAGCATTTCCGCATAGTAATCGTTTACTTGTAATTTAGGTTGGGTCTCACCGTTGAGCGATATCTTCCATTGTCCATTTACTTTTTTAACATATATGTCAGGAGTTATATAATCAGTAGTTTCGATACTGAATATTTTTCCTGGTTTTGGCTCCAATGAGCGTATCAGTTGTATCAACTCTTCAAGAGAGGATGTTGTCAATCTTAATGTTCTTTTAATACCTGTATAATCTTTTTTCTTGAGCAAGTCCAGATTTTTGTCTAATAAACGAACTGTTTTTCGATATAAAGGATGGTCGCTATATTTGTTATCTAATTGTAATAAAAGACATTCTGAGAGAGTTCTTGCCGCAATTCCCGCTGGGCCTAAATTTTGGACATAGGTAAGAATTGCTTCAACTTCATCAAGTTCAATGAATAATGATTCTTCTAGTGATAGATGGATTTGTTCGAGTGACTCGGTTAAGTAACCATCATCGTCGATATAATCGATGATAATTTGTGCAATTTCTTTATCAATTGCACTTAGGTTGCTCATATCAATTTGCCAGAGTAAGTGATCGTGCAAACCTTGCGGGTCAGAATGCATAGTCTCTATAAAATCAGAAGAACTGGTATCACTCCCATTAGAGACTTTCCACTCAGGGTCATATACATCATCCCAATCAGCATCTATAGTCATTTCTTCTGGAATTGTTTCAGTAGCTGAATCGGCCGTTTTTGTTTCAGCCGTCTCCGAAGAGTCTTTTTTTTCTAAATTATTCTCTGTTTTGGTAGGCTCTGATGATGAATCATCAGCTCTTTCTAGTAGGGGATTGGTTTCGAGAATTTCTTGAATTTCTTGTTGAAGTTCAACTGATGATAGCTGCAAAAGACGAATTGCCTGTTGCAGTTGTGGGGTCATTGATAAACTTTGACCTAGTTTCAGATTGAGGCTTTGCTTAATCATCCTTTTTTCTTATTGTTCCCAGTGAGATTATTCTTTAGATAATCATAGCATGAGATTTAGGTTTTTTAAGGAAAAAATGATTGATGGTATGTTTTTTGCTTGGGTGTTTTTAATACTACAAAGTTACTTGTTAATGAAAATATTTATAATTTAAAGTCTTCCCCAAGATATACCTCACGGACTTGTTTATTTTCAAGAATTGATGAGGGTGATCCTTCTGCAATGATGGCGCCATTGCCTAATACATAAGCTCTATCACATATACCAAGGGTTTCACGTACGTTGTGATCCGTGATCAGAACACCAATACCACGGTTTTTTAGATGACTGATAATCTTCTGTATTTCAATAACCGATACTGGGTCAACGCCAGCAAAAGGCTCATCGAGCAATATAAAAGAGGGTTCGGTCGCTAATGCACGTGCAATTTCAACACGTCTTCGTTCACCACCTGAAAGACTAATACCCAAGCTGTCACGGATATGAGTAATTTGAAACTCTTCTAAGAGGCTTTCAAGTTTGTCTCTTCGAGATACACGGTTTAAATCTTTTCGGGTTTCTAAGATTGAATAAATATTGTCTGTAACACTAAGCTTACGGAAAATACTGGCTTCTTGTGCAAGATAGCCTAGGCCATGTCTTGCTCGTAGATGCATTGGTAATTTTGTAAGATCAATTTTATTACCATTATCTTCAAGGGTGACTGATCCTTTGTCACAAGCAACTAAGCCAACGACCATATAAAAACAGGTGGTTTTACCCGCACCATTTGGGCCAAGCAAGCCAACAACTTCCTCACTGTTTATATTCAGTGAGATACCTTTAAGTATGTCTCGTTTGCCATAGCTTTTGTGTAAATCTTTTGCGCGAATAACTGCCATAATATTTAGAACTTATTTAGCTTTATTGCTTGGGTAGAAAATAACTTTAACGCGACCTTTACTACCTTTTGCCTTTTGATTCTTGCCTGCTTTTAATTCACCAGTGCGTGTTGAATATTCGATATGATTACTGCTGAATTTGTCATTACTTTGGGCAATTACTGCATTACCATCCATGAGTAATCGCTTTTCTTTCACGAGAAAGAGTAATTTATTTGCACTACCTTTAGCTAACTTTCCATCATCCATTTTTTGTTGAAAAGTTACAGGTTTACCGTTGGCAGTTATTCTTTCAATTTCATTATTAGGTGCATTAATTTCAATACGTTGAGCTGTGATTTTTAACGTGCCTTGAACAATTGAAACATGACCTTCATAAACTGCAAGACCCTTGGTTTTATTAAAAATGACACTATCTGCATCGATATGGACAGGTTTTTCAACATCACTTTTAAGCGCACAAGCATATGATACTGATAGTAGGATCAACAGCGTTGAAATTATTTTAGTAATAAAATTACTTGGCGGGATTGAATTGAATTTGTACATTTGAGTGTATCCTTAATTCTTGTTCATCAAGCTTACTACTAAAGCCAGAGCCTGTTATCTGACCTTGATATGTATCGAGTTGTACTTTTGATTTTGATGATAGCGTCTTTTTGTTAGGATTGTAGACTAAATCACGGGTAGTTAGCTCAAAATTTTCTTCAACTTTTGAGCTTCTTTTGATTACGCTCACATCACCCAGTAGTTGTATTTCTCCATTTTTATTTTGTTCCGCCTTATCTGATTCTAAAATAAGCATTGTTCCATCTATATCACGTGCTTGTAACTGGGGTTTGAAGATTTCACTCGTATTAGTGGATTGTTGATGGATGAGGTGCTGGGCAGTTACAAAATATCGCATTTGACCATCAGACTGTGTATTTAATAAAGTGAAGTCACTCAAATAGTAGTCTATCTGCTTTTCTTTCTGAGTAAGTTGATAGCCTTTGAATGTCAGCCATGTGGCGTTTAACCATGTGATTAAAATGGCGATAGCAATAGACAAAATCAATAATAATAAGCCACCGCGATTCACTGTTATTTTATCTCTTTACCCGTAGTATAGGCTGCATATAAGTCAGCTAGTTTTTCATTTGCATCAAGAATAAACTCGGCAACTTCACGTGCTGCACCTTTGCCTCCTCCTAATTTTGTTGTCCAATCGGCTTGCTCTTTTACGAACCAATTGGCATCACCAACAGCTATAGAGAAACCAACCTGGCACATGATGGGTAGGTCAATAACATCATCACCGACATAGGCAATATTTTCTCTTTTATAGTCTGTCTTTTCGAGTAGATCATTAAAGGCAGGAACTTTATCGCGATAGCCTTGATAGATTAAATCAGGGTTTATGCGTAGGTTTTCTGCGCGATGTTTGACTAACTCTGATTGTCTGCCAGTGATTAGCGCAACTTCCACCTCATTTTCTAACAGTAATCGAATACCATGACCATCTTTTGAATTGAACGCTTTATATTCTTGTCCTTGATTATCAAAAAATAGACTACCATCTGTCAGTACACCATCTATATCAAAGATTATAAGTTTTACATTTTTAGCCTTATCAATAAGGTCTTGGCTCATATTCTTGTATTTCATCATTATACAATACCTGCTTTAAGTAAATCGTGCATATGTATGATTCCTTGTACTTTGTTAGTGTTATCTATAACGGGGAGCACGGTGATTTCTTTTTCTTGCATGAGGTTTACAACATTAATGCCTAGTTCATCGGCATTGGTTGAAAAACAATTTTTATGTGCAACATCACCGATAGTAGCGTGCTTCATATCAATGCCATCTTCAAAACAACGACGTAAATCACCATCAGTGAAAATACCAAATAAAGTGTTGTCGTTTTCAACCACTAATGTTGCGCCCAGTTTTTTCCCAGTCATTTCTAAAATCGCATCTTTGAGTGAAGTATTTGGAGAGCAGACCGGTAGATCATCATTGCTATGCATAATATCTTTAACATGAACTAACAAACGCTTACCTAGGCGTCCGCCAGGATGGGAGCGTGCAAAATCTTCTGGCGTAAACCCTCGTGCTTCTAATAAGGCTACCGCCAATGCGTCCCCCATAACGAGTGTAACGGTGGTGCTGGAAGTTGGTGCTAATCCCATTGGGCAAGCTTCTTTTTCTACAGAAATATCTAAGTGATAATCAGAGAGCTCGGCCAATGGAGACTGCGTATTTCCAGACATTCCAACAATTACTGTGCCTAAGCGTTTAACCAGAGATGTTAAGGTAATAATTTCTTCAGTAGTGCCTGAATTTGAAATAGCGATGACTACATCGTCGCCTGTAATCATACCCAAATCACCGTGCAATGCCTCACTCGGATGCACGAAAAAAGCAGGTGTACCTGTGCTGGCAAAAGTTGCCGCAATTTTATTACTGATATGTCCAGACTTACCCATACCCGAAATAATGACACGTCCTTCGCAGGATAAAATAGCCTTGCATGCGCCAGCAAAGGAAGAATCTATATTGGATTTCATCGCCTTAATTGCATCAACTTCGGCATCTATCACAGCATTGGCAAGGCTGATAAAATCGTGTTCATTTTTCATATATTAGTTCTTTTAACCCTGTGCTGTACTTTGATAAAAAATAAGCGCTTCATAAGCGATGAATGCCATGAGGAGAATCATTCCTTTACCACGATTAATTTTGAAACGAGAATTTTTAAAACAACCAAAACTAAACAGTAATAATAATACGGTTAGTCCAACCATAATCGGCATATCACGACTTAACACACCATCAGGTACTGCTAAAGGTTGTATCAAGCCAGGAATAGCCAACACCGCTAAGGTGTTAAAAAGATTAGAGCCAACAATATTGCCGACCGCTAAATCGGTCTCTCCTTTACGTGCACTACTAATAGTCGCGGCTAATTCTGGCAAACTTGTACCAATGGCAACAATAGTTAAACCAATCACAAGATCACTGATGCCCATCTCACTAGCAATATTGGATGCACCCCAAACTAGTATTTTAGAACTTAAGAGCAATAATATTAAACCGCCGATAGTCCAAAGAATCGCTTTATTCTTTTCTAGCTTTTCAGGTATGTCTTCAATTGTTCCATCAATTAATGGATCATGATCTGTTGCTTTTTTTCTCGCAGAAATTATCATCCAGCTAAAAATAATGATAAGTGCAGCAATGAGAATTAATCCATCAATACGAGAGAAATACCCATCTGCTAGTAAACCCCAAGCTAAAATAGCGGTTGCTAAAACTAAGGGTAACTCTTTTTTTAGTAAGCTTGAATTAACGGGTAAAACATAGAGAATAGCTGTAAAACCAAGCACCAAGGTGATATTGGTAATATTAGACCCAATGGCATTACCAATACCTAAAGCAGGATTACCCTGAAAAGCTGCAACACCCGATACCAACATTTCAGGCGCAGAAGTACCTAAACCAATAATGACGATACCGACAATGAGAGGTGATACACCCAAGTTACTGGCTATACTTGAAGCGCCATCTATAAAAAGATCAGCACTCCAGATGAGTAAAGTTAAGCCGACAAGAATAGCAGCAATAAAAAGTAACATAAGCAGTATGGATTTAAAAAAAAGGAATTATACAGGTTTTTTTATATGCCACCCCCCCTGTTTTTCGATGATTTGTACGATAGTTTTTAGCTTCTCACTAGTTTTATTACTATCAATCGTATAAAGAAATTAGGTATGTTACGATTCATCAATCGTATTTAATAAGAGAGTATATTGTGGATAGAAGACAGTTTTTAGGAAGTTCAATTGCTAGCGCATTAGTTTTAACAGGGTGTGGTGGAAGTTCTACATCAGCAACTGGAGGTACAACTAATTCTAATGATGAATACTCACAAGCACTTATCATTCCTGCAGAACTAAAAGGTACATTGAAAGATGGTCGTGTTCACTATGATCTAGAGATACAAACAGGGACTAGTAATTTTTTAAGTAATGCAAGTACGGAGACATGGGGCGTTAATGGTTCTTATTTAGGACCAACTTTGCGGTTAGAAAATGGTTCAAATGTAAGTATTAACTTCACTAATAAATTACCCGAAAAAACCACAATGCATGGCCACGGAATGCATGTGCCTGCCATAATGGATGGCGGTGCTCATCAAGTAATAAATGTTGGAGAAACATGGAGTAGCGTATATAAAGTTAATCAACATGCCTGTACTAACTGGTATCACCCTCATTTAATGGGGAAAACAGCTGAGCATGTAATAAATGGTTTAACAGGTTTAATCATTATAGACGATGCTAAAAGCCAACAGTTAGATTTACCAAACAGATACGGTATTGATGATATTCCATTAATTGTTCAAGACCGTAGTTTTAATGATGATGGTTCTTTTGACTATAGCCCAACTCAAAGAGAGAAAATGCATGGATGGAAAGGAGATACACTGCTTGCTAATGGCGTGATTAAACCGTTTATTGATGTTGAAGCGAAACAAATCCGTTTTAGAATTTTAAATGGTTCAAATTCTCGTGTTTATAATTTTGCTTTAAAATCAGGGAAAGCATTTAAACAAATAGCCACTGATAATTCTTTTTTAGAAGCGCCTGTCGAACTCACCCAATTGCGTCTAAGCCCTGCGGAACGGGCTGAAATAGTCATTGATTTCACAGATACACTTGGCGGTAATGATCTATTTGTAGATCTAGATAGCGGCAAAGAAGTTTGTAAAATAAATATTAAAAGTGTCGCTACAAAGGTTACAGACTTACCTCAACAACTAACGACTTTAGCTCAGTTAAACCCCGCCGATGCAGTGAATACACGCCAATTTATCCTATCTGGTAGACAAGGCAACTTAACGATTAATAACAAATCAATGGATATGTCCGTCATTAATGAAGTTGTACCTGTTAATGATATTGAAATATGGGAAGTAAAAAATACAATGGGAATGGTACATAATTTCCATATTCATGCGACTTACTTTCAAATTATTGAACGTAATGGAAGTGCAGCGAGCGTCGCTGACAATGAGCGTGGATACAAAGATACGGTATTCTTACCCGCAGGGGAAAGTGTTAAGTTTATCGTTAGAATGACAGACTTTACGGATGCGAATAGCCCATACATGTACCATTGTCATCTTTTAGAGCATGAAGATTTAGGCATGATGGGTCAATTTACCGTTGTATAAGGAAGCTCTGAATATAACCTAGCTGAGTTCTGGCGTTGCCCCGTAGGGCGAGTTTACAAGGCATCAATTCTGTTGTTGTTTGCGAAGGGAGCAACCATTCTCAAAAATACGCCTAGGACTGACGTCTTGTAAACTCGCAGAATTCAACTATGTTGTTCAGAGCCTCTTTAAATAAAAAAGTTTAGATAAAAAAGATGAAATGACAAGCAACACAAGGTATGGCTTAATCCCTAGTCGTTTAAAAGATTAGAGAATACTCATGCCAATCACTACAGGATCATTTCCAAACTCTCGAATGCGTAGAATGCGCCGTGATGATTTTTCGCGACGTTTAATGCGTGAAAATATTTTAACGGTGAATGATTTAATTTTTCCGGTGTTTGTTATTGAAGGTGAAAACAAACGAGAAGAAATAGCCTCAATGCCAGGAGTTGAGCGCCTAACGATTGATCTTTTAGTGAAAGAAGCTATTGAAGTTGCTGCGTTAGGTGTACCTGCAATGGCATTGTTTCCAGTTGTAGGTGAAGCTAAAAAATCTGATTTAGCCGAAGAAGCCTATAACCCAGAAGGTTTAGCCCAACGTGCAGTGCGCGCCATAAAACAAGCTGTGCCAGAACTCGGCGTGATTACAGATGTTGCACTCGACCCTTTCACATCACACGGTCAAGATGGTTTGATGAATGATGCAGGCTATATTATCAATGATGAAACGGTCGAAGTCTTAGTCAAACAAGCCGTTTCTCATGCCGATGCGGGCGCTGATGTGGTTGCACCGTCAGATATGATGGATGGACGTATAGGCTCAATCCGCGCCGCACTTGAAAAAGCAGGGCATACCAATACCCGCATCCTCGCGTATTCAGCAAAATATGCTTCCAGCTTTTATGGCCCTTTTAGAGATGCAGTTGGCTCTGCGGGAAATATAGGCAGTGGTAACAAATACAGTTATCAACAAGACCCCGCAAACAGTGATGAAGCCCTTTATGAGGTAGCGTTAGATCTACAAGAAGGCGCAGACATGGTAATGATAAAACCAGGTATGCCTTACTTAGATATAGTAAGACGCATTAAAGATGAATTTAAAGCACCTACCTATGTCTATCAAGTCAGTGGCGAATACGCCATGATAAAAGCGGCATCACAGAACGGTTGGTTAGATGAAAAAGCCGTTGTGATGGAAGCATTAGTGGGTATGAAACGCGCGGGCGCGGATGGAATTCTGACTTACTATGCAAAAACAGTCGCACAATGGCTTTCAGAGTGAGTTTTTAATCTAAATATTTCTAAAATACCCCTTTTCTCTTATCCACCCCCCCTGTTTTTCGATGATTTGTGTTTAAATCATGAGTATAAATAATACAAATCATCGAAAAACAGGGGGGGTGGTATATAAAAAATGTAAACATACAAATTTTGCAGGATAAATGAAAAACAATGGATAAATACGCAGTAATTGGCAACCCAATCAACCACAGCAAGTCTCCAGAGATTCACCATATGTTTGCACAGCAAGCAGAAGATGAAATCATGTACGAAGCATTGCTTTCACCGATCGACGAGTTTGAAGAAACCGTAGAAGCTTTCCGTAAAGGTGGTGGAATGGGCTTAAATGTCACCGTGCCCTTCAAACAAAAAGCATGGGAACTCGCCGATGAGCTGAGTGATTATGCTAAACGCGCAGGTGCGGTAAATACCTTAGTGTTTCATCAAGATGGCACGATCTACGGCACAAACACCGATGGCATTGGGCTTGTACGTGATTTGGTCGAAAACCATCAAAGCTTATTACAAGGCAAACGTATTTTAATCCTTGGCGCAGGTGGTGCGGTGCGTGGCGTATTGCAACCGCTACTAATGCAAATGCCCGCGCAAATATTTATAGCTAACCGCACTCCAGAACGTGCGATTGAGTTAGCCAATGATATGCAAGATTTAAAAGAAAACTGCGAATTATCAGGGGGTGGTTTTAAAGATATTATTGACCACGGTGATGGCGAATACGATTTAATCATCAACGGAACCGCCGCAAGCCTACAAGGTATCATGCCCCCAATCCCACAAAGCTGTTTAGCCGATGGTGTGCATTGTTATGATATGATGTACGGAGGCAGACCCACCGCATTTGAATTTTGGTGTGATGATAACGGAGCTGTTAAAGTAATGAATGGACTGGGGATGTTGGTTGAGCAAGCCGCAGAGTCCTTCTCAATCTGGCGCGGAAAAATGCCCGCGACGAAACCCGTGCTAGAAGCGATGCAGCTAAGTTGGCTTGCGTAACTCAAGCATCAACTTAAGGAGAAACTGATCAAGTCCAATTAGCTTTAGCTTGCCAAATCAGCCGATATTTCCCACGAAGCTCAGCGTTATAGAATGACTATTGCGCTGAGCTTCATGAAAAATAGCGACATATTTTTCTGCGCTAAATTCTAATCGACTTAATCAGTCTCTCCTCAAAGGAAAAATAATAAATGGATACAACTCATCTAAGTAAAACAAAATTTTCTGATCTACCGCTATTACCTGAAATTCAATCTGCTGTTGCAGAAGCAGGTTTTGAATATTGCACGCCAATACAAGCCGAGAGTTTAAAATTAAGCTTACAAGGCAAAGATATTGCTGGACAAGCACAAACAGGCACGGGTAAGACAATCGCTTTTTTATTAGCTGCCTTTCAGCATTTAATGAAAAATCCGAAACCAAATAGGAATAATCGTAACCAAGCACAAGTGCGTTTTATTATGATGGCACCAACGCGTGAGCTAGCCATTCAAATTGCAAAAGATGCCGAAGTGCTCGGCAAAAATACAGGGCTTAAAGTAGCACTAGCCTATGGTGGAACAGGCTATGAACAACAACAAAAACACATAGAACAAGGTGCTGATATTCTTATCGGTACACCCGGTAGAATTATTGATTTTTGGAAGAAGAAAGTTTTCAACCTGCATGAATGTCAGGGCTTAGTATTAGATGAAGCTGATAGAATGCTGGATTTAGGTTTCATACAAGATATTCGCTTTTTACTGCATCGCCTGCCAAAACCAGAAAAACGTCTAAGCATGATGTTCTCGGCAACACTATCACACCGCGTGATGGAGCTATCTTACGAGCACATGAATCAACCTGAAAAAGTTGAAATCAAAGCAGAAGCCGTAAACACTAAAAAGATCGCACAGGCTGTATATTATCCTGCAAATGATGAAAAAATACCCTTACTGCTGGGGCTCATAGACAAACTAAAACCCACACGAGCAATCGTATTTGTAAACACAAAACGTAACGCAGAAACGATAGATGACTTCATGCGTGGCAATGATTTAAAAGCAGTGATGATTTCAGGTGACGTTCGCCAAAACAAACGCCAAAGTTTGTTAAAAGAATTTGCCAGCGGGGAACATCAAGTATTAATAGCAACTGATGTGGCAGCGCGTGGTTTACACATCGACGACGTATCACACGTCTTTAATTATGACTTACCTCAAGTTGCAGAAGATTATGTACACAGAATAGGGCGTACAGCTCGTGCAGGTGCATCGGGTGAGGCTCACAGCTTTGCGTGTGAAGATACGGCGTTCTATTTGCCAGAAATTGAAACTTACATTGGTATGCGAGTTCCTATGGAGAGTGTTACATCAGATTTATTACTCGATGATGTAAAACCACGAAAGAGAATTACCCGTGACCGTGTGCCACATCGTCCTAATAATAGTAACAATAAAGGTGGAAATAACTTCAAAGGTAAGCCACGTAGTGGTGGCTATAAGGGTAAAAATCCTAGAAAGAAATAACAATATCATCATACTGGCGAATGCCAATCAGTATTCATCTCAACCAGATAAGATTTTCTTAACATGGATTTTGGTATTTACCAGTTACCAGTATGACGTTTAGTTTATATTTTTTTGCTGGAGACCGTGTATTTAAACTAGAAAGATTTACCTGCGATAGCAACCAGAATTGTGATTACTCCAATAAAAGTATTAATTCCAACCAGCATACGAATTTGATTTAAAGCCGCACCACCAACTTTCCAGTTTTCTTCTTTTACCGCTTTTTTAAGCTTGTTGTATGGCGCAAAAAATACGTGGAAGAAAATCAGCATCATCACGATACCAAGTCCAAGCATGATATGCATAAATAATGGCGGTGTAGGGAACTGAAAAAACATCCAAAAACCTGTGATTAAAACAGTTGCTATACAAAGCCAAACCCAAGGGAAGAAGCGTTTAAATCCTGCAACCCATAGTCGTAAGCGATGGGGTGGCTCAAGTACTGTAACTGCGGCAGGGCGCATTACTTGATGGGCGAAGAACATTCCACCCACCCAAACAACAATGGCAAGAACGTGAAGGGCGATAGCAATAGACATAAAATTCATGAAGTACTCAATTTATTATTAAAGGGATTAAAAAATAAGAGCACATTTTACAAAGTTCTTGTTAAGAAACAAGTCGCCATTATTTTTATGTGATTAGGCCTATTGTCCTAAATAGCTTTTGAGTATACGTTGCCATTCTTCTTTTTGAATTATCCTAAGCATTACACGATTTATAGGTTCGCGTAGTGGACTTCCTTCAGGGAAGGCAATGCCGTATTGTTGTTGTTTAAATATTTTATCAATTACAATTAATTTATTTTTAAAGTGGCGTTCAGTTAAATATTTTAATAAAGGATCATCGTAAACCATCGCATCTAACTTTTCTTCTTTAATAGCGTTTAAGGCATCTAAAACGGTCGGGTAATAGTCGCGTTTTAATTGTCGATGTTCTAAGTAAGCATCACTGCTTGAATTTTTAATGCTGGCGATGCGTGCTTTGGATAAATCATTAGGGCCAGAAATTAGCGGTTTGCTTTGTGCCAAAGTTAAAGTTGATGCAACTCCAGCAATCACAGCAGATACCATGAGTAGGGACGCAAACATCCAAAATAGGGCGATGACTCTTCCGCTTATGGTTTGAGGTGTCATGTCGCCATAACCTACTGTAGTCATGGTAACCGCTGCCCACCACATCCCTGCGGGAATACCCTTAATTGGATTGGGATTAAAATTTTCAGGATTCCTCTTTCTTTCTGCCAGCCAAGTTAATGTTCCAATAATAAAAAGAATTACAATGAGTGCTAAAAGAATAAATAACATTTGGCTAGAGAAGATTCCTTTTAGCACGCTTTTCCAACCATCATTAAGGTTCTTAGGTGTAACAATACTTAGCCCTGTCGAATAGTAGGAGTGGCTAAAATCGAATCTTGATTCTCGTTGTGCTGTGATAGTGATTGCTGCAATTCCCACATCTAGTGATGAGTCAGCAACGCCGTCGAGCAATGGCTTTAAACCTAATTCTTTCCATTGATATTTAATATCGAGTTCTTTTGCAATTTTTTCCCAAAGCTCAATACTGATACCGTACCATTTACCATCTTTATCTTTCATTGCAAAAGGTTCGGCTATTTTTGTGCCGATTATTAATTCTTCATCAAAAGCAAAAGGTTGTGAATAGCTAGGTATGAAACAGAAATGAATCAAAAATAATGATAAGATTTTTGTATAGAGCTTATTCGATGAGTTTTTCATGGAGTAATTTCACACAGTCATAAAAAAGTTAATGTTTAGTATAAATAATTGAGAAATATCAATATTCATGGTCTACTCTTTGATCAAAGATTTGCTACAGTTGTTTACAACACTTGTTATTAATCAAGCCTGTACGATAAATGTAGCACATCTTTTGTGATTTTTTTAAAACAAGGAGATAGTGTATGAGTGAAGCAAAGAAAATGAGCTTAACGGTCAAAGTACTGTTAGGCATGGCGCTAGGGATTATCGTGGGGCTGGTCATCAACCTCACAGGGATGAATGCCCCTGGTACGTTTATTAATGAGTATATTGTTAACGGTTTATTCCATGTTGTTGGAAAGATGTTCGTTAATGCTTTAAAAATGCTAGTTGTTCCATTGGTTTTCTTTTCACTTATTTGTGGTGTAACCGGTATCGGTGATATCAGAATGTTGGGCCGTGTTGGTGGTAAATCATTCGCGCTTTACATGATGACTACGGCAATCGCGATTGCTACAGCAATCTTAATCGCAGTTAGTTTCGGTATTGGCGAAGGTATGGATATTGCTACTAACGCAGCATTCACTGGTAAAGAATCACCACCACTGAGTCAAGTATTGATTGATATTATTCCTAAAAACCCAATAAATTCAATGGCTAATGGCGATATGCTGCCAATCATCTTCTTCTCGATTCTATTAGGAATCAGTATGTTGATGGTAGGAAAAAAAGCAAAAAGTTTTGTTGAAGGTGCTGAAATTGCAAATGAAATAATGATGAAGATGGTTAACATCATTATGTCAGTTGCACCGTATGCAGTATTTGCATTAATTGCTAAAGCGATTTCAATATTAGGAATTGATCTTTTACAATCACTAGCAGGATATGTGGGTGTATTGGTTGGAGCATTAATGTTCCACTTGTTTATCACCTTAATGATTGTACTAAAAGTATTCTCTGGTTTAAGTCCTGCAATGTTCTTAAAGAAGATTAGAAATGTACAAGTTTTTGCTTTTAGTACCGCAAGTTCAAATGCAACCATTCCAGTAACAATGAGAACCGTTACTGAGCGTTTTGGTGTAAACAACTCAGTTGCCTCTTTCACTGTCCCATTTGGCGCTACCATCAATATGGATGGTACGGCAATCATGCAAGGTGTTGCTACAGTGTTTATAGCAAATGCTTATGGTGTGGAACTTGGTGTTTCTGGATACTTAACTGTAATTCTAATGTCAGTACTTGCATCAATCGGTACTGCTGGTGTTCCAGGTGTTGGCTTAATCATGCTATCAATGGTATTTACACAAGTAGGCTTACCTGTTGAAGGTATTGGTCTTATTTTGGGTGTTGATCGCTTGATGGATATGATTCGAACAGCTGTTAACGTATCAGGTGATGCAACGGTTTCATCTATTGTCGCGAAGAGCGAAGGAAAGATGGATATATCGGTCTACAATGACCCCGATGCGGGGATATTGGATACCGATGAAGCATTAGATATTGATGAGGCTGTCGAAGCAGAGATGAAAGCTGCTGTAGAAGGAACACATAATAAATAGAATGTGCTTCTAATAATTGGAACTTAGTTTTCAATTAATAAAAAAGGCAGAGCGAAAGCTCTGCCTTTTTTATTGCCTAAATTATTGTCTAAGCATTTTTTAATGTCTAAAGTGTCGCATCCCTGTCATAACCATCGCCATTCCAGCTTCATCTGCTGCTGCAATAACCTCATCATCACGCATCGACCCACCGGGCTGAATCACCGCCACAATTCCCGCTTCTGCCGCCGCATCAATGCCATCACGAAAAGGGAAGAAGGCATCCGATGCCATTACAGAACCATCCACTTCTAAACTTGCGTGTTCTGCTTTAATGCCAGCGATACGTGCTGAATTAATACGGCTCATTTGTCCTGCACCTACGCCGATCGTCATATTATCTTTACAGTAAACGATGGCATTAGATTTTACGAATTTTGCAATTTTCCATGCAAATAATAGATCCGCCATTTCTTGGTCTGTTGGGCTACGCTTGGTAACGACTTCTAATTTTTCATACAAACCTAAATCAGCATCTTGAACCAATAAGCCACCATTCACACGTTTATAGTCTAAACGTGGTTGAGCGTGTTCAAATTTCCCACATTCTAATAAGCGTACATTTTGTTTGGCAGAAACAGCCTTACTGGCTTTCTTAGAAACTTTTGGGGCAATGATTACTTCAACAAACTGGTTTTTGACAATAGCTTTCGCCACTTTTCCTGTTAGCTTTTGATTGAATGCAATAATGCCACCAAATGCAGATTCAGGATCAGTTTTAAAGGCACGCTCATACGCATCTAAGAGATCATCGCCAATGGCAACACCACAAGGGTTAGCGTGTTTAACGATGACACAAGCAGGATGGTTGTCAAACTGCTTTACACATTCAAGCGCCGCATCAGTATCGGCAATATTGTTGTAGGAAAGCTCCTTGCCTTGTAATTGTTTAGCAGTCGCAATATTAGCGCCAGTTTGATTGCCAGAAATATAGAAAGCGCCTTTTTGATGAGAGTTCTCACCATAACGAGTCGTTTGCTGTAATTTAAATTGTGCATTGAAAGTTGTCGGGAAGCCACCGGCTTCAACAATTGTTCCTAAATAATTAGCAATCATGCCATCGTACTGAGCAGTATGTTCAAAGGCTTTGGTTGCTAATTTAAAACGTAATTCTTTAGAAATACTACCGTTGTTATTTCCAAGTTCTTCTTCCACTAAATTATAATCGACAGGATTAACGACAATAGTGACATGGGCATGATTTTTAGCCGCTGCACGCACCATCGTTGGTCCGCCAATATCAATATTCTCAATAGCATCTTCTAAGGTGCAATTTTCTTTAGCGATGGTTTCTGCAAAGGGATACAGATTCACAATAATCAAGTCAATGCCAGGAATATCGTGCTCTTCCATCACCGCATCATCAGTACCACGGCGAGCTAAAATTCCACCATGGATTTTAGGATGAAGTGTTTTCACACGCCCATCCATCATTTCAGGAAAGCCCGTGTAATCAGAAACTTCGGTTACAGGTACATCATTATCACTTAACAGCTTGGCAGTACCACCTGTTGAAAGTAGCTCGATTCCTCGAGCATGAAGTTGTTTAGCAAAGTCGAGTAAACCTGTTTTGTCAGAGACGCTTAATAAAGCACGTTGAACGGGCATGGGCTATTCCTTAAGAAGATTGGGTAAATATACTAAAAATTTGGGTGGACGTAGTATCGCATAGGAACTATTGTTCTTGAACTTGAATCAACGAATAATTCTCAAAATAATGTCATTTAGATCAATTCCTTTCTCTGTTTACCTCTTGGCATTGTGCCAAGCACTCATGATGAGTAGCACAAGTTTGCTTATCACCGCTTCATCATTAGTCTGTTTAACGTTAACACCCGATAAATCTCTGGTGACATTGCCACTTTCATTACAGTTTTTTGGTTTGATGCTGACCAGTATGCCAGCATCCATGTTAATGGGGAGACTAGGGCGTAAACAAGGTTTTTTGATCGGTTCTTTGTTTGGCATCATTGGCGCGTCATTATTGGTTTATTCTGTCTTTAATAATCTCTTTTGGTTATTTGCAGTTGGCTCATTTTTGATTGGTATATTTAATGGCTTTGGTATTTATTATCGTTTTGCGGCGGTCGATATGGTGAGTGAAGAGAATCGACCCAAAGCGATATCTTATGTGATGGTGGGTGGAGTAATTGCCGCTTTTGTAGGGCCAAATTTAGCAAATTTTGGTCGCAGTATGTTTCCTGAAGAGCCGTTTGCAGGTGGTTTTATTTACGCGACAATCATTTATATTCTCGTGTTTATAGTTGTTAGTTTTCTCAAATTTCCAGATGCAATATCATCAAAGTCTAAAAAGATTGCTTCGCGCCCTTTAAAAACTATAGCTAGTCAGCCAACATACACCGTAGCGGTCATTTGCGGTATGTTGGGTTATGCCACAATGTCTTACTTAATGACAGCTACTCCTCTTGCTATGAATCATCATAATCATGCTTTTAGTGATACTGCTTTTGTCATTCAATGGCATGTATTGGCGATGTTTGCTCCCTCGTTTTTTACCGGTAATATTATTCAGCGGTTTGGGGTTTTAAACGTGATTATAGTGGGTGCATTATTAGCAGTAGTCAGCGTTGCTATTAATTTAACGGGCGTTACAGTCTGGCATTTCTGGACGGCTTTAGTTGCTTTAGGTGTTAGCTGGAATTTCTTATTTATAGGCGCAACGGCACTACTCACTCAAACCTATCGACAGGAAGAAAAAGCCAAAGCACAGGGCTTTAATGACTTTGCGGTGTTTACCTTGGTGACAATAGCATCATTATCGGCAGGAATGTTACAACACAAACTGGGGTGGGAGATGGTTAACTATGGTGCGTTACCGTTTATTTTGATTATCTTGATGAGTGTTTTTTGGTTGAAGATGAAACCAAAGGAGTTAAGAGTATATAGCTAGTAGATTGTTAAGATTCAGCGAGGAGTAGCTAGCAACCATTCTCCAAGTACTCTTCGACCTTCAGAACACACAAGAGCTCTATCATTATCATTCAATGAAGTGATCTCAGGAATGTCAGACCATTGTTTTGGCTTAGATAGAATGAGTTCAACATCAAAATCGTTAAATTTTTCAATAAGAGCTTGTCTTTTCATTGTTCCATCATCAAATTTAAAATCATGAATTTCTATAATAAAAGTAGATTGATTAAATGTTTGAATAATATCTGGTGTAAACACATCAAATTCACCACCTTCGATATCACACAAAATTAAATTATTTTCTTTCGTCGTGTTTTCTGGGAGCTGTTTGTAAAATTGCTCGTCGGCTCTTCCATAAATACTAATTCCCTTATTGATGTTGTTTAGTTTGGCATTTTCATTTATGTACTTCTTTCCTAATGGGTTTTCTTCAAAACAATATGCATGTTTAACCATGTTGTGCATAAGCATTCCGATGGGGTAGTAACCATCTGCGGCACCAAGATTGATTAATGAATCATATTTTTTGTGTTCAATAATATCAAGAACTTCAGATTCATAAAGCCCAAAGATCTTAGATGCTACATCAGCTTTTCCCCAATGTATTTTGCTACCAAGAGACATATTAGTGAAAGGGCCTCTCTTTATCTTACCTTCAGCATTATCAAATAACTGGCGCGATATTTTTTTTCTGTATTCTTTTACAAAAAACTTTAATAGTGGGTACTTACTCATAGGACTAATAGCCTTTAGTTGATGTTCGTTTAAGTAAAAGTTTAATACTTTTTAAGATCTTCATTGGGAAATAAAGTATTTCAGAATCAGACTTTCTTATATATTTAAAATAGACTGGGTATGTAGTTTAACCCATCTTCTCAGCCAAAAACGCCGAGGTTTTTGTTGGGTTTCCTATCGTCAGTCCAACCTACCGCACTTTTGTATTATTAATATTCTCTAGCTCTACCTTCTCGAACAATATCAACAATATCAGAAGAAGATAAACCTAAATTAACACCTTTTACATCAAAAGGAGAACGTTTAGGTTTAGCAGGTTTTATATAAAAAACCTCACCATCACGTTTTTTTATGCAAACAGCACCATCCTTTTTTGCTTCATCAAGAATGGTTGCAAAGTTTTGACGAGCTTCTGTAAAGCTATATTCTCTCATGATTCTACCTCTAATAAAGAAACACCCATTTTTTCTGCTGCAGTCTTTAAACCCTTATCCAATGTTAGTAACGGAGTACTGGTTTGTTGAGCACATTGAATAAGATAAGTATCGTAGGCATATATATTTTGTGACTCTGAAATATCTAATGTTGTTTCAAGTGGAACATCTATGTATTTAATTGGTATGTCACGATAAACTGCTAAAGCCTGTTGTGCTAAGGCTAGGCTAATTTTTTGTCTTTTAAACATAGCTGAAAAAGCATTACCAATCTCCCAATGTACTGACTTTGGGGCACAAAGAGAGTAACCCTCTGTGATTTTAATTATTTCTTTTTTTGATCCTTCGTTTCCAATGACTGCAATCAAAGCAGAAGTGTCTATCGTGACATACATAAAAAATCACTCATATTATTGTACATATGTACATATAGTAGCACTTTTTATCTTAGGCTGTAAACTTTAGATGGATATAGTGAAGCCAATTAGCCAACCTTCTCACCCAAAAAATCAATCACAGAAGCCTTGTCAACATTAGTAGCCTCATCATCGGTGCGAGATTTAAATTCAAACTGATTTTCTTTCAATCCACGGTCAGAGATAACAATGCGGTGCGGAATACCAATTAACTCATGATCAGCAAACATTGCACCAGCACGCATTTTTCTGTCGTCCAACAATACATCGTAGCCTGCTTCAATTAGCGCTTGATAAAGTGCATCAGCGGCTTCTCGAACATCTTCTGATTTTTGGTAGTTGATGGGTACAATGCTTAATTGGAAAGGTGCTAATGCTTCTGGCCAGACGATACCGTTTTCATCATGATTTTGCTCTATGCTGGCGGCAACGACGCGGGTAACGCCAATACCGTAACAACCCATGGTCATTACTTCGGGCTTGCCGTTTTCACCTAATACCGTGGCATTCATTGCTTCGGAGTATTTTTTGCCAAGCTGGAAGATATGACCGACTTCAATACCGCGTAAAATACTCAATGTACCTTTCCCGTCAGGGCTTGGGTCGCCTTCAACGACATTACGCACATCAACAAATTCAGCTTCTGGCAGGTCTCGCTCCCAGTTTACGCCGGTGAAGTGTTTTTCATCTTCATTTGCGCCACAAACAAAGTCAGCCATATTTTTTGTGGCACGGTCGGCGTAGATCTTAATCCCTTTTTCTTGTAAACCGACGGGGCCAATTGAGCCAGCGTTAGCGCCTGTGTATTTGAGTAAATCATCTTCTGTTGCATGACAAAGTGGTGATGCGATACCTGCTAATTTTTCTGCTTTAAGCTCATTAAGTTGATCGTTACCTCGCATAAGAATTGCGACGACTGTGCTGTCACCATTTTCATCATCTTCACCTGCCACTATCAAAGTCTTAATCGACTGATTAGGATCAAGGCTTAAAAACGCTGATAATTCATCAATGGTGTGTTGATTGGGTGTATCAATTGTTTTCATTTCTTGTGATGGAGCAGGGCGATCGCCTGCTGGAATTAGTGCTTCTGCTAATTCGACATTAGCGGCGTAATCACTCTCATTTGAGAATGCAATCGCATCTTCACCAGAATCTGCTAACACATGAAACTCATGCGATGCACTACCGCCAATAGAACCCGTATCTGCTAAAACAGGGCGGAACTTCATACCTAAACGTTCAAAGATACGGTTGTAAGCATCGAACATAATATCGTAAGTTTGTTGCAAAGACTCTTGCGAAGCATGAAAAGAGTAAGCATCTTTCATGATAAATTCACGAGAGCGCATAACGCCAAAACGAGGGCGAACCTCATCACGGAATTTGGTTTGAACTTGGTAGTAAGTAACAGGTAAATCTTTATAAGACTTCAGCTCTTTACGCGCGTAGTCGGTAATGATTTCTTCGTGTGTAGGCCCATAACAAAACTCAGTACCTTTACGATCTTTCATGCGCAAAAGCTCAGGGCCGTACTGCTCCCATCTGCCAGACTCTTGCCATAACTCGCTTGGCTGTATGGTTGGCATTAATAGCTCAACACATCCTGCGCGATTCATCTCTTCACGCACAATCGCTTCAACCTTGCGCAATACCTTTAAACCAAACGGCGCCCATGTATAGAGGCCAGAGGCTAAGCGTCTGATCATGCCAGACTTAAGCATAAGCTGATGGCTGATGATTTCAGCATCAGCAGGGGTTTCACGAAGGGTAGAAATAGGGAATTGAGATACTTTCATAGGGATTTTATCTGTGTCTACAGTGTTTAAGAAACTAAACGAGTAATATTAAACTTAATAGAATCATTAGCCTAATATTTTTGATGAAATTAGCTAATTTTTACAGACCACCCCCCCTGTTTTTCGATGATTTGTACCAAATAAACATCAGAAAACGTACAAAACATCGAAAAACAGGGGGGGTGGTTGTTAATTTAAGCTTAAAGCTTAATTGTGATAGTTTTTTATAAAAGTTTAACAACAATTATCATCTGCAGGACAGCATGATGATGAAAACCAGCCTAAGATTGTTTTTTTATCAGGAATCCCACCAGCATGAGCAATTTTTCCATCCACTAGAACACCAGGTGTCGACATAATGCCGTAAGACATGATTTCTGCCATATCTTCTACCTTTTCTAAATTAATGGCGATACCATTTTCACTGGTAACATCTTCAATTAGCTTCATTGTTGTTTCACAGTTGGCACAACCTGAGCCTAATACTTTAACTTCAATCATACTTATCTACCTTCTATTTTATTTACGTAATAATATTAAAAAACCAGCCTACAAAAATTATGGAGACGGTGACAATTGCAGTGAAAAGCGCTAATGCCTGCCACTTGATAACTTTTCTCAGGATCATTATTTCAGGTAATGAAATAGCCGCGATGCTCATCATAAATGCGAGTGTTGTACCAATTGCTACACCTTTTAGTAGCATTGCCTCTGCTAAAGGGATGACACCAACGGCGTTAGAGTAAAGTGGTACGCCAATTAATACTGACATTGGGACAGCCAAGAAATTATTTTTATCACTTAGACTCGTTGCCCATTCTTCTGGGAAGTAACCGTGGAAGAGAGCGCCTAAACCGACGCCTAAAATTACCCATTTCCAGATGCGTCCTACGATTTCTTTTACTTCAGCGTAGGCATAGCGATGTCTTGCATTTAATGAGTTATCAGCTTCTATCGTTGGTGCTTGACCCATTTGGATTTTCCAAACGTAGTCTTCAACCCATCTCTCGGGTTTGAATCTTTCTATGATCATGCCACCGACAAATGCAACAACGAGACCTGATAACACATAAAGAATGGCGATTTTCCAACCAACAATCCCTATTAACATCACAACAGCAATCTCATTTATCATTGGGCTGGCAATTAAAAATGAAAAGGTAACACCTAGTGGAATTCCTGCTTCAACAAAACCTATAAATAATGGAACAGATGAGCATGAGCAAAATGGCGTAACCGCACCAAGAAGTATTGCCATAATCCTAGCGGTAAATTTAGATTTACCTTGGATATAGCTTCGGACTTTTTCAGGTGAAACAAAAGACCTGAATAAACCCATTAGATAAATAATCAAAACAAGCATGAAGAATATTTTTGTTATATCCATAACAAAAAACTGCAAGCTTCCACCAAGCTGGCTATCTTTGGCGATAGAGAGAAGGTCAAAAACTAACCAATTCGCTAGTGACTCAAACATTTGCAGATTCCTTCGTTATAGCGGGTCTATCTTGCATATTGCTTAATCTTATTTTGTCTTCTGTATAGGGAGAGTTATTTTTTAGTTCATCAAGTACTGTAGCGATAATTTTATTTTTAAAATTAGATAACCTGGGATTTATTGAATATAAAACCCATTGCCCTGATCTTCTTTGGGTAATTAAACCGTTGAGTTTAATAATGGACAGATGACGAGAAATTTTTGACTGGGGTAATGCCAGTGCGTGTATTAACTCACAGACACAAACTTCTTTATTTTCAAGAATTAAAACGAGGCATCTTAATCTGGTTTCGTCGGATAGAACTTTAAAAAAATCATTCATAGTTGCTAATTCGCATATCTGTATATCCAGATATATTGAAATAAAAGTATTATTTTGTCAATAAATAAAATTCAAACCCATGGGGTTTTATTGGTTTATAGAAATATTTTACTCTACTGTCATCATTCTGGCAGACGCCATTCCTATCACAGAATCATAGTGCTTTTATTCATAGATGGACTTTGGTATTCACTAGAATGATGAGCATTCTTTTTAACAACTCATTCAACAACTATGAAGAAAGTTTATGTTTATTATTTTCAGCTATTTTATCCCAATCAATATTATTACAAGCTTCACATTCTTCTTTAATGATGCCTATTTTTGCTAATAAAGCATGAACTTTGCAGCCTACACAAAAGCCAAATACAACTTCAAGCCACATAAATGTTATACAAATAGCAACAAGGGTTGTTCCTGTACCTGCGGGCATAAAGTTTTCGGTTGTTGTTAATAACTCTTCGATACCAAACAAAGAATTCACCCAGCCTGCGAAAGTGTCAGGGTTAAAAAAGATAATACAAGCAATCACCATGCATGAACCAATTGACCAAGCAAAGCGCTTTGGGGCTAATGGCTTCCATACTGGCGGTACTTTTCTTGCAAAGTAACTACTGATCAAAATAGTGGGTGAAAAGCGAGCCGTGGCGACAAACATCCCTGCAATCATTTCAAAAAGAACATAAAATAAAACCATGGTTTGCAGTGAATATTCATAAACACGACGTGTAATTTCTGCCGTATAGATGATGTGTTCATCCCAGTTTGTTTCGTAAGTGTCTACTAGAGTATTTGGGTCAACAATATATTTTGAGGTGTAGACTACATCATATAACGTAAGCCCCATAAACAGAGGAATTAGTAACATGATTCCTGCACGAATACGTACAGCGGATTCATTTACATAAAGAGGCGTTTCGTTACAGTCTCTAAACCATAGGTTTTTAAGGATATTTTTCATGTGTATTCCATTCGTTTTATTTCATTTTATTGCTCGGAAAGTATAGGACAAATATTTGAAAAAACTTTGAAATTATGAAGTTTGATTACTGAGGTCTCACTGTATTAACTTAGACCTTGTAAATCCCATACCACCCCCCTATTTTTCGATGATTTGTATGTATAAATCATCGAAAAATAGGGGGGGGTGGTATGTTAAAATAGCCCATTGAAAATGGTGATTGCCTGTTTATTTTCGTAAACCAAAAAATTAAGCATCATAACCAAGCACTGGTCCTAGCCATTTTTCAGCTTCATCCATCGTCCAGCCTTTGCGTTTTGCATAATCCTCTACTTGATCGCGCTGAATCTTACCTGTGCCAAAATAACGCGAATCTGGGTGTGAGAAATACCAACCAGAAACAGCCGCGGCTGGCCACATGGCGAAAGATTCGGTTATCTTTAATCCTATGCGTTCTTCAGGCTGTAACAAATTCCAAAGTGTTCCTTTTTCGGTGTGTTCAGGGCAGGCAGGATAACCAGGAGCAGGGCGGATGCCTTGGTAGTTTTCTTTGATGACTTCTTCATTGCTGAAATCCTCATCAGCCGCGTATCCCCAGAATACTTTTCGGGTTAGTTCGTGCATTTTTTCAGCGAGTGCTTCTGCAAATCTATCAGCTAGTGCTTCTAAAAGTATTGCATTGTAGTCATCGTGATCTTCTTGAAAACGTTTGATATGTTCTTCAATACCAAAGCCAGTCGTTACCGCGAATGAACCGAGCCAGTCTTGCTTTCCTGAATCTACTGGTGCAATAAAGTCTGCCAAACAAAAATTCGCTTGTTTTTTGTTTTTACTGGATGTGGTTCTATCCATCTGTTGTCGAATGTGATGAAGCGTTGTATGCGAGGTATTTCGGGTGTCATCATCATCAAATAAGTGTATATCATCCACACCATCGCTATTGGCGGGGAAGAACCCTAGTACTGCTTTTCCTGTTAGCCACTTCTCGCTAATGATTTTTTCGAGCATCTCTTTTGCGTCAGCAAAGAGTTTAGTGGCTTCTTCTCCCACAACTTCATCCGTAAGTATGGCTGGGAAGCGACCGGCTAATTCCCAGCTTCTAAAGAAGGGTGTCCAATCGAATATTTCTGCAAGATTATCTAATGGATAGTCTTCAAACTTGAGTAATACACCACCGTTATCAAGTTGTTCGAAGCTGTAATCCCCGGCAATTAAATTATTATCAATCTTTCCAGAGAAAATAGCGGGCTTAGGTGGTTGATAATCCTGCCAATCGATATTTACTTTATTAGCACGAGCTTGTTTCAATGTAGCCGTCTTCTTTACACGTTGATTGGCCGCACGTTTTACACGCATAGCATCATATTCATCTTTCATTTCTTGATGAAAAGCTGATTTATTTTTTGCGGATAACAGATTGCCAGCCACGCCTACTGCTTTAGAAGCATCAGGTACGTAGACGATACTACCTTTATATTGAGGATCAATTTTTACAGCAGTATGTATTTTAGAGGTGGTTGCACCGCCAATCATCAATGGGAGATTCATGCCTTGGCGTTCCATCTCTTTAGCTACGTTGACCATTTCATCCAATGATGGCGTGATCAAGCCTGATAAGCCAATAATGTCACAACCTTCGTCACGGGCAGTTTGTAATATTTTTTCGGTAGGAACCATTACGCCAAGGTCTACCACTTCGTAGCTATTACATTGGAGTACGATGCCTACGATATTTTTGCCAATATCATGCACATCACCTTTTACGGTTGCCATGAGGATTTTGCCATTAGTGTTAATTTCACAACCATCTTTTTCGGCTTCAAGATAAGGTTCTAACCATGCTACGGATTTTTTCATGACTCGGGCTGATTTAACAACTTGAGGCAAGAACATTTTACCTGCACCAAACAAATCACCGACCACATTCATGCCATCCATTAATGGGCCTTCGATCACGTGAATTGGGCGTTTTAAATTTTTTAGTGCCTCTTCGGTGTCTTCATCAATAAATGCATCAATACCTTTTACAAGCGCATGAGAAAGTCGTTTTTCTACCGACCATGTGCGCCATTCTAAATCTTTGGTAGATTCTTTTTGTGAACCGTCGCCTATATAATTTGGAGCGATTTCCATTAGGTTTTCGGTTGCATCAGGTGTTCGGTTGAGCACCATGTCTTCTACGGCTTTGTGTAAATCCTCGGGAATATCGTCGTACACCACTAACTGGCCCGCGTTTACGATACCCATATCCATGCCAACTTTTACCGCATGGTATAAAAACACCGAATGAATCGCTTCGCGTACAGGGTTGTTGCCACGGAAGGAGAAAGATACATTCGAAACACCACCCGAAATCATCGCATGGGGTAGGGTTTCTTTTATGGTTTTTGTGGCGTCGATAAAATCGACAGCATAGTTGTTATGTTCTTCAATACCTGTACCGATTGCAAAAATATTCGGATCAAAAATAATATCTTGCGGAAGGAAATTAACCTTTTCTGTCAATACTTTATAAGCACGGGTACAAATCTCAACTTTACGTTCATAGGTGTCGGCTTGACCATCTTCATCAAAAGCCATCACCACGGCAGCTGCGCCGTAGCGTTTGATTAATTTTGCTTGGTAGATGAAATTTTCTTCACCTTCTTTTAAGGAAATTGAGTTAACAATGCCTTTGCCTTGAATGCATTTTAAACCTGCTTCGATAATATCCCATTTAGAAGAGTCAACCATCACAGGCACGCGAGCAATATCAGGCTCAGCGGCACAAAGATTAAGGAAGCGTACCATTGCATCCTTAGATTCGAGCATGCCTTCATCCATATTGATGTCGATGACTTGCGCGCCGTTTTCGACTTGCTCAAGTGCTACTTCTAATGCGGTATCGTAATCTTCTTCTTTTATTAGACGTTTGAATCGTGCAGAACCTGTTACGTTAGTACGCTCGCCCACGTTAACAAATAAGCTATCAGGAGCAATTGTGAAAGGTTCGAGACCCGATAATCGACACTCCACCGGAATATCTGGAATGATCCGGGGCTTAATATTAGCAACTACGTCTGCAATAGCCTTAATGTGTGCAGGGCTAGAGCCACAACAACCACCAACAATAGTTAAAAATTCGCTTTCTGCCCACTCTCGAATATGTTCTGCCATTTCAGCAGGCTCAAGATCATATTCACCAAATTCATTGGGTAAACCTGCATTGGGGTGAGCGGAAACATGGGTGTTACTAATCCGAGAGAGTTCTTGAACGTATTGACGTAACTCACCAGGGCCTAATGCACAATTTAAACCAATAGATAAAGGCTCAGCATGAATTAATGAGTTATAAAAGGCTTCAGTGGTTTGACCTGATAAAGTACGACCCGATGCATCGGTGATCGTGCCAGAAATCATTATAGGTAATTCGATATTATCTTCATCAAAAACAGTCTTCACTGCAAAAATGGCAGCTTTAGCATTAAGCGTGTCAAATATCGTTTCTATGAGGATAATATCAGCGCCACCTTCAATCAATCCTCTTGTTGATGCACTGTAATCATCAACTAAAGCATCAAAGGTGATGGCACGAAAACCTGGGTCATTAACATCAGGTGACATGCTACAGGTTTTGCTGGTTGGGCCAAGCACACCAGCGACAAAGCGTGGTTTATCAGCTGTTGAGTATTTATCTGCCGCTTCACGTGCAACGCGAGCACCAGCAACGTTTAACTCATAAGCGATATCTTCCATCTCATAATCAGACATACTGACACGAGTCGCATTAAAAGTGTTCGTTTCTAAAATATCTGCGCCAGCTTCTAAATACTCTTCATGTATTTCACGAATGATATGAGGTGCTGTGATAGCTAAAAGGTCGTTATTACCTTTAATATCCATGTGGTAATCAGCGAAGCGTTCACCACGGTAGTCGGCCTCTTCGAGTTTGCGACGTTGGATCATTGTACCCATCGCGCCGTCCAGAATGAGAATGCGTTCTTTTAATAGCTGATTGATTTTTTGAGTGATATTCATGGTTATTAATTTCAAAAGTAGGGGCGCTTTATACGTTATCTTAATTGAAAATCAAAGTAACTTATACTTCATTAATGTAATTAAGTTCCCTATAAATAGTTACTTAAATAATAGGTATGAGGTATTTCGTTTGATGTAGATCAATTTTTAAGTAATGAAATTGTTCATCACAAAACTTGTACGGATATTACATGAATTCTATTTTATTTCTGAATGAGTTTCATGTATTCTCGCGTCAACTATTAGAGAATGCTAATGTAGTTGTAGTTTAGATGGACTTCTAAGCAGCTATATACATACTGACAATAGCATTTAGTCCCGATTTTTTATGTTGAGGTTTTTAGAATGGCAAGTACAGCAACTAGCCCCATAGTTAGTCCTAATGAGCAGTACAACTATGATATTGTGAAGAAATTCGCAATCATGGCAATCTTCTGGGGCTTTGCAGGCATGACTGCAGGCACTTATATCGCATCGGAATTGGCTTGGCCATTTCTGAACTTTGATATAGCTCAGATCACGTTTGGTCGTTTACGTCCGTTACATACCAGTGGAGTTATCTTTGGTTTTGGTGGTAATGCACTGTTCGCAACATCGTATTATATTGTGCAACGTACCTGTCAAACGCGACTTTGGGGAACTGGTTTTGCCAACTTCACCTTCTGGGGATGGAATCTTGCAATTACTTTAGCTGGTATAGGCTATATGATGGGCATAACAGGTGGTAGAGAATATGCAGAGCCAGAGTGGTATGTAGATTTAATTATCTTAGTCGTTTGGGTTGTATACTTCCTTGTTTATGTAATGACTCTTCTAAGACGTAATCAGCCTCATATCTATGTTGCTAACTGGTTCTTTGTTAGTTTTATATTAGCAGTTGCATTACTTCACATCTTTAACAACCTTGCAGTGCCAGTAAGCTTCTTTGGCACTAAATCATATAGTTTATTCTCAGGTGCGCAGGATGCAATGGTGCAATGGTGGTACGGTCATAATGCGGTAGGTTTCTTCCTTACTGCTGCGTTCTTAGGAATGATGTATTACTTTGTACCTAAGCAAGCAGGTCGTCCTGTTTATTCTTACCGCCTTTCAATCATTCATTTCTGGGCGCTAAGCTTTATGTATATGTGGGTAGGAACTCACCATTTACATTGGACGGCAATCCCTGATTGGACTTCATCTTTAGCAGCGGCATTCTCAATTATGTTATTAATGCCGTCATGGGGTGGAATGATTAACGGAATCATGACGCTATCAGGTGCATGGGATAAGTTACGTTCTGATCCAATCATGATGTTCTTAATTACGTCATTATCTTTCTACGGTATGTCTACGTTTGAAGGCCCTATGATGGCACTTAAAAGTGTAAATGCATTATCTCATTACACAGACTGGACAGTAGGTCACGTACATTCAGGTGCTTTAGGCTGGGTTGCGATGGTTACATTTGGGTCTTTCTATCACATGATTCCTAGGATTTGGAATACAACAATTTACAGTGTGAAAATGATATACATTCACTTCTTCCTTATGACAATTGGTATCTTGTTATATATCACTGCACTTTGGGTGTCAGGTATTGGCCAAGGCTTAATGCTTCGAGCCTTTGATGAGTACGGAAATTTGGCCTATAGCTTCATAGAAACTGTTGCCTTTATGCATGGTCCATTAGTTGCACGTGCAATTGCTGGTATGTTCATTGTAACGGGTATGCTCTTTATGATTTACAACGTTTGGATGACGATTGCACACGCTAAACGTAACCCTGTTGAAAAACTTGCTTCTGCAACAGCGAAGGCATAAGGAGAACTAGCTATGATGAAACATGAAAGTATAGAAACTAATGCAGCGTTGCTAATTGTTTTAACACTCGCAGCGATCAGTATTGGTGGTCTTGTAGAGATCGTACCTCTATTTTATATCGAAGGTACTGTAGAAGATGTTAAAAATGCTGATGGTAAGGATGCTGTACGCCCTTATACAGGATTAGAGCAATTAGGGCGTGATATATACACACGTGAAGGTTGTTACACTTGTCATTCACAAATGATTCGTCCCTTTAGAGATGAAGCTTTACGTTATGGGCATTATTCATTAGCGGCAGAATCTCAATATGATCACCCATTCCAATGGGGCTCAATGCGACGTGGGCCTGACCTTGCACGTGTAGGTGGTAAATATTCAAGTGCGTGGCACACTAAGCATTTAATCGCTCCTCGGTCTGTTGTTCCAGAGTCAATCATGCCAAATTACCCTTGGCTGCAAGATACAGATTTAGATATATCAGATTTAACTGCAAAGATGAAAACACTTAAGAAAGTAGGTGTTCCTTACTCATTAACTAAAATCGAATACGATGCTAATGTTGAACAGTTTGGTGAAGATGTTGCAAAAAAATTGGATATTAATATGTCTGAAAAGAATTTAATGAAGGATGCCAAACTGGGTAACTTTGATGGCAATCCTGATAAATTAAGTGAGATGGATGCTTTAGTTGCTTACTTACAAATTCTAGGAACGATGATTGATTTCAGTAAGCACGATGAAGCTGAATTCATTAAGTTTAGATAAGCAACTCGCTAATAAACATAGCTAAGGTACAGATATGCTAAATGATATTTTTGAATGGTTTATGGTCATGGCAAATAACAAAAGCGTTACGCTGGTTATTTTCGTGGCAACCTTTACTGCAATTTTGATTTACGTTTACGGTAGCAAAAAACGTAGTAAACGTTTCGAAACATATCGTAATATCCCATTTCTTGATGATGACAACGACATGATTCCAAATCAGAGTCACAAGAAAGGAACAAATTCCAATACAGCAGGTGAGAAGAAATAATGGCTGATATAGACAAGGTTACAAAGCAAAAAGTTAAACATGAAGTAATTAAAGATCCACTAACAGGTGCAGAAACTACAGGGCACGTGTGGGATGATACGTTGATGGAGTTTAATAACCCGATTCCTACATGGTGGTTATGGGCTTTTTACGGAACTATTGTATTTACAATTGCTTATTTCATAATGTATCCAAGTTGGCCAACGGGTCTTGCCGAAAAAGGCTATCTCAAAGGTACAGCTGAGCTAACATATAAAGCAGATATCATTAAAGATGGTAAAAGAATCGTTGGTGGAGGCGAGGAAATTACTACTCATTGGAATACTCGTGCTTTATTAGCGCATGAAATGCAAAATGATCCCAATGAGCTGAAGCGTCAAGAAATGGTAAAAACAGTAGCAGCTACCCCTTTAGCCTCTGTTATTAAAGACCCACAACAAAGTCAGTTTGTATTGGCTTATGGTAAAGGTATTTTTGGTGATTATTGTGCTGCTTGTCATCAAGCCGGTGGTCAAGGTGTTATCGGTCATTATCCTAATCTTATTGATGATGCATGGTTATGGGGCGCTGATAGTGCAGATATTGAATTAACCATTCGTAAAGGTCGTAAGGGTAATATGCCTGCCCACAAAGCAAGTATGACTGATGCTGAAATTGCACAAACTGCAAACTACGTACTTAGCCTTTCAGGTGAAAGTGTTGATAGTGCCGCAGCAGAACACGGTAAGAAGTTATTTAATACCAAAGGTTGTTCTGGTTGCCACATGCCTACAGGTATTGGCATGAAAGCGTTAGGCTCTGCAAACTTAACAGATAAAATATGGACGCAGGCAGATGTACCTGCAGCTGTAGATGCGAAGGCTAAAGTTGCCGCTGTTAAAACTATTATTGCAAATGGTTTTAAACGTGAAATGCCCGCTTGGGAGTCACGCTTATCAAATGATGAAATTAAAGTATTAGTAGCTTACCTTAAACTCTTAAGTGCTAATTAATATCATTAAATTTGAAGTTCCAAAAATGGTCGGTTTATCCGACCATTTTTGTTTTTGTGAATTGATAATTAGCATTTGTTGGCGCTAAGTTAGAGACTACAATTAAATCATAGTAATTTTTAAGTTCTACTAAGAGAGTATTGGTATGAGTGATTTTCCTATTCCAGTGGTTGCAGAATCTGTCACGATTCATCCTCGTTCTGTTAAGGGGCGTTATCGTCTTTTTAAGTCAGTAACTCTCTATCTAGCTTATATCGTCTATTTTATCCTGCCTTGGATTCCATGGGATCGTCCAGTCGGGCAAGATCAAGCCATATTGTTTGATATGACGGCTAGGAAATTTTATATCTTTGACATGGTTATTCATGCTCAAGATATATTCTGGCTTGCAGCTTTGTTATTTTTGGCAGCAGTACTACTTTTCTTTTCAACTGCCTTAGTAGGGCGCGCCTTTTGTGGTTACTTTTGTTTTCAAACTCTTTGGACTGATGCTTTTCGCTCGATTGAAAAGTTAATTCAGGGAGATCGTGTAAAACGTATTCGTTTGGATAAACAGAAGTGGAATGTTGAAAAAATCATCAAAAAAGGTTCGACGCATTTCATCTGGCTATTTTTAGCTTTCTGGACAGGATTATCATTTATACTCTACTGGGGCTATGCGCCAGAACTTATCGTTGATTTCTTTACAGGTAATGCTCCCTCAATCGCTTATTTTTCTACTTTTGGATTAATGGCCACCACATATCTAGCCGCAGGTTTAATGCGTGAAAAAGTCTGCCAGCACGTTTGTCCGTACTCACGTTTCCAAAGTGTGATGATTGACAAAGATACACTAATTCCCACCTACGACCCAGAAAGAGGCGAAGGCACACAAGGCAGAGCGAAACCTGTTAAATTACTGAAAACCCAAGAAGCTCGCAAACAAGCGGGAGTCGGCGACTGCGTAGATTGTGGTCTATGTGTACAAGTGTGCCCAGTCGGTATCGATATTCGTGATGGCATGCAATACGCCTGTATTCAATGTGGTTTGTGTGTAGATGCTTGCGATACCATTATGGATGCACGCGGATGGGATAGAGGTCTTATTCGTTATGAATCTGAAAATGGTCTTGAGCACGGTAAAACACACTTCTTTAAATTAAGAACGCTTGGTTATGGCATAGCAACATTAGGTGCGATTGCCTTCTTAATATGGAGTATGAGTGGTAAGAAGATCATAGAAGGTACGGCAAGACAAATACGTAGCCCGTTGTATGTAACAATGTCAGATGGTCGTATTTTAAATCGCTATGTTCTAAAAGTTGATAATAAATCAATGTACGATGCAAGTTTTGATGTATCACTAAAAGACCTTACGGGTGCGGTGATGGATATGGGCGAAATTAAAGATGTTTACTTAAAGCCAGACGAAAAACAGCGTATTGTGGTAAAAGTTAAAAGAAGCCGTGCAGACAGCAAAACCCAAAACACCTCCTTTCAGTTTGTGCTAACGCCAACAAAAGGCGAAGTAAAAGAACCCATTTACATAGATAGCCAGTTTATAAGCCCTTGATTAATATCACTAACAGATAACTTTAATATGCAAAATTACAATCTAGTACTCACCTTAGGTGTTGGCTCTTTGCTCGCCTTTTTCCTCTTCTTTGTATTTTACAAAGTAATTCATTGGAGCGGAAAAATGTCATCTTTGGCAACTGCCGCGTTGATGTTACTCATTTATATGCCACTAGCCATTACTCATTGGGCTGGCATTGATGTATTCGCGATTCATTTTGCCTTCTTTATGATGATTCCCTACGGTTTAGGGATTATCACAGGCGTTCATGCTGAGCGCCGCCATCTTGAAGGTGAAGATAGTGTAAAAAAAGGGATGCATTGGATTCCAGGCATGATCATCGTCTTTTTTATTGTATTAGCTACGGTTGATAGTTTTATTATTTCATCAGCTACCGGTGGATTAGAAAGTGGTTTATCAAAGTTATTATTACCAAAACCTGCCAGCAAGGAGATTAGCGAAAATATTAGTTCTCAATTTACGGGGGCAGTTTCTAATAACTTGCAAGATGAAGAAAAGCAGTTTGATAAATATGTGATTAAGCTAAAAGCCCAACGACAACGAGGTTGGAAGATTGGAGGTGGATGGGTAAAGCCAAAACCTTTAATGAATACGGATGTGGTTTTTCGTTTATCCGCCAATGACAAATATGGCAACCCAATTATGGGTGCAAAAACTACCGTTGAATTTCGCAGATCATCGGATAGAAAAGTAGATATACATTACACCATGAAAGAAGAAGGTAAGGGAATTTATACAACAGAAGTGAATCTCCCGCTTGCAGGTTGCTGGATGATGAAAATTCATGTCATCAAAAATGGTAACGATCATGAAGTCAAAGGCGAAACAGAAATTTCTACCATGGTTGATGGTAAGCTTCATACCCCAGAGTGTATTGATGGTGAACCAGATGTTGATGAAAAGCGAGCACGCTAAAAACACTTCATATTCATTCAAAATAAATTACAAATCATCGAAAAAGAGGGGGGGTGACCCTATAATTAAGGCTTTTAGAGGCCTATTTATAAGCCACCCCCCCTGTTTTTCGATGATTTGTACGAAATAAAGCCTAAAAATGTCTCAAGATTGCTTCCATTGTGGCTTGCCCGTACCAAAAGGCTCTTCCTACACTGTAAAAATAGACAATGCTGATCAAGAAATGTGTTGTATGGGTTGTCAATCAGTGGCGCAGGTCATTGTTGATAATGGTTTAACCGACTTTTATAAACATCGCACCACAAAATCGACTAAGCCCTCTGACCTCATCCCCGCAGAGCTTCAAATCTATGATAATGATGCCTTGCAACAAAGTTTTGTGCAGAACACAGATGGTTCAATACGTGAAGCATCCTTAATTCTAGAAGGCATCGTCTGCGCCGCCTGTGTATGGCTTAATGAACGAAATGTAAAACAGCTTGAAGGTGTCATAGACTTTCGCGTCAATTATTCAACCCATCGCGCCAGCCTTAAATGGGATAATGATAAAATCAAACTAAGCGATGTACTCCAAGCC
>Ga0256839_1000656_pt1 | contig 44435 bp, 39 predicted proteins | sample 354166metaG_FD_185968 | JGI IMG/M metagenome (GOLD analysis project Ga0256839, IMG submission 185968) | Hydrothermal vent microbial communities from Mid Atlantic Ridge, Atlantic Ocean - 354-166 | ecosystem: Environmental > Aquatic > Marine > Hydrothermal vents | place: Atlantic Ocean: Mid...
CTACAGGAGCCATGATAGGGCTACTTGCTGTGCATATAATAAAAGAAGAAAAACAAAGTGTATTTACACATGGCTTCACCACACCCCGTTCTTTAAAAATGGCTCTTTACTACATTGTTGGGGCAGTATTGTCTATGTTTATGGCTTTTTATCTATCTTCGTGGGGTTCATGGTTTTTTCTTTGGATATTTACTTCACTCCTGCTTGTTAGTATTATCTATGCTTTTGGGCTTAATATTCTGCTTGCAGGTAAAAATGCCAAAGCATCATGGTTGCAGTGGGCACTTTTTGCTCCATACTTTTTGGGTAATTACTTATCATGGAAGTTTTATAAAAGAGAACTACCCCTTATGGTAAAACTTAAAGACAATGTCTATTTTGGGCGGTATCCAAGTCAAGAGGAATATCAGGTATTGGTAGACAAAGGCATTGGGATGGCTATTAATCTAGCCACAGAACAACAGATACAAAAAAATGGACTCTCGCAAATAAGACTCCCTTTTTTAGACCAAACCATTCAAAGTCCAAAGTCATTACATGAAGGAGTAGAGTATATAGAAGCCTATAAAAAGGAGGGTGTTTATGTGCATTGCACACTAGGACTTTCTCGTTCAGTGTCATTGGTGTCAGCATGGCTAATATTTAAAGGTCATAGCATAGAAGAAGCACAAGAAGAAATAGCTAAAATCAGACCAAACTATGTGAAGTCACCTTATATGGAGATTACATTAAAAATGTATCAAGAATATTTAGCTTCTCTTACCTAAACTTATAGTCTAAAAGTAGCAAGTGCTTACGCACTTTTTCAGGGATGTCTCCTTGAAATTCTAAAGTATTCTCTTTCACTGTACCACCAGTACCTAGATTTTTTTTGAGTGCTTTAAGTAGGGACTGTAAATCACTTTTGGTTAAATAAAATGGCTTAACTATCGTCACTACCTTGCCTCTACGTTTTTCTATGGAAAAATGTAGTTGGTGTTTATTTGGCTCTTTTACTTCTGTTGAGGTTTGTTTGTTGGGATTGTCTTTGTTGTCAGAATGCCAACCTTTATCAATCTCTACTCCAAAGTCAGCACCCATTTCAAATAGATTTTTCATTCATATATCTCCTGTATTTAACTGAAGTCTGTATCAAAAAGTATACCTAATATGACCATGCTACTAAGAAGAAAAATGAGTATTCTATAAAGTGTTTCATCACTTGGGAGATTCATTATAGTTTCCTTTTGTTTATTATATCAATTTTCATCTAGGTTTTGATATACTCACACATAAGTTTTTAAAATAATAGTGCATAAAAGGGAATGGATTATTATAAACATCATTTTATTTCGGGAGAATATATGCATATTACTAAAAAAAATCGTTGGTTCATTGTATTGGCAGCCATGGGGATACATATATGTATTGGGTCTGTTTATGCTTGGAGTGTATACGTTAAGCCCATACAAACAGCAATGAATTGGACTTTGACAGATGTCACCATTACTTTTTCTGTGGCTATCTTTTTTCTAGGTTTAGCAGCAGCACTACTTGGTAAATTTGTAGAAACTAGAGGTCCTAGGGTGGCTGCTACTTTAGCTGCAGTTCTCTTTGGTTTAGGTACTGTTGGCTCAGGCTTTGCAATTGCTATGGAGTCTAAAATATTACTCTATCTTACGTATGGGGTACTTGGTGGAGCAGGTCTTGGTATAGGGTACATATCTCCAGTGTCTACTTTGGTTAAATGGTTCCCCGATAAACGTGGTATGGCAACAGGTTTAGCCATTATGGGGTTTGGTTTTGCTTCAGCTATTTCTGGCCCAGCGATTAAATTGCTTATTGACTTTGTTGGGATTTCTTCAACCTTTTATATATTAGGGTCTATTTATTTTGGAGTGATGTTTGCTGCAGCACAGTACTTGGAAGCTCCACCAGAAGGGTATATGCCAGAACGATTTTCAAAAGCACTTGAGTCAGGTAAAGCTAAAATAAAAGAAGACTTAGCCTCTCTTACAAGAGAAGAAGCTGTGAAAACAGGTAGATTTTATGGACTATGGATAATGCTTTTTATCAACGTTACCTGTGGAATCGCTATCATTTCTGTGGCTTCACCTCTTTTGCAAGAAGTTGTGGGTATTTCTGCCATTGCAGCAGCTTCTGCTGTAGGGTTCATGGGTATCTTTAATGGAATAGGACGTATTTCTTGGGCAAGTGTTTCTGACTATTTGACACGTCCTGTGGTTTTTGTGTTGTTCTTTGTTACGCAGATTATTGCGTTTTATTTACTGACAACAGTGACGAGTATTTTTCTCTTTCAAATCCTTTTATATTACATTATGACATGTTATGGAGGAGCTTTTGCTTCCATTCCTGCATACATTGGCGATATATTTGGCACCAAACAACTAGGTGCCATACACGGGTACATTTTAACTGCGTGGGCATTGGCAGGATTGGTTGGGCCACTTATTATAGCTTATGTTAAAGACACTACGGGGTCTTACGTGAGTACATTGTATGTTTTTGTAGGGTTGTTCTCTATAGCATTAATCGCTTCAATATGGATGATTTTAAATATCAAAAAAGTGAAATTAGCTAGTGTATAGAGTAGCGAGATTATTTATGCTATCGTGTAAATAATTTCGCTCTTATTTTTCTTAGTAAGAATTTCTTTTAACTTTAGACCCTCTATAGGAAGTTTCATAAAAGCTTCTATGCTAGTAATACCTGCTTTAGCTATCTCACGTAAGACTATGCCTCTGTAGGCTTTAGCCCAATGGCTTACTACTTTACCATCTTTGATAAACTTAAGGGTAGTATAGGGTTTTGTTGGCTTATAAAATTTATCATAAAAACCTGCACGTAAGTCTAATATCTCTTCATCTTGTAAGTAGGCTTCCATAAGATGTGCCGAGTGCCCATGGTAAAATTTTTCTGGCTTGATGTCATTTACCGCTTCCCCCTGTTTTAATTTATACTCAGGGATAAGGTCCGAAGATTTGATAGGACCAAATAAATTTGAGAAGAGAATGACATTTTTGTCTATATAGTGTTGTGAGGGAGTATCTAGCTTTTCATAGCCTAGATACTCAAAAGCAACACCAGTGTAGCGTTCTATAGCTTTCATAGTAAGTTCATGAATGATGTCTTTTTTGTGTTTAAGAATATCAGTTTCTTTTTTGATACCAAACATTTTAGAGAGTACTTGCATATCTCCTTGTTGTATGACATTAGTATAGGCATGTAAGAGTTTTATGCGTTGTGGAGCCAACTCTTTAAACAGAAGTGCTGATGGATCAAAAGAATGTTCTCCCCCAGTTTTTTTTGTTTCACTAGGAGCCAGTAGTATTTTCATAATAAAGGTTATATTTTTTCTATGAGTCGTACGGCTGTATAAGCATCTTTTACCACAAAGTCTGCATATTCATCAAGGTCTTCTTTTCTTCCATACCCACATAGTACGCCAATACTTGCGATATCTGCTTTTTCTGCTGCAACCATGTCTGCAATGGTATCGCCAATCATGTATGTCACTTTCCCATAATGGTACCCTAATGCATTCATCGCACGCTCAACAGGTTCAGGGTCTGGTTTGGGATTTGTTACGTCTTCTCTGCCTATGAGTATGTCAAAGTGCTTCATAATGTCAAAATGTTCAAGAAGTATACGTGAATACTCACTTGTCTTGGTGGTCACAACACCCAGCCTGCCATGGTTCTCTGCCAACTCTAGTGCTTCTCTTACATGAGGTAAAAGAACTGTTTTTTCTGTATGTATAGTTTTGTAATGCTCTTTATAGACTTTTACATACGCCATAGCTTCAGATTCAGCTACTCCAAGATTTACAAACATCACTTCTAAAGGCAAGCCTATAAATGATTTTATACTTTCCGCACTTGGTACCTCTTCCCCGAAAGCTTCATACGCTTTTTCAAAACTCTCCAAAATTGCTTCTGTCGAGTCAATAAGTGTACCATCAAGATCAAACAAGATAATCTTTGCCCTTGTTTTAGTTTCTTTGAGTTGGTACATGGTACTTTGTGCATTTGCCATTTTTGTATCCTTCTTTTAAAATTTTACATCTTTAGGCAATCTAAAAATGTATATATAGTTTTCGAATAATACCGAGTCTAAATAAACCCAAATTTAAATTTAAGATGTTGAACTAGGATTTAAAAAAAAGAAATTTAAACTTTTTTATAAAAAACCTTGACAATGATAAGCATTTTGTCTATAATTCCCATCCATTTTAAGTGAATAGCTTTTAATGATGGTGCTGGTGTAGCTCAGCTGGCTAGAGCAGCTGATTTGTAATCAGCAGGTCGGGGGTTCGAGTCCCTTCACCAGCTCCATGAAATTTTTATCAGTGTTTGACCAGAAAATTAATATATTTTAGTAATAGTATTAATCTAAAACATTATGGTGGGTTACTCAAGTGGCCAACGAGGGCGGATTGTAAATCCGCTGACTACGTCTTCGAAGGTTCGAATCCTTCACCCACCACCATCGTTAACCTATGCGGGCGTAGCTCAGTGGCTAGAGTTCCTGCCTTCCAAGCAGGCTGTCGAGGGTTCGAATCCCTTCGCCCGCTCCATATAGGTATTAATCTGGGAGCTGATGTGAACGCATCATTAATATATACTTCACATTACTACAATAAACAAACACTCATAATAATGTATTTTTATAAAAACTTGACGATATAATGTCGTCTTTAATGCCCATATGGCTCAGGGGTAGAGCACTTCCTTGGTAAGGAAGAGGTCGTGAGTTCAAGTCTCACTATGGGCTCCATATGAATGAAAGAAAACCAAGTATGGACAAGTGTGTGGTAATCGTACTATACTCCTGTCCATATGGGTTAAAATAAGATTAAGTAGACTTGGGTATAATACTGCCTTTAATATAACATAATAACGCTAGGAGAAAAGCATGGCTAAAGAAAAATTTGAACGAACGAAACCCCACGTTAACATAGGTACAATTGGTCACGTTGACCACGGAAAAACTACATTGACAGCTGCAATTACAATGTGTCTAGGTCTTAAAAATGGTCAGGCAACTATGGATTATGATCAAATTGATAATGCTCCAGAAGAGAGAGAAAGAGGAATTACGATTGCTACTTCTCACGTAGAATATGAAACAGATACTAGACACTATGCTCACGTAGATTGTCCAGGTCACGCGGATTACGTTAAAAACATGATTACTGGTGCTGCTCAAATGGACGGTGCGATTCTTGTTATTGCTTCAACTGATGGACCGATGGCTCAAACTAGAGAGCACATTCTTCTTTCTAAACAAGTAGGTGTGCCATACATCGTAATTTTCTTGAACAAAGAAGATCAGCTTGATGATGAAGATAAAGAAGAGATGTTAGAGCTTGTAGAGATGGAAGTTCGTGAACTTCTTTCTGAGTATGATTTCCCAGGCGACGATACACCAATCGTTGCAGGTTCCGCATTCAAAGCACTTGAAGAAGCGAAAGCTGGTACTGCTGGTGAGTGGTCAGAAAAAATCTATAAATTAATGGATGAAGTTGATGCCTATATTCCAGAACCTAAAAGAGAAACTGAAAAAGATTTTCTCATGGCAATTGAAGACATCTTTACTATCCAAGGTCGTGGTACAGTTGTAACTGGTAAAGTCGATCAAGGTCAAGTATGTGTAGGTGACGAAGTTGAAATCGTTGGTCTTAAAGATACTCAAAAAACAACAGTAACGGGTGTAGAAATGTTCCGTAAAGAGATGGATTGTGGTATTGCTGGAGATAACTGTGGTGTGCTTATCCGTGGTATTGAAAAAGAAGCTGTACAAAGAGGTATGGTTCTTTGTAAGCCAGGCTCAATTACTCCACATACTAAATTTGAAGCTGAAATCTATGTGCTTACAAAAGAAGAAGGTGGAAGACATACTCCATTCTTTAATAACTATAGACCACAATTTTATGTACGTACAACAGATGTAACAGGTTCAGTTGAACTTCAAGAAGGTACCGAAATGGTTATGCCAGGTGATAATGTTAAAGTTAATGTTGAACTTATTGCTCCAGTTGCAATGGATCAAGGTACTAAGTTTGCTATCCGTGAAGGTGGTAGAACTGTTGGTGCTGGTGTTGTTTCTAAGATTATTGCTTAAGAAAACATTGTAAGAGGCTTTTTCCTCTTGCACACTTATCATAGGAGATAACAATGAGAGAAACGGTTCACTTAGGATGTGAGAAATGTACAAGACGTAATTATCACACAACTAAAAACAAAAAAACAACGACAGAAAAACTTGCTTTAAAAAAATATTGTAAATGGTGTAAATGCCATACAATACATAAAGAGATGAAGCTGTAATAATGAAATTTAATATCTAAAGTTATTCTTTAGATATTAATTGTAGGCCAATAGCTCAGTTGGTAGAGCACTGGTCTCCAAAACCAGGTGCCGTGGGTTCGAGTCCCTCTTGGCCTGCCATAAATAAAGGTAACAAAATGGAAAAATTTTCAACATTTATTACGAATGCTCGAGCAGAGCTTCATAAAGTTATATTTCCAACAAAAATACAAGTCAGACAAGCATTTTTAGCAGTTATTTTAGTTGTAACTGTAATATCAATATTTTTAGCATTGGTTGACCTTTTGATGTCATCAATCGTATCATCAGTTTTATAGGATAAACAATGGCTTTTCAATGGTATGCAATTCAAACATATTCTGGTTCTGAACAATCTGTCAAAAGAGCAATTGAGCAACTCATAGTTGATCATGGTATCGAAGAGAAAGTTGAACGTATTGTAGTTCCAACAGAAGAAGTAATAGAAGTAAAAAATGGCGAGAAAAAAATCACTGAACGTACACTTTACTCAGGGTATGCATTTGCACATATAGACCTGGATACAGACCTCTGGCATAAGATACAGTCTTTACCTAGAGTATCTAGATTTATCGGTGAACAAAAGACACCTACTGCACTAACAGAGTCGGATATCAAAAATATATTGGACAAGATGGAGAATAAATCTGCACCACGTCCTAAAGTTGATTTTGAAACAGGAGAAATGGTTCGCATAATAGATGGATCTTTTTCTAACTTTACAGGCATAGTTGAAGAGTATGATCTTGACCATGGAAAATTAAAATTAAATGTTTCAATTTTTGGTAGAAACACTCCCGTAGAGATACTCTATACGCAAGTAGAAAAAATTATATAACCTAGAAATGGTTAAACTATACAAAGGAAAATAGATGGCAAAAAAGATAGCTGAAAAGTTCAAAATGATGATCCCAGCAGGGTCAGCAAACCCATCACCACCAGTAGGTCCAGCATTGGGTCAGCGTGGTGTAAATATTATGGAGTTTTGTAAAGCTTTTAATGAAAAAACAAAAGATATGATGGGTTTTAAAGTACCTGTTATAGTGACTGTATATGTAGATAAAAGTTTCACGATGGAGACTAAGCAACCACCAGCATCAGAACTTATTTTAAAAGCTGCGGGTCTTAAAAAAGGTACTGATAACCCTATTACTACTAAAGTTGGTACTATTACTAAAGCAAAACTTGATGAAATAATTGAGAGAAAAATTGTTGATATGAATACCAATGATAAAGAAATGGCAGCAAAAATTATTGCTGGAACATGTAGAAGTATGGGTGTTGACATAGTAGACTAAAGTAGTCCACTATTAAAATTAAATCTTTAACCACATGATTTAAAAAATGTGGGAGCATAGAAGCGGAGAAAAATAATGGCAAAAAAACCAAGTAAAAGAAGAGAAGCATTACTTAAAATAGTAGATGTTACAAAAGAGTATAGTGTTGAAGAAGCGATGAAAACACTAAAACAACTTAAGTCAGCAAAATTTGATGAGACAGTTGAAGTGGCACTTAACCTGAATGTGGATCCTAGACATGCAGACCAAATGGTTAGAGGATCAGTTGTTCTTCCAAATGGTACAGGTAAAAAAGTAAGAGTAGCAGTATTTGCAAAAGATGCAAAAGCTGATGAGGCAAAAGCAGCAGGGGCAGATCTTGTTGGGGCGACGGAATTAATTGAAGATATTCAAGCTGGTAAAATTGACTTTGATATAGTCATATCTACACCAGATATGATGGGTGTACTAGGAAAAGTAGCAAGAATACTAGGGCCAAAAGGTCTTATGCCCAACCCTAAAACTGGAACCGTAACTATGGATGTTGCTAAAGCCGTAGAAAATGCTAAAGGTGGGCAGGTGAACTTTAGAGTTGATAAAAAAGGAAATATTCATGCTGGGATAGGTAAAATATCTTTTTCAGAAGATGCGATAAGAGAAAATTTTATTACACTTATGGAAGTTATCAATAGAGCTAAACCAGCATCTGCAAAAGGTAGATATATAACAAACGGGGCAATCTCGCTTACAATGAGTCCTGCCATTACACTTGATACTAGTGAACTAATGGACATTAAATAAGATAAAGAGACTTTGGTCTCTTCCTTATTTTCAAATAAGAATTAATATTAATTCTTATTTGAGAGTAATTAATTACTACTCACAGAACCATTAGGTTCACATCTTAGATTTAAGAAAAAAGGGGCGAAAGCTTAATTAGTTTGCCTGAAAGGGCGGATGTGTGAGAGTTGTTAGTAAACTCTTATACCCTTTTTGAAATCGGAAGGAGAATATATGACTAGAACTAGAAAAGAAGAATTAGTTGCAGAATTAACAGCAGAGTTTAAAGATGCTGGTTCAATTATCGTTTGTGATTACAAAGGTATGACGGTTGAAAATCTTGAAATTGTAAGAAATCTTGCAAAAGATGAAGATACTAAGGTCAAGGTTATAAAAAATAGATTAGCTCGAATTGCATTAAAAAATGCAGGATGCGATGATATTAATTTTACAGATACTAATCTTGTAATATGGGGCGATACTCAAGTTTTACCTTGTAAAATCGCAGATAAAGCAGCAACTCAATTTAAAAATAGTTTTGCAATTAAAACTGGTTTAATCCAGGGTGAAGTTGCTAGTATGGAAACAATTATGGCTATGGCTAAACTTCCTACTAGAGATGAGCTTATTGGTATGCTTCTTAATGTTTGGAATGCCCCAGTACAAAACTTTACTATTGGTATGCAAGCATTTGCAACCAAAAAAGAAGAAGAGGCGTAGCGTGGTGAGAGCCACAAGGCTCTTTTAATTTGAAAATGCAAAGCATTTATTAATATATTTAAGGAATTAATTATGGCAACAACTAAAGAAGATGTTCTTGAGTTTATCTCAAACATGTCAGTACTTGAGCTCTCTGAGCTTGTAAAAGAATTTGAAGAAAAATTTGGCGTATCTGCACAAGCAACAGTAGTAGCTGCTGGTGGAGCTTCTGTTGGTGGAGCTGCAGAAGAAGCGCAAACTGAATTTGATGTTGTTCTTACTGATGCCGGTGAGAAGAAGATTAATGCGATTAAAGTGGTAAGAGCAATTACTGGTCTTGGACTTAAAGAAGCAAAAGCAGCAGTAGAAGAAGCACCAACTGTACTTAAAGCTGGTGTAGCTAAAGAAGAAGCTGAAGAACTTAAAAAACAAATTGAAGAAGCTGGCGCAAAATGTGAGCTTAAATAAGTCTTAGGACTTATTTGAGACTAAATCTATAGATTTAGTCTCAAACCTTTGATATAGTTAAAAGCTATTTGGAGACATTCTCATACCCTCCATAGATAGTTTCTTTGTGTATCTAAACGATATTAATCATTAAACCATTTACCCACAATCACCATAAGGACAAATATGCTAAATTCTTTGCATTCTGGTAACAGACTTCGTGTTGACTTCTCAAAAACACCAAGAGAAATCGAAATTCCAAATCTACTTCAACTTCAACAAAAATCTTATGAAAATTTTTTAATGATGGGCGAAAAAGATAGAAAAAACTCTACATTAGAGAGAGTCTTTAGATCAGCATTCCCTATTCATGATCAGCAAAATAGAGTGACATTAAGTTATAAAAATTCTGAGATTATCAAACCTAAATACACTGTACGTGAATGTATGGAAAGAGGATTAACGTATTCTGTATCATTAAAAATGAATATTGCATTAACCATTTGGAATAGAGATGAGAAGACAGGTGAAAAGTTGGATCCTAAAGAGATTAAAGAGCAGGCAGTTTTTGTACGGGATATCCCTTTGATGACAGAGAGAACATCGTTTATTGTCAATGGTGTTGAGAGAGTTATAGTGAACCAACTGCATAGATCACCAGGTGTTATTTTTAAAGAAACAGAAGGTACAACTGTTGGTTCACCACTACTTTATTCTGCTCAAATTATACCTGATCGTGGATCTTGGCTCTATTTTGAGTATGATTCAAAAGAAATTCTTTATGCGCGTATTAACAAAAGAAGAAAAATACCTGTAACTATTCTTTTTAGGGCACTGGACTACTCGAAAGATGATATTATTAAATTATTTTATAAAACAAAAGAGATTACTCTTAAAGATAATAGGTTCCTTGTTAAATTTGATGTAGATGACTTTGGTGGTAGAGCTGAGTATGATGTGAAAGATATTGATGGTAAAGTGGTTGTCAATGCGGGGAAAAGACTTACAAAGAAAAAAGCACAAAAACTTATCGATGAAGGACTTGAGTGGATTGAGTATCCTCTTGAAGTACTTATGGAAAGATATTTAGCAGCACCTTTAATAGATCAAGAGAGTGGAGAAATACTTTATGATGTAGTTACACCTTTAGATGAAGCAAAATTGAAAAAGATGATTGAAGATGGTATAACTAGTATTGAAATTATTAATGATCTTGCTGATGGTGCGGATAGATCCATTATCAATGCATTTATTGCGGATAATGAAAGCTTAAGACTTTTAAAGCAGACAGAAGAGATAGAAGATGAAAATATACTCTCAGCTATTCGTATTTATAAAGTCATGAGACCAGGTGAACCGGTTACTCCTGATGCGGCAAAGGCATTCTTGAAACAACTTTTCTTTGATTCCGAGAGATATGACCTTACTAAAGTGGGTCGTATGAAAATGAACCATAAATTAGGACAAGACATTCCAGAGTATGCAACGATACTTACTTCTGAAGATCTTATTAATACAGTAAAATACTTGATTAAAGTTAAAAATGGTCAAGGTCATATTGATGACAGAGATCACTTAGGAAATAGAAGAATTAGAGCTATTGGAGAGCTTCTTGGTAATGAGTTACATAACGGACTTATCAAAATGCAAAAAGCAATTCGTGATAAAATGACTACGGTGTCTGGTACAATTGATGAACTTATGCCTCATGATTTATTGAATTCTAAAATGATAACAAATACAATTTTAGAATTTTTTTCTTCAGGACAACTTTCACAGTTTATGGATCAGACGAATCCACTTTCAGAAGTGACACACAAAAGAAGACTCTCAGCACTTGGAGAGGGGGGATTGGTAAAAGAAAGAGCTGGATTTGAAGTTAGAGATGTTCACCCTACGCATTATGGGCGTATTTGTCCAATAGAGACACCAGAAGGGCAAAATATTGGACTTATTAATACTTTGGCAACATACTCTAAAGTTAATGAGCATGGGTTTATTGAAGCACCTTATAAGGTAGTTAAAGATTGTCAAGTAACAGATGAAATCATCTACATAACTGCAACACAAGAAGAAGATAAATGTATTGCTCCTGCATCTACAGTATTAACTGAAGATGGTCGTATTGAAGAAGATCTTATTGAAACGAGACTTAATGGTAATATTGAACTAAATGATGCTTCACGTGTTGACTTGATTGATATTTCGCCATTAATGATTTCTGGTTCAGCCGCAGCACTTATCCCATTTCTGGAGCATGATGATGCTAACCGTGCACTTATGGGTTCAAATATGCAACGTCAAGCTGTCCCACTTTTAAAAACGGATGCTCCTGTGGTGGGTACAGGTATGGAAGCTATTGTATCTCGTGATGCTTGGGAAGCAGTGAAAGCGAAAAGAGCAGGTACAGTAGAAAAAGTAGATGCGAAAAATATATATATTATGGGCGAAGATGAATCTGGAGTGTTTATTGACCATTATCCAATGGAAAAGAACATGAGAACCAATCAAAATACTACATTTACGCAGACTCCTATTGTGAAGCTTCATGATAAGGTAGAAGCTAAACAGGTGATTGCAGACGGTGCTAATATGGATCAAGGAGAATTGGCTATTGGTAAAAATATAATGGTCGCATTTATGCCTTGGTATGGATATAACTATGAAGATGCGATTATCATTTCTGAAAAAGTGATACGTGAAGATACTTTTACCTCTGTGCATACGTATGAAAAAGAAGTAGAAGCTAGAGAGTTAAAGCATGGTACAGAAGAGATTACCCGTGATATTCCAAATATTCGTGAAGATGAACTTTTACATTTGGATGAATCAGGTATTGTTGAAATAGGTACCTATGTGAAGTCAGGGATGATTCTTGTTGGTAAGGTATCACCTAAAGGAGAGATAAAACCAACACCTGAAGAGAGACTTTTACGCGCTATTTTTGGTGAAAAAGCTGGACATGTAGTCAATAAATCATTGTATTGTCCAGCTTCAATGGAAGGTGTTGTTGTTGATATAAAAGTCTTTACTAAAAAAGGTTATGAAAAAGATGCACGTGCTATTCAGGCCTATGAAGAAGAGAAAGCGATACTAGATGGCGATCACCATGATCAACTTCTTATGATTGATAGAGAAGAGATCTTAAGAATTTCAAATTATCTTTCAAGCCAAGAGTTGCTAAAAGATGTAAGTATTGGGGAAGAAATATTTAAATCAGGTTCTAATATTCCTGAAGCAGTAATAAAAGAAGTGAATAGATTTGCACTTCGTGGCGTGGTTCAGTCGTATGCAGATAATGTGCAAAACGAATATGAATCACTTAAAAATTACTTTTTAAAGCAAAAGAAAAGACTTAAAAATGAACATGAAGAGAAATTAACCATCTTAGAAAAAGATGATATCTTGCCTTCTGGTGTGACTAAACTTGTGAAAATTTATATTGCAACGAAACGTAAGCTTAAAGTTGGAGATAAAATGGCTGGTCGTCACGGAAACAAAGGTATTGTCTCTAATATAGTTCCCGAGATAGACATGCCATATATGGAAGATGGAAGAGCTGTTGAGATTATTTTGAATCCACTTGGAGTACCTTCTCGTATGAACATCGGTCAAATTCTTGAAGTCCACCTTGGACTTGTAGGAAAAAGACTTGGTGAGCAAATCCAAGAGATGTTTGATGTAAAACAAGATGATTTCATTAAAAAACTTAGAGCCAAAATGATTGAGATATCAGATGTAGCAAAACTCATGAATGCGAAAGAACTTCTTGGAAAAATGTCTGATGAAGAGTTACTTAAATATGGTAGAGACTGGTCAACAGGAGTGAAGTTCGCTGCTCCAGTTTTTGAAGGTGCAAATCAAGCAGAATTTGACAAACTATTTGCGTTAGCAAAAATAGACTCTGATGGTAAGATGAACCTCTATGATGGTAAAACGGGTGAAAAAATGATAGAGCGTGTAAATGTAGGGTATATGTACATGTTAAAACTTCATCACTTAGTGGATGAAAAAGTCCATGCTCGGTCTACTGGGCCATACTCCCTTGTAACGCAGCAGCCAGTGGGTGGTAAGGCACTCTTTGGTGGACAGCGATTTGGAGAGATGGAAGTTTGGGCACTTGAAGCGTATGGTGCAGCACATATACTTAAAGAGATGTTGACGATTAAATCTGATGATGTTGAAGGACGAGCTAGAGCATACAGAGCTATTACTAAAGGTGAGTCTGTACCTGAGTCTGGTGTACCTGAAACAATGTTTGTATTGACAAAAGAACTTCAAGCACTTGGTTTAGATGTAGACCTATTTGAGAGTAAAAAAGAAGTGGAGGGTGAAAATGAGTAAGTTTTTAGAGAATTTAACACCAATAGATTTAAATAGTGATGACAGACCAAAGGATCTGGCAGCGTTAAAGTTGGGGGTTGCTAGTCCAGAGAAAGTACTTTCTTGGTCTTATGGTGAAGTAAAAAAGCCAGAAACGATTAACTACAGAACCCTCAAACCAGAGCGTGATGGACTTTTTTGTGCCAAAATATTTGGTCCTATAAGAGACTATGAGTGCCTTTGTGGTAAATACAAAAAGATGCGTTACAAAGGTGTAGTATGTGAAAAATGTGGTGTTGAAGTTACTTCTTCAAAAGTAAGAAGAAACAGAATGGGGCATATTGACCTTATTGCACCTGTTGCGCATATTTGGTATGTGTCTTCATTGCCTTCACGTATTGGGACATTACTAGGTGTGAAGATGAAGGACCTTGAACGTGTACTTTATTATGAAGCATACATTGTAAAAAATCCAGGAGAAGCATCGTATGATAATGAAGGATTAGCCCCATTAATGAGATATGATGTATTGAATGAAGAACAGTATCAGCAAATTATACAACGTTTTGGAGACACTGGATTAGACGCTCGTATGGGTGGAGAAATAGTACAGGAACTTCTTGCTGATCTCGATTTGGTTGAAATGTTTACACAGCTTAAGCTTGACATTCAGGCAACCAAGTCTGAAGCAAAAAGAAAAACAATTGTAAAACGTCTTAAAGTCATTGAAGCATTTCTTCATTCAGGTAATAGACCAGAGTGGATGATGCTAACACAACTTCCTGTGCTTCCCCCTGACCTTAGACCACTTGTAAGTCTTGATGGTGGTAAATTTGCAGTTTCTGATGTGAATGACCTCTATAGAAGGGTGATTAACCGTAACCAACGTCTAAAAAGACTTGTAGAACTTGATGCCCCTGAAATTATCGTTAGAAATGAAAAGCGTATGCTTCAAGAAGCGGTTGATGCATTATTTGATAACGGTAGACGCGGCAATGCTGTAAAAGGTGCCAATAAGAGACCACTAAAGTCACTTTCAGAAGTGATTAAAGGTAAGCAAGGTAGATTTAGACAAAACCTTCTTGGTAAACGTGTGGATTTCTCTGGACGTTCTGTTATTGTTGTTGGACCTGATTTACGTATGGATCAGTGTGGTCTTCCTAAGAAGATGGCAATTGAACTATTTAAACCACACTTGATGGCTAAACTAGAAGAAAAAGGTTATGCGACAACTCTTAAACAAGCCAAAAAAATGATTGAGAAGCAAGAAAATGAAGTATGGGAATGTTTAGAAGAAGTGGTTGATAACTATCCTATCTTACTAAACCGTGCACCAACACTTCACAAACTTTCGATTCAGGCGTTTCACCCAAGACTTATCGAAGGTAAAGCGATTCAATTGCACCCACTTGTATGTTCTGCGTTTAATGCCGATTTTGATGGGGATCAAATGGCAGTACACGTGCCACTTTCAGATGAAGCGATAGCAGAAGCAAAAGTGTTAATGCTTGCATCTATGAACATTTTGCTTCCAGCTTCTGGTAAAGCGATTGCAGTACCTTCACAAGATATGATTTTGGGTCTTTACTACCTAACGCTAGAGAAAAATGATGTCAAAGGTGAGAATAAACTTTTTGCAAATGTGGAAGAAGTTGAAATTGCTTTTGAGCAAAATGCACTTAATCTCAATGCACGTATTAGAACAGTGATTGACGGGAAAATTACAAAGTCTACTTCTGGTAGATTGATTTTAAAATCAATTATACCTGACTATGTACCTGAGAAATATTGGAACAAAGTGTTAAAGAAGAAAGACATTGGTACTTTAGTTGACTACATCTATAAAATAGGTGGTGTCTCTGAGACAGCTGGTTTCCTTGATGACCTTAAGGATATGGGTTTTAAATATGCAACTAAAGTAGGCGTTTCCATTTCTATTGATGATATTATTATTCCTGAGGAAAAAGTACCAAATGTACTTGCTGCTAAAGAGCAAGTCAAAGAGATACAAAGACAATTTGGTGCAGGACTTTTAACTGATCAAGAACGTTATAATAAAATTATTGATATTTGGACTGATTCTAATAATAGTATCGCTGGAAGTCTTATGAACCTTATTAAGGCTGATAAAGATGGGTTCAACTCAGTACACATGATGGCTGACTCTGGGGCTAGAGGTTCTGCAGCTCAGATACGTCAACTTTCTGGTATGAGGGGTCTGATGGCGAAATCTGACGGGTCTATTATTGAAACACCAATTACGTCAAACTTCCGTGAAGGTCTAAATGTACTTGAATACTTTATCTCAACACACGGAGCGAGAAAAGGTCTTGCAGATACAGCACTTAAAACTGCCAATGCAGGGTATTTGACTCGAAAACTTATTGATGTTGCTCAAAATGTGAAAGTTGCTATGACAGATTGTGGTACGCATGAAGGTGTAGAAGTTTCTGACATCGTTGTGGGTAATGAAATGATTGAACCACTTTCAGATAGAATTTATGGGCGTGTATTGGCTGAAGACATTATTGACCCTATTACTTCAGAAGTGCTTGTCTCTGAGGGAACTATGATTGATGAAGAAACAGCAACACGCGTGCAAGAAGCAGGTGTACGTTTAGTTGTTATTAGGGCACCTTCAACATGTAAAGCACCTAAAGGAATTTGTGCAAAATGTTATGGGCTTAACATGGCAGATAATATGATCGTAAGACGTGGTGAAGCTGTTGGGGTTATTGCTGCACAATCTATTGGTGAGCCAGGTACACAGCTTACGCTTCGTACCTTCCATACAGGAGGAACAGCTACAGCAGGGAAAGAAGAGCGTTCAGTTGTGGCAACTAAAGAAGGTTTTGTAAGATACTACAACCTGAATGTGTATAAAAATACAGAAGGTAAATTGATTGTAGCAAACAGAAGAAATGCCGGTGTACTTTTGGTTGAACCTAAAATTAAAGCTGTGACTTCTGGAATTGTTTCTGTGGTTGTGACACATGATGAAATTGTTGTATCTGTTTCAGCAAAAGGTAAAGATGAAGTAAAGTATAACCTTAGGAAATCTGATGTAGCTAAATCAAATGAGCTTGCGGGAGTTGCTGGTAAAGTTGAGGGTAAACTCTTTTTGCCATTAGAAGATGGCGATAAAGTGGAAGAGGGTGATTCTATTGTTGAAGTTATTAAGGAAGGTTGGTCTGTGCCATCACGCGTACCTTTTGCCTCTGAATTAAAAGTTGAAGATGGTGCACCTGTAACACAAGAAGTGGTTTCTGAATCTAAAGGAACTGTTAAGTTTTTCTTACTTAAAGGTGATTATCTTGAAGCACATGAGGGCATTAAATCAGGAATGAAGGTCGAAGAAAAAGGTTTATTCGCAGTAGTTGTAGATGATAACAATAGAGAAGCAGCAAGGCATTATATATCAAGAGGTTCAATCATAAAAGTTCAGAATGATGCTAAAGTTGAACGTGGTGATATTCTTTCTTCCTCTGCATCATCTGAGCAGGTTGTTATTGCGGAATGGGATCCATATTCTGAGCCTATTATTGCAGAACAGGCAGGTACATTGAAATTTGAAGACATTATTCCTGGTGTTACTGTTGTTGAACAGTTTGATGAAGTTACAGGAGATACAAGACTAGAATTAAATGAGTATATTCCAGCAGCGTATAAACCAGCGATTGTTCTTGCTACTGAAGACGGGGAGCTTGTACGTTATCAACTTGACCCTAAAACAAGTCTTTATGTAAATGATGGTGATATTGTAAATATTGCAGATATTTTGGCTAAAACACCAAAAGCGGCTATTAAATCACAAGATATTACTGGGGGTCTTCCAAGAGTTTCTGAGCTCTTTGAAGCTAGGCGTCCAAAAGATATTGCGCTTATCGCACAAATAGATGGTGTTGTGAGTTTTGGTAAGCCATTACGAGGAAAAGAAAGACTTATTGTTGTGGGTAATAATGGTCAAATAACGGAACAATTTGTAGATAAAAATAAAGTTGCACTTGTAAATACAGGGGAGTATGTGCATGCAGGAGAGAAACTTACAGATGGAATTGTTTCTAGTCATGATATCTTAGCCGCACTTGGGGAGAAAGCATTGTATGAATATATTGTGTCTGAAGTGCAAATGGTTTATCGTCGTCAAGGGGTTAATATCTCAGATAAACACATTGAGATTGTGACTTCTCAGATGATGAGACAAGTTAAAGTTGTTGAGTCTGGTGATTCTAGATTTATTGCAGGTGATATTGTTTCTCGTCGTAAATTCCAAGAGGAAAATGAGTCTGTACTTAAGTTAGGTGGTGAACCAGCTATTGCTGAACCAATGCTCGTAGGTATTACACGTTCAGCAGTTGGTGCAGATAGTATCATTTCTGCAGCATCATTTCAAGATACAACAAAAGTATTGACTTCTGCGTCTATTGCAGGAACAGTTGATAAGCTTGAAGATCTTAAAGAAAATGTTGTTATTGGGCGTCTTATACCAGTAGGTACTGGTATGATTGATAATGATGATATTCAATTCGAATCAGCTGAGTAGCTAGTATCTTAGAGGCTGTTTCTGACACTTGTCAGGAACAGTATAAATAATTAGTATAATTCCCTTCCTTTTATATAAGAAAAACCAAAGAATATTTCGATATAATATGCCTCCAAAAATCTGTACTATTTAGACTAGATAAAAGCGTTGAAAACAACGTTATTGTGTGGTGTAACAACCCAGATTCAAGAGACATTGATCTCAATTCAAACTAACCAACTGAAGCATGAAAATGTTAAGTGGAAATACATTAAAGGAAACGATTTGCCTACAATTAACCAATTGATTCGTAAAGAACGTAAAAAGCAAGTGAAAAAATCAAAATCACCTGCACTCGTAAGCTGTCCTCAAAGAAGAGGCGTATGTACAAGAGTTTACACAACAACTCCAAAAAAACCTAACTCAGCTTTAAGAAAAGTTGCAAAAGTTAGATTGACATCAGGATTTGAAGTCATCTCATACATCGGTGGTGAGGGTCACAACCTTCAAGAACACTCTATCGTACTCGTACGTGGGGGAAGAATTAAAGATTTACCTGGTGTGAAATATCACATCGTTCGTGGTGCACTAGATGCGTCAGGAGTAAATGGTAGAACAGTTGCTCGTTCTAAATATGGTACCAAAAAACCTAAAAAATAATTTTTTTATAAAAATATTAAACGTTTAAAGTAAAAGTTTAGTCTGGGAACAGACTTCGGACAGGTGTTGTCATAAATCCTTAGGGGACAAGACTTGAGTAAATTTATATAATTGAAGGAAATCTCAAATGAGAAGAAGAAAAGCTCCCGTTAGACCGGTATTGCCAGATCCAGTATACGGTTCTAAAGTATTAACAAAATTCATCAATGCTATCATGCTTGGTGGTAAAAAAAGTGTTGCGCAAAAAGTAATGTATGCTGCGTTAGAGAGAATTGAATCAAAATCTGGTGAAAAAGGTATTGAAGTATTCAACAAAGCGATGGATAATGTCAAACCTGTAATGGAAGTAAAAAGTAGACGTGTAGGTGGGGCAACCTACCAAGTGCCAATCGAAGTTAGACCTGTAAGACAGCAGTCTTTAGGTATTAGATGGATCGTGGATGCTGCTAGAAAAAGAAATGAAAGAACAATGATGGAGCGTCTAAGTAATGAACTTATGGATGCTGCAACTGAAAAAGGTTCTGCTTTCAAAAAGAAAGAAGATACGTATAAAATGGCAGAAGCGAACAAAGCATTTGCTCATTATAGATGGTAAGGAAGTAAGTTATGGCAAGAACGCACAAACTTAACGATGTAAGAAATATTGGTATTGCTGCACACATTGATGCAGGGAAGACAACAACAACAGAAAGAATTCTATTTTATACTGGTGTTGAGCACAAAATTGGTGAAGTACATGATGGTGCTGCAACGATGGACTGGATGGAGCAAGAGCAAGAAAGAGGTATTACGATTACTTCTGCTGCGACTACTTGTGAGTGGAATAAAAAGCAAATTAATATTATAGATACTCCAGGTCACGTTGACTTTACTATTGAAGTTGAACGTTCTATGAGAGTACTTGATGGTGCTGTATCAGTATTTTGTGCTGTTGGTGGTGTTCAACCACAATCAGAGACTGTATGGAGACAAAGAAACCGTTATGGTGTACCATCTATTGTATTTGTAAACAAATATGACAGAACTGGCTCTGACTTTTATGAAGTTGAGAGACAAATTGTTGAGAGACTCAAAGGGAATCCTGTTCCGATTCAGCTTCCTATTGGAGCAGAAGAAAACTTCCAAGGGGTTGTTGACCTTGTAAAAATGAAAGCAATTGTTTGGGATAAAGATGCTGCTATGGGTTCTAACTACCATGTAGAAGAGATTCCAGAGGATATGATTGAGCTTTCAGAGAAGTACCGTGAAAACTTAATAGAGAAGATTTCTGAAGCAGACGGTAACGATGAGCTTATGGAAAAATACATGGAAGGTGAAGAGCTTACTGAAGAAGAGATTGTTGCAGGTATCAAAGCAGCAACCATTGGTATGCACATTGTTCCCATGACTGTTGGGTCAGCCTTTAAAAATAAAGGTGTTCAAACTTTACTTGACGCTGTTGTTGATTATCTACCATCTCCAGTTGAAGCACCTGCTATTAAAGGTACGATGATGGATGATGAAGAGAAAGAAGTCACTGTTCCATCAACAGATGATGGCCCATTTGCATCATTGGCATTTAAGATCATGACTGATCCTTTTGTCGGTCAGTTGACATTTATCCGTGTATATAGGGGTATATTAGAATCAGGTTCTTACGTACATAACTCAACAAAAGATAAAAAAGAGCGTATTGGTCGTATCATGAAAATGCATGCGATAAAAAGAGAAGAAGTGCAAGAGATTTACGCAGGTGAAATCGGTGCGGTTGTAGGTCTTAAGAACACGACAACGGGTGATACACTTTGTGATGCATCTGATAAAGTAGTTCTTGAAAGAATGGACTTCCCAGATCCAGTTATCTCTGTTGCAGTTGAGCCTAAAACAAAGGCTGACCAAGAAAAAATGGGTGTTGCTTTAGGTAAACTAGCTGCAGAAGATCCATCTTTCCGTGTCTCTTCAGATGAAGAGACTGGTCAGACTATCATCTCAGGTATGGGTGAACTTCACCTAGAAATCCTTGTAGATAGAATGAAAAGAGAATTTAACGTTGAAGCAGATGTTGGAGCACCACAAGTTTCTTACCGAGAAACCATTAGAGAATCGGTTGAGAAAGAATATAAATATGCAAAACAATCTGGTGGACGTGGACAATTTGGTCATGTATATCTTAGAATTGAGCCACAAGAACCAGGATTTGGTTATGAGTTTGTGGATGAAGTTAAAGGTGGGGTTGTTCCAAAAGAATTTATCCAGCCTGTAAACAAGGGTGTACAAGAAGCTATGGCACGTGGTATCCAAGCGGGTTATCCTGTTGAAGATGTGAAGGTAACACTTTATGATGGTTCTTATCATGATGTCGATTCTTCTGAAATGGCGTTTAAGCTTGCTGGATCTATGGGGTTCAGAGAAGGGTGTAAGCAAGCAAAGCCAGTTATACTTGAGCCAATGATGAAAGTTGAAGTTGAAGTTCCTGAAGATTACATGGGAGACGTGATTGGTGATGTCGCCAAAAGACGTGGACAAGTAAATGGTATGGATGACAGAGCTGGAAACAAAATCGTTAATGCATTTGTACCACTTTCAGAAATGTTTGGTTACTCAACGGACTTACGTTCTATGACGCAAGGTCGTGCAACGTATGCGATGGAGTTTGACCACTATGAAGAAGTGCCACAAAATGTAGCAAAAGAAATCATCGAAAAGAGAAATAGTTAATCTTTCGTAGTATTTCACTATAATTTTGAAGGAGTATCTCAGTCACGCACTGGGAGTACGCTCCTTCGATACAACCTCCAAATTTACAGCAAATTACTACGTAATATAAACCATTTAATCTATATAAAGTAAATCAAATCTGAATAAAACTCAAACAAATCTTTGACTATTTTTACTACTACGTTGTAAATGTTATTCTATTTTAATTTTTTAATTAGCATACAATAGTATTTAAAGGAAAAGTATGAAATGTATCATAGACCTTATAGAAGATTTGCGTGAGCAGATAGGAAATAATGAAACGTATAGCGTAGTGGCTGGTTTACTCAAAGAGGACAAAGCAGATAGTAATAGACTTGTCTATGCTGGAGAGGCAGAGCTTAATAGATTTTATATAGATGAAAAGACGAGGACATTACGTTTTAAGATAGAAGATAATAAGACAAAAATAACGGTTAAAGAGCTTATCTCTAGAGTATTGATATTAGGACTTGATATGATGATGTATGAGCTTAAAATGGATGTGAATGCACAGTATAGTGATATGGAGATAGTGGGGTTTGGTAAAAATGATGAGGAGAAGCGTTATATCTTATTTATAAAGATATAACGTTTGTGACTTATGCGTAGACAGATTCTTTTTTAAACTCTTTTGCTAAGAGTGCATAGAAGAGTGCTCTATATTTGTTTCGGTTAGATGTTCCCATCTCCTCACACACTTTTTTGATGGCTGCATCTAAGGTTGCATCATCATCTGACAAACCAAGCTTTTTTTTCAAAAAATTATTTTTAACCGTTTCTAATTCTGATTTTTGACCACACGCAATAGTCTCAGAATCTTTTTTGTAGATAGATGGTCCCAAACCTACTGTTACTTTTTCAATCAGATTATCTGAGATATCTAATCCCAATTTTTTTGCTTCAGTAGTATATTGGGTTATTTTGTCATCTCTTTTCCCCATAATTCTTCCTTTTAGTAAAATTCTTACTTTTTGATTATAGCAACAATTTTTTTTTAGGTCAAATATTGAGGTTTTTGAGCAAGTAGAATCCAGTTCATACTGATTTTTTTCGTTTTTGCAAAATAGGCGATGGATTCATAGGGAATTTTTTTTCGTTTTTTAATAACAGCATAGTTTTTAGGGTCAATTTTTAAAGCGAGTGCTACATCTTTGTCTAGTATTTTTTCTTTACTTATTTGGGTGGAAAGAATTATTTTCATTCTTTCCATGACTTCGTAAAAGTTTATCATGTGCTTCCTTCATTTTCATATATATAGGTATGATAATATACTTTTAATAGAAAGGGTAAAAATATGCCATATTGACATATTTTTATATAAAATTTAATTTTTAGAGCTATCGATTTCTATGATTGTATGGACATTGCCTCTAGGGTTGAAATTGGCTACAAGTTTCATAGATTTTGGTTTGAGTTTGGTATAGAGTGCATCATAAATTTCATTGGTAGCGTTTTCATGTGAGATGTGTTTAGTCATGAAGGAGTTAATATAAAGTTTGAGTGCTTTTAGTTCAATGACTAGTTCATCAGGTTCATAGGAAAGTGAAAGTGTTGCAAAATCTGGATACCCAGAACGAGGACACAAGCACATGAATTCAGGGAGTTCTATGTTGATAGTATAGTTCTTTTTATGTGTATTTGGCCAATAGTTTTCACTACGATTAATATCAAACTCTTGTATCTCTTTTTCTCCGTATTTCATGATATTCCTTTAATTATAGGTTTGGATAAGTGCTTGTTCGCTTATTGGCTTGCGGATACCAAAGCCTTGGAGATAAGAGATACCTAATGTGCTCAATGTGTGTTTTTGTTCCTCTTTATCTACCCATTTGGCTACGGTAAGAATATTTAAATCGTTTGACATGCTAATAAGAGATGAAAGCATTGTCAGTGTTGTTGTGTCTTTTAGTTTTGTGACATACTCTCTGTCAAACTGTACCATGTCAAACTTGAAGTTTTTCATATATTCCATGGAGGCATTGGACGAACCAAAATTGTCTATACATATACGGACACCTTTAGCACGGAAAGTTGAAAGAGTTTTAAAATAGGAAGATAAATCATGGTGTGTTTTCCTCTCATAAAGTTGAATAATAAGTCGAGATGCTTGAATGTTATTTTCTTCCAATAGAGAGAAAAACTTTTTTTGAAAATGTTTATTTCTTAATGAAAAGGGAGAAAGGTTAAAAGTAAAAGATATCTTTTCATCAATGAGAGGGAGAAGTTTGATAATATGTTCAACAAGAGATAGGTCATACTCTACACCCATACCAAGCCTATTGATAATAGGTAAATAGACTCTAGGTAAAATATCATCTTGTTCTGACCCTGTTAATTTAGAAACTATTTCATAGATATCTACCTGTTTTGTTTGGGTATTTTCAAGAGGTCTAAATGACATTTTAAACTGTTTATTTTTTAGTGCTTCAATGATACTTTGTTCCGTTCTTCCTAGTTCTTCTGCAGGTTTTACGATATTTGTCTTTTCATTGCTCTCTTCTTCTGTCACAAGAATATCTTTGAGTTGCCCTAAGACTTGTTCTATATTTTCACTTGTGTTGGTTGCGGCTGAAAATGCATAGTCAACTTCTATGTCGTTGATGGTGTGATTCTCTGAGATAAATTTTTCAAAAATCTCTTTTACATCATAGTCTTCTTTATTGATAGCTATGAGGAACTCTGCACCATAACGTCTTCCTATGAGTGGGCTGTGGATACCATACTGAGTGAGAGTGGTATTGAGTTTATGTATGATGGTGTAGAGTAAGAGATCAACCTTATCTGCACTATAGTTATCATTAATAGTATAAAGGTTGTCTACAACAAGTAGGACAAGCGTCTTCGGTTTGTATAGATGTAGCTTATCAAGAAAGGCTTTTTCATTAAAACTCTGCGTAGTGTTGTCAATAATACTCTCTTTAACACTCATCTCAATAAGAAAGTAGTTAAAATAAATGGTAATAAAAACAATAGCAGCAATAAGTGAACTATTTGTTAAATTAAATGTAAATTGACCTTCTTGTGCAAAGAGTGAATAAAATACTAAAAATGTAAGTAGTAGAACAGGGATACCTGCACGAAGAGCCAATTTAAAACGACGTTCTCTTTCATTTAATTCTGAAAGTAACATCTAAACATCCAAGTGTTTGACATCTTTTGCATGACTTTCTATATAGTTTCTTCGTGGTTCTACTTCATCACCCATAAAGAGTACAAAAGTATCTGCAGCAGATTCATCATCACCAATTTTCACTTGCAAGAGTCTTCTGTTCTCTGGAGTCATGGTTGTTTCCCAAAGTTGTTCAGGGTTCATCTCTCCTAGACCTTTGTAGCGTTGAATGTAGGCACCTTTTTTGGCACTTGACTCTACTTGCTCAAAGAGTGCAAGTAAATCTTGGTCTTTAAATTCATCAGTAATATGCTCTTGTATCTTTTGGTTAATATGAATGGCTTCATTATAGTGCGGGTTTGTAAAGAGTATGTCATCTACAATAAGCTCTTCAAGTCCATCATTTGTCTGCACAAAAAGGTGTATTGTATCATCAGTAATGGTTTTATTTAAGATGTTATATCCAAGGTTAGCGATATAGTCTTCTATGGTTTTAGCTAGTTTTTTGTTATCGGTACCCACCACATCAGGGTTTTCTATCATATAACGAAGGACTTCAGGTAAGGCAAAACGTTTTTCTATCTCTTTGAGCGTCATACGGTAGTATGCAACAAGTTTAAAAAGTTCTATGAGGTCAGTTTCTCCCATAGTCGTACTTTCAATAGCAGTAATTCCATTTTCTATAAGATAATCTGCAAGTGATTTTTCGTCTTTAAGATAAATCTCATTTTTACCTTTTTTATAACGGTAAAGTGGTGGCTGAGCAAGATATAAATAGCCTTTTTCGATGATAGGTTTTAAGAACCTATAGAAAAATGTCATAAGCAGTGTTTGAATGTGAGACCCATCAACATCGGCATCGGTCATGATAATGACTTTGTGGTAACGAAGTTTATCTTCATTAAACTCTTCACCTATACCACAGCCAAGTGCAGTAATCATGTTTTTAATTTCGTCAGATTTGAGTATTTTTTCTAAACGTGCTTTTTCAACATTTAAAATCTTACCTTTGAGGGGTAAAATGGCTTGAAATACTCTGTCACGTCCTTGTTTTGCAGAACCTCCAGCAGAGTCCCCTTCGACTAGGTAAATTTCAGACAGTGCAGGGTCTTTACTTTGACAGTCTGCAAGTTTACCTGGTAGGGTACCTATGCTCATAGAGTCTTTGCGTTTGACTAAGTCTTTCGCACGTTTTGCAGCGTCACGACCACGTGCGGCAAGTAGTACTTGTGCCATGATGGCTTTAGCTTCAAGAGGGTTTTCTTCTAGGTACTTATTGAATCTTTCAGAGAAAAACTTTTGTACCAATGGACGCACATAAGAAGAACCGAGTTTCCCTTTGGTCTGACCTTCAAACTGTGGTTCTGGTACACGTACGGAGACGATGGCGATAAGCCCTTCTTTACAGTCATCTCCTGTGATTTTTGTGTTCTTTTCTTTTGCATTAGCATTTTTAGAGATGTAGCTTGAGAGTGAACGTGTTAGACCCGCTCTAAATCCTGCTTCATGAGTACCCCCATCAGCTGTTTTAATGTTGTTGACAAAAGAGAGTGACTTCTCAGAGTCTGCATCACGGTACATCAGGGCAATGTCTATTTCTATATCATCCGCTTTACCTTGAAAAAATTGTGCAGTAGAAAGGGGTTCTTTATCGTTCATATCTTCTATAAATTGCTTAATCCCACCAGGAAAATGAAAGAGCTCTTTGGTGCCATCTCGTTCATCTTTAAACTCTATCTTAATTTTAGGATTGAGGTAACAGAGTTCCCTAAATCTTTTCATTAAAATCTCTTTTTGGAAAGTCACGGTTTCAGTAAAGATAGAATCATCTGGCCAAAATTCTATTTTTGTACCATGTTTGTTGGTTTTGTCTCCAGATGTCAAAGGAGCAGTAGGGATACCCTCTTTAAAGCTTTGTGTATGTATGGCTTTGTCTTTAAAAATAGTAAGATGTAAATCTTTAGAAAGGGCATTTACTACAGAAACCCCTACACCATGTAGACCACCAGATACCTTGTATGTGTCTTTGTCAAATTTACCACCAGCGTGAAGGACTGTCATAACAACGGTTGCCGCAGATATTTTTTCAGTTGGATGCTCTTTGTAAGGGATACCACGACCATTGTCTTCAACGATGGCAGATCCATCTTTGGTTAGTGTCACTTTTATGGTGTCACAAAACCCAGCCATTGCTTCATCTATGGAGTTATCTACTACTTCATAGACTAAGTGATGTAGACCTTTTGTAGAAGTGTCACCAATGTACATTCCTGGTCTTTTTCTTACCGCTTCTAGTCCTTTGAGGACTTTAATATTACTAGCACCATATTCTGCCATATTCTGCTCCATTGCGTGGGTTTTAATAGTAACTATTTTAGCTAAATTTGGCTTAGGAAAGAGGCTATGATTGAATTAGGAATTAGGAATTAGGAATTAGGAATAATTATAAGGTATGTGAGTATTAAAGTAACATACCTGAGCGTTGTTTTTTAGTACTTATGATATCGATTTTATTTGGGTCTATAAATTGTTTCTTTGCATAAGCATCAAGGGCATATCGTCCTATCATCGCTGCATTGTCAGAACAATATTCTAGTGGAGCGACATGCATGGTTTTTCCAAACTCTTGACAGAGTGTTTCATAGGCTTTGCGTATATATTTATTTGCAGAAGCTCCTCCTACTATGGCGAAGTCTTTTATCTTCTCTTTTACAAAGATTTTTTTGCTTTTTTGAAGCAGGTGTAGTTTAACTGCTTTTTGAAAACTTGCACTTAAGTCAGCTTTGTCTTGTTCGCTCATCTTCTCTTTGCCTCCACAGGCTTCTACTTTAAGGCGTACAGCATTTTTAAGTCCAGAGAGTGAAAAGGCTATAAGTGGAGAGTTTTGTAAAGGTACAGGTAAATCAAACCTATCTTCATCCCCTTTGAGAGCAAGAGCTTCTATGAGTGGCCCTCCTGGGTAGCCTAGCCCCATCATTTTGGCACATTTATCAAAACTTTCACCAACGGAGTCGTCCATGGATGTAGCGAGTATCTCCATACGTTCAAAACTCTCTACGCGTATGACCTGTGTATGCCCACCAGAGATGAGAAGGACTAGTAAGGGTAGAGTAGACTCTTTTTCGATAAATAAGGAGTATATATGCCCTTTTAAATGGTGTACTGGTATGAGTGGGATGTTCAGTAGTACAGCTAAGGTTTTCGCCATAGCGATGCCTTCTAAAAGTGTGACACCAAGACCAGGTTGATTGGTTACCGCTACTGCTTTGAGTGTGTTAAAGTAGGGTTTGACCTCTTTTAGTATCTCAGGGAGTGCCACAGCGTGGAGCCTAGAAGCCAGTTCGGGTACTACTCCACCATAACAAGAGTGTTGTTCTTCTTGTGAGATCTTTTTATGATAGAGGAGCTTTTTTGTGGCTATTTCTGTGATAGCTATGGAGCTGTCATCACAGCTAGATTCGATGCTGAGTATCATTTTTTTTGCCTTACGAGTTTTTCAATAAGTTGCCACTTGCCGTGACCACTGTCTGTATTGATATGTCCTGCATTTTCCAAGACAGTAAGAGAAGCATCAAAATGTGAAGCCAATGTGTGTACTTCATCGAGTCGAACCCATGGGTCATCATTGGAAACGATCATATGTACTTCTTTTGCATGAATATCTTGTGGTAAAGGACAGGGGAAAAAGGTTTTGATGGTTTTCTCTTTGGTTTGCAAGCTTGGCACTGAAACCATAAAAAGTCGTTCAACTTCTCTTAGTTCTGCATCTTCACAAAGCCACATCCACAAGTTGTTTGCAAGTGAGTGGCAAACAACCGTGTCAGGTTTAAACTCATTTAGAAGTTGTTTAGTCTGTTTTATCCACCTGTTTTTTGATGGGAAATGACAGTTGTCTAAAAGTGGAAAAGAGACAGTCCCATAGTTTTTTGCTATTTCTGCGGCTAATTCTGCTTGCCAATGTGGGGCGTCTGAGCCTCCCCAACCATGTAAAATAAGGACTTTCATTGAAAATCCTTATTTTTTAGTGAAGAGTGAAGAGTGAAGTATTTATTTTGCATATGTACGTACCTCATTATCTATTTGCATAATTTCATCAATATTTTTAGCTTTGACATCAGAAAATTTCTCATAAGCATCCAAAATCAACTCGCTCATTTCAAAAAAACGACACTGCTCTTTTTGAAACTTCTCTATGGCTATTTCATTGGCGGCATTGACTACTACACCTAGATGAGGGTTTTTGAGTATATCTTCTTTGATAGTCCAAATAGGGTAACGAGATGCCTTTATAGGTAAAAATTCTAAACCACCCATGCTGAGTAGATCTGTAGGGGGGAGTATCTCATCAGTGACTTCTCCTTGTAGAGCAAAAGCGATAGGAAGTTTCATATCAACCCCTGCAAAGTGAGCGGTTGTTGAACCATCTTTAAACTCACACAAGGCATGGATGATGGAGTTTTTTTCTATGATTGCATCTATGTTAGATGTACCAAAAAGCCACTTTGCTTCAAGTAGTTCAAAAAGTTTGTTGGTCATAGTAGCTGAGTCTATGGTAATTTTGTTTCCCATAGACCAGTTGGGGTGCTTGAGTGCATCAGAGAATTTTGCATCTTTCATTTTCTCTATCTCCCAGTCTCTAAACGCTCCACCTGAAGCTGTGATGTAAAGCTTAGATACAGGACGCTCGTTTATGAGGTACCACAGCCCAAAATGTTCCGAGTCTATGATAGTAATGAGTGACATGTCTATAAACTCGCCAGCTACCACCAAAGACTCTTTGTTTGCCAGTGCTACACGTTTACCTAAACTTGTGGCTTTGAGTGTCGGGGCTAGTCCTGTGTAGCCTACTAGGGCATTGACTACCATGGGACTAGAAGATTCTTCTATAAGGGTTAAAATAGCTTCGTTGCCACTACGAACATCAGGATGATTTACTTTATGTTTGTCTGCATGGTTTGCTATGAGTACAGTTTTGGGTGTATGCTCTGCTATTTGTTGGTTGAGTAACTCTATGTTTGATCCAGCGACAAGTGCTTCTATGCGTATATTGTAACGTTTAGCAATGATAAGGGTATTTACCCCAATAGACCCAGTCGAACCCAACAATACAATAGAATTCATAGGTTATAAAAATGCTCTTAGTGTTATTATCATCATCGGAGCAGCAAAGAGGTATCCGTCTATTCTGTCGAGTATGCCACCATGACCTGGGAGTATGTCTCCAGAGTCTTTGACCCCAGCTTCGCGTTTAAGGTAAGACTCAAAAAGGTCACCAAAAATAGAAGCTATAGCTGTAAACAGTGTGACGATGAGTGCTGTCCAAAATGGTGCGATATAGAGACCTATGTAGGTACCTATAATTATAGCTAGGACTATACCGCCAAATACCCCTTCAAGGGTTTTGTTAGGGCTTGTATCAGAAAACTTGGTTTTGCCAATGGTTTTGCCAACAAAATATGCCCCTACATCGGTGATAGCCACAGTAGCCAAGAGCCAAAACATCGCTTGGATGCCGTAGTCTGCATAGAGGACTAAGAAAAATAAAATACCAGATACAGGGTAAAGAAATGGGAGTATGAGTCTTTTGTTAAAGTTGTGAAAGTATGCTAAAGATGCAGCAAAAATAATAGCGATGAGAAAAAATAAATCATCAGGGTTTGGATAAAAATATGCAATAATCCATAATAATACAGCCCAAGTGTAAGCACCAGAAGAAGAAAGTTTAAACAGTTTCATCGCTTCATAAAATGCAAAAATGTAAAGTGTTCCTAAAAAGCTCCACATGACAAAAAAACTATCCATCCAACCGATGAATGCTACAAGTATTAAAAGCCCAGCACCTGTAAGGAAACGTTGTTGTAAAGAGCTGAGATTTTTAAGCATAATTCTTTCCTCATTCATTAGTATTCGTTTGATTATAGCACGCTTTGCGTTAAACCCTAATCTCAACACCTTCTTTTAGTATAGAAAGAGTCTGATATTTATCGTATTCAACGCTTGAACCTTCTTGGATTTTGACAAACTTTCGTTTAGTGTAGTCTACTAAGTAGTTACCTGGTTGTCCAGTAGAAAAGTCAACACAGAGCTTAGCCGCAGCTTCTAGCACAGTTTGGGGCAAGTTTTGTTTGTCTGTACGTATAATGACGTGAGAGCCAGGTATCTCTCTGGTATGCATCCATATATCATTACCTTTTGCAAGAGCAAGTAGTTTTTGGTTTTCGTTGGCGTTTCTTCCGACTAGGACTTTATAGTCTTCTATCCAAAAGAGTTCACCTTCTCGAAGTTTTTCTTTTTTACGTAAAGATTTTGCTCGTTTAGGTACAAGAAGTTCTAGTTCGTAAGGTGTGTTCACTTGTTCTAACGCATAGTAAATGTTTTCATAAAAAGCCATTTTAGAGCTGAGATTTTCTTGTTCTATATGTACATTTTTAGCTTTAGACTTGGCACGTTTAGAGAGGTTAAAATAGTAGTCAGACATACGGTTTATCTTGACATCTTTAGGAAGAGATATGCTCACTTCTTTGCCAGCAAAGTCATAGGTTTCTAGCTTAGTATCATAAGGTTGTATCTGGTACAAGTTTGCCAAGATGAGGTTACCTGTGTTGCTATGTTCTTTAGCTTGTAGGGCTAGGTTTTCTTTATTGGGTAGTTTGTCTAAAAGTTGTTTAAATTTCTTGACTTTTTTTGCCACTGTAGAGAGCTTTTGTTTTTTTATTTCTTGGAGCTTTACCTGTTCTATCTTTGCAAAAGTCTCTTCTAAATACAGATCTATATTTTCAATGTTTTGCATTACCTCGGTGTCCGATCTTGTCGAAGCCCTTGGTGGAATGGCTAGTAGTTCCATCCCTGGACGTACCACACGAAAAGAACTGTCAGAGTCTATGTGTCTGAGTGCTTCTATGATGATTTTATTGTCATCTAAGAGTATGGCATTGGTATTTTTACCTGTAAACTCCAGTTGTAAATAGACTGTTTTGTCTTTGTAACTACTTTTGGGTGCGATGGTAAAACGCAAAATACGGTCATTGTCAGGTACCTCAACACCTAAAAGTTTAGAGCCTGAAAGGAGTGTGTGCAACAGGGTGTCAAAAGGTGCATTGTACCCTTGTAATGGGCGTTGGCTAGGAGCTTTGTAGACAGTACTGTTACCTCGTGTTATGTTAAAAAAATAACTTTGTGACTTGTCAAACATGATTTCCAGTGCATTGTCTTCTATGCGTCTTGCACGAGAGATGAATGTAAAGTCATTTAGACGTTTGGCGATGGCTTTTAGTTCGTATAGTTTCATGTTTATGATTATAGTAGATGTTCATTAACAAATAAGAGTATAAGTTTTAATCAGATAAAATAACTCCTAATTAGTCAAAAAAGGGAAACAATGACAAAACATGCAGCGTTAGAACATATAGAAGCAGCAAGAAGATCACATATTAAATGGCTGAACCGTGCTATATCCATGACACGTGGGAGTTCTGCGATTAGAGACCCTCATCCTTTGGCAAGTACCGCGTGTCAATTTGGGTTGTGGTTTAATGATGAGGGCAAAAATCTTTATGCAAAACTTGGAACAGAAGGTTTTGACAAAATCCATCTATTGCACACTAAATTACATGAAAAGTATTTGAATATCTATGAAATTTATTTTGGTTCAGCCGAGGGTATAGTTTATAATCAAAAAGCAGTATTGACCAAAAGAACTATATCTAAAGCACAAGAAGAAGAGGCTCAGGCACATATGGCTACATTGAGAAAATTATCATATGCGATGCTTGAAGAACTTGATGCACTTCAGGAAGAAGTGAAGCAGTCAACGCTATTTGACGCTTAAGTAGTGTCAAAATTCTACCATAAAATTATTTCGCTATAATTCGCGTAAGCAAAGGGCAACGCTACTAGTGGTTGACTTCATTATATTAAGGATAACCTTATGGGACAAACTATAACTGAAAAGATTTTCTCAGAGCATGCAGGGCATGACGTACAAGCAGGTGAGATTGTAAGAGTACCTATCGATATGACGATTGGTAATGATATTACAACCCCTATTTCTATTAGAGCATTTGAAGAGAGTGGTGTAGAAAAGCTAGCCAACCCAGATGGTTTTGCTATCGTGATGGATCACTACATCCCAGCAAAAGACATCGCTTCAGCCAACCAAGCCAAAATTAGCCGTGAATTTGCCTACAAGCACGACCTCAAATACTTTTTTGATGAAAAAGATATGGGTATAGAGCATGCTTTACTCCCAGAAAAGGGATTGGTTATTCCTGGTGATGTCATCATTGGTGCAGATAGCCACACATGTACACATGGTGCATTGGGAGCATTTTCGACAGGTATGGGGAGTACAGATATTTCATTTTCTATTATCACTGGTGGTAACTGGTTTAAAGTGCCTGAGACGATTAAGGTGACACTCACAGGTAAACCTGCAGAGCACATTTATGGGAAAGATATTATTTTAGAACTTATCCGTATTTTAGGGGTAGATGGTGCACTCTATAAAGCCATAGAGTTTGTGGGAGATGGTGTGCAATATCTTGGTATGGCTGATAGATTTTCTATTGCAAATATGGTGATTGAAGCAGGGGCAAAAAATGGTATTTTTGCTATCGATGCAATCTCACAAGCTTATCTTGATGAGAGAGCAGAAGTAAATGGGGGACTCAGAAGTGAGCCTAAACTCCATTACTCTGACGACGATGCAACATATTGTCAAGAGATTACCATAGATATGGCAAGCCTCTCTCCCGTGATTGCCTACCCATTCTTGCCCTCTAACGGTAAACCTGTAGAGCAAGCTGTAGCAGATGATTTGGCTATCGATCAAGTGATGATAGGCTCATGTACCAATGGACGTATAGAAGACATCAGAATCGCTGCTAAAATCATGAAAGGCAAACGTGTATCTAAACGTACACGTATGATAGTTACTCCTGCGACACAAAAGATATTGATTCAGGCACAACACGAGGGATTGATGGATATCCTTATCGAAGCAGGGGCTGTGGTCTCTAACCCTACGTGTGGAGCCTGTCTTGGTGGGTACATGGGCATACTAGGTGATGGCGAACGTTGTGTGGCTACTACTAACCGTAACTTTGTAGGACGTATGGGGGCTAGAACCTCTGAAATCTACTTGGCAAACTCAGCTGTAGCTGCTGCTTCGGCTATTGCAGGGAAGATTGTGGATCCTAGAGATATTTAAAAATTTGGGTCTACCCAAGGGCATACTCTCTTGAGCAAAGCTCAATTCACCTTAAAACCCGAAACTAGGTTCCCCAAAATTTTCCTGGGCTAAAGTGGGGTCACTATGACCAGATTGAAGGGATTTGCTTCTTAGCATCATGATATCCATTTTGGGGTCTATCCCTTTTGGACAGGCAAGCGTACACTCTCCACACAAAGTACAGTCCCACACACCATTTGTCTGTACGTTATCTAGTATCCCTTTTACATTCTCCTCACGTTTGTCTACACTATATCGGTACGCACGTGTGAGTGCAAAAGGCCCTAAAAAGTCAGGCATAACAGCATAGACAGGACAAGCAGAGTAGCACGAGTTACAGAGTATGCAGTCGGTTTGGGTTTCTGTGAACTTTTCATCTTTATGGGTGAGGGTAGCTTCTTGAAAATCATGAAGCCAGGCACTGCTTTTGACCAATGTTTCTTTGGCTTTGTTTTTGTCTACTTTAAGGTCACGCAGTACGGGGTGGTAGTTGAGTGGTTCTACTGTATCACCATCTTGTACTTTGTAGGCACAGGCAAGTTCTTCTTTTCCGTTGACCCTTACGGCACAGGTACCACACACAGAGGCACGACAGCCTTCAGTGAAGGTGAGTGTGGCATCATGCGTTGTTTTGATGTGTGAAAGTGCATGTAAAAGCGTGGTTTCTTTCTCTTCTAGTGTGTATGTCTGATGGCTGTTAATCTCAGACCTAAGTATGTTTAAAGTCATGCATTCTCCTTCTTCCACTGAAAGACTATGTGGTTTTTAAATTTTTCATCATTTTGTTTTGGAAATTCTTCTTTATAGTGAGCTCCACGGCTTTCATCTCTCGCTATGGCCGCTGAGACAATAGTAGAAGAGAGAAGTATCGTATTTGTAAATTCTAAAAAGTCTATGAGGTTGGTGTTGTTTGTCATACTTTTGTCTTCGATACCCATATGTGAAATATTTTGTTGCATTGCTGTTATCTCATCTAGTGCATAGTTTAAGTCTTTGTTGTTGCGTACCATGCCAGCATTCTCATAAAGAAGTTTTCCAAGTTTTTCTCTTTGTCCATAGAAGTTTAGAGGGGCATTTTGTTTATAGAGATTTTCTATGTATTGTTTATCTTGTTGAAGTTGTGTATCATCTGCTTGGGTTACATTAGAAGTCGTTGCGTATCTATGGGCATGTTCTCCTGCAAATTTACCAAAAGTGGTGATTTCTAATAGTGAGTTACCTCCTAAACGGTTAGCTCCATGGACTTTAGCATTTGAGCATTCACCTACAGCAAAGCATCCTTGAATACCCTCAACTTCTAAGATGGAGTTTACATCTATACCTCCCATAGAGTAGTGCGCAACAGGTTTGATAGGTATGAGTTCTTTTGCGGGGTCTACATTTTCATGGAGTTTGCAGAGTTCTACTTCTTGAGGCAGTAACTCCATGAGTTTTTCTTCGCCCAAATGACGTATATCTAAAAAGACCTCTTGGCCTTTTTGAAACTGCTCGTAAATGGCACGTGCAACCACGTCACGCGGTTTAAGCTCATCTATAAATCTTTCTCCCTCTGTGTTTACTAGGTATCCACCCTCACCCCTAGCACTTTCGCTTATGAGAATACTAGAGCTTTTAAGTGCAGTAGGGTGAAACTGTACAAATTCCATGTCACTTACTGCTCCTCCTGCACGAAGTACCGCGGCTATACCATCACCCGTGGCTCCAGTCATGTTGGTGGTGTAGTTATGATAAAAACCAGCATACCCCCCAGTAGCAATTATGACAGATTTGGCGTTAATTTGTTTTACTTCTCCTGTGCGGATATCTAAGAAAGTTGCTCCTTTACATATGCCATTTTCTACTACAAGACTAAGGAGGTAGTGTTCATCTAAAAAATCTACCTTATGTTTGAGACAGGTATCATACAAGGTATGCAGTATTTTAAGCCCTGTATAGTCTTGGGCGTAGCAGGCACGTTTTGCAGAGGCTCCACCCATTTGTCTTTGAGCAATGGTGTCAATGCCTGATTTTTCGTTATCTAGTCTTGAAAAAGGTACACCGATACTCTCTAGCCACTTGATGGCAGAAGGAGCGGATGAACACATACGTTTGATTCTCTCTTCGTCGCAAAGTTCATGTGCAGACTTGAGCGTATCTTCTATGTGTGCTTCAATGCTGTCTTCTCCCGCATTTCCAAGAGCAGCGTTCATGCCACCTTGTGCCATGGATGTTTGTGAGTTGGTAGGGTAGGCTTTGCCTACAACAAGTACTGAAGCCCCTACATCTTTTGCGGAAAGTGCAGCAGTTAAGCCTGCTCCACCAGAGCCTATCACTAATATATCTATCATTTTAAACCTTATCTTTTTTTAGAAAATCTTCTATATTTTTCACTATGCCATCAAGAAGCTTTTTCCTAGCTTCTATGCTTGCCCATGCAATGTGAGGCGTAATGAGAAGACGTTCTTTGTGCTTGACTTCATTTAGCCTATTCTCGCGTGTAATGGGCTCGGTTTCGAGTACATCAAGACCTGCATAAATTTCACGCCTATCAATCTCAAAAGCCAAGTCAGTTTCGTTGATGATGCCACCGCGTCCTAAGTTAAGAAGGATTGCTTTTTCTTTGAGGTAGGGTAGGTTTATTTCATTGATGAGCTGATATGTCTTGTCATTAAGAGGAGCATGAATAGAAATAATGTCACAGTCTTTTAAAAGAAACTCTAAACTCTGATGAGGATATGCTGTTCTATGGTTCTCTCCTGAAGTAGAGTAGTAACTTACTTCTGCCCCAAAGACTGTAGCAATTTTAGCCACTTCTTTGCCGATATTGCCTAGTCCTATTATACCCCATTTTTTACCTGATATCTCATAAAAAGGCTTAGAGACATCAGTAAATAGTCCTGAATCACTCCATGTGTTGTCTTTGACTACTTTGTCATAATATGCCATTTTTTCAAGTAAGTAGAATGCCATAGAAAAGGTATGTTGGGCAACAGACTTGGTGGAGTATCCTGAAACATTTTTAACCTCAATGCCTTTACGTTTTGTAGCGGTTAAATCAACATTATTCATGCCTGTGGCTGCGATACAAATGAGTTTTAGTTTAGGTGTACGCTCAAGAAGGTTTGCATCAATGACTACTTTGTTTGTAATAATAACATCTGCTGTCTCAATACGTTCAAAGATTTGTTCTTTACTTGTTGTTGGATAAATACTAAGTGTGCCGAACTTTTTTAAAACAGTGAGATCTAAATCATCTCCTAACGTTTTGGCATCAAGTATGACAATATACATGGTGTATCCTTATTTGCTTTTGTTTTCATCTTCACAAGAGTGTGTTTCTGTGATGGCAATAGCACACCCTGGCTCTGATGTGGCAGTGAAAATATTTGAGGGTAGACTAAGGGCAGAACTTTCTTGTGTAGGGACTACCTCAATTTTTTTGGTTGTTTTATCTTGCTTGAAGTGAGAAATGATATCTTTATCGCCTCTAATAATCTTGATAGTATTTTTAGTTTTTATAACAGCCACAGGGATACTTGAGATATCGACAAACTTTAAAAAAGATCTGGCATTTACTTCAGCCACAGAGATAGGGGTATACGCTATTTTCTCTTCTTTGAAGAACTTTTTTACTTTTTTACAGTGTCCACAGCTGTCAGACTGGATGAGGTAGAGTCCATCAGCTGTGACATAGGCTTTGTTTTTGTTGATGGCTAAGGTGTTAAGTCCTATAAACACAGACAGTGCTACCGTAGCTAGAAGTATAAAGTTTTTAGTTTGACTCAATAAACCTATAAGAAGCAAAGAGGAAAAAATACCGAGGCAAAAAATACAAGGTTCAGGGTTAACAAGATATTGATACCCTAAAATAGTTGCTTCAAAGGCTACAGCTCCATATAAAACTGTGAAAAAAAGCTTTTCTATCAGTCTGTTTTTAAGTGATAAAAAACCTAAAATGATTAACACAAATACAGAGACTAACCCCAGATAGTTTAAGTAAAGAGGGTTAAATTTGAGTAGCTCTCCTGCTAGCTTACATCCTGTAGCATCACAAAGTGAGCTATGGTTTAGTTTTAGATAGGTTTCTACTGCAATATACATAAATAATAATAGAGGTAAAAATATTCTAGAAAAAAATACCATTTCTTTTGCCTTATTTGTCTGTCATTTGAGATACGATTTGTGTAGCCCTTTGTTTAGCTACTTCAACTTCATCCAGTACAAGACTCACTGCCATTCTTCTGCCTACATGAGACTCTGGTTTCCCAAATACCCTTACAAATGAGTTTGCAGTAAAGGCATCATCTGGCACAGTGAGTGCAGGGGTGAGGCTTTCACTTGAAGCTTTGTATGCACCACAAGCACCACTTCCATAAGTAGTGTAAGCTAGTGGCAGTCCAAGTACAGCTCTTACGTGTAAGGCAAATTGGCTTTGGCTCTGTGTAATGAGTGTGACCATGCCTGTATCATGTGGACGAGGGCTAAGTTCTGAGAAGTAGACCTCTTCACCTTTAACAAAAAACTCCACCCCAAAGATACCACGACCACCTAGACCATCAGTGACAGCTTTGGCGATGTCTTTGGCTTTTTGAAGTGCATCGTCACTCATGTTCATAGGCTGCCATGACAAGATGAAGTCCCCATCTTTTTGTACGTGTCCTATGGCGTCACAAAAAACTGTGCCTGTTTCGTTACGAACCGTAAGCAGGGTAATCTCATAGTCAAAAGGTACAAACTCCTCTACTATGAGTTCACTCGCATCACCACGAGCTTCTTTTGCTATCTCCCATGATTTTTCTATCTCATCAGGTGTTCTAGCGATGCTTTGTCCATGTCCTGAACTAGACATCACAGGTTTGATGACACAAGGAAATTTGATACGCTCAGCAGCTTTTTTTAGTCCTTCAAGTGTGGTGACAAACTCATAGTTAGAAGTTTTAAGTCCCAACTCTTCAGCTGCAAACACACGGATGTTTTTACGGTTCATGGTTTTGTTCACCGCTTCTGCGTTAGGGATGATATGAAAACCTTTTTCTTCTGCTTTAAAAAGTGCTGAAATAGAGATGGCTTCTACTTCAGGTAGTACATAGGTAGGCTTCTCTTTTTCTATGAGTTCAAGGACTGCTGCTTCATCTTTCATGTCGATGACGTAAGACTTGTTTGCTACTAAGTGTGCAGGGGCATTTTCATATTTGTCTACGGCAACCACTTCAATGCCAAGACGTTGAGCCTCAATGGCAACTTCTTTACCCAGCTCTCCAGAACCAAGGAGCATGATTTTGATAGCGTCTTTTTGTAGTGTTGTTGTAAATGTCATAGGGGGTGCCTTTTGGAAATAATTGAGGTTATTTTAGCTAAAAAAGGGTAATTTCGTGATTAATGCAACTATACATATTTCTTACTTGGAGATAACAATACCTATGTATGTAATAGCTGATACAGCAACAGGGGAGAGAAGAATAAACCACATTTTTAAGCTTATACCTTTCAGCTGTCTATAGAACATTTTATCCCAAGATATTTTTTTTGCAAATTGTAGTTTTGGCTTGATGTAGTAGTCAAACTGTTTTTTGTCAAATAGACTATTGTCCATCATACCTTCATTTCCGTGCATAAGTTGTATGCTTATGTTGCCTATAGCAATACGAACTATCGGTGAATTGTCTTCAAAGAGACTTTGTCTAGTAAGATAGACTGCATCCTCAAAAGGAGCAACAGCTTTTTTGTCAAAACGTGTTTTTATAAATAAATGCGTCTCACTAATACCAATAGAATATTTTGAAAAATCAAGGAAATACAATACAATTATAAATACTAAAGGCATAGAGGTTGTAGTAAGAATTTCAAGTAGAAGTAACATATTTGGAGTATCTTCTGTTTGTACAGTAGTAAATATCTGCATAAGTTGATAGGCTGAGAATAATATTGTAATAATGATTAACATCTTTAACCATTTAATCTGTTTCAGTAATTTCTCACTAGGATGTAGCCAAATCACACCATCTTCATCAGGCTCAATTTTCTTACTTTCAGAAATAGTCTGTTTATCATCAAAATCCATCTTTGTTGCTTTTTCTTCAGCATTTTTCATCGCTCTTGGTGCTTCCATAATGGCGGCAATAATAGCCAAAAACATACCTATGCCAAAGAACCAGAAAAATCCATTGATGATATTTTGGAAGTAAGCTCTCTTTTTGGCTGTTTTTTTGAGTTTGCTTTGTATATAGCCATCACCAAATACTGTAGGTATATAGCTGTCATCTGCGTAGAGTATTTTAAATGCTTCACTGTCAGAGATAAGCATACCATCTTTGTGAGATGCTAGTGAAGTAGGGTACTTGATGAGTTTACTTTCTAGGCGTTTGGTGTGTCCATCTTCTATCTCTATGTGAGTGGATTTGTTGATGTCTGCTGTGTATCCTTTGATGGATGCTCTATCCATCGCTATGACATCTGCATCTTCATAGCTTTTATTTGTGTTAATCATCCACACATTAGATGAAGTATCGAGTTTCACATCTAAAACTCTTCTATATGAGTGTCTTTTCATATCACTATAAGAAGACAAAGACCAAATTATGCTACTGTTATCTTCACCTATATCCTGTATAGCCTGCACTCTTCTGTGTTTAGCATTAGCTACTAATATAGTGTCATTAGTAAGTGCCACCCCTCCACCTGGGTAGGTCAACTCTTTTTCTTTTATATTTAAACGATAGAGATACTTGCCTTCTTTATCAAATTTATCTATTTTACTTTTATTTGTTTGGATTATGTAGAATGAATTTTCATCCTTTGAAGGTATGATACGCATAAAAATATCAGCTCTATAAGACGATACCGAACCTATTTCATTACAAGTGTATAAAGAAGTATCACAGCGTTTTATTTTACCATCACCTTGTACTAAAATGAGAGAATCGTTAAAAAACTTCACATCTGCAACTTCTTGGATGCCTAAGTCTTTGTAAGTTTTGCTGTTAATGAGTATACCATCGGCATCGGTCAAACAAAGTGAGTGGTCTATGTTGAAAATGACACCATGCTTGTTGGAACTGTCTATGTACATGGGAGCATATATGGCATCTCTCTTGTCATAAAAATAGGGTGTACCCACTATCAGACCTATAAGCCCAATAACAGAGATGAGGACTAAAAAGTTTACTTTTTTGCTATTAGAGAGTTCTACGCCTAGAAATAGTTTTTTTTCGGACAATATTACTTCCCGATATTCATCATAGGCTGAACACTATCACCCATAATCATATTTAGGTTTATACTTCCTGCACTCGCACCATCTATAGCTGCACGCTGGTTCTCTAAGGCACGTAGTCTCAAAAATTGTGCAGGGGTCATACCAAACTCTTCTGCATAGGCTTTGTCTGCTGCTGCAGAGGCTACTTCTGCTTCTTTTCTAGCTTTTTCTGCTTTAACTCTCTCCTGTTGGGTTTTGACATTTTGCTTTTGTACGGCTGTTGCTATGGTGGCATCTACTACTTTTTTGGGAGGAAATACTTTTCCTACAGTGACACGTATGAGTTTTACAGGTATTTGCTTGCTTTTCAAAAGAGCATTTACTTCTGTGGCTACACGTAGTTGCATCTCATCAATAGTCACTTTGTCTGTAGTCATCTCAAAGACTTTTTTAGATTTCGTAAAATCTCTTGCCATATTACGTACAGCTTCTCGTAAGTTATTGATATACCAGTCCCTGCCACTGTCTCCTACACCAAACTTCTCTACAAGTACAGGTGTCTTGCCTGCAATGTTTTGGAAAATAAAGTGAAATTTAAAATCAACAGGATTGTTGTCATTGGTAATAAGGTCGTCAAACCTCTCCTCTACAAGATAAGGCTTGACATTTACCATCAGTACTTTAGTCGAAAACACAGTCCAAACTTGTCCAGTCTGAACAGGCGTTTCTTCCACCCCACCATGCCCAAAAAACCAAGGTTGATAAACAAGTACAGCTTCTTAACCTTGGTCAACAGAGTTAGATGAGATACATCCTGTTAGTCCGAAGAGTATGGCAAGCATAGTTATAGTTTTAAAAAGTGGTTGTTTCAAATTATTTCCCTTGAGTATAGTTAAATAATTTTAACATATAAAAGTCAAATATTTGTCAATTTTTATGGAAAAGTAGTGTGTTTTATGTTTTGAAAGTAAGTATTGAATAAAGCGAGTGCAGGACAAAATGTCCTGCGGTAGACCTGTTACAGTCTTGACTCGTATCTTCTGAGCATGAAGAGTTTTTTAAGAATTTTCTTGCGCGTTGCAATTTTTTCTTTTTTGTTCTTCTCAGTTTGTGTTTCAAAATGCTGACGTGCTCTTGCTTCAGTAACGATAAGGTTTCTGTCACATTGTCTTTTGAACTTTCTGTACGCGTCGTCGAACGAATCACGTGAAGTTAGTTTAATTCCTGGCATAAAAAGCACCCCCCTTCTGTTATAGATTTCTCCTTGAAAATTGGCAGAGCCAATCTTTCAATTCCTCTCACTAAAGCTTCGCCATTTGGCTCAGATAATTAGCATACTAAGAGTGAGTTGTAAACAAAGTGGCAGAATTATATCCAAAGATTATTAAGTTGTGATAAAATAAAAACATAAATAAGGAGTGATATCATGCAAAAAGTATTTGAAAACTGCTATGGCTTAGACAAACGATGTTACGAAGCGTACGGACTAACAGAAGAGATACTTATGGAACATGCTGCCGCAGGTATGGCTGAACATATACGTCAAAACTTTCAGAAGTATAGCACTGTACTCATAGTCTCAGGTACAGGGAACAATGGGGCTGATGGTACGGTGTTGGCACGCCAGCTTCATGGTGAGTATAATGTGCGTTTGTCTTTACCCTTTGGCGTGAAATCTGAGATGGCTAGGGTGCAGTTAGAACGTGCAAAAAAAGTGGGTGTAACACTTGTAGATACACTTGAAGATGCTGATGTTATCGTTGACGCTCTTTTGGGTGCAGGATTCAACAAACCTTTAAATGATGAGATGATACATATCGTCCAGCAACTTAACAGTTTTCATGGCTACAAAATAGCTTGTGATATACCTACAGGTGTGAGTAGTGAAGGTCATATGCCCTTAGCATTTATGGCAGACATAACCGTTACTATGGGAACAAGAAAAGAAGCCCTCTATTTAGATGAAAATAAAGATGCAGTAGGCAAGATAGTCTGTGTAAACTTAGGTGTAAGTCATACACTTTATGAGACACAATCACAGACCTATGTACTTGAAAAGAGTGACCTTAAACTCCCTTCACGTAGTAAACAAAACAGCCACAAAGGCAACTTTGGACACGCGGCTATATTTTGTGGAGAGAAAGAGGGTGCGGGTATCATAGCAGGGATGGCATCTGCCCGTTTTGGTGCAGGGCTTACCACACTTGTCGTACATGAACAAGTCACGCCTCCCCCTTACCTCATGCACGCCACAGTAGTACCTGACAATGCTTCTGCACTAGCCATAGGCATGGGGCTTGGTGGCTACTTTGAGTCTGAGTTTTTACAGAAGTATGTACTAGATTCTCATCTACCCATAGTGCTAGATGCAGATGCTTTTTTAAGTCCAGAGTTACTCACTATACTAGAACAAAAAGACAGAGAGATAGTCATCACCCCACACCCCAAAGAATTTACCATACTATGGAAGATGCTTACTGGTGAGGTGTTCACTATAGAAGAAGTACAAAGTAAACGCTTTGAGATGGTACGCATGTTCAATGCCAAGTATCCACACGTAACACTTCTGCTTAAAGGTGCAAATACACTCATCATGCAAGAAGAGCAACTCTACATCAACCCTTTAGGCTGTTCCAAACTAAGCAAAGGTGGTAGTGGAGATGTACTCTCAGGTCTCATAGTCTCACTGCTTGCACAAGGCTACACAGGTTTAGAGTCTGCCTTACACGCTTCACTTACGTTGGTGATGGGTGCAAATAATTATAGTGGTGCTTCCTATGCGATGTTGCCTACGGATATTATAGATGAAGTAAGTAAGTTAGAAATAAATTAGAGTAAAATTCGCAGTATGAAACGTATAGCCATTTTATTTTCAGGTAAAGGCACAAACTTTGCCCATATTGTCAAGACTTTACATCAACAAGAAGTTGAAGTAGTGTTTGCACTAACCAATAACCCAAATGCAGAGGGCATAGCCATAGCCCAAGAGCATGGCATACCTTACGGTGTCGTAGAGCCTAAAAACTTTGACTCACGTGAAGCCTATGATGCGGTAGTGGTAGAGACTTTGAAGCGTTACAGCCCAGACTTAACTGTACTAGCAGGGTTTATGCGTATCTTAACCCCTGTGTTTACAGAACAAGTAAAAGC
>Ga0256839_1000658_pt1 | contig 44401 bp, 32 predicted proteins | sample 354166metaG_FD_185968 | JGI IMG/M metagenome (GOLD analysis project Ga0256839, IMG submission 185968) | Hydrothermal vent microbial communities from Mid Atlantic Ridge, Atlantic Ocean - 354-166 | ecosystem: Environmental > Aquatic > Marine > Hydrothermal vents | place: Atlantic Ocean: Mid...
CCGTCCGGCGCCGAGTCGACCGGCCGCGCATCTCAACAGGACAACGCACGGGTCACTCATACGGATTGGCTCACGCCCGACCAGTGGATGTTCGTCAACGGAGATTTGCGTTCGGTGTTGCTCGATGCCCGCGACTTGCCGAATGCAGTGGACCGGAACAGTGCCGGTTCCGCCGGTGTGGATGGCCGTTCGTTTGACAAGCCCGGGGAAACCGGTGGCGGTTTCAACTGGCTGGAGGGCATCGGAAATGGGACGGATGGGAAATGGGACGGATAAGACCGAGACGACCGATCGGACACGGCCTTGGCCGCATTCATGGCGACAACGACAGAGAGACACATACATGGCATTGTGCCTCACACCTCACACTTCACCCCTCACACCTCACCCCTCACCCCTCACACCTCACACCTCACCCCTCACACCTCACACCTCACCCCTCACCCCTCACACCTCACACCTCACCCCTCACACCTCACACCTCAAAACCGGCATCGCCGGTTGAAGGAGTCTCGATCGTGACTACCCTAATCCGTTATCTGCTGCTCGGCGCGTTGATCGCCGTCGCCTGTCCGGTACTGGAAGCTCAAGTTCGCATCGGGCCCAGGGGTCCGTACCGGATCGATGCCGACGAGGAGGACGCTGGCTCGGAGCGATGGGACATCGAGGCGACACCGGCTGCGGTTCCCGAGCTGGCGTTGGCGTATTCGCTGCTGCCCGATCCGGCGTTGGCTCTTCCCGGAAATGCGGTGGCGTTCTATCGCGAGGCATTGTTGGAGCTCCAGCGCACGTTGGCGATGCGACGGAGTCTGTTGAGCGATATGGCTGCGTGGCAGGATCTTCGCCCGGCCCGGCTGCCCGCCGATCGGGCTCGCCTGGTTGTGCGAGAGTTTTCCGGCGTCCTCGATTTGGTTCGAGCGGGGGCACAGCGGATCGATACCGACTGGGGGATGCTCGAGGACCGGGCGGCCAGCCGATGGCACCCCTCGTTGCCGGCACTGCGATTTTCCGATGCGATCGAGTTGTCTCGCTGCCTGGCGCTGATCGACCTCGCGTGCCGGCTGGCGATGGCGGAGGGAGACTACGCGGAAGCCGAACCGTGGCTGCAGTGCGGCTGGCGGCTGGCTAACGACATCGGCCGGCGCCCCCGACTGAATGACCAGATCACGGCGGTAGGCTTGGGAAACCGCATGTTGGTGACGGTGCGTCACTGGATCGGTTCCCCCGACTCCCCCAACTTGTTCTGGGCGCTGGCCCGGCTCGAGTTGCCGATCGGCGACTCGAAGCGCGCGTTGGAATACGAACTCAGGATTCCCGAGCTATGGATCGGCGCGGGGGATGATGCGCCGTGGACTCGATCAAAAGAAGAGTGGAACGCGATTTATCGGCGCCTGACCCAGGCGGTGACTGGCGGCGACCGTCGGAATGAGGTCGTGCTGCGGATGACTCTGATCCAGTCATATCCACTGGCGAAGCGCGAACTGCAGTCGTGGGGCTACTCGCCGGACCAGTTGGCTCGCCTTCCCGCCCGAGGAATGGTGTTATTGCACCAGTATCATGTGGCCAGGCACAACCGCCATGCCTTGGTCAAGTGGCTGGCACTGCCCGAGCCTGCTTGCAGCCAGGGGATGCGCCGAACGCTACGGCAACTCCGAGAAGAGGGTTGGATCGGTACCGGTATGACCGCGGAAGGAGTGCCCCGGCGCGACTGGCTCGACCGAGTAGGCCACTCGGCGGAGCAGGCGACCCGCTACTATTTCACCATTCGCGATTCCCAACAGTTGCTACTTGCCAAGCGCAACGCATTGATGGTCGTGGAAGCTCTGCGCCATTTCGCGGCCCGGCACGATGGCAGGCTTCCTCAGAGACTCGAGGAAATCACATCGCTACCCGTTCCCATCAATCCGCTGACCCGCCAGGCGTTTGGATATCGGAGGCTCTCCGATCGTGCCGCGGAAGTGTTGATTGACGGGGACGAGAATGCCAAAGAGAATTTGGCTACGGGAGCGTGGCGTATCTTACGGATCGACGTTCGGCCGTAGTACGACCGGAGAGACTGAAGACTGAAGACTGAAGGCTGTAGGGATGGTGGTGACAACCGAAAGCCAGTGCAACATGCGCGCACGGCGCGCGGACGTGATAAAGTAAGGCTCCAACACGATTTTCCAAGGAACCGTTCACCTCTCTTGTGTCCATCCCTACACCGATTGAAATCCCGACACGTTTCGTCCTTCCGCTTGGGCGGGGACGGTCCCTCTACTTGACAGGAGACTCTCATGCTCTCATCTCGACGGCCCCACGATGCGACTCGCACGACAATCCGGCTGGTTCTTCACCTGGTGGTGATTACCGGAACGTTGACCTGCTTGGGAGCGGGCGAGATTGCGGCTCAGCAGCATCCTCTGGACCGCTTCCTGACAGACTCGACGCTGCTGGTCGCTCGACTCGACCTGGACAAAGCCAGGCTGCCGGAGGCTCTGCAAGCCATCGAGGGATCGAACGCCAAAGGGCGGCAGTTGGTCCAAGGATTGCGAAAGTGGCAGCAGAAGTCGTTCCTCCCCTTGTTGAGCGATGCCGGAGTTCGCGAATGCTATCTGGTGTCGGACATCATGGACGTGCAGCAGGGCCCCGGCTTCCTCGTCTTGCCGGTTCCTGGACCGGACGGAGAGACCAAGGCGGCCAAGTTGGCCGAGTCGCTGCAGTCGTATTTCGCCGACCGTTCACTGGTGATGCTCAACGATCCCAACTTCCGGACAGTACGGACGTTTGGGAGTCGGGTGTTCATAGGACACCGCCGAATGCTGAAACGATTGCAGAGCGCCGAGTCGGCTGCGCGAGAAGACATCTTGAAACGGCTGGCGGCTGACAGCGATGCGGCATTGGATGTGTGGCTGGTTCCCACCGCCGAATACCGGGAACTGGTTGCCGAGTTTCCCATCCCTTTTCCGTCTCAAGTGGCCGACACCTGGGATGAAGTATGTGACCGCTTCGAGTGGATCGGCTTGCATCTGTCCCTGGTTCCCCGCATCGCGTTGCAAGCCGAAATCGCCGCCGCCGACGAGGCCGCGGCGAAGAAGTGGCGGGATCTGCTGCTGGCGCTCCGAGGCATGCTTGACCGTGAATTCAAGGAAGGTGTGCAACGCGCCGGGCCTCCGGGGCGGTCCAACTATCAGGCGATCATCGTCGGAGCCGTCGCCCAAGCGTCGGTTCAGCAGAATGGCACGATGGTGCAGGCCACAGCGAAAATCGATTCTCCGCAGGCGAGCACCCGCGTCCTGGCTTACGCGCTGGGGACGATCGCCGCGGCGCTGGCGAAGACACCGGAAATCGAATCCGGCAACCGACTGAGATATCAGGCGATCGCCATGCACAACTTCCATAATGATCACGGTTCGTTTCCGCCGTCGGCGAGTTATGATGACAACGGCGAACCGCTGCTCAGTTGGCGGGTTCACCTTCTGCCCTATCTGGGCGATGAAGCGGTCGCGCTATACCAGCGTTTTCGACTCGACGAACCGTGGAACAGTCCGCACAACAAGGCACTGATCGCGAAGATGCCGAAGGTCTTTCAAGATCCAAGTGGGAAGGTCAAGGAGCCCGGCATGACGCGGATCGTGGTCCCTATCGGCGAGGGCTTCGTTTTCGATGGCTCGGAGACCGGTGTTCGCATACGCGACATTCGCGATGGTACCAGTAACACGATCATGATGATCGAGGCGGCTCCCGAGAGTGCCGTAATTTGGACCCGGCCGCAGGATCTGGTGATCGATCCGAAGGCCCCGCTGAAGGGAGTCGTAGCGGCGGGCCAATCGCACTTCAACGTGCTGGCGGTCGACGGCGCCCTGCATCGGGTTCTCGGTACGATCGATAAGAAGAAGTTCATGGCGTTGCTGACTCGGGACGGACGAGAGGTGATCGGCGGCTGGGAGTGACGTACTGAGCGGATCTGCGCGCTTGAGCGGATGGGCACTCATCCCGGTCTGTCGCGGCACGCCGCAGGCGAGGGCCCGCCGCTCAAACGCCGGTTCCCAAAGCAAGGGCTGACTGGCATGATGTGTGCTCGGTGTCTCGACCGTTGAAACAACGGTGTCATCAGGCAAGAGGAATCGCACATCATGGCCCGCTCCCACGAAATCACGTTCAAGTACTTGTCCCAGGAAGACCTGCTCCGCAGCGGCTGTCTCGATTTCCGCATGGCGATCGAGGCGGTCGAATCGGCGTTGCGGGCCCATCGAGCGGGCAAGGTGTTGTTCCCCGAGAAGATCGTGCAGATCTTCAATGAGGAAACCCAGGAGCGGATCAATTGTCTTCCCGCCACGCTGCTCGAGGAAGGCGTGTGCGGAATGAAGTGGGTATCGGTATTTCCGCCCAACGTTCGGGAGGGGCTGCAGAACCTGAGCGCCCTGTTCGTTCTTTCGGAGATCGAGCACGGATTTCCGATCGCGGTGATGGAGGGAACGCTCTGTTCCAACATGCGAGTCGGCGCGGTGGGAGCGACGGCGGCCAAGTATCTGGCCCCCGAGGATGCCCGAGTGATCGGATTCATCGGTTCGGGCGAACAAGCCAAGATGCACCTGTTGGCCATGAAGACGGTGCGTCCCGGTCTCGAGGTCTGCAAGGTCTCGGCTGCCACGCCGCCCGAAGAGGAGGCGTTCGTGGAAGAGATGTCGCGGATTCTGCCTCGAATGACGTTCGAAACGGCGGGCACCGACGGTTCGAAAGCGATGAGCGATGCCGACATTTTGGTTACGGCCACCAGTGCGCAGGCTCCTCTGCTCAAGGCGGCGTGGATGAAGCCGGGCGCTTTTTATAGCCACATCGGTGGCTGGGAGGACGAATTCGCCGTGGCCGAGCAGTGCGACAAGATCGTTTGCGACGACTGGGAAACGGTCAAACATCGCACGCAGACGCTCAGCCGCATGTACCAGGCGGGAGAGCTGTCGGACGACGACATCCATGCCAATCTCGATGAGATCGTGACCGGCGAAAAACCGGGCCGGACTTCGGCGGAGGAGCGGATCTACTTCAACGCGGTCGGTCTGGCGTTCGTCGACGTGGCCATCGCGCTGGAGATGTACCGCCGAGCCGCTGGCAAGCACGCCGGGCAGACGCTGACTTTGCAAAAGTGCATGATCTTCGAGCATCCCGAAATCCGGCATTGGGTGCAGTTCGACTTCTAACGCGCGTTTCGCCCGCAGGGCCGGAGGCTGGAGACCGGAGCTTCATCTGTTTCGCCGATCGACGGCTTCCGTTCGCAGGTTCCCCTTGGTCTTGCCGGATGTGGAACCGTTCGTCGACGCCCTCCGGCAGTACTGCGAAGTGGAAGAGAAGACGCGGGCGCCCCGCCGCAAGGGGGGAGTGTATGGTGGCGAGGCGACCAACTAAAATAAATGAACTTTGATTGGTAAACGGAGGTTGACAGGATGACGGTGCGATGGTGGCTGAGGGCGATCGGGTTGACCGCATGGCTGGCTGCGCCTCTTTGGTCGGGCGAGTCGGAATCCGAAAAGCAGATCGTATTTCAACGCGACATCCAGCCGATCTTAAGCGAGCACTGCGCCGCCTGTCACGGCGGTGTCAAACGCGAGGGTGGATTCAGCGTGGTCAGCCGCGAGCTGCTTTTGAGTGAAACCGACTCGGGAGATCCGGCGTTGGTACCCGGTCGTCCCGACGAGAGTGGATTGCTGCTGCGCGTCGCTTCCACGGACCCCGATGAACGGATGCCGCCGGAAAAACCGCCGTTGCCGCCCGAGTCGATTGCACGGCTGCGCCGGTGGATCGAGATGGGAGCTCCTTGGCCCAAGCACTGGTCGTACGCTCCCATCCGCAGGCCGGAGATACCGGCGGGGGAGAAGCGGCATCCGGTCGACTTTTTTGTGCAGCGCCGTTTGAGTGAGCACCACGTCGAACCGGCTCCGGCGGCGGACCGCCGCACACTGATCCGCCGGCTGTCACTCGATTTGACGGGACTCTTGCCGACACCGGAAGAGATCGATCAATTCCTGAATGACAAGTCGGCCGACGCTTACGAGCGACTGGTCGATCGCTTGCTCGCGTCGCCTCATTTCGGTGAACGGTGGGCTCGCCATTGGCTGGATGAAGCCCGCTATGCCGACTCGGAAGGTTACGAGAAGGACTCGCCGAAGAAGGACGCCTACCACTACCGCGACTGGGTCATCCGGGCGCTCAACGAGGACATGCCGTTCGACCAGTTCACGATCCGGCAGATCGCCGGCGATCTGCTGCCGGACGCGACCAACGACGATCTGATCGCCACCAAGTTCCACCTCCAGGCTCAGTACAACCTGGAAGGCGGTGTCGATGCCGAAGAGGACCGGACCAAGCGGGTCATCGATCGACTGAACACCGTGGGAACGGTGTGGTTGGGCACGACGATCGGCTGCTGTCAGTGCCACAACCATCCGTACGATCCGTTCGACATGAGCGACTTCTATGCCATGTATGCTTTTTTCAACAACATGGAGATGGCAGCGGATTTCTTGAAGGACGAGCCGAAGGATGCACCTCAGCGCCGGGAAGAACGAGCCAAGAGGTGGAAGGAGATTTCCCGACTGCTTGCCGATCAAGTCCACGACAAGAACTTGAATACTCGCACGCAGGCGAAGTTGACTCAACTGCGCACCTTCGACAACACCAAGCAGTTCATCCGCTATTTGCGCGAGCGTCCGGGAGAGCGGCGCAAGACCTACGCGTTTCGTCGGGGCGATTTTTTGCAACCGCTGGTCGAAGCGGGAGAGGTCGAGCCGGATGTTCCCAGCATCCTTCCGCCCCTGAAGGCGCGAGGCGAACGAGCCGATCGGCTCGATCTGGCTCGGTGGCTGGTCAGTCCGGAGAATCCGCTGACGGCTCGAGTCACCGTCAACAAAGTGTGGATGCACTTGCTGGGCGAACCGCTGGCGGCTCAAGTCGGCGATTTCGGCTCGCGCGGCGCCGAACCGACGCATCCACGGCTACTCGACTGGTTGGCTCACTGGTTCATCCACGATGCGAAGTGGAGTCGGAAAGAGTTGATCCGGTTGATTGTTACGTCGCACACCTACCGTCAGTCTTCGGTCGTGCGCCCCGAGTTGATCGACCGAGATCCCAACAACCGTTGGTTGGCTCGGCAGAACCGGGTTCGCTTGGAGGCGGAGATCATTCGCGACATCGCTTTGCAAGCGTCCGGTTTGTTGCACCACAAGGTCGGTGGTCCGAGTGTCTACCCACCGCTGCCGAAGATCGTGGCGCAGCAGACGTATGCAGGAGGCGGAAAGTACAATGTGTCCAAGGGGGCGGACCGTTACCGCCGCGGGCTCTACACATTCTTTCGCCGTACGGCGATCGATCCCAACCTGGCCACGTTCGACTGTCCCGACTCCAGCATGTCGCGTGCTCAGCGGGATCGCTCCAACAATCCCCTCCAGGCTCTGGCGCTGTTGCAGAACGAGGTGTTCCACGAAGCGGCTCAGGGATTCGCCGCGAGGCTACTGCAAGAGGTGCCTGGCGGTGCCGAGGAGACCCGCGACCGGCAGCGGCTGGGTCGGGCGTTTCTCATTGCGTTGGGACGCCCGCTGGAAGAGTTCGAGTACCGGCAACTGGCCCAACTGTTGAAGGAGGCTCGAGATTACTACCGGCAACACGAGAAAGATGCGGCTGCGGTCGCAGGTAACACGCAGGTAGAGAAAGTCGGCAAGTCGGAGCAGGCGGCCTGGGTCGCCACGACTCGCACGATTCTCAATCTCGACGAATTCATCACCCGCAACTGAACGATAGCGAAAGTCTCCGCCATGAAGACTGCTGATTTGTATCGCCGCGAGTTTCTGACGACGTCGCTTTCCGGTTTGGGGGGAGCCGCGCTCACGGCTCTGCTGGCGGGGGACGGAGCCTTCGCCGACGGCAAGCCCAAGCGGGTCGGTTCCGCCATCGTCAGTCCGTTGGCGGAGAAGCCGCCTCATTTCGCTCCCAAAGCCAAGCACTGCATCTTCATCCTGATGGCAGGTGCTCCATCGCAGCTCGATCTGTTCGATTACAAACCGGCTTTGCAGAAGCTCAACGGAAAGCCGATGCCGGCTTCGCTGCTGGAAGGCGTCCGATTCGCCTTCATTCAGAAAGATACGGCGACGTTGATGGGATCGGATTATCAGTTTCGCCAGTATGGCCAGTGCGGGATGTGGTTCTCGGAGTTGCTGCCGCATATCGCCACCTGTGCGGACGACATCACGATGATCCGCACCATGTACACGGACCAGTTCAACCATCACCCGGGACAATTGCTGTTGCAGTGCGGACGTCCGGTATTTGGACTTCCGGCGATGGGTGCGTGGTTGTCGTACGGTCTGGGAACGATCAACCAGAATCTCCCGAGTTATGTCGTGCTTACGGCAGGACGCGGCTCGAGCGGGGGAGCGACCCTCTGGAGCAGCGGTTTTCTGCCGTCGGTCCATGCGGGGGTGTTGCTGCGCAACCAAGGGCCGCCCATATTGAATCTGGAGAATCCCAAGGGGATTCCATCGCGTCTGCAACGCAAGGCGCTCGACGTCGTGCGCGAACTGAACCAACAGCGCTACGAAGAGATCCACGATCCGGAAATCGCCAGCCGCATCGCCGCGTACGAGTTGGCTTGGCGCATGCAATCGGCGGCGCCCGAATTGACGGATCTTTCGGGCGAGACCAAACAGACCCTGGCGGCCTACGGAGTCGATCGCCCCGAGCCGAAATACCGTTCGGGACGTGTGGGGACGGGCGAACAGTACAAGTCGTTCGCCCGCAGTTGTCTGCTCGCGCGGCGCATGGTCGAGCGAGGCGTCCGGTTCGTCAATTTGATCTTCGCCTCGTGGGATCATCACTCGAACCTCAAGCGGGACCTCGGCTACAACACCGGTATGGTCGATCAGCCGATCGCCGCGCTGATCCGCGACTTGAAACAGCGGGGGTTGTTGGATGAGACGCTGGTGGTGTGGGGTGGCGAGTTCGGCCGAACGCCGTTGGGCGAAAACCGCCCCGGCTACAAGGCCGTGACCGGCCGGGACCACCATCCGTACGCTTTTTCGATGTTCATGGCCGGTGGAGGCATGCGGCCCGGATATACTCACGGCGAGACCGACGAGATCGGATGGGCTCCCGTACGAGACGGCGTTCACATCAACGATCTGCAGGCGACCATGCTCCACCTGTTCGGTCTGGACCACCTGCGTCTCACCTACCGGCATCAGGGACTCGATCAGCGCCTGAGCAACGTGACGCGCGATTCGCAGGTGATCCGTGAGCTGTTGGCGGATGGGGGACGGGCAAGCTGAGTCGGATCGCCTACCCAGGGCGGCGCTTCGCGACTGGCAACCGTCTCGGTTGCCGTGGGTCTGACAGGCTGGAAGCAGATAAGGCCGATTCGGACAGCCACACGGTCGCCTCGGATCCTGTGGGGCCCGGGAGATGGCAAGTTGACCGACCGGAGCGCTGAGGAACTCGTGCAGTGGCTCGCCCGTCACGGCGTCACTCGCCCGCTCAAGGAACGAGAGGAACGTCGGCGGTCGTCGGCGCGCAACTAGTCGCTGTCACGCGCGCCGAAAGCTGTCTCGCCGGTCTGCAAGGTCGTAGCTGCGATGCTGCGGGCACGGAATACCGAGATCACGTCGGCTTGCCACTGGGGCAAGATTGTGGTGATGGCGATGGCTTCGAGATTGGTGAGTGTCACTCCCAGCATGGCCATGCGCAGCGGCCAGAGCGACCATTGGAAGAGCATCGCCCAGAGAGCGAAGATCATCAGCAGCCACGACGTCTTGGCTCCTCGGGTGTGGTAGTTGGGGATCTTGCCGAACTTCCAGTAGCCGTAGGCACTGCTGGCAAGGTAGGAGACGACGGCGCCGGCGATCCACGGCCACTCGGACAGAAGTGTGTCCCCTTCGAGTATCATCATGCCAAAGAGGACGGCGCCGTAGAGCAGCACGTCGGCGAGGCTGTCGAGTCGGGCACCGATGACGGTGCGCTGGTGCCAGCGGACCGCCAGCTTACCATCGAGCCAGTCGGTTGCCGCCAGGAAGAGATACCAGGCGAAGAAGACTCGCGGGAGTTCTCGCCAGGCGATACCCAGCAACACGACCGATCCGGCGATGCGGATCAGGCACAGCACATTGGGTACGGTCCAGAATGTGCGGAGCGGCAGGTCGTGATCGGCATCAGGTGGCTCGGCTCGCGGGTTGGGTGAGGACATGGGGATTGGGGGGAACTCTCGAGGAACAGTGCGAATCAGAAAGCGGTCCACGAAGCAACGAGCAGATAGAATGTCGTTCCCGTAAACGTCAAGCTGTCGATGCGATCGATCATGCCTCCCTGGCCGGGCAATAGGTCTCCACTGTCTTTGACTCCCACGTCTCGTTTCATTGCCGAGACGTGGATGTCGCCGAGGAAGCCGACGGCGCAGAGGAGCGCTCCGGCCGTGAATGCGTTGACGGTGGCGGCCATCGCGGCCGCGCTGTCACGCGAGATCGCGGACCACCAGTTCCAGGGCGTGAGGCACGGAGCGAGCAATAGCGAGGCCAGACCGGTGAGGATCAGGCCGCCGATGAATCCCTCCCAGGTCTTGTGCGGCGAGACGACCGGGGTGATCCGGCGGCGACCCCATTGCCGACCCACCAGTGCCTGAGCAATGTCACTAAAGGGTGTCAGCAGCATGACGTACAGATACCAGCCGGTGGCGGCCGCCGAGTCGCCGGGGGGGTGATCGGCCAGACGAGCCGCAAGACTGGGAAGGAACCCGAACACGATCAGCCCCCAGTACATGCCACCCACAGCTCGGATGAATCCGTCGGTGTGTCCCCGTAAGGCTTGCAGGCTGCCGATGACTAGCAAGCTGCCGACCGGGAGCATCAGCCAACCGGCGGGTTCGTAGCCGTGGATGATTGCCAGATACTGCAGCGGCACCAGTGCCATTGCCGTGACAGCGATGCGGCGGTCGCCTCCATCACGAGCCACCCAGGGAACAAACTCGGTGAGGGCGTACAGCGTCACCAGTGTGAATAGCAGAGCGATACCGTAGGGACCGACCGCGGCCGATCCGAAGATGGCCAGCAGCAACAGCCACCACACCAGCAGGCTGGCACGGCGCTCCCGCGACTTCTCGTCGCGGCGGCCTCGCAGCAGCCACAGGCGCACCACCGAACCGGCGGCCAGCGAGATCGAGCCGAACGCGAGGACGCGTAGTGCGGGAACGTCAAGTTGGCCGGTTGGAATGTCCATCGATGCGGCGAGCGTCAAGGTTGGCCGTAGCAGTTGCGGGCACGATGTGTCCAATAGGCTGCGAGGTGAGTTGATTCAGTCCGCATCGGTTTCACCAGTGGCTGGAAACTGCGCCAATTCGTCGATGGCACCCAACTCCTCTTCTACGATGGCCTCGTCCTCGCCGCGGTGGATGATGCGGACAAACAGTCGCACCAGGACGGGAAGCGCTGCGATCGCCAGCAGTGCCAGCCAGAGCCATGGGTCGAGCAATTCCCGTGCCCCATGTTGGATCAATTCGTGAATGGTGGGGAGGCGACTCCCCATCCACACGAATACGATGGTGCCCGGCAGCAGTCCGACAACGGTGGTCCACACGAAAGTCACCATGGAGATGCGGGAGGCGGCCGCCAGGTAATTCACCAGCGAGTAGGGGACGTGGGCCATGCGGAGGGTCAGCAAGAACCAGGCGCCTTCCCGCTCGAGCCATTGTTCCCACAGCCGGAGCCGCTTCCCCAGTTTCGCTTGCACCGCATCCCGAAACACGAAGCGGATGATGACGAACACGATCGACGCCGCCGCGGTGAGGCCGGAGAGGGCGACGAGCAGGCCGGCCCAGAATCCAAACAGCCAACCGAACACGATCGCTTTTCCCGAGGTGGCGGGCACGAGTGAGATCATGGTGTAGGCGACGATCCCGATCGCGATCGCCGGCCCCAGGTTGTGTTGGATCCGGTCTCGGAGCTGCCGTTCGTGTTGCGCCAAATTGTGCGGTTCGATGTAGGGCACCACGATCGCGGCAATCACGATGACGAGCAAGACGAATCCGGCCAGTGCAAGGAGCTTGGGCTTCACGGGACAGGAGAACTCGCGTTAGGGGTTTGCTTCACAACATTCGCACACCGGTCGGGCACGTTGCCGTGGTTTTCGATTGTCAATACCATCCCTACTGCCTCTGGCCTCCCGCCTCCAGCCTCGCGGGCGTAGCCCGCGTCAGGGAGAAAACGGGCGGCCCCTCAATCGGCCGGCTTCAACGCGACCGGGTTGGGACCGCTCACGATAGGAAGCACGCCCGGCAGCACTTCGAAACAGGCATCCATGGTGCGGTGGGGTTCCCCGTCGAGGCTGAACGGCACATCGGGCTCGGCATGAACGGCGACCCGCCTGGCCTGATAGCCTCGGACGCGTCCTTCGGCCAAGGTCGGGTTGAGCGAAAAACTGAGTCCGGCGGCCAGCAGCTCCAACGTGGGCAACACGGGAATCACGGTCACGTCGAGCCGCCCGTCGTTCAGCAGAGCGGAGGGAGCGATGGGAAAACCGCCCCCGACGAAACGGCCGTTGGCGATGGCGATGCCGTACGTCTCTTGGCTGAACTGTTCACCATCCAGCTTCAAAATCACGTGGTGTTCTTCCAATCGCGTCAGGTGGCTGATCGCCGTCATCCAGTAGGCGAACGCTCCCCAACGCTGTTTGTCGGCGGTTTGGACGTCGGCCGCCACTTTTCCACCGAATCCTCCGGTGGCCGCATTCACGACGTAGCTCTGTTCGCCGTTATATTCGACGCGGATCAGGTCGATTCGGGTCGCCGGTCGCTCGAATGCCCACTCGGCGGCGCGATCGAGTTGGTCGGGGGAGAGTCCGAGCGAACGGGCCAGGTCGTTGCCGGTTCCCAGGGGCAAGATCGCCAGCTCGCAGGCGTCGAAGCGAGGTGCCAAGCCGTTGACGACCTGGCCTACGGTTCCGTCCCCTCCGGCGACAACGATCCGATCGATGGCTCGTTCCGCTGCCAGTCCTCCCAACCGGGTCGCATCTCCCGATCCGGTGGTCGCCCACAATTCGTACTCGAATTGGCCGGAGAGCTTGGCCAGAACGTCCTTGATGCGTCCCGCCGTACCGGCCTGGGCATTGAAAACTACCGCCACTCGCATGATATTGAACCTCTGCCAGGATCTGATCGAGCCACTTGCCGCCATCCGGCAATCCAATGGGGGGGAGGACACCGATGAATGAAGAGTTCCATCCGCTGACATTGTTGCATGTTTCCGACCTTCATTTTGGCCCGCCTTATGTTCCTCGCGTGGGCGATGCCCTCTTGCGGATCGCACCCGAGCTTCACATCGATGCCGTCATCGTCAGTGGGGATTTTACACAACGGGCGACGGAGGCCCAGTTCCGGCAGGCGCGGGAATTCCTCGATCGGCTTCCCGACGTGCCGCGAATCACGGTTCCCGGCAATCACGACGTCCCCTTGTATCGCGTGACCGAGCGAATCGTGGATCCTCACCGCAATTACTGCAAGTGGATCTCTCCCGAACTCAACTCCGTATTGCGTCTCAAGGGAGCCGTGATCGTGGGGCTCGATTCGACCGCCCCTCACTCCGCCATCACCAACGGCAGAATTCATGCCGAACAATTGGAATTCTGCAGTCGCGCTTTTGCCGACGTTCCGCCCGAATATGTCCGTATGGTCGTGGCCCATCACCACTTCGCCCCGGCTCCCGATTACCTGCACGATCAAACCATGCCCAAGGCTAGACGAGCCGTTTCGCGGTTCATCGATTTGGGTGTGGAGATGATCTTGGGGGGACACTTGCACCGGGCGTATATCGGGAATTCCCTCGATTTCTTCCCCGGCAACCATCGCGATCGGGGAATTATCATCGTACAATCGGGAACGACGACATCCCGGCGAGGTCGTGGTCGCGAGCGGGAGAAGAACTCGTTTAATGTGATTCAGATCAGCCACCGCATGATACGAGTTACCCACTATATGTACTTTGACGACGATGACGGCTTCGCTCCGCTGAGTCGCCACATATTTCCCCGCCCCGGATTTCGGTTTGTCGACGAAGAGCATGCCCCGCCCAAAGTCGCCGTCTGATCCGCGTTCCTGCCTACCCGAGGATTCCTGCCGTGTCCGTTGCCTCTCGCCGTGATGAGAAGGGAGCCGATTTCCGAGGCGTCTGCTACAGCACGCGTTTGCAGGCATTCTTGCGGTCGATGGTATCGGACCGCACCATGCTGAAGAACATCTTTCACGACAATGCGCTGCGGGTCTTGAAAGAGGTGTAGGACGCGGGATTCCTCCCAACTTGCTGTGATGAAAGGAACTCGTTGATGATCGACTGGAGCCAGTTCGAGCCGGCGGCAGTGTGGCGATTGTTCGGGGAGTTGGTTGCCGTGCCGCGCCCGTCCAAGCAGGAGACTCAAGCCATGCAGTGGGTGCGCGCCTGGGCGGCCAAGCACGGTTACCCCGTCGTCTCGGACGCTGCCGGGAATGTCGTGGTGCGTGTTCCCGGCAAAGGGAAGCTGCGGAACGGTCCACCGGTGATCTTGCAAGGTCACGTCGACATCGTGGTGGCCGATGCGGAAGACGCTCCCCCCGAAGTCGACTCGGCAGCCGGCCGCATCCTGGTCGAGTTGGGGGCCCCGGATGCTCAGGGGCATTTTCGTCCTTCGCCCGATGGCGGCTGGATCGGAGCGCCCTATAGTACTCTGGGAGCCGACAACGGCATCGGCTGCGCGATGGGGATGGCGATCGCCGAGGATCCCGATGCCGTGCACGGTCCGCTCGAGCTTTTGTTTACGGTGGACGAAGAACAGGGCATGACCGGAGCGCTCGAACTTGATCCGCAAGCCCTGGGGCTGACCGCCAAGCGTCTGATCAATCTCGACACCGAAGACGACGACGAACTGACGATCGGGTGCGCCGGTGGCATGGACACCGAAGTGCGCTTTCCGGGCAGTTGGAGCGAAGTTGCGCCCGGTGAGACGGTCACGTTGCGGGTGTTGCTCAAGGACCTCCGAGGCGGCCACTCGGGTGTGGAGATCCACTCCGGTCGAGCCAACGCCATCCGCTGTCTGGCTCGAGCCCTCCGTGCCAGCGGAGTCGAATCGCTGAGGATCGCCGCGATCTGCGGTGGTGAAAAACGCAATGCTATTCCCCGGCGAGCGGAAGCCGTCGTGACGGTTGCCGCTGCCGACCGCTCGTCGCTCGAGTCTTCACTCCAAGAGGCCGCCTCGGCGATGATGCCTTTGTTTGAAGGGCGTGATTTTCCGCTGCGTTTTCAAGTCGAGCAGGTCGAATCCGCTTCGCGGACCCTCACGCAGCCGTCGACCGGTCAGCTCCTCGACCTGCTCATAGCACTCCATCACGGCGTGTTCAATGTGACGGCCGAGATTCCCGATCTGGTCGAGACGAGCAACAACGTGGCGACGGTGGAAGTGCAGGGCGACGACATCGTCATCGGCTGCAACTCGCGCAGTTCGATGGAAGCGGGGATGGACGACGTGGCCGATGCCATCGATGCGGCGGCTCGTTTGGCCGGCGCTTCGTCGAAGTCGTTCGGTCGCTATCCCGGCTGGAAGCCCAATCTCGACTCTCCGTTGCTGAACGTCACCAAGTCCGCCTACGAAAAACTGTTCGGCGAATCGCCTCATGTATCGGCCATCCACGCCGGTCTGGAGTGCGGCGTGTTGGGCGACAAGCTGCCGGGACTCGACAGCATCTCGTTCGGTCCCAACATCCGAGGCAATCACGCTCCCGGCGAACATGTGGAAATCGCGTCGGTGCAGAAGACCTACCGCCTGTTGCGAGAAGTTCTGGCCAATCTTACTTGACTTTGGCTGCCGGCCGTGGCGGGGCGGCCTCAGGAGATAATTCGATGTGCGCCGTGATCTCGATCTGCCTCAAGCGTTTTTTGGGTACCGCCGGTTTGGCATGGTTCGTTTTGTGCGGGACTCGTTTGCTCGGTGGTGAATGGCCCGCTTTCCGCGCCAATGCGGCGCGGACGGCATCGACGGCAGAGTCGCTTCCACCCGACATGACAGAGCTGTGGCAGATCGACCTGGGAACGCCTCAGCCGGCGTGGCCGCGGAGCGATCGGATGACGTTCGACCGCGCCTACCAGCCGGTCGTCGCCGGCGGCCTGGTGCTGGTCGGGAGCAGCCGGGACGACACCTTGCGGGCGTTCGATCTGAGCAGTGGCCGGCTGAAGTGGCAATTCGCGACCCAGGCTCCCATTCGTTTCGCTCCGGCCGTGATGGAGGGACGGGTTTACTTGGGGAGTGACGATGGTTTTCTGTACGCCCTGTCGTTGTCCGATGGCCGGTTGTTGTGGACGAAACGAGGCGGTCCCGACGAGTCGCTCGTTTTGGGAAACGGCCGTGCTATTTCCAAGTGGCCGGTGCGGGGCGGCGTGGTGGCGCTTGACGGAAAGGTCTATTTCGCCGCGGGAATCTGGCCGTCCGACGGGATCTATTTGTACGCGCTGGACGCTGAAAGCGGAAAGGTGATCTGGTGCAACGACCAGGCGGGTGCCATCTATATGGCACAGCCCCACGGCGGCGCCGAAGCGGAAAGCGGCGTGGCCGCTCAGGGGTACCTGGTGGCCGATGGGGACTTCCTGCTGGTACCGACCGGTCGGGCCGTTCCCGCGGCGTTTCGCCGTGCCACGGGCGAGTTCGCCTACTTTCATTTGCAGAAGTATGGGCAACGCGGCGGAGCCCTGGCCATGCTGGCCGGCGGAGTCTTTTTCAATGGCGGAATCGCTTTTCAAGTCGCAACCGGAGAAGCCATAGCGAGGTTCGGCCCGGGGCCGCTGGCGGCGGCCGGTGCGACGATCTACCGAGCCGTCAAGGGAAAGGTCTCCACGTACACTTGGAAGGAAGTCACCAAGAGCGATCGTCGAGGCAACCCGATTGCCGCTCGAGAACTGGCGGCCGGGCTGGCGGCGCCCGGTTTTCCCCAGGTCACATCGATCGCCGTGGCTGGCGGGCATGTCGTGCTCGGCGCAGCAGGCCGCGTCGGTCGAGTCGTTCCCGGAGAGAAGCAGCTCGCGTGGCAGGCGGAAGTCGAAGGAACCGTGCTGGGGCTGGCGGTTGCCGACGGGCGTCTGGTGGTCAGCACGGATCAGGGAAAAATCGTCTGCTTTGGAACGCCGGTCGAGCTGTCCGACCGTAGGCCCGACTCGTCGACCATACCGGCTCCGCGTATCGTTCCGGCAGATATGCTTGGGGCGACGCAGCGATGGAGCAAGCAGCTATCGGTCCCCGCCGGATTCGCCGTGGACTTGGGGACAACCGATGGCGACTTGGCTCTGGCCATTGCCCAACAGATGCCGCTGCATGTGATTACCGTCACGTCCGATGCGAAGACGGCTGCGCGTTTGCGCGAACGATTTCGCGCGATCGGGATGCTGGGACAGCGGATATCGGTTTGGCAACGGTCCCCGGAAAAAACGGGGCTTCCCGCCTGGTGTGCCGATCTGGTGGTGAGCGAGCAAGGATGGAAGGAGCCGATTGGGCGACTCAAGCCGGAAGCCGAGCGAATCCAGCGTCCCTACGGCGGACTGGTCTGCCTTTCCAATCCGGAGAACTGGGCAGAGACCCGCCGGCGAGGTCCACTCAAGGGTGCCGGCGAATGGACGCATCAATATGCCGATCCGGCCAATACGCTCAACAGCGGTGATCGACTGGTGGGCGGCCGGCTGACGATCTCCTGGTTCCGCGACATCGATTTCGACGTTCCGCAGCGCCACGGCCGCGGTCCGGCGCCTCTGTTTTGGCAAGGCATCCTGTTTCACGAAGGACTGCACGGCGTCGTTGCGGTGAATGCGTATAACGGCAGTGAGCTGTGGCGATATGAAGTGCCCGAGATTCTGAAGGCGTACAACGGCGACGAACTGATGGGGACGGCGGGAACCGGTAGCAACATGTGTGTGGCCGGGGGCCGTCTCTATCTGCGGCACGACGAGTTTTGCGACGTGCTCGATGCCCGCACCGGCCGAAGACTCGACATGTGGAAGACTCCGTTGGATGAGTCCAATCAGCGGCGACCGTGGGGATATCTGGCTGCCGATGGCGAGCGGGTGTACGGGAGCGAGGCCGACACCGACCACATCGTGACCTACCGCTACGTCAACCGTGGCGGCGACATGAGCCGATTGTGGACGGAGTCGAAGGCTTTGTTCGCCAAGGACGCGGCGACGGGGAGACTGCTGTGGCGGTACGCGAGTCAACATTCGATTCGGCACAATGCGATTGCCGTGGCATCGGGGCGCGTCTTCTTGATCGATCGACCGCAAGCCGAGTTTGATCGGGTGAAGCGGCCCAAGGAACGGCATCATCCGCCGGGGATTGTGCGAGCCCTCGATGCCAAGACGGGCCGTGTCGTGTGGGAACAGGCGAAGGACGTCTTTGGGACGCTGTTGATTGCCGTGCCGCAGGCCGACCGTTTGATCATGGCCTATCAGCCGACCCGTTTCCGGCTCGACTCGGAGCGAGGGGATCGATTGGCCGTGTTTCGGATGAGTGACGGAGAACGATTGTGGGACCAGGCGGTCAAGTACGAGTCGCGACCGTTCGTACGGCAGGGAGTGATTTACACTCAAGGCGGCGCATGGGACCTGGAAAGCGGGAAAGCGGTTTCGTTCCCGTTTCGCCGATCGTACGGTTGCGGAATCCTGGCGGCGTCGGAGCGGTTGCTCGTCTTTCGATCGGCCACGTTGGGCTATTACAATATCGGCCAGGATTCCAAAGTGCGGAACTTCGGCGGGATGCGTCCGGGATGTTGGATCAACGCTTTGCCGGTAGGCGGAATGGTAGTCGTCCCCGATGCGTCGGCCGGCTGTCGCTGCAGCTACCTCAACCGCTCTTGGATCGCCCTGCAGGGAACGCCTGTCCCATAGATGCTTGCTGAAAACACCGAATCGGCCCACAACCACGGGAGAACCGCCATGAAACGACGATTCACGAATCTGTTTGCAGCGGACGGTGGCCACCGGCGATGGAAGAGCGTTATCGAGTTTTGTGCCGTCGGCCTGATGGTATGCGCCGCTTGGGGTCAGGAAGACTTGAACGCGAAGCGTGATCGTGCGGTGGCTCCCAAAGACGGACCGATCGTATTGTTCGACGGCAAGTCGCTCGATGCGTTTTATGTGTGGCTCAAGGATACCAAGCGGGAAGATCCTCGAGGCGTGTTCCGCGTGACCGACGGGATGATTCATGTGTCGGGGGACGGGTTGGGTTGTCTGACGACGAAGCGGGAGTACCGCGATTATCATTTGGTGCTCGAGTACCGCTGGGGCAAGCGTACTTGGGGAGCACGCGAGAATCGGACTCGCGATTCGGGCCTGCTGATCCACAGTGTCGGTGCGGACGGAGGCTATCACGGGACGTGGATGCCGTCGCTTGAAGTGCAGATCATCGAAGGCGGCGTGGGGGACTTCATTCTGGTGGCGGGCACCGACGAAAAGGGGAACCCGGTTCCCTTGTCGGTGACGTGCGAAGTGGGGCGCGACCGGGATGGAGAAGTGATCTGGAAGAAAGGCGGCAAACGCGAGACCTTCGACTTGAAGAACCGCAAGCGAATCAACTGGTACGGCCGGGATCCCGACTGGAAGGATGTGCTCGGATTCCGCGGGCGCAACGACGTGGAGAGCCCCGGTTTTCTCTGGACTCGGTTGGACGTCCTCTGCGATGGCGGGCATGTGGCCGTTTATGTCAATGGGAAGCAAGTCAACGAAGCATTCGACGTGGTTCCCAGTTTCGGGCGGTTGCAGTTGCAAACGGAGTTGGCGGAGATCTTCGTGCGCAAGTGGGAGTTGTGGCCTGTCGGCAAAGGGCCGAAACCCGCGCCGGCCATCCAGGACGGCCGGTGAGGTGTGAGGGAGTGGGCTCGGCGGACACGCAATGACGAACATCGATCAGTTCGAGAGCGTATTCAAGGCGGCAACGAAGACGCCGTTCGAGCGGATACCGGTGCGGACCGCCTCGGTGATCTTGGTGACCGACGTCGATGCCGAGCAGACGGTCGCGTTTCAGCGGCGCGTGGAGTCATTCCTGGAGGAAATGGGAGAGCGGCGTCCGCAGCAATACTGCGTGATCGCGGGTGACCAGCTAGGAAGCGTGTCGGGCCTGCTGGATGCGATTCGCGAAAGCCGGGCCGACTTGATCTGCACCTACCGCAATCTGCGGATTCCGGCGACCGAACATCCCTACAGTCTGGGAGTCTACGTGGACGTCATGAGTCAGGTTGCCGAGGCTCCGCTGCTGTTGCTGCCTCGCCCCGAGATTCTCGCCGAGCGTCCCGATCTGATGCGCAACACTCGAGAAGTGATGGCGGTCACCGATCATCTGACCGGTGACCATCGCCTGGTGAGCTATGCGGCTCATTGCACGGCCGATGGTGGCAAACTGTTTTTGTCGCATATCGAAGATGCCGCCATCTTTGAACGCTATATGGACGCCATCGCCAAGATCCCTTCGATCGACACCGACGTGGCTCGGCATGATCTGCTCGAACGCCTGCTGAAGGACCCTCGAGACTACATTCGTTCGTGCCGCGAGTCTCTGGCGGAAGAAAGCCGGCTTGTCGTGGAAGAAGTCGTCAAGCTGGGACGGCGGTTGGCGGATTACAAGAACATGGTGACGGACCACGGAATCGACTTGCTGGTACTGCACACCAAGGATGCCGATCAGTTGGCCATGCACGGTTACGCCTATCCGCTGGCGGTGGAGTTGCGGACGGTACCTCTTTTTCTACTCTGAGCCATCATGGATGTTTCCAGCTTTGTGCTCATCGGATCGCAGACCGAGGTCGCGACATGGGTCACCGTGTTGTTTGCCTGTCTGCTGGTGGGACTGATTACCTGCCTGGCGCTGGAAGAGAAGATCCACGCTAAGAAATCGGTCATCGCCGGGATTTTCGCTCTGGTGTGCCTCCTGCTGGGCGCCGTGCTGGGCGTGTTGCCGTTCGAGCGTGTGGTGGTGGGGAGTTACGTGGCGGTTCCGCCGGAGCAGCCGCTGGAAATCGAGGTGATTGACGATGCCGATGGGCACCATCAGAAAGTCGTCGTGGGAGGAGGCGAAGAAGAGGAGAAAAGCGAAAAGGAACCGCTGACGCTGCACGTGGGAGGGCATCGCCTCTCCATGCCGGTCTACATTCCCGGAATCGATTGGAGTGTGATCGCCATCATTCTCGGGTCGAGTTTGTTCGTCGACGTCACCAGCCAATCGGGATTGTTCACCTGGATTGCGCTGCGCGTGACCAAACTCTCGCAGGGGGATCCTTTCCGTCTGCTGATTCTGTACGGAGTGATGACGGTCCTCTTTTCGGCAGTGCTGAACAACGTGACGGCCATGATTATCGTCGGTTCACTCACAGCCGTATCTCTGACCAAGCTGGGACAACTCGATAAGTTGCTGGGGTTCCTGCTGGTGGAGGGGCTGCTGACCAATGTCGGCGGTCTGCTGACGTTGATCAGTTCGGTTCCCAATATCATTGTCGGGACCACCGCCAATATCTCGTTCGTGACGTTCTTCATCAAGGCGGCCCCGTATGTCGTCCTGGCGACGGCCGTCACCATCTTCGTCGGGCTCAAACTATTCGGCATCCGCAAGCTGGTCACGGAAGAGGAAAAGAAAAGAGCACGGGAATTGGTCGCCAGTTTCGATGAGAACGAAGGAGTGGAGAATTGGGGGTTCTTTTGGTTCGCTGCGGCCATGCTGATCTTGTTCATCTTGGCGATCGCCACCACGGCCGTACTGCCCTACCGGATCAACCATTTGGGGATGGGATTCATCGCCCTGCTGTTTGCCGGGATCATGTTGATTCCCTTCAAGTCCGACGTCGATCGTTTTTATAAAACGGTGGACTGGGACTTGTTGGGGTTTTTCATGGCCCTCTTCGTCGTCATCTATGTCATGGAACAGGCGGAGGTGCTCGCGACCATCGGCCGGGGAATCGAGGCGATCCTGGTTGACAAGGGATTCGAGAATGCGGCCGGCAACAAGCTCGACGCGACGATGCTGCTGGCCGGGTCGGCGCTGTTCAGCAGCGTGACCGACAACATCCCGCTGTCGGCGATGCTGGCCAGTATCCTCAAGTCGCTCGGGGCACCCGATTCGTCGGGGGTATGGTGGTCGGTGGTCTTCGGTGCCAATCTGGGCGGCAATATCACGCCGATCGGATCGGCTTCGACTCTGGTGGCGGTAACGTTGATTCACAAGCACCGGCTGCACTTGCCGTTTGGTCAATTCGTCAAGGCGGCACTTCCGTACGCTCTGTTGCAGATCGGGTTGGCCATCATCTACGTGCTGTTTCTCTTGCCGTGGATTCCCGGATAGGCGCACTTCGCACGGAGGGTTGCGAGCATGCAGACCGTCTACGTTGCCGGGGCCGAACCGCACAGTGGCGAGATCAAATCGTCGTGGACGAGAAGCCGCCGTCGACCACGATGTTCTGACCGGTGACGAAGGAAGAGGCTCGCGGGGAGGCCAGCCAGATTACGGCACCGCCGAGTTCGGCCGGCTCGCCAAACCGTCCCATGGGCGTGTGTCCGATGATCTGAGCACCGCGCTCGGTGTAGCCGCCGTCGTCGCGGAACAGAAGAGTTCGGTTTTGTTCGGCCGGGAAAAAGCCGGGGCTGATCGCATTGACGCGCACGCCGCTGGTCGCCCATTCGCGGGCCAGGAATTTCGTGAGGTTGATCACGGCGGCTTTGGCTGCCGAGTAAGCGACGACTCGAGACAGCGGTGTCATTCCCGACATCGATGCGATGTTGATAATGCTCCCCTTGCCGCGATCAACCATCCCCTCACCGAATACCTGGCACGGCAACAGGACGCCACCGATCAGGTTCAGGTCGAATACGTCCCGCCATGCTTCGAGGGAGAGTCGGGAGAACGGGCTTCCCGGCGGTAGTGTGGCATCGGGACGATTGCCGCCGGTGGCGTTGACCAGCACGCTGACCGGCCCCAATTCGGCTTCGATCCGCTTGCAGGCGTCGGTCAACGACCGGCGGTCGAGCGCATCGGCCTTTTGGAACACGGCTTGCCCTCCTGCTGATTTGATCTCAGCCACACGAGCCGCCCCTCGTTCGGCATTTCTCCCGACAACGGCCACACGGGCTCCCTGCCCAGCGAGAGCCTTGGCCATTTCACCCCCCAGTACGCCGGTGCCTCCCAGCACCACGGCTGTTTCTTCGCTCAAGTCGAACAAGTTTCTTTCCATCCGTTGTAGCGCGTTGTCGTCGTTAGAAGGGTGTCGATGTCACTAACGCAACCTGCCGTGCCCCCTGCCAGGTTCCGGCGTGTTGCTTGCGGCAGGGAGACCTGGCACGGCCTCTCAGACGTTCCAGGAATCTCGCTCGGCGCCACGGTCCCGTTGCCGCCCAAGCTTGTTGCGGGAAGAACGGTCGGCAGTGACAGAGCGGTTCCCGCCGCAAATGACTTCGTGACAAATGTACGACGATTGGGGATCTCGCGTGTGGACATCGGATCGACTCCTGAAGTGCGGTGCGGCTGCCGATCCGCACGCCGGTGAAACGGCCTTAGCGCGCAGTTGCCTGGTCGCACTTACTGTACAACACACTGCCAGCCGTTTCAGCCCCTGGAAGAACCGTTCCCGAGCTGAACTTGACTTGAGCGGAACGAGTTGGTATTCCCACCCATCGGCCGGAAGAGCCAATCGTTTTATATCGTGAGTTTCTGAGCGGTTCTTGACGTGAAAACCCGAAATGTCGCCGTTTTGATCGTGTTGACCTGGTGCTGCGGCAGCGTGCGCACCGACGCTCAGGTTCGCGTCCGGTTCCCCCAATCCGGCTCGGCGGATCTCGCCCAGTTGCCGACTCAGCCGGCTCCCGGCGCCACCACCCCACCGGTGGCGCCACCGGCCGCCCCACCATCGATCCCGTCGGCCCCACCGACAACCTCGGCGCCCGCCACCGGTTTCGATCCCTATGGTGCCAGCGGCAGCTCGGTGAATCCTCCTACGCTGCTCGGATCACCGGCGCCCAGTGCCGGTGGTTGGACCACTGCGCCGGGAACCACCTCGCCACCGGGCGTCGCACCGCCCCCCACGACCTTGGGCACGGTGCAGCCGCAATCCCCGCCCGCTCTTTTTCCCAACGGCCTGGGAACGTGGAATCCCAACGCTCCAACGACGTACGGTACCGCCCCCATGCGTCTGCTGTACGGTCCGCGTCTGCGATACACGTGGCTCTACCCCAACAGCGGCGATCGCGAGTTCGGTTCGAACGACTTCGACGTGAGCGTCACCATGACGGTGCCCAACTTCTTCTGGTCGGGTCGACCACTGTTCCTCACGCCCGCTTTCGGCTTGCACTTGTGGGACGGCCCCAAACCGCCCGTCATGTCGGATCTGCCCTCCAAAGCCTATGACGCCTATCTCGACGCCGGATGGTCGACCGACCCGGCGAGGATTCTATCGGGAGAAGTCGGACTGCGACTGGGTGTCTACAGCGACTTCAACACGCTGGCCAGCGAATCTCTCCGCTTGCAGGGATTGGGACAGATGCATTTGCAGATGACTCCCACCGTGCGACTGACCGGCGGCGTGCTCTATCTCAACCGCAATAAGTACAAATTGTTTCCCACCTTCGGGCTGCTGTGGGAACCCAACAGCCGCACGCGGCTCGATTTCTATTTTCCGCGCCCCAAGCTGGCCAAGTACCTGACGACCGTCGGAAACTACGACGTGTGGGGCTACCTGGGCGCTGAATACGGCGGCGGCTGGTGGTTGATCGAACACCCCGACGGCCTGAACGACAAGATCGACATCAACGACATACGGCTCTTCATGGGCGTGGAATGGGGCCAGCAGAGTTCGATGAAGAAGGGGAAACGGATCGCGTTCGTGGAAGCGGGCTGGGTGACCGAGCGCGAGATCCTGTATGTGAACCGTCCAGCCGACTCGGTGACACTCAGCGACACCTTCATGGTTCGCGCCGGAGTGGGCTACTAGCGACTTGGCAACGTGTGCCATTTGGGAAGGACTCGAGCGTCCCGGTGTCAGCCGTGCGACCGCAAGACACAGCGAAGCGGACAACCATGCGAAAGTCACAAGCGGCGCTGGCCGGATGGTCGACTCTGATTCTCGCCGGTCTGTGGTGGATGCTTCCCACTTCGGCACAGACGCTGCCGGCGACCGTGCCGTCCGGCCTGACTCAGCCAACGGCGCCCGCGGAGTGGACGGGCCTGCCCCCGATCCATCCGCCGATCGACACGCGCGGTGGCACCGGGATCGCGTCCCAGGGCCTTCCCTTTCGGCCACTTGCTGGTAGGGCGACCGTCGCCCCCGATCTGCCGCCACCGCCGCCGGGATGGGACCCGGCCGTTTTCTGGCCCGACGGCGGCGAGCCGGCCGAGCTGCTTCCGCCGCTGACGACGCACCGCAAAGGGTTCTTTCAGCGACTCGATGTCTCGGCCGCGTGGCTTCCCCGGTTCGACCGGGACTTGGGAATCACCGAGTTGGTCACGTCGATGACGATCGCGCTCCCCGCCCCCACCCGGCAGTTTCCGCTGCTGATCACGCCTTCCTTTCGCTATTTCGGCCTGGACGGCCCGGCCGGCATCGATGTTCCGTCGGAGGTCTTCGATACCTGGCTGGAAATGATGTGGGTGCCGCAGATCGGTGAAAAATGGCGGGGATTTCTCTCGGTCGCTCCGGGAGTCTACGCCGACTTCGATTCCTATGGCTCGGACGCCTTTCGGCTGACGGGCCGAGCCATCGTCAACTACCGCTGGCATCCCGACCAACTGGAACTGTTCGCCGGCATCCTCTATCTGAACCGAGACGATTATCTGATGTTGCCGGCCGGCGGTGTGTTGTGGGTCCCCAATCGCGACACTCGCCTGGAGATCTTCTTTCCCAAACCCAAATTGGCTCGGCGCTATCGCTGGGGCCAGCGATTCGAAGACTGGGTCTACCTGGGAGGCGAGTTCGGTGGCAACACCTATTGGGTCCGCCGGGCTGGCGGCGTGGAAGACTTGATCACCCTGCGCGATTGGCGACTCTATCTGGGGACCGAGCGCAAGTGGGACGCCGGCAGTGCCGTGCAGCTCGAGGTCGGCTACATCTTCTCTCGCGTCATCGAGTACCGTTCGCAGGCCGACGATTTCGAACTGGATGACACGTTGATGCTGCGAGTCACGTATCGCCACTGACGAGACGTTGGCACGGACGCTGCTATGCCTTCTCGAGGGCTCGCTGCACCGCGGCACCCATTTCAGCCGGTGTGGCGGCGATTTCGATCCCGGCATCCTCCAAAGCGGCGATCTTCTCGGTGGCGGTTCCCTTGCCGCCGGAGATGATGGCACCGGCATGGCCCATCCGTTTACCGGGAGGCGCCGTTTGTCCGGCGATGAAGGCCGCCACCGGTTTGCTGCCGTGCTGCTTCACCCAGGCCGCCGCCTCCTCCTCGGCCGTTCCCCCGATCTCGCCGATCATCAGGATCACTTCCGTCTGATCGTCGTCATGGAAACGCTCGAGCAGATCGATATACGACGTACCGACGATCGGGTCCCCACCCAAGCCGATGCACGTCGACTGACCGAGCCCGAGATTGCTGGTTTGCCAAACCGCTTCGTAGGTGAGCGTGCCGCTGCGGCTCATCACGCCCACCTTCCCTTCCCGGTGAATATACCCCGGCATGATGCCGATCTTGCAGGCTCCCGGAGTGATGATTCCCGGACAGTTCGGTCCGATCAAAGTGACACCTTTGCGTCGCACCGTGTGGTAGACGGGTACCATATCGAGCGTGGGCACGCCCTCGGTAATCGCCGCGATCACTTCGATCCCCGCATCGACCGCTTCCAAAATGGCGTCGGCGGTGAAGGGAGCGGGAACGAAAATCATGGTGGCGTTCGCCCCGGTCTCCTGCACGGCTTGCTCCACGGTGTCGAACACGGGCAGATCGAGAACGGTCTGTCCGCCCTTGCCGGGAGTCACGCCGCCGACCATTTTCGTACCATACTCGAGGCACTTTTCGGTGTGGAAGCGGCCGGCGGATCCGGTGATCCCCTGGCAGATGACCCGTGTTTCGCTGTTGACCAGAATACTCATGATCGTGCATTCCCCGGCATACGGAGCCGTCTTCGGGCAGGAGTGGGTTGGAGCAAGTTAGCTTGTGGAGCGTGCCTGGACGGCCGCAACAACCTTCTGCGCGGCGTCGGCGAGGCTGTCCGCGGAAATCAAGTCGACGTCGCTTTCGGCCAGCATCCGGCGGCCCTCCTCGACCTCCGTCCCTTCGAGTCGAACCACCAACGGTACGTTGAAGCCGACCACTCGGGACGCTTCGATGAGTGCCTGAGCGATCGTGGTGCACCGAGCGATCCCGCCGAAGATGTTGACCAGGACGGCCTGCACGTTCGCGTCGTCCAGCAGAATGCGGAAGGCCTCCGTCACCTGTTCGGTATTGGCGCCGCCCCCCACGTCGAGAAAGTTGGCCGGTTCGCCGCCGTAGTACTTGATGATGTCCATGGTGGCCATCGCCAGACCGGCGCCGTTGACCAGACATCCGATGTTTCCGTCGAGCTTGACGTAGCTCAGCCCGGCACCGGCCGCTCGCAACTCCGCCGGATCTTCCTCGCTTTCGTCCCGCAGCGTTTCCACATCCGGATGACGGAACAGCGCGTTGTCATCGAAACTCACCTTGGCATCCAGCGCGATCAATTCGTCATGCTCGGTGATGACCAGTGGGTTGATTTCCACGAGCGAACAATCGTAGCGGGCAAAGAAACGGCACAAAGCGGGAAGAAACTTCGATGCACTCTTGAGTGTCTGTCGGCTCAAACCCAGCTTGGCTGCCAGCTTGCGAACCTGAAACGGCTGCAGTCCTCGAGCCGGGCAGAAATGTTCCTTGAAGATCAACTCGGGCGTCTCGGCCGCCACTTTTTCGATCTCGACGCCGCCTTCGGTCGACATCATCAGCACGGGCTGGGCGGTGGCTCGATCGAGCACGATTCCCAGGTAGAGTTCGCGCGCGATCCGGCAGCCCTGTTCGATCAAGACCTGCTGCACCGTCTTGCCTTCGGCACCGCTTTGGATCGTCACCAGATGGTTGCCCAACATGCGAGTCGCAACCTCGCGGACCTCTTCGGCACTGCGCACCAACTGCACCCCATGCTGCCCGGGGTGCTCCTTAAAGGTCCCCTTGCCGCGACCACCGGCGTGAATCTGAGCCTTGATGACGGCCAACTCGCCGCCCAGTTGCCGGAATCTCTCGGCCGCCTCGTCCGGAGTGCGAGCCACATAGCCGTCGAGGACGGCGATCCCTGCGTCGCGCAGCAGTCCCTTCGCCTGGAATTCGTGGATTTTCATGCCGGGGTGTCCCCTATCGCGGCGGATCGGTCAAAGCCGCGATTATATGGAGACGCGCCTGCAACGGTCAACGAGGGGCGATCCGCGGGTCAACGCGGGGCCTGCTTTGCCGGCGCCATTTCCTCGATCCCCAACCGCTTCATTTTCTTGTAAAGCGTCGTGCGGTTGATGCCCAGCGTTTCCGCCGTGAGATTGCGGTTCCAATTGCAGGCCTCGAGCACGTCCAGAATGATCTGACGTTCCGGACCGGCCAGAGCTTCCTTGAGCGTACGGCGGCCGGCGGGGGCCGTAGAGGGGACATATCCTTCTCGCACGGCCGGCGGCAGATCTTCCGGAGTCACGATGGCTCCTCGCCCCAGCAGGACCGCCCGTTCGATGGCGTTTTGCAATTCGCGGACGTTTCCCGGCCAGGTGTAGCGCTGCAGCAACGTCATCGCTTCGTCGCCGATCGCCTCCACCGGTTTTCCCGTCTCCTGAACCACTTTCTCGAGGAAATGGTTGGCCAACAGCGGGATGTCGCCGGCACGTTCGCGGAGCGCCGGGAGTTCGATGTTGATCACGTTGATGCGGTAATACAGGTCCTGCCGGAATCGGCCTTCGTGAACGGCTTTCAGCAAGTCCTCGTTGGTCGCCAACACCACCCGCACGTCCACTGTGCGCGTTTCGCTGCCACCAACCGGTTCGAACTGCAGTTCTTGCAAAACCCGCAACAGCTTGACCTGCATTCCGGGAGTCGCTGTGCCGATCTCGTCGAGAAAAATCGTGCCACCATCCGCCAACTCGAACTTCCCCTTCTTCTCTCCGATCGCTCCGGTGAAAGCCCCGGCCACATGCCCGAACAATTCGCTCTCGAGCAACTGTTCGGGCAGAGCACCGCAGGCCACTTCGATGAACGGGCCGTCCCGCCGACCGCTCCGCCGATGGATGGCGCGCGCAATCAGACTCTTGCCCGTCCCGCTTTCCCCGGTAATCAACACGGTGGCGCGCGTGTCGGCCACGCTGTCGATCACATCGAACATCCGCTTCATGCGATAGTCGCTACCGACAATGTTCTCCAGGCCGAACCGCTCATCCAACTGCTCCTTCAGTTGCCGATTTTCCTCCAGGACTTTGCGCTGCGAAAACGCCCGCTCCAGCGCCATCCACAGTTCCTCGTCGATCAGCGGCTTGGTGAGCAGATCGAAGGCGCCGGAACGCAGAGCCTCGATTCCCGTTTCCACCGTGCCATAACCGGTCATCAACAGCACCGTGGTCTGAGGAAAATGCTGGCGACAATAGGCCAGCAGTTCAAAGCCGTCCCCGTCTTCCAAGCGAATATCGGCCAATACCAGGTCGAACGCGTCACGGTCCAGCGCCTCGCGGGCCGACCGCACCGTGGAAGCCTGGCAAACCTCCAGTCCCTTCTCCCGCAGCCACTGCCCCATGCACTCCAGCAAGCTGCGGTCATCGTCGACCAGCAGCAACCGACCCTTGGTTTCGGTCGTCGGCTGTAAATTCGCCACGGCGCCCTCCCCGATCGCTCGGAATCACCCAATCGCCATGACCGGAAAGGCAGCGAGCGCTAACCGGTCCGTTATCCGTTTCTGTTCACCCCTTAGGCAACGGCGTCGTCGCTGGGCACGACAATCCCGTCCCTTGGGGTTCTCTAGGTCACCTGTTGCCCAAAGTCAACAAACGCCCGCTCGCCAAACTCCCACCCCACAACCGATGAGGGCCTATCTGCCACCTATAACAGTACTTCCGGCAAAACCGAGGGACTGCAGACACCGGAAAGGACAGTCCGCGTCCCGATGTTTCGCCCCGGAATGGCCGTGCATTGACTATTCAAATCACTCCAAAGGCTGTATTTTCTCTGCCAACGGCGCAATAATAGCAGTAGCCAAACAAGCCCTTTTGGGTGGACCGAATTCCCTTGTCCTGCCCATGGCATCGGACCCCGTTTACGTTTGGGAGGTAGTTCGCATGACAATTCGAGTCGTAGTTGCCGATGATCACGAGGTTTTGCGGCGAGGGATCGCCATGCTACTGTCGGACGACGAGATTGAAATCGTGGGAGAAGCCGCGACCGGTGAAGAAGCGGTGGCGGTCAGCGAAGAAACCAAGCCCGACGTCGTGTTGATGGATATCCGTATGCCCGAAGGGGACGGGATCACGGCCGTGCGAACTTTGCGCGAGCGCTGTCCGGACACCAAAGTCGTGATGCTATCGACGTATGACAACCCGACCTATGTGGCTCGCAGCGCCACGGCGGGCGCCGTCGACTATGTCTTGAAGGAACGCTCGCGTGAGCATCTAGTGGATGCCGTGCGTCGAGCCGCATCGGGACAGGATCCCTCCACCGACAGCATCATGTACGGCATCAAGAAATCGATGAACTCGCGACGGGAGCGTTTGGAAAAGAAGGACTTCTTGTTGACGCACCGCGAGTTCCAGGTGTTGCGCCACATAGCGCTGGGCCTCAGTAATAAGGAAATCGCCGAATCGCTGGGCATCAGCGTGGAAACGGTGAAAGAGCACGTGCAGAACATCCTGCGCAAGATCAACGCCACCGACCGAACTCAAGCCGCCGTGTGGGCAGTCAAGGAGAAGCTGGTGTAGGCGCGGCTACGGCAGTTTCCAGCCGTCGGGGATCTGCGAGTCTTTCACCACAACAGGAATGCCGTCGCGCACAATGCAGGCTCCGTCATCGGGCGTTTGCGCGACGCCGGATGCATTGGCAATGGTGACGTTTCGACCGATGCGGCAGTTCTTGTCGACGATCGCCCCTTCGATCACCGTTCCGCTCCCGATTCCCAGAGGCTGAGTCACTCCGGCGATTTGGCGGCGAGCCTCGCGCTCATCGGCGCCCATCAAAATCGAATCGCGAATGGTCACTCCGTCGGCGATGTGGCACCGCAAACCAATGATGCTGTTTTCGATCACCACGTTTCGTCCGATGCGGCAGCCGTCGGCGATCAGGCTGCCACTGATCTGGGCGCCCTGCGAAATCGTAGGGGGCAAGAACCGGGCTCGCGAATAAATGGGGGCTCGCGGCGACTCCAGTACGAACGGTGGATCGTCGGATGCCAGACTGAGATTGGCGTCGTAGAAGGCCCGGATCGTGCCGATGTCCTCCCAGTAGTCGTCGAACAGATAGACCTGGACATGCCGAGTGCGGATGGCCGCGGGAAAGACCTCTTTGCCGAAGTCGGAGTACGAAGTCTTGGTGAGCACTTCAATGAGAAAATCACGGTTGAACAGGTAGATGCCCATACTGGCCAGACACTCGCGGCCCCGACTCTCCAATCCTTGAGCATCGAGCCACGACGGCTCCATCGCCACCAGATCGATTTCGTCATCGGTCTGGGGCTTTTCCAGAAACCCTTCCACGCGTCCGGTCTCGTCGATTCGCATCACCCCCAACGACCGAGCGGCCTGGCGGTCGACGGGCAGTGATGCAATGGTGGCTTCGGCGCCCGATCGACGGTGGACCTCGAGCATTTTCCGGTAGTCCATGCGGTAGAGCTGATCGCCCGAGAGAATCAGCACGTACTCGCAGTCGGGCTGCTCCAAATAGCGGAGGTTCTTCCGCACCGCGTCCGCCGTTCCCTGGTACCAATCCGTTCCCGCGTCGTCGGTCTGCTGTGCGGCCAGCAATTCGACGAAACCACCGCTGAAGGCATCGAACCGGTACGTCTGCCGCAGATGCCGATGCAGACTCACGGAGAGGAATTGAGTCAACACGTAGATACGGTTGAGCCCGCTGTTGATGCAGTTGGACAGGGGAATGTCGATCAGGCGGTATTTTCCGCCCAACGGCACGGCCGGCTTCGCGCGGAATTTCGTGAGCGGATAAAGACGCGTGCCGCGACCTCCTCCGAGTACCATCGTAATGACATTGCTTTGACCGAACATCCGTCCCCCCCGATTCGATTCGAGTCTGCGACGCAACTCCCTGCGTGACCTGCCGTCTGCGAGCATGCGGCTTGCGGCAAAGGATGCTTGCCGCAAACCCCGAACAACCTCGCCATCGCGCTCCGCGATTATTTCACCACGAAATTGACCAGCCTTCCGGGCACCGTAATCACTTTGACGATTCGTTTTCCTTCGAGCAACTGGGCGATGCGCGGTTCCGATTTGGCAGCCGCCTCGATGGCATCCCGTCCCGCGTCGGCCGGAACGGTGACGCGAGCCCGCACTTTGCCGAGAATCTGTACGGGGATCTCCACGGTTTCGTCGCGAGTCCACCGCGGATCGGCCTGCGGCCACCGCTGGTAACTGAGCGTCTCGGCATGGCCGAGCTGCTGCCAGAGTTCCTCGGCCAAATGAGGCGCGTAGGGCGCCAGCAGAAGCACGAACGACTCGAGGATTTCTCGCGGCCGCGTCGGCTGGCGGGTAAAGAAGTTCACGAATTCCATCATCCGAGCGATCGCCGTGTTGAACCGCATCGACTCCGTGTCGCGCGTGACCGCCTCGATCGTCTTGTGCAAGACGCGCCGCTGCTCGTCGTCCGGCTCGGTATCCACCACCGAATCGTGCAACTTCAACTCCTCGGACTCTTCATCGATCACCAATCGCCACACGCGATCGAGGAAATTGCGCACACCGTGGACGCCGGCCATGCTCCACGGTTTGGTCGCCTCGAGCGGCCCCATGAACATCTCGTACAGCCGCAGCGCGTCGGCACCGTAGTCGCGGACGATGGCATCCGGATTGACGACATTTCCGCGGCTCTTGGACATCTTGTAGGACCGGCTCTCCACTTCGATCCGTGGATCGTCCCTCAAAACGAACCGGTCGTCCCGCTTCTCGACCTGCTCGGCTTCGACCCGAAGCGGCGTCACGGCCGCCTGATCTTCGCGCCGCCGCCATTGACCGTCGGCAGCCTTTTCGACAGCGGTTGCCGAAACCCACTCGCCCGCCGATGTGCGGTACGCCGTGTATTCCATCTCGCCCAGAATCATTCCCTGGTTGACCAACTTGCGAAACGGCTCCGCCGTGCTGACATAGCCGCGGTCGTAAAGCACCTTGTGCCAGAACCTGGCATACAGCAGATGCAAGACCGCATGCTCGGCACCCCCGACATACAAGTCGACCGGCATCCACGCCTTTTCCTTTTCCGCGTCGACAAAGCGATCGTCGTTGTGCGGATCGATGAAGCGAAGATAGTACCAGCAGGATCCCGCCCATTGAGGCATGGTGTTGGTTTCGCGACGGTAACGTTTGCCGTCGAGCTCGACGTACAGCCACGAATCGGGTGCTTTTTCCAGCGGCGGCTCGGGGCGACCGTGAGGCTGGTAGTCTTTCAACACCGGCAGGTCGACCGGCAGCTCCGACTCGGGAACCGCTCGCAACAGGCCGGTCGGCCGCCCTCGATCGTCGAGTTCGTGCAGAATGGGAAACGGCTCCCCCCAGAAACGCTGGCGGCTGAACAGCCAGTCGCGCAGCTTGTAGTGAACGGCAGGCCGAGCGATCCCCTGACGATGGAGGTCATCGGTGATTCGCTGTTGGAACTCCGATGTGGGCAGGCCATCGTAGGGCCCCGAGTGGACCGCCACTCCGCTTCCCGTAAAACAGGCCTCTCCCCGCAGCACCGCCTGACGATCGACGTCGGCCGACTCGCCCGGATCGACCACGGCGACGATCGGCAAACCAAACTGGCAAGCGAAGTCGAAGTCGCGGGTGTCGTGAGCGGGCACGGCCATGATGGCGCCGGTTCCATAGCCGATCAACACATAGTCGGCAATCCAGATCGGAATGGGGCGGCCCGTGACCGGATTGATGGCGTACGCTCCGGTGAATACGCCCGTCTTCTCCCTCGTCCCTTCGGTCCGTTCGCGGTCGCTCTTGGCGGCCGCCTTGCGACAGTAGGCTTCCACTTCGTTCCGCTGAGCGTCGGTGGTCAGACGCTCCACGAACGGGTGTTCGGGTGCGATCACCATGTACGTTGCACCGAACAACGTATCGGGACGCGTCGTGTAGACTCGCAGCACATCGTCCCCGGCCCGAGGGGGAAAACCCGACTCACCGCGAGCCGCCTTCCAGCGGCCGAATTCCTGCTCGTCTCCCAGAAAAAAATCCACTTCGGCTCCCGTACTGCGCCCGATCCAATCTCGCTGGAGTTTCTTGATTCCTTCGGACCACTCGAGTTGATCGAGGTCCTGTTCCAGCCGGTCGGCGTAGGCGGTGATGCGCAACATCCACTGCCGCAGTGGAATGCGCACTACTTCGTGGCCGCCCCGCTCGCTCTTGCCGTCGATGACCTCTTCGTTGGCGAGCACGGTACCCAGGGCCGGACACCAGTTGACCAGCGCGTCGGCCTGATAGGCGAGGCGGTGCTGGTCCTGGTAGCGCCGCACCGCCTCCTCCCCCTGCTCCGCAATTTCGTCCGGGATGGGAAGCTCGGCGATGGGACGTCCCTTCTGCTGGTCGCGATCGAACCAAGTGTCGAACAACACCAGAAAGATCCACTGGGTCCACTTGAAATAGTCGACGTCCGTCGTGGCGATCGCGCGGCTCCAGTCGTAGCTGAAACCGAGCATCTTCAGTTGGCGAGTGAAATTCTCGATGTTCTTTTCAGTCGACTCGCGGGGCGGCGTGTTGGTGCGAATGGCATGCTCTTCGGCGGGTAGCCCAAAAGCGTCGAATCCCATCGGGTGCAGTACGCAGCGCCCGTTCATCCGGGCAAACCGGCTCACGATGTCCGTCGCCGTGTACCCCTCGGGATGCCCCACGTGCAGCCCATCGCCACTGGGATAGGGGAACATATCGAGTACGTACAGCTTCTCGCCTCGAGGAAACTCGGGCGTGCGAAACGTCTGCCGCTCTTCCCAGTACGCTTGCCATTTGGGTTCGATTTCAGATGGATTGTAGCGAGGCATGGGGATCCATTTCAGCAAGATCGGATTCGAAATCGCAACCGGGCGCCGCAGGCTCCGGTCGGCGCGCGGCCTGGACGCGGGGGCGCCGATCTGCGATTGTAGTGGGGAGGCCTTCTCGGGCCTAGAGCCACGCGATCGAGCGGGCGGATCGCACGCTTCGTTTCCCCTTCTCCACGGGTTTTCCATGTTACACAGTCCACGCTGTCCCAAACTCGGGAAATACGAACGCGCGGCCATGCGAGCCGCCGGCCAATTCAACGCCCAGTTGATGGATGTGGTGCGCCGGCACATCCGGCCGGGAATCACGACGGGAGAAATCGACGAGATCGTGCACGCCTACACGGTGCAACACGGCCACACACCGGCACCGCTGGGATACCAGGGGTTTCCCAAGAGCTGCTGCACGAGTGTGAACGAGGTGATTTGTCACGGCATTCCCGGCGACTATCGACTGCAGGAAGGTGACATCGTCAACGTCGACATTACCACCATCGTCGACGGGTGGCACGGAGATCAGTCCGAAACGTTCCTCATCGGCGAGGTCTCCGACACCGCGCGGGACGTCACTCAGTGCGCCTTCGACTGCCTCTACGCCGCCATCGACGCTCTCAAGCCAGGATGCCCGGTCGCCACCATCGGAGAAGTGATTACGGCGATTGCGGCCCAGCGAGGATTCAGCGTGGTGCGCGAGTACATCGGTCACGGCCTGGGAAGACGGTTTCATCAGGATCCCTCGATTCCTCATGTGCCCACCTCCCAGGCGCGGCGGGATCGGCTGGGACCCGGTGTCGCCTTCACCGTCGAACCGATGATCAACGCGGGCCAGCGGTACACGGAATTGGATCAGCGCGACGGCTGGACCGTGCGGACTCGCGATGCCAGCCTCTCGGCACAGTTCGAACACACCGTGCTGATGACCGAAGAAGGGCCGGAAATCCTGACACTGACGCAGCACGGCCCCAAGCCGGGACACCGTTTCTAGCGGAGAGCTTCACCCCGCGAGTCGGGTGCCGGCGGCGACCCGCCTCACCGCCCGACTTCAGCCTCGTTTCCGCTCGCGCCGAGGCTTCTAGATTGGCAAGAACATGAAGCATCCCTTGATGGTACGCTTCAACTCAGCCTGTCTTCCGCTCGCGCCGAGGCTTATAGATTTCCGTGGCCGTGCCCATGTAGGCGTGCCCCGCGTGCATCAGCGTTTCACTCAGGGTCGGATGAGGATGGATCGACTCGGCCACGTCTTCGATCGTGGCCCCCATTTCCATGGCCAACACGGCCTCGGCGATCAATTCTCCGGCACCGGCACCAACGATCCCGCATCCCAGCACTCGCTTACTGCTGGGATCCACCAGGAACTTGGTCATGCCGTCGGTGCGCATGACGGCTTGAGCCCGTCCGCTGGCGGCCCAGGGATACAGAGCCGTTTCGTAAGCGATCCCGGCCGCTTTGGCCCGGCTTTCACTCAGTCCGCAAGTGGCGATCTCCGGATCGGTGAAGACCACGGCCGGAATGGCTTGGACGTCAAACGCCGCCGGTTCTCCCAGCAGCACCTCCGCGGCGATCCTCCCTTCGTGACTCGCCTTGTGCGCCAGCATCGGCTGGCCGGCCGCGTCCCCGATCGCCAGGATCCGGGGATCGGCCGTGCGCATCTGCGCGTCGTGGAGCATAAAGCCGTCCGAGTCGAGCTCCACGTGGGTGTGCTCCAAACCGAGCTCTTTCGTGTTGGGACGCCGCCCGACCGCAATCAGGACCCGATCGAAGGTCAGTGCGTGCAACTGGTCTCCGCCGGTCATCACCGTCGCGGTCACCGAATCGTCATCGGCGGTCAACGTCGTTACACGGCTTCCCAGCAAGATCCCGCCGTCGCACAACTCGGACAAACGGCGGTGGACCGGCTTGACCAGGTCCGCGTCGATCCCGGGCAGCAGTTGATCGGTGAACTCGACCACGGTGACGGCACACCCCAGCCGCGCGTAGATGGTGGCCATTTCCAATCCGATATATCCGCCGCCGACTACCAACAGCGACGATGGGAGCGTCTCCAGTTGCAAGGCACCGGCGGAACCGATCACCCTCGGCGACGGACATTTCAGCGCCGCCGGAATCGCGGGAACCGAACCGGTGGCCACAATGCAGTGATCGAACGTGAGTCTTCCCCCTTCGGGAACGGAAGGATGATCGCCTTCGAGCTTCAGCGTCGAGCTGTCCTGGAAACGGCCTCGAGCCACGATGCGGGTGACCTTGCGGCGCTTCACCAGTTGGTCGAGACCTCGAGTCAGCTTTCCGATCAGCCGTTCCTGGTGCGAGCGCAGCGCTTCCAGATCGATCCGGGGCGCACCGAACCGGATGCCCGCTGCCTCCAGTTCTTGGGCTTCGGCGATGACTCGAGCCACATGCAACAGCGACTTGGAGGGAATACAACCTCGCAGCAGGCAGGTACCTCCGAGCTTCGGCTGGCTCTCCACAAGCACCACCGGGAGACCGCCATCGGCGGCTCGAAAGGCTGCCGCGTACCCCCCCGGACCGCCACCCAAGACGACCAATGGGGCATGCATGCGGGCACCTCGTTACCAAACGGCTATCGCGAGAGGAACTCGATCACCTTTTGGACATCGACCGGCAGACTGACGTCCTCGACACTCGGATTCCCCTGCACCGTCGCCCGTAGCGTTTCGGAGTCGAAGGTAATCCAGTCGGGAGTGATCGACTCAGCCTGGTCGGCCAAGCCGCGATAGAGATTCTGGATGTTCTTGCGGGGCCGGACGGTAATGACGTCTCCCGGTTTCACCAGAAACGACGGCTTCGTGACCTTCACGCCGTTGACCTGGAAGTGCCCGTGAACGATTCCCTGCCTGGCCTGAGGGCGAGTAAACGTGAATCCGGCTCGGCGGACCACATTGTCCAGCCTCCGCTCGCACAGCAGCAGCAAGTTGTCACCGGTGTTGCCTCGCTTGCGGGAGGCCATGTCGAAAAACCGCCTGAGCTGACGCTCGAGCAGGCCGTAATAGTGCTTGATCTTCTGCTTTTCCATCAGTGCCAGCCCGTAGTTCGACGGACGGCGTGGGCGGGTATGCATGCCGGGCGGGGCTTTCCGGCGATCGGCAGCTTTCGTCGCACCATGATTTTCGTAGACCATCGCACCCAAGCGACGGTTGACACGGGCTTTAGGGCCGGTATACCGAGCCATGAATAGGTATCTCCCAGCAATTCGATAAAACCAACTGGCTGTGACAAAACTCCGTGCACGCAACTCCACGCACGCAATCTGTCCGAAATCGGCAAGCGACACGGCGGGCTTTGCTACAAGGTCTGAAACGTTCGGTCGAAATGACCACTCGGAAAGCGCCATCGTCCGCCGCAAACCGCGGTCAGAATCGGATATCATGGCCGATTTTCGCGTGGCGGGCAAGGGGCATTGCCCAGGTTACCGAGCAGATCGCGTCTCCGGCTGGTCCAGCCGTTCGGGAAGCTGGCTGGCGTCTTCGAACAACAGCCAGCGAGACGCCGGGAGATTACGGAACATTCGTTCGGCTCGCCCGCGCTCGAGCGGTTTTTCGGGCAATTGCCGAATGTAGATCGCGGCAACCTGTCGAGGGAAGCGCCGAGCGGCAGCCGCATAGAGTTCCGGGTCTCTTTCACCGGAATCGCCGATCAACACAAACCTCCGCCCGGGAAATGACTTGAGCAGTTGACGGATCGCAGCCCCCTTTCCCATGCGACGGATCAGCAGGACTCGCCGCAACATGTGATCGCGGAGTCGGAAAGAACGCAAGTGAAAGCTGCCGGTGGGAAAACCGTGCTGACCGCACAACTCGGTCAACGCGTGGTGAAGTTGCCAGGGACTGGCCGAGACATAATGGAACGCGACTCCCTGGCGCGCCCACTGGCGGTAGCGCTCGGCCATCCCGTCGATCGTGCGGAACGGCCGCAGGAAGGTGTTGGCGAGCAGTTCCTTCCGATCGGTGACCGAACTGACTTTGATCGTATCGTCGATGTCCGAGATCACCGACCAACCGCTGCGCGCCACCAGGTAAACTCGCCCCTCCGATTCAGTCGACTGGCCCAGCGTTCCCACACGCACACTCAAGTAATCGTCGGACGCCGCGCCGCTGTCGCGCAGCATCTGCAACTCGCTCTCCCCGATCCGAATCACCCCGCGAAACTGCCCGTTGCGCCGACTTCTCTTGGGCAACAGGAATCGCCGATCTCCCAGACGAACGGTGACTCGATAGCCACGTTCGGTCTTGGCGACGAAATAGCGGACACGCTCGCGGAACAGATGGCTGTCCAACTCGGCTGGCGTCAACTGCATCACTTTGCGGAGCAGGCGCAGCAATAACCGCTTCTGCAGCGTCTCAGTCTCCGCCTCATACACGGCGCCTCGGATCACCACGCGCCAGGTCGCGGGACGATCCTGCGACGCGACGGTGGAAAAGACCACGACTTCGGGCCGCCGGTTCCGCTTGGGCCGAGGCGAGGCGACACGGACAGCTCCCTGCCGGTCGATTCGGCCCACCGCCGACTCCACACTCGAGTTGCTCACTTCCGACGATCTCACTCCAAGGAAACGATGTCCGACTCCATCACCGGTCAGCCTCGCCCCGACCGGTGGCGTGCTAGTCCCTGGGCATCCAACGTTTCAGAACTTCCAGCCTCTCCTTGGCATCGCCCAGAGAAAGCTGCTCGCCCGGCAGTTTCCCGAGGATCTGCTGGTAGACTCGAGTGCGCGTGTCGTCATCGATCAGTTGCCGGCTGTAGTAAAACGCGATTTCGGCCAGGATCGGCAGTGGATTGCCGGGCGCCGACGCGTAGTCGGCTGCCAAGCGTTCCACGCGAGCCTTCGCGTGTTCGGGTTTCAGTCCCGCCGGAAGGTCGGACATGATCAGACCATTGGCCGGATCATCGATCTTGGCAATGAGATCCTCGATCCACGAATTCACGGGGTCTCCGCCCTTGGCTCGTTCGGTCTGGACTTTGATATTCGAAAGCGACTTCAGCTTGACCACTCCCGCGTTCTTGTAGACGTCCACGATCGATGCCTTGGTGTTCGTTCGAACGACACCCGTACGACTGTTGCGGACCACGTCGACGTCGAAAATCATCAGCACGTCGACTCCCTGCTGAGCGGCTTTCCGCTTGAGGGTAGTGGGGCTGCCCGTCCCGAGGAAAATCACGCCCGCGGCAAACTGAGGCGGGCCGCCGGGAGCCGCCGGCGATCGCCGGGTATCCCTTCGACCGCGATTGTTGCCTCGGTTGCCGGCTGCCGCCGGACCATGCTGGTGGTCGTGACCGTCACCTTGAGCGCCACCGCCGGCGGGAGCCGCACCACCGGGAGCTCCGCCGCCACCAAACTGAGGCGCCCCCAATCCACCGTCGGCGTCCTCCATCTCTTCACCCTCACCTTCCGGGCCACCGAATCCGCCCGGGCCTCCCGGGCCCATGCCTCCGGCGCCCAGACCGGCGGGGCCCATCCCGGCAGGTCCTCCCGGTCCGCCCATCCCGCCGGGCCCCATGCCCATTCCACCGAGTCCGGCAGATGCCCCGCCACCGGCCGTACCGGCCGATTGAGCGTTCACGAACGGCGAAAGCTGTGTAAGGATGTCGCCGAATGAACCGCTGTCGACTCGTTCGACCAACACCTCGATCGTCCCACTTCCCAACTCACCGGCGAAGTCGGCCAGTTTCTTACCGCCCCCTCGTGCTCCCGTGCCACCACCGCCCATTCCCATCCCGGCTCCCATGTCGGCACCGGGGAAGCCGCCGCCGGGGCCGCCGGCACCGGGGAAACCACCGCCGTCGGCGCCCGGAAAGCCGCCACCGCCGCCACGACCGCGCCGAGAATTCCGAGCGGGCAGGTTCTGGGTCGAACCGATGGGATAGATCGAGCCGTTGTAGCTTCGAGGCGAAATCTTGATGTTGACCCCGATGGCCCAGCGAACGGCCAGCGTCGGACGTCGCAGCCCGCCGACCCAACCGTACTTGTTGAACAGATCACTTTCGTCATCGCTAAGAGCCAACGCGTACAAATACTGAAACGCCGCCCCTTCGCGCCCTTCGGCCATCGCCTGCTCGGCTTGCCCCATCAAGCCCTGGCTCCTGGGTTTGGCCTCGGCTTCTTGCTTCGAATTCCCCGAACCGGGGCCCGCATTTCCGGGAGCAGGTCCGCCGGGACCCTGTCCCGCTCCCAGTCCGGCGGGACCACCGGGGCCTCCTTCACCCGGATAGCCGCCCTCCTCTTCCATGCCGGGCGCCGACGCGCCGCCACTGGGATCGAAACCACCTTGGCCATAGGGATTCTCATCGCCGACCCCCGCCGGCGGACCACCCTGCCCGCTGACATCCTCACCGCCGTAGCCGCCATTCTCTTCTCCAAAGCCCTTGGGTGGACCGCCTTGGCCGCTGACATCCTCACCGCCGTAGCCGCCGTTCTCTTCTCCAAAGCCCTTGGGCGGACCACCTTGGCCGCTCATGTCGAGCCCGCCACCCGGACCGCCGGGGCCGCCACCAGGCCCTCCGGCCGGCCCCTGCCCGCCGGCACCAACCGGCCCGCGGCTATCGGCCTCTCCATGCGAATGATTGTGACCATCCGCGGCTGCGTTCTTGTCTTTGCCTCCGCTCGAAGAAGACTTCCCAGGAGAATCCTCGTCAGCAGACATGATGGTCGGGCCGCGTGAAGCCGCCTGTCCGTGTTGATGCGACTGGCCCCCGCCGCTCCCGCCCGTATTCCCACCGAATGCTGCCAGCGTGGGGCCACGCTGTTGCGGTTGGCTTTCCTTCGGGCTCGAGGACTCCTGACGGGGCGCCGAATCGCCGGATGGCGAAGAGCTCTTTTTCGACGGCGCCGACTGTTTGGGTTCCGACTGGTCGGTGGCTTGAGCCACTTCTTGCTTCTTACTGCCGAAGAAACCGCATCCCACGGTCGCCAAAGCCAAACAGCACACGGCCGTGCAGATGGTCCAGCAGGTCAGCGACTTTTTCATAACAGGGCTCCCATCAGACGTGGCTTCAGCGCAGGGGCGGCACTCGGTCCGCTCCTTTCCCACTTGATGATTATGCCAGAATCCGGGGAGCCTGTCGAGCAAGGGGGGCCGATTTGGCAAGTTGGGCAACGAGAGCCGTGGGCCGCGGTAGCACCCGACGGAGCCGATCAGGCCACCAGCGCCCCCAGCAGGCGGCCGCCGCCGCGAGCCGCATCGGAAACCGCGCCGAGCGCTCGCTCCCGTTCACTCACGCCGCTCTGCAGGACCAGCACCGCGGCGTGGCAACAGCGCTGGAATGCCTCGGTCAGCGGATCGTCCGGAGGCCCGGCCACAACCAGCACCAAGCGGTGGCGTCCCACCCGCTGCAACAAATCGGCGATCGCTGAGTGGATTCGCCGACTGTCTCCCAACCAACCGCGGCCGGTGGGTAGGACATCGAGCCGCTCCCGGACTCGAGGCCGAACCACCGAGTTCGCTGGTCGCCCCACCCCCAAATACTCCGTCAGCCCCGCCTCGGCCTGCAGCCCCAATTCGGCAGTGGCGTGCCTGCGGCGCACGTCGGCATCGATCAGCAGCACCGTTTCGTCCCGCAACTCGCTCAACTGCTCGGCCAACTCGATCAGGCGAACGGCCGCCGATCGGGAAGGATCCAACTGCGCACACAGCAGCGAAGCCGCCTGGCAGACCTGCAGCGAGCGTTGGACGCGGGCGGCCGCGACGCGCACGGGAGCAGCACCATCGTCACGGCTGGACCGCAGCGACTCCGCGGCTTGCACCATACGTTTTCCATCCTGCTGCTTCACCTCACCCCGCCCCTCCTCTTTCTCGACCTGTTCGTTCTCGTACCCTCGCCGCACGACACTCTCGTTCACCGCAACACGGAAACTCGATCGCTGCGTCTTCGAGTCCTATTGCCGGTACGCTGCCAGGGTGATCGGATCTTCGATCAACTGGGCTCGATGGGGACCGCCGGATTCGCCGCCCGGCTCGTGGCGATCGGCCTCGAGTTCGGTGACTTCCAGCATGTCCCGATCATCACGAGGAAGCTCGGGAATCGTACCAGGCGTCACCCACAGCGTTTCCAGCGGCAGCCAGTTGGTATGGCCACTTACGAATTCGGTGGCATCGCGGGCCAGCTCGTCCGGTGCCGGCGCGGCAGGAGAACCGTCCGTCATCGGGTGGGCCGGCTGGGGATCCGCCGTTAATGGCACCTCGGTCTCTTCTTGAAACGACTGCTCGAACGGATTCTCGGCCGCCGGGGCAGGCGGCAATGGAATTGCATCCGGCTCATCCCCGTTTGCCTCGCCAACCTGCTGGGCCCAGTGATCCATCATGGCCGATGCGTTCCATTCGGTGACCTCTTCGGTGGGCTCGTCTTTCGACGTCCGATCCGCTCGCCGGGGTAGTTCGACGATGACCGGGACCTCCTCACCGGTTTCCGATTCATCGTCGCAGTCGGACGCGTCCGCTGGAGAGGACTGCCACTGGCCGGTTTCGGGCATGCCGCTACTCCCGTCGGGCTCGTCCAAGGGGCCGAACTCGATCACCCCGGGTTCGGACTGCGCAGCCGTCTCTTGGGTGTTCCATGGGGCAGGGAGTTGCTGCAAGTCGGCCCATGCCTGTTGAACGTCTGCGGAACCGAGCGGCTCGGCCACGGGAGCCGCGCAGACTTTGCGCACCAGGGCGTGGTCGGCCAGTTGGTTGATAAGCCGAGGATTGCCGTCAGTGGCCATGGCGATTGCCGCCACCGCGTCGGGAAGAAAGAGCTGCTCCAAGGCGGCGCCGGCTCGCATCACCTGGTGAGCCAGATAGGGGCCGACTTCGTTGCGGTCCAGGGGTTGCAGATAGCAACGAGCCGCCAGACGCTGGCTCAGACTTTCCAAACGAGGACTCGCCAAGCGCTCCTCCAGGTACCCATCGGCTGCCAGAATCAGCCGCACGCGGGGACGCCCTTGATGGTCGAGGTTGGTCAACAGGCGAAGCTCCTCGATCAACCGAGCCGACATCAGATGCGCTTCGTCCACGACCAGCAGAATGCCGTCCGTGGGAATTTCGGGGTGCGTGAGTGCATCGGTCACCGCCAGACGCAGTTGGCCTTCGTCCAGGCCCCGACTGGGCAACCGCATCTCGTGCAACATCGCCTGGTAGAGGTCGCGGCGCCGAGCCAGAGCCATCGAGCCGAGCGACACGACGGAAAACCGCTGACGAAAACTCTCAGCCAGCAGACGGCA
>Ga0256839_1000659_pt1 | contig 44352 bp, 37 predicted proteins | sample 354166metaG_FD_185968 | JGI IMG/M metagenome (GOLD analysis project Ga0256839, IMG submission 185968) | Hydrothermal vent microbial communities from Mid Atlantic Ridge, Atlantic Ocean - 354-166 | ecosystem: Environmental > Aquatic > Marine > Hydrothermal vents | place: Atlantic Ocean: Mid...
GAGTTTGTAGGGTCGAATAGTCATAAGCCTTGAGCTGTGCACCCATTGGGTGATGGTCTGTTTTGTCGCTAACCATTATACAGCCAAGGCTTTCTTTGTTTTAGGGGTTTCTAACTGCGGATCGGGGGTGATTATCTCGGTGCGAGATGTTTCGCCACCGACAAAGCTCAATGAGGTTTGAGTGACATTGCCAAAATCCTGAGTGGGCCTTGCTGTATCATCTTGCGTCTGCCAGTCGATGGTAACCGCGCCATTACTGCCATCAATGCGATTAATGGTGATCTCTACCACGCCCCCCCTCCCTCAATTTTTGCAAAGCCTTCATTGCGCCACTTGATATAGTCAAAGCTCCAGCGGTAGTTTTGGTTAAAAATTTTGGTATTCCAACGAGTATTTGATAGCGCAACACCTGTGGCAAACAATTGATCTGCAATATTGATATATTTCATTTCACCGTAGTGCTGAAATAGCCAAGCGTAGGCAGGTGCTATCAAAAGGTTCAGATCTACGGTTGGCTGCCCAGCTAGGATATCTTCGTAGCGAAAAGTGGGATAACCCGTGCCGCCTTCATCGTTCCATGCACCACTGCGACCACCAACGTCGTCTACCCACATAGACTTGCCTGTATTAATACCCGATATGACAACGGCGTCATCACGGAGATAATCTGCCATTGATTTAATCGCTTCTGGAATCGTAATCGTAGGGACAAACGCAGATTCTACTGCGGCATGCGTATACAGCGCAGTGGGGTCACGCCCATTTTCCAGTTCCCACTCATAAAACAGAATCAAAGCCTCTGCGGTCAGTGCAAACATAAACGGTGCACGTCGATAAGAGTCAGGGTAGCTGAACTCACCCGTAGTCCATTCTCTAATATGATTCAACGCCATAACCAAATACCGCGCCACATCCTTTTCATCTCTCGCGTACCCAGCTTTCTCAGCAAAAATGTGCGCTTCTAAAGCATAGGCAATCTCACGCGAGTACCGCTCTTGCGTCCAGAGGGACGTAAACGCCTGAACAGGAAGAAACGAAAATGCGGGGTTATCGCGCATTTTAGCAATATTCGCGTACACGGCTGCATCGCCAGTAAGGGCATACTCCATGTAGAGGCCTTGGGCAAAGCGTCGATAGCCAGGAAACGAGAAGTTATAACCGTAGTAGGCGTGGTAGCTATTTTCTATGTAGTTTAGGTAGATACGCTTAGCTTCCAGCGCGTATGAATGCCAGGGCTCTTGCTCTCCTGTATACTCAGCGATCTGGTAGTACACACGCTGAGCATCGTAGTAGGTTGTTGTTTGCTCATTGTAATAACCCGTTGCAGGATGAAGGTTGGTGAGATATTGCCCCCAATGTTCGCCGTTTTCTAACATGGTGGATTCCCACTCCCTCAGCATAGGAATCGCCTCGCCCACTGACGTTGTAAACGTCCATGAATAACCACCACTCATCGTATTACCCGTTGCACTTACGACACTGAGGGGTACTGCAACAGCATAAGTTGTTGATACCGCTAGGCTATCGTCTGGGTCAATCGTTATTTCAGAGTTGGTACAGGTAATCAAAGCAGGTACATTCCCACTATCCCCGACAAGGGTGATCGCCTGTGAGGTTGCTGATTGACAGTTTAAAGCGGCATCAAATTCAATCACAATATTTCTATTCAACGGAATGCCGTAGGCTTGATTTGGAGGGCTGGTTGATAGAATAGATAAAAAATCAGGGGCGCTATCATCATTGATAATGGTGACCGCTGTGCTGGTAACCGCCCCCATTGATGCGCCACCGGTTGGGTTGCTCAGTAAAATATTGAAGGTTTCATCGCTCTCTACAGCGTCGTCATTAATGATGGTAATTATCTCGGTGCGAGATGTTTCGCCATCGGCAAAGCTCAGTGAGGTTTGAGTGACATTGCCAAAATCTTGAGTGGACCTTGCTGTATCATCTTGTGTCTGCCAGTCGATGGTAACCGCGCCATTACTGCCACCAGCGCGATTAATGGTGATCTCTACCACGCTTCCGTTTTCGTTAACTGAGTAGCTGGCAGTCTCAAACTCAAAGCGGCCCGCGTCACTTTCTTCCTTGCTTTCGCTGCTACACGCCGCCAACAGTGACAGCGTTAATGCGGACAGTATAAACTTAGCTAATATCTTTGAGTAAAACATTGTTTGTCACCTGTCTGTTTGTCTTGCATATGGAAGCTCTGATTAAGTCTGCATAAATGAGGGCGATTTCAGCTAGCATAAAATATTCATGACTTGATCAGAACCTCCTTAGATAGCACGTACGATTATAGGGTTGAGGCGCTCTGTATAAAACCGTGTAGTGCAGGCTTGAGCACGGAGCAGGTTTGCGTCATGTGGTTTACTATACTGGAGAGGCAAACATTACCTCTTTGATCTATTACATGCTTTTGACGGTGAATGTTGAGAAATGATGAAAATATGAGAGATGGTTCACGTTAGTGCCTATTTTGCACTTATTTGTGAGCTTTTCTACAGTCGGCTAAACAGCTCTATATGCGATACTGGCGCTGAAAAATTCTTTATTTGGGGGTGATAATGAATCGATTTTTATGTGTAGTGATGGTGGCGGTTTTGTTGCTTGGCTGTTCTGAGCCTCCGGCTACATCGTCGCAATCAGTTTCTGTGGCGGCGGCTGATGATGCCGCGGCGGACGTTTCTGAGAGGGTGGTGGCGTCTGCTGGCGAGAAGCGAGTGGCTCCTGTTGTGGAGGCTAAGGAGGCTCCGCTCTCTTCTACTGCTGTTTTGGCACTACCTGCGCAGGCGAGTTCGAAACAGGTGTTGCAGCAGGTGGTTGAGCAGAAAGAGAGAGCGGCTCAAGTTGTGAGTGAGCCAGCGGCTCCGGTGCAGGTGGCGATGGTTGCTCCTATGGCGGTGATTGAAGCGACCCCGAAAAAAATAACCGTGGCTGAAGATGTGACTACGCAGCGAATTTTAAGTGCTGCGGAGGCGAGGGATGTGGCTCAGCTACCGGAGACTGATCGCTATGTTAAGGTGAGTCAAAAAGGTGATTGGCAGTTGCCACAAGAGCAGCGTTGGAGCTGCATACTGGATCGAAAAACCGGCTTGTTGTGGGAAACAAAGAGCCAAGGAAAGCTGCGTAATGCCGAATATAAGTATGTGCAGTTGGGTGCCGGTGGTCGTTGTGATGGGGGTGATTGTACTGTCGACTCTTATCTAAGCAGGGTGAATCAGGCCAAGTTGTGTGGGCGCAGTGATTGGCGTTTGCCAAAACGATTGGAGTTGTTGCAGCTGGTGGATCATGCCTATATGGACTCTATCCCCAGTATTGATGTGCGCTATTTTTCTAATACCCAAAAAGGGCGTTACTGGAGTTCAGATCGCTTTGAATATAGTGAGAAACATGCATGGGCGGTGAGCTTTTCAGATGGATTTGATCGCATTCATGCCATGAATAAAACGGCTCATTTACGGCTGGTGAGCGGTCAATAATTGGAAGACAACATGATGTGGAAGCTGGCTTGGTTATCTCTGTTTTTGCCTGTGCTGGGCTGGGCATCGGCTCCTGAAGTGCAGGCTATTTTGGGCAGCAAAGTGGTTATTCAGTATGAGGGGAGCCGTTTGACTTTGGGTCAGGGTGAGCAGCGCAATGGGGTGAGGTTGATCTCAATCAACGGTGAGCGGGTGACGCTGGAGGTGGCTGGCGAACAGGGGGACTATCTTCTTGGGGAGCGCCGCTCCATGAGCACCCGTTTCTCCTCTCCAGAACCCAAGGCGCTGCGCTTATATGCGGACAGCTTGGGCATGTATCGTACTAAGGGGAGCGTTAATGGTATCCCTATCGACTTTATGGTGGATACCGGCGCGACAACCATCGCCTTAAATTCCCGTGATGCCCGTCGTTTGGGGATTGACTACCGGCGCTTGGGTACAAAGGTGATGTTGAGTACGGCCTCCAAGCGGGAGTGGGGTTACCGCGTGACGCTGAACAAGGTTCAGGTCGGTAGTATTGTGGTGTATAACGTGATGGCGGTGGTGCTGGATAATAAGCGCTTCCCGGAGAAGGCACTGTTGGGGATGAGCTTTTTAAACAGTGTTGATATGAGTCGAACGGGTAACTCATTGGTGTTGAAGAAGCGCTGGTAGTGTTGGAGTGGCTGCAACGGGTTAATGTTGCTGCCCTGATAATAACATTTCCTGCGCGTGAACCCGAGTCTGCTCTGTAATGGTGATGCCGCCGAGCATTCTGGCCAGCTCATCAATGCGGGCATTCTGATCGAGCGCCACAAGGGTGGTGGTGGTGCTGTTTTTATCCGCTTTTTTACACACTCGCAGGTGTTGGTGTCCTTGCGCGGCCACTTGCGGCTGGTGGGTGATGCAGAGCACTTGCCGCGACTCTCCCAGTGCCCGCAGCATCTGCCCGACAATTTCTGCGGTACCGCCGCCAATCCCCACATCCACTTCATCAAATATCACGGTGGTTATGCCGTGTGCGCGGCTGGCTACCACTTGAATGGCTAGGCTGATGCGTGAGAGTTCACCACCGGAGGCTATTTTATTCATGGGTTGTGCGGGTTGGCCTGGGTTGGTGCAGATGAGGAATTCAACGCTCTCTTGGCCATGTGGGGCGAGTTCACCTTGATTGCGTGGGGTCATGGCGATCTCAAAATGGCTACCGCTCATTGAGAGGCGTTGCAGGTTTTCGGTGACCGCTTTTTCCAGCTTTTTGGCGGCTTTAAGGCGTGTTTGAGTGAGCTTGTCTGCCAAGGTTTGATAGTGTGCGGTGGCGGTGGCTATCTCCTCTTCGAGCGAACCATATTTTACCTCTGCACTTTCGATGTCACTCAGTTGCTGTTGCAAATGGTGTAGCCGTTCGGCGAGTTGCTGCGGTTGGCAGCTGTGCTTACGTGCCATCTCATGAAGTTCGCTCAGTCGCTCTTCTACTTGCTGAAGCTGTTGTGGGTCTATCTCGATGCGCTCTTGGTAGTGGCGCAGTTCGGTTGCGGCTTCATCCATTTGAATAGCGGCGCTCTCTAGTAGCTCGCAAACGGGCAGTAGTTCGTGGTCGATGGCTTGTAGCTCGTTTAACGCTTGGGTCATGCGTTGGAGCTGCGAGATCAACGCACCCTGATCATCATCATGTAGCTGATGCAGTGCCTGTTGGCTCGATTCGAGCAATTGGTGGGCGTGGGCGAGACGCTGGTGCTCTTTATCCAGCTGCTCAAGCTCATCTGTCTGTGGGTTGAGGTTTTCGAGTTCGTGAGCCTGGTAACGCAGTAGTTCGAGCTTTGCATCGCGCTGTTGTTTGTCACTGCGCAGACTCTCCAGCTCTTGACTCAGTTGTGACCAGTGACGATAGGCGTGCTCTATTTTTTTGAGTAGCGTGCCGTTGCCCGCGTATTGATCCAGCGTGTCGCGCTGTTGTTCGCGGCGTAGCAGTGCTTGATGTGCATGTTGTCCATGAATGTCTACCAGCATTTCACCCAGCTCTCGCAAGGTGGCGAGAGGTTGCGGGCGACCATTAATATACCCTTTTGAGCGGCCATCTTTGGTCAGGGTGCGGCGGATAATGCACTCGTCCTCCATCTCCAATTCTCGATTAAGTAGCCATTGTTGAGCCGCTGGCTCATTGCGTAGATCAAAGTTGGCACTGATTTCCGCACGGTCACAGCCGTGGCGAACCACGCCACTTTCGGCACGATCTCCCAACGCAAGGCTCAGGGCATCCAATACAATGGATTTGCCGGCACCCGTTTCGCCGGTGAGGCAGCTCATGCCGGGTGCGAGGTCGAGCTCTAGAAGGTCAACGATGGCGAAGTTTCGGATCTGAATATGGCTTAACATGAAGGCTCTGTATAGGGGGGTTAACTGGGGCGTTCGCCCCAGTGGAGTTTTGCCCGAAGTATATCAAAAAAATCATACACTTCAGGATGTATTAGCCGAACCGGGTGTTCCGTTTTTTTGATCCGCAGTACATCGCCAATCTGCAAGCTGAGGCTGATCTGCCCGTCACAGGTGATCAGCACTTCCGATTTTTCGTGGTCGCATACTTTAACCATAATAAGGCTATCGCCAGAGACCACCAGCGGGCGGTTACTCAATGTGTGCGGGCAGATCGGCACCAGCGCAATGGCATTTAACGAGGGGTGCAGTATCGGGCCACCACTCGAAAGCGCATAAGCGGTTGAGCCGGTTGGCGTTGCAATTACCAGCCCATCTGCCCGCATGATAGAGAGAAATTTTTGGTCAACAGAGCACTCCAGCTCAATCATCCGAGCAACGTGTGATTTGTGAATAACCACATCATTGAAAGCGTTGTTTTCGGAGAGTATCTCCCCGCCACGTTCAATGGTGGTGTGCAACAAAAAACGGCTCTCTTCAACAAATTGGCCACTCAAGACTTCATCAAGGGTCTCATCAATATGCTCTTTGGATACGTCGACCAGAAAGCCGAGACGGCCGAGGTTAACCCCTAAAATAGGCACATCAGATGCGTTGAGCGAGCGAGCCGCATTGAGCAGCGTGCCATCTCCCCCCACCACGATAACCAGGTCACACTCTTTTGCGATGGTGGCGCGATCAACCGCTTCAAATTCAGTGCTGCTGATGTCTGGGGCAGAGCCTTGGTCGATCAATACGTGACAGCCACGGCTTAGCAGGTAGCTGCCAACGGCGATAAGGGTGTCGCCACCGTGTTGATCGTTATATTTACCAATCAGGCCGATGGTGTTGAAGGTGTTTTCCACAGCTGGCCGCTCCCTTAATCTGAGGCTGTTTGTAAGTTCTAAAGCTGACAATGGAGATTAGCACCATTGTGGTTCAGGTTAAATGGTTTCCGCTATTTTGCCTTTATCTCATTTAATGTGGGTGAAAAGTGTAGAAAAAATGGATAAAGGTGTTGAATTTGCAGAATTTGCCCTTATATTTTCTGCAGCTTAACCCGGATATTTCATGAGTTTGTACAAAAATCATGCAGGATATTGGTTTTACAGGGAAATTCCTGAAAGAGTTTCGTATCAGTGATTACGGACGATAGAGGGAGTATTTCCTGTAGAATCAATAGACAAGTGAGGTTGTGCATAACGTATAAATTATCCGGGTCAGATTGTCAGATGATACCGCTATGGTGTCGCACAAACACAATTGTCGGAGTCAAACATGTCAAACAAGAAAAAACATACGGATGAACAGCAGCCAGAAGAGAGTATTGAAGGCGTGGTTGAGTCATCTACAGATGCGGAGAGCGCTGGAGCTGAAATGGGCGATAGTGATGTTGCCGGTTTGCAGCAGGCGTTATTGGCAGCTGAAGAGAAGGCCAATAATAACTATGAGCTGGCATTGCGCACCAAAGCAGAGGCGGAAAACCTTAAACGCCGCGCCGATCAGGATGTTGAAAAAGCGCGTAAGTTTGCCTTAGACAAGTTTGTCGACTCATTGATTCCGGTGCTAGATAGTCTGGATATGAGCCTGCAAGCCGCAACGGGTAACGATGAAAGTGTTGTTAAATTGCGTGAAGGCAACGAGATGACTTTGAAGATGTTTCTGGATGCATTACAGAAAAACGGTGTTCAGCAGATTAACCCAGAAGGTGAAGCTTTTAACCCCCAGCTACACGAAGCGATGAGTATGCAGGAGAGCACCGAGCATGCTCCTAATAGTGTGATGGTGGTTTTTCAAAAGGGTTACGCATTGAATGACCGGCTGATTCGCCCCGCTCGCGTCGTAGTCGCTAAAGCCGCCGTGGTTGCTGAAGATCCAGTGGGCGGAAAAATAGATGAGCAAGCGTAAATATACCTTGAAATTTAATTTCACCACCCCCATCAAGGGTATCAGGTAACGAATAAATACAATCGATAACAGTCGGTTGGTAACAAGCATTAAGAGAATTGGAGAGAGACAATGGGAAAAATTATCGGCATAGATTTGGGTACCACGAACTCATGTGTATCTGTAATGGAGGATGGCAAGCCTCGGGTTATTGAGAATGCAGAGGGTGATCGCACCACCCCTTCGGTCGTAGCCTATGTGGAAGGTGGCGAAGTGCTGGTTGGTCAGCCAGCAAAACGCCAAGCGGTCACTAATCCGAAAAACACACTGTTTGCGATTAAACGTCTGATTGGTCGTCGCTTTAAAGATAAAGAAGTGCAAAAAGATATCAAGATGGTTCCCTACTCCATCATCGAAGCCGACAACGGCGATGCGTGGGTTGAGGTGAATGGCAAGAAAATGTCGGCACCAGAAGTCTCTGCTCGCATCTTGATGAAGATGAAGAAAACCGCAGAAGATTATCTGGGTGAGGAGATTAAAGAGGCGGTGATTACAGTGCCTGCTTATTTTAATGATTCTCAGCGTCAGGCAACTAAGGATGCGGGTAAAATCGCCGGTCTGGAAGTTAAGCGTATTATCAACGAGCCAACGGCGGCGGCACTGGCTTATGGCATGGATAAGAAAGGCGGCGACCGCAAGATTGCAGTTTATGACTTGGGTGGCGGTACCTTCGATGTCTCAATTATCGAAATTGCAGAGATTGAAGGCGAGCATCAGATTGAAGTGCTCTCAACCAATGGTGATACCTTTTTGGGTGGTGAAGATTTCGATTTGCGCCTAATTGAATTCTTGGCTGAGGAGTTCAAGAAAGAGAGTGGCATCGATCTGCACAATGACCCTCTGGCATTGCAGCGCTTGAAAGAGGCGGCTGAGAAAGCAAAAATTGAGCTCTCATCTGCGCAGCAGACGGATGTTAACCTGCCTTACATCACAGCGGATGCTTCGGGTCCAAAACACCTGAATGTTAAGATCAGCCGCGCCAAGTATGAAGGGCTGGTTGAGGAGTTGGTTGCACGCACCATTGAACCTTGCAAGGTTGCGTTGAAAGATGCTGGCCTCTCGGCTTCTGATATAGACGAGGTCATCTTGGTGGGTGGTCAAACCCGTATGCCTAAGGTTCAAGAAGCGGTACAAAACTTCTTCGGCAAAGAGCCACGTAAAGATGTCAACCCGGATGAAGCCGTGGCCGTGGGTGCCTCTATTCAGGGTGGTGTGCTGGGTGGTGAGGTTAAAGATGTATTGCTGCTGGATGTTACGCCACTCTCACTGGGCATCGAGACCATGGGTGGTGTCATGACCAAGCTGATCGAGAAGAACACAACGATTCCTACCAAGGCATCGCAGACCTTCTCTACTGCTGAAGATAACCAAACTGCGGTGACCGTGCATGTGTTGCAAGGTGAGCGTGAAATGGCATCAGCCAATAAATCATTAGGCCGTTTTGACTTGGGAGACATTGCACCAGCACCACGGGGTGTACCACAAGTTGAAGTCTCTCTGGACATTGATGCCAATGGTATCTTGAATGTTTCAGCCAAGGATAAAGCTACCGGAAAAGAGACCTCCATCGTGATTAAGGCCTCTTCGGGCCTCTCGGATGAAGAGGTTGAAAAGATGGTGCGTGATGCCGAAACACATGCCGAGGATGATAAAAAATTCCATGAGCTGGTAACCGTGCGTAACACCGCTGATCAGATGCTCCATGCCTGTAAAAAGTCCATGAGTGAGCTGGGTGAAGAGAAGATGGAGGCGGGCGAGAAAGAGAAGATCGACGCGGCCATTGCTGAGCTGGAAGAGGCGATGAAGGGCAATGAGAAAGAGGTTATTGAGGCCAAAACCACTGCACTTACCGAAGCTTCGGGTGAAATGATGCAGCGTGTTTATGCACAGCAAGCCGGTGCAGAAGGTGGTGATCAGCCTGCGGCGAGTGGTGGTAGCCCAAATGCAAAAGCCAAGGATGACAATGTAGTTGATGCTGAGTTTGAAGAAGTTAAAGACGATAAAAAGTAATTAAGCTTCCTTAACTGATAAACGAGGTGTTGCGGGCGGGCGCGGGCGTGAAAACGCTTGCGCCTGTTACCGTATATGGATACCTGAATGTGGATGTTGAACGCCCTCTCTGATAATGGGGGGCTGAGTTCACAAGGCAGGTGAATAGTGAAATTTTTGCTGGTTTGAAATATGTCTAAACGTGATTATTACGAAGTGCTCGGAGTCTCTAAGACGGCGAGTGAGCCCGAGCTGAAAAAAGCTTTTCGCCGCGCAGCACACAAATACCACCCCGATCGAAACCCGGATAATGAAGAGGCACTCGAGAAATTCAAAGAGGCCAAAGAGGCCTACGAGATCCTTGCTGATGCTCAAAAACGTTCGGCCTACGATCAATTTGGCCATGCGGGTGTTGATCCATCAATGGGCGGTGGTGGCGCAGGTGCCTCCAACTTTAGTGATGTATTTGGTGATGTGTTTGGAGATATTTTTGGTGGTGGCCGCGCTCAGCAGGTACGCCGTGGTGCTGATTTGCGCTATAACCTTGAGCTTACGCTTGAAGAGGCGGTGCACGGCACCAGTGTCAACATCGAGGTGGCAACCCATGTGAAGTGTGGCACCTGCAATGGCAGTGGCGCCAAGAAAGGCACCTCTCCGGTAACCTGTACTACCTGTGGTGGACATGGTCAGGTGCGAATGCAACAGGGGTTTTTCTCGTTGCAACAAACCTGCCCACACTGTAACGGCTCTGGTCAGAGCATCAAGGATCCTTGCGGTAGCTGTCACGGCAAAGGGCATGTGCGTAAAAACAAAAAACTCTCAGTTAAGGTACCGGCCGGTGTTGATAATGGCGACCGGATTCGCCTTTCAGGTGAGGGTGAAATCGGTGATCATGGCGCACCACCGGGCGATTTGTATGTGCAGATCAGTGTTAAAGAACACTCGATTTTTGTACGCGATGGCAACGATATCTTCTGTGAAGTGCCAATCAGCTTCGTCAACGCCACCCTGGGTGGCGAACTTGAAGTGCCGACCCTGGAGGGGCGTGTCAATCTGAAAATTCCCGCAGAGACTCAAAGTGGCCGCATGTTTAGAGTGCGCGGCAAAGGGGTTAAATCTGTTCGTGGTGGCGGGGTAGGTGATCTACTCTGTCGCGTAGAAGTAGAGACCCCGGTTAATTTGAGTGCCCGACAGAAAGAGCTATTGCGGGAATTTGAATCTGAAACCGATAGCAGTCATAGCAAACACAGCCCCAAGGCGAGCTCCTGGTTAGGCCAGGTGAAGCGCTTTTTTGAAGAGATGAAGCCGTAACGGTAGCTTCTCGGATGTTTTACGGCTAATAGCAAAATATTTGGATGAGGTGGTTATGATAAGAGTCGCAGTTGCAGGGTGCTCCGGGCGTATGGGTCGCACTTTAATTGAAGCGTGCCAAGAGAGCGAGCAGCTTGTGTTGGGTGCGGCAACCGAGCGCGCTGGGAGTGCGTTGCTGGGGCTCGACGCAGGTGAAATGGCGGGCGTTGGTTGCTTGAATGTGACGATTGTCGATGAGCTTGCCAAGGTGGTTGATGATTTCGATGTGTTGATCGACTTTACAACCATTGACGCGACACTCCATCACTTGAGTATCTGTGCCGCAGCGGGCAAGCGTATTGTTATAGGTACCACCGGATTCTCTGAGCAACAGAAACAACAAATCGCTTCGGCGGCTGAGACTATCGGTGTTCTCTTTGCTCCGAATATGAGTGTTGGCGTTAACCTCTGTTTCAAGTTATTGGATATCGCTGCAAAGGTGATGGGCGACCAAGTAGATATTGAAGTCATTGAAGCGCATCACCGGCATAAGGTTGATGCACCGTCAGGGACTGCCTTGCGTATGGGTGAAGTGGTTGCCGATGCGCTAGGGCGTGACCTTACTCAGTGCGCTGTTTATGGCCGTGAAGGAAAAACCGGCGCACGGGATCGTGGTGAAATTGGCTTTGAAACCATTCGCGCTGGCGATATTGTGGGTGAGCATACCGTGATGTTTGCCGATATTGGCGAGCGCGTCGAGATCACCCATAAAGCCTCCAGCCGAATGACCTTTGCAAAAGGAGCCATGCGAGCTGCAGGCTGGTTAATGAAAAAAGAGCGCGGTCTATTTGATATGCAGGATGTGCTCGACTTGCGTTAGCCGCTCAATGGCCTACCAAAGGGGTGGGCTTTACCTTTTTAACCCCTTTTATCAGCCGCCGCTTACACCTTGGTCGCTGTCTTTCCAGCGTCATTATCTTCCAGGCTAATCTCGCCTAATGCCGCGCAATCACCTTTGCAGGCGCGCACTACCAGATCTTTGTTTTTAGCCAGAAGAATACCAAAAGCTTCGGCCTGTTTTGGCTCGATACCCGAAATCTGCTTCTCCATCAGAGCAGCAAACTGCTCACCCAATTCCAGCATTTTGTCATGTGCTTCGGCTTCTTTTTTGCTGTTGAACATACTGTCGTCCCGGTCACAGAGCCACATTGCGATAACGGCCATGATTTTTCTCACTCTATTCTGATGAACTCATACTGTATATGTATACAGTGTTGGTTTCAACCCTGATCCTGGGGTAGAAATGCAATGAGTTAGGGGGACAGCCAATAAGCATGGAGTATTTTGGTATTTTTACACATTTTAGAGGTGTCATAGTTCACTTACGAAAAACCTTCACCTGCTTAGTCTAGACCTTGTGAGGCAACACAGCGCCTTGCAAACAATAACTAAATAAGTGAGGGAAATACCAATGAGTGAAAATATCAATCGTGCAGAGTTAGATCAATTTGATGCTGAAATGCGAGAAATTGAGTCAGAATTTGTCGAAATGGATCTGGAAGAGAGCGAGCTCGGTAGTGAAGATCTTGAGGAGTTCACAGCACTTGATGAGGAGATCAAGGCTGCAGGGATTATGGAATCCTCAGGTGCCGACCTGAATGCCATGGCGGAAAATGATCTGGATGTTCAGTTTCTTGGGGGTTTTTTACGCCGTAAGGTGCTCCGGCTCATTCGATCACTGATTAGAATAATTCGTCGCCATGGTCGTCGTTGCTCACGTTGTGCGGCACTACTGAGACGGACTATTCAGTTATACCGCCGAGGCCGGTTGATTGCAGCTTTGCGATCAGCTTACGCAACCTATCGCTGCATTCGTCGTTGTATTGCAAAATAACCAACGATTTTGTAGTCATCAAATTAGTCGACAGGGGCGATCAGTCTCTGTCGACCTAATTAATCCAGTTTATTGGTATGGAGCGTAAATATGGTGAGTTTAATGAGTGATGACAGTTACTTGTCGAAGGTGGAGTCTGAACTGACGAGCATGCTTAAAGGTGGCGATTTGGCGGGTTTATCTCCATCTGAAGGTGATATTGACTCTACGGAACTCGATGATTTGGAGTTAGAGTTTTCCGAGTTGGCTGAGTTTATGGGTGAGAGCGAGGAGGGTGTAGAGCCAGGATCCAAGGTTAACGCTTTAATCAAAACCTTGGAAAATGCACAGAGCCTGGTAGCTGCATTGCGTAGTGACTCAGAACCGGAGGATGAAGGTGATGATGCACTCCAAAAACGTCTTGATCAGGTGGCGTTGACGCTCAACCAGGCGGATGACTTGCTAAAACGCCTGGAAAATGAAGTGAGGGAAATTCGGAGAATGGTCAGTTCGTAATATGCCTAAAAAGTTGCCCAAAAAGAGGGTGTCGCGAGGGTATGCCAGTTTGGGTGCTAGTAGGTTCTTAAGCGAAGATGGTTAGTGAATACTTCGATATTTTGCAACAAAGGGGGATGTTATGGTGACTAGAAAAAAGAGCAATCAACCTCAACATGAGATAACAGCACGTCAAGAACGTTTTTTGATTGGTCGACGTGCGGCTCAGACATTACCACAGGGTGTCGAGCCTCTGGACTTGTCGTTATTAGAGAAAGCATTGGGTGCAGATGGTGATATTGAGCTGCTTGAACGCGTGGATCAGCCGCAAGGTGACGTGATGTTTGTTGTTTCGACTAGCCCAGAGCATGTTGGCCTGTTGCGACAGCGTTTTGGAGAGCAAGTTATTGTTGAAGAAGACCTTGAGTTAGAGATGTTTGAGCAACCGATGGAGTCTTGGATGGATTTGGCAAGAGACCCTGGACTGGTGGTTTCATCGGGTGATGAATCTGATGTGAAAATCAGTGTCCAGAGCAGTGCGACACCACCCGAGCCAGTGGAGGGTGCAACGGTCTACCTGATAGGAAGCTTGTTTCCAATAAAGGGAGTTACCGATAAAAAAGGCGAAGTTACTTTGACGTTGTTTGGTGATTCGCTGGATTCGCTCAAGGGGTTGTACATCAAACCACGTGACCGATACTGGAGCTTGTGGATAGATAACCCGAGTCTCATTGCAACACAAACCAATAGCGTCAAGCTGAGAGACCTGTCCGAAGGCCAGGGAAATTTCCCCGATAGTGAGTTTTATCCTTGGGGGCATTTGGCAATGGCGGCAGACAAGGTTAAATCGGAACTCAGAGGTGACGGCGTCAAGGTTGCGATTATTGACTCGGGGTTGTCAGTAGCGCACAGCGATTTAGACGCTAGCAGTGGTTTTGATTTTACCGGTGACCAAGGCTCTGATACGAGCTGGCGCGAAGATGTTGTGTCGCATGGTACTCATGTTGCCGGAACCGTCTCGGCACTGCATGATGAAAAGGGGATACGTGGCTTTGCACCCGAGGCGGCACTTGTTGCATTGAAAATTTTCCCCGGTGGGCGCTTTAGTGACCTAATCAAAAGTCTGGATAAATGTATCAGTGAGCAGGTGGATGTTGTCAATCTCAGCCTGGGTAGCCGAAAAAAATCAGAGTTATTGCAACAAAAGCTTCAACAGGCCAAAGAGAGTGGCGTGGCGTGTATTGCTGCGGCGGGAAATTCGGGTAATGAAGTCCAGTATCCAGCTGCTTTTGCCGAGGTGTTGGCCATCGCCGCAATCGGTAAGTTCGGTGCATTTCCTGAAGATAGTTACCACAAACGACAGATTGGTGAACATACCAGTACCGATGGTCAATATTTTGCCGCTCGTTTCACCTGTTTTGGTGATGAAATTGACCTGTGTGCTCCCGGTGTCGGTGTGTTATCGACTGTGCCTGACGGCGGGTATGCGGCGTGGGATGGTACCTCGATGGCGTGTCCCCACGTTGTAGGTATTGCGGCTATTTTGTTACAAGCACGGAAAAATATAAGTGATATGCCGCGTGATAGTAACCGAGTCGAAGCGCTATTCTCTGCCTTGAAAAGTGGCTGTGTATCCCTCGGATTGCCAAAAACTCACCAAGGTGTTGGCATGCCAAGTGCGGTAAAACTGGGTATTGCCGAGGGTGGTAGTGAGGGCGGTGAGGTGGGTGATGGGTTTTCTGCTTGGGATCGCTTGGATAAAATTCTCACTGAAGCATTGCTGATTACTCGTAAAAACCTATAAACGATGACTTTGTCTTGAATTAAGGCTTTTTGCACACAATGAGGTTACATGTTGCTACATGTAACCTCTTGAATGCAAACACAGTACAGAGGCAGAAGATGAATGCCTCTGAATAGCGATAGCCTCCCTCCCGTACTCCTGTTACCAAGCTTTACCTTGAATTGTAAGTTGGCATTCACCAACCGGCCTGATACTGAGTGTGCGGGTTAAAGCTGTCCGGAATCTACTCAGCGTATTCATCTTTTTCTTCAACTCTTGGTTACTTTCGTACTCAATCGGTCACATACTCCCTATATGCTCCCTCTCTCCGTACGAAAATGCCTCGACTTGAAGAAAAATCTAAACACGCTGAATAGATGCTCATGAATAAAGAAGATATTCAGAACACTTGCCTGTTGCGATCAACTAATTAATTACACTCACAGGGTGGGCAGGGCTTCGAGAGTGCAAACGCATCATGATCGAAGGCATCCAGGTTTGATAGGCGACTGTAGCCATTGGTTGCTTTAGCACTTACACGCAAGACTTCCGAAAACGCGGCTCGGTCGCAAGCTCCCAACAACGTGGTGACCAAAAAAGACTCCCCATAATTATTTGGTAGCGTCAGGGTATAAACATGGGATGCATCATTGCTGGGAATCGAGGCTAACCCCACTCTGCCCGAAGCACTTGCAGCAGGGATATGATCGCTAGCCCCCCGCTTGACACCGAATGCTAAGTCGGCAAAACCATTGGGATGACCCGCCTTGAAACTCAAATTGGCGCGGGCACCCGCTGCATATTCGATAAAGCCACAGGGCAGGGTAGTTAAACCTACGCCGCTGACGGGCTTCACTTTAGCGGTGCAGCAATTATTATCCACTCGCAGTACCATGCGGAAGGCCACGGTATGCCCCGCTCCATTTTTGATGCGGTGATAATTCGTGGCATTACTGGCCGTCACGGTCTCCGCACCAAAGGGTGCTGGCAAGTTGGTGACATTCAGATCAATCTCTTCCGCTGTCCAGTCGACCAGATCACCATTATCTTTGAATAGCTCCAGCTTGAGCTCATATTTTCCTGCGGCATCAAAGGCTTTTTCACAAGCATTCGCGCCATTGCCTAATGCCGTTGTGACAAAGTATCCGCTGGCAAGGTCTTCCCGCTCGTCAACCACGGTCCATTCGATGCCACCAGGCGGTACATCCGCAGGTTTGATTTCAAAGAGATTGGTTTCTGCTGCCACCGATACGGGGCCTAATATATAGGGTTCATGGGTCACTCCGCCGGTGGAAGCAGGCTTTGCATAGTGGCGTACTACCGTGCGCGTGAAGGGTGTCCATGCTCCAGGTGAGGACAGTGGCGTGCCGTCACCTTCACTCAGACGACGGTAAGACCAACGGTAATACTGGATGTTTTTCCCATCCCGTAGGGCGGTGCGGCTGAACCAGATACGCGGCTCCAGTCTCCCTCCAAACGGGCGTCCATCGCTGGTGAGGCCTTCATTGGTCGTTGTTGCGCCAGCTCTCTGGATGTCAGAGATGCTGACACTGCGACCCATCGAAAGAATTTGTACTTGGCTACCGGGCAGGTCAGGCTCATCGTCGCAGGCAGGCACCCGATCATCGTTAATATTAATGATCACCTCGCTGCCGCAGTTGTAATTCCAGTAAGTATTACAAGCCATCAATGGGCGATAGATCGTCTCAAGTGTGCCACTGATCTCATATTCAACCCAGAAATAAAGATCGGGTTTATCACCTGCGCACAGATAAGGGACGACCGCTTGGAAGCGACCTAACGTATCCGTTTCAATGACCGTGATTTCATCACAACGAAAGCGCCACCACCAAGGCCAGAGGCACAAATAAGGTGTGATCAGGCGTGCTTGATCGATGAGTGCTTGTCGCACAATATGTGCGGAGGGCGATGTGAGTGCCATTTGTGCCTCGACCGGTAGCGCATTCATAGCGCTTGATGAGAGATTTTTTAGTGATGCCGGGGGTGCGGGCTGTGAATTGAGGTCGATATTGTTAAGGCGATAAATATCTTGCTGCTGATTTAAAGTCGAGCGTTCATGAGTATCGATGTCGAAGGGTGAAGGATCGGGCTGGGGGCGCGGTGGCCAGGTGATGGGGGGATCACGTAGTACTTTAATCAGATCGTCACGTAGGCGAAGAATTTCCAGTTCCGGTAGCGTTAACAGCCAGCGCCAAACCTTATCCACCTCACAAATATGAACCCTTGCACTACAGATCGGATGCCCGCTACCACTTTTGATGACACGACCTTGCACCCAGCAAAAACAGATTGGCCAATGGTCGATAATGATGCCCGGTACCTGGATGGTATCGACCAACTGCCCGGACACTCTTACCACTGGCTCGTAAGCGCCAAGGCGCTGCATAACCTTGATGCTGGCTTCAACCTCAGCTAGATTATCCGGGAGGGTAGAGATAAACAGCCGACTGCGACCCACCTCTTTTTCACTCTGTTTAAATGAAATCTGGCCATTTTTTACCTCCGTCGCTTCAAGCAGGTGACCGGCACTATCAAATAGAAATGCAGCGGTGTTTCCTGAAAAATCGGGGCGCTCTTGAAATGATACCTTAAACGTTACCCCATCCGTAGATGAGCATGAAGTCGGTTTTTTCATCGCTATTCTCCTCTATGCGAAATATGAATCGATGGGCATTAGCAGATAAAGGCTAATCACCCTTTTTGGATTAAAAACCCAAAAATCGAACTTCACTTTAGAGGTCGCGTGCTTTTTCAGCTGTGAGAAAATAGGGGTAGAAAGTGTGAAATAATACCGAAATACCAGTGGAGTTTAAAAAGCCATCAATCTGGGTGACGGGCTTTTGAAGTGTGTGGTTGTGATGGTGTTAAAAGGGTAGCTCGATATCTTGGCTTTATCTGGCTAGTTGTCGGTGGGGAAGTGGCTCACGCCCCTTTTAAGTTGACATGTAAAAACCACAAAAAAAGGCGGTTAAAAACCGCCCTTAATTAACAATTTCACCCTATCAATCCATCATCGACTCAATAACAAAAAGGGGATAAGGGGGAGCGCATAAATCTGTACGTCCGCCTCCATGAACAAATGAAACACAGACGCTGCCTTTATATTTTACCATTTGAATGCTCTCTTTGGCGATTACCTCTACCGAATCGAACGATTTACAGGCATGCTCGCGCAGTTTGTCTTTGGGGCCAATCTCCTTGCACGTGGGTTGGCGTTCACCCGTGGCGACATCGATCACCTGCAACTGACCATCCTGGAATATCAAGGCCACAGGTGATTTGCTCTCTTTAATGGTGCGCTCCAATTTGCTTGTTGCACAGCCTGATAAGGTGAGTGCCATTAAGGCGAGCATTAATATCGGTAGTTTTGTTATGGTTAAATTCATTTTTTTTTCTCCTATTTAAAATTATTTGTGGGTTTTCTTTTTAATTATCACGCATCCTGCGGATTTCGGAATAAATGAGAGAAATTTCCTCTCGGCCTAAATTCATCCTGACTTAATCAGAGCTTCCTTGATGTAGATAAAAATCAACTATAATTGATTGAAAATGCTTTATATACCTCACATTGAGTGGCAATAAATAGCGGCTTGGCTGCTCTAAAATTGAAGGTCAACCGTCAAATAATATGCACGTTCAGGGTTGAAGGGTGATTGTCGTTTTTCATTGCTGATAAAGTTGGTGCTTTGAAACTGAAATGTCTTATTAAACATGTTGTTTAGTGCAAACTCTATTTTTCCCCGGCGCTTAGGGAGAAGGTAAGCAAAGGAGGCGTCAGTAACCCAGAAGTGGTCTTCAGCTTTATCAAAGCCCGATACCGTGGCATGTTGAATCTGTTGATTAACATAGGTGGTGGTGATGTTTGAAGAGAATCCTGAGGGGTGAGAATAGTTCAACTCAAAGGGCAATGATTGGCTGTTTAAAAACGCTGGGATGTCGGCATTCGCTTCACCGGCTATCGATTTGCGTGAAAAATCTTCAAAATGATAGCTCACACCCACTGCCAAGGTTGGCTGCGGCATAAAGTTAAGGTACATACGGTGTGATCGTTCATTTTGCTCTTCTGGTATGAGAACGCCCGATTTATTGACTAGTGTGGTGAGGCTCCGCCCCGTTAATTCGGCACCCACGAATAAGTGCGGTGAGATTTGATGGTCAGCGGCAACTCCGTAACGGATCGCATTTGTACCGAGGTTATCTTCAAAAAGCTGATTAAACCCCGCCACCTGTGTTGGCTCAATAGTCTGATTTGACAATATTTTTCTTGCGAGTGTCTTAAATACCGCCATGCGCAGGGTGGTGTTTTCATTTGGCATCAATTGCAATCCCAACTTTGGGTTGATTTGTTTGCGATTGACCCCGTTTTTTTCATTCACATCATCATAGCTAAAGCCAAAGGTTAATATATCTCTCTTATCATTTATTATTTGTGCATAAAAATAGGTGTTTTTTTGTTCTATATCGCGTTCGGTTATTATCTTTTCGAAAAAAAATGGCGAAAGGTCAATGATGTCAGTAGTCTCAGCGTTTGAGCGTAGATAGCCTACACCGAAGGTTGTGGTGAGCTGCTTAGCACTAAATATATGCTGAATTTCACTCTGCATACCGCTGTGCTGTTTGTTCTCAGAGCGTGAACCTTGCTTTAGGCCGCTCTCAAAATCATTGGCCATAATTGAAACGAGATAACGCTGCTGGGTAGTGGGTGCAAGGTAGAGTCCAAAGCGTACGCTATCCTGGTTTAATACTTGCCTTTTAGTGCCTCTAAAGTCATCAGGGTCAAAGCGTAACTCAAGATCACCAAACGCCGACTGCTTACGACGCACTTCAATTTGAGTGCTCAACCTAGGCGATATTTCATATTGGGCAAACAGATTATAAATATCATGTGTTAGGTCATTGTTTTGCCGAAAACCATCGGTCTTATACTGAAACTGTCCAATGCTGTATGACAGGCGATTGTGAAGAGCGGAAAATACGAGTTCATCACCTTGGGTGTTGTTATTACCCAGGATTCCGTTCGCCATCAGACTCATTCGATTGCGGGTAAATAGCGGGTTGAACTCGTTGTATGAGGCGGTTGTAGGCCCCGCGTTATCCACTAGATAAAGCGAGCCTTCAGCCAGTTGTGGGCTTGTCGGGGTATGACTTAGAGGCTGAAGTAGTTGCGCTTGTAGTACCTCGCTGGCGCGAGCCACCTCGTGCCTTGGCACCCCAGCGTAGACCTCCGATAGCAACCTGTGTGCTGAAGAATTATTCTGCTTTAGACCGGGTGACTTCCATGTTTCGGCCATGGCAAGCTGCCCTGCACCCAGGTTCATATATAACCGTGCCAGACTGGTGCTTCTTGCGGCAGCATCTTTATCCAGTAATAAGCGTGAGCGATAGATGGCGCGATTGTCATTGAGTTTGATGGCGTGTTGCAGATCTTGTAGCGCCTCTATCGGGCGGTTTTCGCTCTGCTTGCGGATGGCATCATAAAACCAGGGGGTCGGGTCGTTGGGGTCGAGGGCTTTAGCCATGGTTAGCTGATCGGCTGCTAGGGGGGGTCGCTTCTCTTCATAATAGGCTTTGCCGAGATAGCTACGGATGAGAGGGTTTGCTGGGTCCAGGCTAGCGGCATATTCGATTTGTCGGCGGCCACTTTCAAGCTCACCCCGACGGATCACTGCTAGTCCAAGCCCTAGTCGTGGCAGTGGGTCTGATTGATCAAGCTGGATGGCTTGATGGAAGGTTTGTATTGCCGCATAAATATCAATACGGGTTAGATGAGCAAATCCCAATACAGTTTGCACGCGTGCTAGATCAGGTGCAATCTCTGCGGCACGTTGCGCTGCTTCAAGTGCCGGGCCATGCGCGCCGAACATGAGGCGGAGTTCTGCTAGGCGCGCCCATGTTAGTGCACTCTTTGGGGCTAAGTTGACGGCACGTTCTGCCGTAGCGAGTGCCTGCTGTAGATTGAACGCTGCTTGCTGCGCATAGGATTTGGCCAGTAAGGGGGCAAAGGCCTCTGGACTGGCTTGGATGGCTTTATCTGCTAGTGTCAGTGCTTGCTCTGTTTGATTGTTTATCACTGCAATAATCGCTTTGAGCGCGATGGCTTCGCCATTGGCTGGGTTCAGTTTCAATGCATTTTCCAGATCTGAACTAGCCGGTGTGACCTGGCCGGCCATCAGATATAACCCGGCGCGATAAACAGAGATAAGGTCATTAGCAAAATCATCAGAGGGTAATGTCAGCGCTGTCAAAGCAGCGGGTATCTCTCCGGCACGGTAATGTGCAATGGAGCGTGTGAGAGCTGTGCTCCATGGCTCAGGCAGTTGTGCCGCTGGTAGGGTGGTGAAATCAGTGATTACTGGGTAGTGAAGTGCCCAACTCACGGCACTCCATGGTTGTACGTGAGTACGCAGGGCAGGCGCTTCGCCGCTACGGACGACAACGGCTTCACTACTGCCTAAGTTGATTTCACCCTGATCATTTATAGCACGTACCCGTCCTTCTAATACGGTGACCTCGACCTGTTCATTACTCACTGCAATAACGAACTCAGTACCATCGACGGCGGCATTGACATAGGGAGTGGTGACCTCAAAGCGCTGTTTTATTCGGCTGATGAAGTGAGCCATGCCCTGTTTTAAATCTAGCCAGCTTTTCGCTTGATGGGGTGGCCCGCTGAAGGTGACAGCAGAGTGTTGGTTGAGGCGAAGGATGGTGTTGTTGCTGAGAAAAATCCCCGCACGACTATTTGCTTGTGTGCGTATCATGTCACCGGTACAGAATGTTTCCTGCACCGTGATTTTCTTCCACATCGTACTGGATTTAACACGAACCTCGACCACCCCCTGAATGGAAACGGCTGTTGCAACCACTTCCGCTTTACTGCATTTTTCCGCCATGACAGAGGGGGGAGCGCCCATCAACAGCATAAATGCGCCACAACAAGCAAGGCGAAAGTGGCTAGGAAATCTTTTAAATTGAACTGTCCAGTTCAACATGGTTTGATAATTCCGGAGTTGTTTTTGTGGGGCGGCAACACCCTTTCGCTTCAATGTACAGCAGCCTACGTACTGCAATCCTACGAAAATCCATAGCGATGACTCTACTTGATTGAAATACTCATCACTGTGAACGATTCACAATTGAGCGTGTGAAAATTTAACAGAAATCTACTCTTATTTGTGAACGATTGGTTGGTAAGCATCCAAGTCACTATTTTTTTTCATGACGATCACCCCATCCTGAGGAGGGGTTAGCTTGTTTTGCAGATGTTGTTGACAGCGTGCAATGTAGTAGCGACTTGGCCCATCTTGAGGGTGTCCTTCGAGTACTTGCTGGAAGTTGTGTATTGCTCTCTGCCACTCATGGTGCTGATAAGCGCGGAGCCCAGCGGCAAAGCGTTCACAGTGTTGATTTATCTTTTGGCTCGCCTCACTCTGTAACCCCAGCAATTCGTGGATAACGATCGCCTCTTGTTTGCCAGCCATGCGAAAGCTACCAAGCTTGCGGTGGATAAAACCATCCAGCCCTGAGAGTATAGCTTCCGAGACCAGTAGTGTGGTTCCAAGCTGCTTATTGAGCCCTTCGATACGCGAAGCGGTATTGACAATGTCGCCCATGGCACGATATTCATAATGGTCCAGTGCTCCGACATTTCCTAGCATAATTTCACCCGCATGCAGCCCCATGCGTGTTCGCAGGTTTGAATCAGGATTGCCCTCTGCTCGGCTGCGCAATATCGCGAGTGCGGCTAAGCATGCCTGACGGCGTAAACAGCTTTTTGGCTGTCGTGACGACCAGATGGCCAACATGGCATCACCCACGACATCAGAAATAACGCCGCCATGTGCGCGCACTGGTTTAAACAAGCGCTCATAGTAGTTGTTCATATAGATGCTGAGATCCTCGGGTGTCAGCGATTCAGCTAATGGGGTATATTGCGCCGCATCGCTGGCTAAGCACACCCCAAAGACCCGCTCACTATGGCCTCGTGCATTTCGGGCGCTGTGCGCCAGCTCTTCGACCACGTGATCAGGTAGATAATAACCAAAAGCCTGGCGCATGTGGCGGCGCTCGCGGCCAAGCACCCAATGTCGCCATAAAAGCCCAAGAAATAATGCTAACGGTGTTTGTATTAAGACGGGAATAAAGAGCGGTAACCAAAGTGCCATCTGTGCAAATAGATAGAGACAAAGCAAGGTGTAAAGCGCCGCGCTGGATATGATAAGAAGCAGAGATAAAGGGGGGTTGAACAAAGCGCTCAGCCATGCCAATAAAAGACCATAGCCGATGATCACCGCAATATAAACCAGTGGCGTGGGTAAGCGCAGGCTATCTTGCGCCAGTAAATTGGAAAAAGCCGTCGCCGCAATTTCAACCCCGCTTATATCCAGGCCATCGGCTTGTGAAAATGCCGTGTAGAAATTATCTTTTTGTTCCGGCTGACTCCCTCCAGCGAAGCCGACAAACACGACCTTTCCACTGAAGTGTGCAAGTTCCGCAGCTGTTGAATGCAGCACCTCGTGATAAGAGACGGTGGGTATGCTGCCCGGAGGCCCATAGAAATTAAGATAGCGGCGATTGGGTCCCAAATACAGTGAGATTAGAGCTTGCAAGCGGTGGTTGGGCTTACTTTTAGGGCGTGTTTTCAGTTGTTCAAGTAAGGTTTGTGTGGTGGCTGTCTGTTGTTTGAAGAAATGACGTATCTGCACGATGCGTTCGGAAATACTCAAATGATCAAGTGATCTCTTCAAGACTTTTTCCTGTCGGGGTGCCACTTCAGCGAGCATTGTGAGGAGCTGTTGATGATCTTGTGCTACGTAGTACTCCAGGGCGACGCTTGGTAATGATGGCAGACTGCCAACGGAGGTGTGGAAGGTCCAAAATTGATTCACCATAATCGGAACTCTGGGCAGAGCAAACGGTGCGATAGCGGCAGCAGCTTGATGAAGAGAGGGAAGCGGCAATATCAGTTGTTCTAAATTATATGTGTCATTTTCGGCAAAACTTTGCACCTCTCGGTGTAGTTTCGCAAAAATTACCACATTGCCTGATTGTCGCATCGCTTGCGCTAGGCGTGCATCTTGATCCGCCTCCCTTGCTTCATGGAAAAATAGATCGAAGAGGATCACCGCTGCGCCTGCTGCGCTCAATTTGTCGATTAAATCTGCATGTAGGTCACGGGGCCAGCGCCTTTGATCAATACTAAGGCTAAGATGTTGCGATGCTGCTTTATCAATGGATACCAGTATCACACTCTCTGGCGTGGGGTTTTTCTGGCGTTGATCGAATAAAAAATTCAACGCTATACTCTCTTCCAAGCTAAAGCCTGCTGGCAATGCGTAGACCAGTAGGCCCGATACAGCAAGCAATAGTCCCATTCCCAGCGTTAAAACGCCGTTTAATTTGAGGCTTGGAAAAAGAGGCTTGGCCATGGTTTGCTTAGATCTTCCTTGGGCAGATTGCGGGGGCTTTTGTGGTTTTTCGTTCAATAGGTTCAATGTTTGCTATCTAGTAGTCAACAAGTGCGGGCGGTTTTAGCTAGCATCAGGCATTCATGAGTTATTCAGAGCCTTTTTGCAGTGGCTACTCTATTCTCGGATAGCCAACTAGGGTGTTTTATAAATCTGAGTCAGGATAAATATCAAGCAAGACGCTTTGTTGTTAATATTAAGTTAAAGAAGCACTGATTAAGCTTGGATGAATTTAGGCTGAGAGGAAATTGTTCTCATTTGTTCCGAAATGCGCAGTAATAGTCGCTCTATTGGTGCGATTTTCGGGATAAATGAGGGCGATTTCAGCCAGCATAAAAACATTCATGACTTGATCAGAGCTTTCTTAAGCATGGATTTGTCAGGCAACCACGCAAGGCAAACAAATTAAAACTGAGTGTAAAACAGGATTACCTTCATGTTAGAGAGCATCCCTTTATTTTCAGGTTTAAATGAGCAAGCGTTGCTGGAAATTAGCCAGTATGCCACCACGCGCACGTACCCTAAAAATACGGTGATTATCACAGAGGGTGATCCGGCCGAAATGCTGTATGTCATCATTAAAGGCAAAGTGAAGATTTTATTAAACGATGAGGCCGGTAAAGAGGTCATTGTTAATTGCCAAGGACCAGGAGAGTATTTTGGTGAGCTGGCTCTCATTGATGAAACGCAGCGCTCAGCCTCAGTGATGACCATGGAAACGTCAACTTTTTCGGTGATTGGTAAGCAATCTTTTCACGATATTTTGGCTAAACACCCAACTATTGCGTTGAGTCTGATTCGAGATTTAACCCTACGGGTGCGCCTCTTAACCGACAACGTCAAAAGCCTTGCTCTGTTGGATGTTTATGGGCGCGTGGCCAAGACCCTATTGAGTATGGCCACGGAGCGTGATGGTAAATTGCACATCGAGGATAAATTGACGCAGCAGGATATTGCCAATCGCATTGGTGCCTCGCGGGAGATGGTCTCGCGAATTCTTAAAGATCTCGAGGTGGGTGGTTACATCAGTATGAAGCACAAGCATATAGTGATTAATGAAAGTCTGCCAAAACATTACTAATTTATACCCTTCTAAAAAAAGGAGTGATGAGCAAGGCGAGTGATGGACAAAAAGAGGCCTCTGTCGTAGAATACCGCACACTTACGATCCAAACAAAAAAGTAGTATACAAGGAGCGGATGAGCCGGTTAGGTATCATCCGCTTTTTGTGCATCTAGCGGAGGTTATCTTGAGAAAACCGGCCCTTTTAGCATTAGAAGATGGCTCCCTGTTTTGGGGTGAGATGATTGGCTTTGAAGGACAAAGCGTTGGTGAGGTGGTGTTTAATACCTCGTTGACCGGTTATCAAGAGATCTTGACTGATCCGTCCTATGCAAAGCAGATCATTACCCTGACTTATCCACATATCGGAAGTGTGGGTGTCAATAGCGAAGATGAGGAGAGCGCTGGTGTTGTCGCTAGTGGCTTGGTCATTCGTGATCTGCCCGCACTTGCAAGTAACTGGCGTAGCGAGATGCCGCTGGACGAATATTTGCGTAAACATCGGGTGGTTGCGATTGCCGGTATTGATACCCGCCGCTTGACACGTATTCTGCGTGATAAAGGGGCGCAAGGTGGCTGCATCGTTGCAGGTGATCACATTGATGAGGCGGAGGCCGTTGCGGCGGCCAGTGCATTTCCCGGTTTGAAGGGGATGGATCTGGCAAAAGAGGTGACTTGTGACGCGGCTAGCGAATGGCGCGAAGGCGAGTGGACGCTGGCCGATGGTTTTGTCACTCCAGAGACCCATGCCTATCATGTTGTTGCGTATGATTTTGGTGTTAAACGTAATATTTTGCGGATGTTAGCCTCCCGGGGCTGCCGACTGACGGTGGTGCCTGCTAAAACCACAGCTGCTGACGTTTTGGCGCTGAATCCGGACGGTGTTTTTCTCTCAAATGGCCCGGGTGATCCGGAACCGTGTGGTTATGCCATTGAATCGATCAAAACCCTTCTTGATAAAAGGATTCCAATCTTTGGGATCTGCTTGGGGCATCAGCTGTTGGCGCTGGCCAGTGGTGCTAAAAGTGTGAAAATGAAGTTTGGCCACCACGGTGGTAACCATCCGGTGCAGGATGACAGCAGCAAGCGGGTGATGATTACTGCGCAAAATCATGGTTTTGCGGTAGATGAAGAGACGCTTCCGGCTAATCTTAAGGCGACTCATCGCTCTCTTTTTGATGGCTCACTACAGGGTGTGCAGCGCACCGACTGCCCCGCTTTTGGTTTCCAGGGGCATCCTGAAGCTAGTCCGGGCCCCCATGATGTTGCCCCTCTTTTTGACCACTTCATTGATCTGATTGAACAGCACAAAAAATAAGAGCTAAGCCATGCCAAAACGTAGCGATTTAAAGAGTATTATGATCCTTGGAGCGGGGCCGATTGTTATCGGTCAGGCCTGTGAGTTTGACTACTCGGGTGTGCAGGCGTGTAAAGCGTTACGTGAAGAGGGTTATCGTGTGGTATTGGTGAACTCCAATCCGGCGACCATCATGACCGATCCTGAAACGGCTGATGCGACCTATATCGAGCCTATTCACTGGGAGACGGTTGCTAAAATCATCGAAAAAGAGCGCCCTGATGCGCTGCTACCCACCATGGGCGGCCAAACCTCGCTAAATTGTGCGCTGGATCTTGATCGTGAAGGGGTGTTGGCTAAGTTTGATGTGGAACTGATTGGTGCTAAAAAAGAGGCGATTGATAAAGCAGAAGATCGTGACAAGTTCCGTAAGGCGATGATCAAAATCGGCTTGGATATGCCCAAGTCGAATGTGGCGCACAACCTAGAAGAGGCGCTTGAAGTTCAGGCGACGGTGGGTTTTCCGACCATCATTCGACCCTCGTTTACCTTGGGCGGCAGTGGCGGTGGTATTGCTTATAATAAGCAAGAATTTTTGCAGATTTGCGAACATGGGCTGGATTTGTCACCCACCAATGAGCTGCTTATTGAAGAGTCCATTATCGGCTGGAAAGAGTACGAGATGGAGGTGGTGCGTGATCACAAAGATAACTGCATTATCATCTGTTCCATCGAAAATCTGGATCCGATGGGGGTGCATACAGGTGATTCGATTACGGTGGCCCCTGCGCAGACGCTGACGGATAAAGAGTATCAGATCATGCGTAATGCCTCTTTGGCCGTGCTGCGTGAAATTGGTGTGGATACGGGTGGCTCAAATGTGCAGTTCGCTATCCATCCAGATACGGGCCGCATGATCATCATTGAGATGAACCCTCGGGTGTCGCGCTCTTCTGCGCTGGCTTCCAAGGCGACCGGTTTTCCGATTGCCAAAATCGCCGCCAAGCTGGCAGTGGGCTACACCCTGGATGAGTTGAGTAATGATATTACCGCCGGTGCTATGCCGGCTTCATTTGAGCCAAGTATCGATTATGTGGTCACAAAAGTACCCCGCTTCACCTTCGAAAAATTCCCGACCGCAGATGATCGCCTGAATACACAGATGAAGTCTGTGGGTGAGGTGATGGCCATCGGCCGCACTTTCCAGGAGTCGCTACAAAAAGCATTGCGCGGCCTAGAAACGGGCAGGGATGGACTCAATAGCGTCACGGATTTGAATGCAGATGACCTAGCGTCCACCCTACAGCACGAGCTGAGCCTTCCGGGGCCGGAACGCCTTTGGTATGTGGGCGATGCTTTTCGTGCAGGCTATACGCTGGACGCGGTGTATGAAGCCTCGCGCATCGATCGCTGGTTTTTGGTGCAGATTAAAGAGCTTATCGATATTGAAGCAGAGCTGAAGAGTAAGTCACTCTCTGATCTGGATAAAAACCGGCTCTACCGGCTCAAGCAAAAAGGCTTTGCCGATAGTCGCTTGGCGACATTGCTGGCGAGCACCCAAAAGGAGGTGCGCAATCGCCGTAAAGAGCTGGGGGTTAAGCCGGTTTATAAACGGGTAGATACCTGTGCCGCTGAGTTTGTTTCAGACACCGCCTACATGTATTCAACCTATGAGGAGGAGTGCGAAGCCGCGCCTACAAACCGTGACAAAATAATGGTTTTGGGTGGTGGCCCGAATCGAATTGGTCAGGGGATTGAGTTTGATTACTGCTGCGTACACGCCGCTTTTGCCATGCGTGATGACGGTTATGAAACCATTATGGTTAACTGCAACCCTGAAACAGTCTCCACCGACTACGATACCTCTGATCGTCTCTATTTTGAGCCGTTGACGCTGGAGGATGTGCTTGAAATTATCGAAATCGAGCAGCCCAAGGGCGTTATTGTTCAATACGGCGGGCAAACGCCGCTGAAGTTGGCCCGTGACCTCGAAGCGGCGGGTGCGCCGATTGTAGGCACAACACCTGACTGTATTGATCTGGCAGAAGATCGTGAGCGATTCCAACAGCTGATTGAAAAACTGGGCTTGTTGCAGCCACCCAATCGTACCGCCCGTGACCCCGAAACGGCGGTTAAGTTGGCGGAAGAGATTGGTTATCCGCTGGTAGTTCGTCCATCCTATGTGCTCGGTGGCCGGGCGATGGAGATCGTATATAAAGAGGAGGAGCTGCGCCGCTATATGCGAGAAGCCGTCTCGGTCTCAAACAACTCTCCGGTACTGCTAGATCGTTTTCTTGATGATGCTATTGAGGTGGATGTGGATGCGATCTGTGATGGTGATGATGTGCTGATCGGTGGCATTATGCAGCACATTGAACAGGCGGGCGTGCACTCTGGTGACTCGGCCTGTTCGTTGCCACCCTACGATCTGCCTGCCGAGATTCAAGATCAGCTGCGTATTCAGGTGGCTAAAATGGCCAAGGCATTAAACGTCATCGGTTTAATGAATACGCAATTTGCAGTGCAGGCTGGAAAGATATTTGTACTGGAAGTCAACCCGCGTGCCTCACGGACGGTTCCGTTTGTCTCCAAGGCGATCAATCGACCGTTGGCCAAGATTGCAGCACGCTGCATGGTCGGCCAGAAATTGTCTGATCAAGGGATGCTGGATGAGATTGTTCCCCCCTATTATTCGGTTAAAGAGGCTGTTTTTCCCTTCATTAAATTTCGTGGAGTTGACCCCATTTTGAGCCCTGAAATGAAGTCAACAGGTGAGGTGATGGGGGTAGCAAAAAGCTTTGGTGAGGCATTTGCAAAGGCACAACTTGGCGCGGGTGAGGTGTTGCCACACGATGGTGGTCGTGCTTTCTTAAGTGTGCGAGATATTGATAAGCAGCATGTGGCTGAAGTGGGGCGTTCTTTAATTGAAGAGGGCTTTACACTTTTTGCCACCGGTGGCACCAAGGCCGTGTTGGATGATGCCGGAGTGGCTTGTCAGCGTGTAAAAAAGGTGACAGAAGGTCGTCCGAATATTGTTGATATGATCAAAAATGATGAAATTAATTATATTGTTAATACCGTAGAAGGTAAAAAAGCGACCGCTGACTCATTTGAGATACGCCGGGAAGCGTTGCAACATAAGGTGAGTTACACTACCACGATTGCAGGCGCCAAGGCGACCTGCGCTGCATTAAAAGAGTTAGACAACTGGAGCGTTAATCGCTTGCAAGATCTGCATGAGGAATTGAAGTAATGGTAAGTTATCCAATGACATTGCAGGGTGCTGAGAAGCTGCGCCTTGAGTTAAGTGAATTGAAGTCGGTGGCACGGCCACAAGTTATTCAAGCGATTGCAGACGCACGTGAACACGGCGACTTGAAAGAGAATGCTGAATACCATGCAGCGCGTGAGCAGCAGGGTTTTATTGAGGCGCGTATTGCAGATATCGAAGGCAAGCTTTCAAATGCACAGGTGATCGACATTTTGGAGTTAACACCACATGGAAAGGTTGTTTTTGGTGCGACAGTTGGCCTAGTAAATGAAGAGACCGGCGAAGAGGTGACCTATCAGATTGTCGGTGATGATGAGGCGGATATTAAAGAGGGTAAGATCTCGGTTAACTCTCCCGTTGCCAGAGCACTAATCGGCAAAGTAGAAGAAGATATCGCCACTGTGAATGCACCGGGTGGCCTTATTGAGTATGAAGTCATCTCTGTTAAATATATTTAAGTCAGTCATATTTAATGAATGCAGCTTCCCAATATCTAGAACGCCTTCTGTTGACGGTATGGATAGGCGCTACTTGGACGGTGGGGTACTTGGTTGCCCCGCTGCTGTTTCAGTTGCTAGATGATCGAATGCTGGCAGGCCGGTTGATGGGCGAGATGTTTGGCCTAGTGCACATTATAGGTGCCGTCTGCGCTGGCCTATTGCTGTTGATTGCAGGGTTTCATTTTGGTCGCCGTGCTCTTTACGCCTGGCAGATATGGGTGTTGGTAGTGATGTTGCTATTGATCGCCATCATAGAACTCTCTATTCGTCCGCAGATGGTTGAGATGAAAGCCCAGGGTCTGTTTTCTAATGCACAGCTTGCCGCCGAGTTTGGGCGGCTCCATGGTATCTCTTCCGTCTGTTACCTAGTCAACAGCCTGTTGGGACTGTTGCTAATAATGACAGGTGTTCGAGGTGCTAAGCAGTTAGCTTGATGGTGGGTTCTTTTGCTGGCTTGTAAAAAACAGCAATATGCCCGATGCGCTGAACCAGTAGTGCATTGCCCTGTAGGCAAACCTCATCAATCATGGCTTTGCGCTCATCGCGCTCTTCTGCGTTAACTCTAACTTTGATAAGCTCGTGGTGTTCGAGTTGTTCAATGATCTCATTGAGTACATTTTCAGTGAGTCCATTGTTGCCAATAATGACGACAGGTTTTAGTTTGTGAGCCAGATTACGCAGCTGGCTGGTTTGGTTTCGATTAAGTTTCATAATAGTATCAACATATGGCAATGGAAAAGTGACGGATAGTGTACCTCATAAGAGTAAAGGCGTAATAGTAGAACCGAGTCCACTCAATCACATTAAGTTGGAATTGGGTCTGGTGCTCTGTGTCGCGGTATTGGTTTTACTGCTTTCATCATCGTTCAGCGAGTCGTTGATTGTGCAGTTGATGATCCTCCTTGGTTATGGTGTGGTTGCGAGTGGCTGGTTGATATGGCGTATTCGCAAGACAGTGCAGGGGCTGACGGAACCCGAATAATTCATAAGTTATGCACAATCTCACTTGTCTATTGATTCCACAGGAAATACTCTCCCCATCGCCCGTAATCACTGATACGGATATTTTTCGGGAATTTCCCTATGAAACCAATACCCTGCGTGATCTTTGCGCAAACTTATGAAATATCCGGGGGAGAAGAGTGATGGCAAAGATCACAACCAACAAGAAAATGGCTGCCAGTAGTCGCCGCTGGCTAGAAGAGCACCTGAATGATGAGTTTGTGCTGCTAGCCAAAAGAGAGGGTTACCGCTCTAGGGCGGTCTATAAGCTGCTTGAGATTGATGATAAGGATAAATTGCTGCGGCCAGGGTTGACGGTGGTTGACCTGGGCGCTGCTCCCGGTGGCTGGTCGCAGGTTGCACGGCGTCGCCTTGGTAAGCGTGGCCGGGTACTGGCGCTCGATATTCTGGAGATGGATTCGCTGGCGGGGGTTGAGTTTATACAAGGCGACTTTCGTGAGGATGAAGCGATTAACGGCTTGATGGAAATGCTGGGGGATTCGACTGTAGACCTTGTAATGTCGGATATGGCCCCCAATATGTCTGGGGTGCGTGATATGGATAAGACGCGAGCCATGTATCTGGTCGAGCTGGCGTTTGATCTTTCACGGCAGATTTTGCGCCCGGGTGGTGATCTGCTCATGAAGGTGTTTCAAGGGCCAGGGTACGATCAATTGATAAAAGAGTTGCGCCACAGTTTTGACAAAGTGGTCACCCGAAAACCAAAGGCTTCTAGGGATAGATCATCAGAGGTCTATTTATTGGCTCGTGGCTTTAGGTTATAGTCAGGTTTGGAGCGTTATGCTCCATTAGTGAAAAGATTTCAAATTACAGAATTTTCCTAATCCTCAGATAGAAATGCGAGGTGGTGTGTCAGCGTTTAGTTTTACAGTGAAATGAGAAATATGAGTCGCACCCGTAGGTCCGGCGGCTATTTCCTGTTTTAGTGTGAAATTAATAGTGGGTACGATATGCGCGTCTCTATTTGAGAGTTGGGGACTTTAGTAAATCAGCAGGGTTTACCGTTGCAGGTAACAAGAGGTTAGCGTCTTGAACGATTTTGGTAAGAATTTAATGTTGTGGGTTGTGATCGCGGTTGTGCTGATTTCAGTCTTCAATAGTTTTAGTGCCCAAAAAACGGGCTCACCACGACATTTGCAATACTCACAGTTTATCAGTGATGTGCATAAGGGTGAGGTCTCTTCAGTGCTTGTTGAGGGGCGCACGATTAAAGGCATGATGGCAAGTGGTGAAAACTTTACCACCTATAGCCCAGGCGACAGCGGTCTTATTGGGGATTTGCTGAATAATGGTGTTGCAATTGATGCCAAGCCACCTGAGCAGCAGAGTGTGCTGATGCAAATTTTCATCTCATGGTTTCCAATGTTGTTGTTGATTGGTGTCTGGATCTTCTTCATGCGCCAGATGCAAGGCGGTGGTGCCGGTGGTCGTGGTGCGATGTCGTTTGGCAAAAGCAAAGCGCGCATGCTGGGTGAAGATCAGGTGAAAGTCACTTTTAATGACGTGGCCGGCTGTGACGAAGCGAAAGAAGATGTAGAAGAGCTGGTCGAATTTCTGCGTGATCCGGGTAAATTCCAGAAGCTGGGTGGTAAAATTCCACGGGGCGTATTGATGGTTGGCCCGCCAGGTACCGGTAAGACTTTGTTGGCAAAGGCGATTGCAGGTGAAGCAAAGGTACCTTTCTTTACCATTTCAGGTTCCGACTTTGTCGAAATGTTTGTGGGCGTCGGTGCATCACGGGTGCGTGATATGTTTGAGCAAGCGAAGAAAACAGCGCCTTGTATCATCTTCATTGATGAGATTGATGCGGTGGGTCGCCACCGTGGCGCAGGATTGGGCGGTGGGCATGATGAGCGTGAGCAGACACTGAACCAGTTGTTGGTAGAGATGGATGGTTTTGAGGGGAATGATGGTGTCATCGTAATCGCCGCAACCAATCGCCCAGATGTACTCGATCCCGCGCTATTACGCCCCGGCCGTTTTGACCGCCAAGTGATGGTGGGTCTGCCGGATGTACGTGGTCGTGAGCAGATTTTGAAGGTTCATATGCGTAAGGTGCCTTTAGATGAAGATGTAAAGCCAAGCATCATTGCCCGTGGTACACCGGGGTTTTCTGGTGCGGATTTGGCAAACTTGGTCAATGAGTCTGCGCTATTTGCTGCTCGTAAGGGTAAGCGGCTGGTGAATATGGATGATATCGAGCGAGCCAAAGACAAGATAATGATGGGTGCTGAGCGCAAATCGATGGTGATGAGTGACGCAGAGAAGAAGCTCACTGCTTACCATGAGGCGGGACATGCGATTGTTGGACGATTGGTTCCTGAGCATGACCCGGTACACAAGGTCTCCATTATCCCCCGGGGTCGTGCATTGGGTGTGACGCTGTTTTTGCCGGAAGAGGATCGTTACAGCTACAATAAAACCCGCTTGGAGAGCCAGCTCTCGACACTCTATGGTGGTCGAATTGCTGAGGAGTTGGTTTTTGGTGCGGATCAGGTGACCACGGGCGCTTCGAATGATATTCAGCGTGCCACCGAGATATCTCGGAATATGGTCACTAAGTGGGGTCTCTCTGAGCGTCTTGGGCCACTCACTTATAGTGAGGATGATGGTGAGGTGTTTCTGGGTCACTCTGTTGGTAAGCAGAAGACGGTCTCTGATGAGACGGCTCATATTATCGATGAAGAGGTGCGAAGTATCATTGATCGTAATTATCAACGTGCAGAGAAGCTGTTATCAGACAATATAGATAAACTGCATGTAATGGCAGAAACACTAATTAAATACGAGACAATCGATCTGCCACAAATCGATGACATCATGGAAGGAAAAGCACCACGGCCACCGCAAGCCTGGAGCAAAGACGCTAATTCAGATGATGAGAGCGGCGATAAAAAGGCGGATGATGAGTCGGAGGGTACTGATAAGCCAGTGGCCTCAAATGATACCAAGGTGGGTGGTGAAGCTAGTGAGCATTAAGAAAAAATAGTATGTCACTCAAGTTGGATTGCGCAGGTCGAGTTCTTGGCCTGCAACACCCCTGTGTAATGGGTATTCTTAATATCACCCCCGACTCTTTTTCAGACGGGGGTGATTTTTTTGGTTATGAGTGCGCGTTGCAACATGCAAGAGAGATGGTTGCTAATGGCGCTGATATGATTGATGTCGGCGGCGAGTCCACTCGTCCCGGGGCGAGTGTGGTCTCAGAGCAGCAAGAGCTTGATCGTGTTTTACCCTTGATTGAAGCGCTGGCAACTGAAGTAGATGTGCCGATCTCGATTGATACCAGCAAAGCAGGGGTGATGCGTGAGGCGGTCTCTGCCGGTGCCGGCTTTATTAACGATGTTAATGCGCTTCGTTCTGAAGGCGCGCTAGCGGCGGCGGCCACTCTCTCTGTGCCCATCTGTCTGATGCATCGGCAGGGCGTCCCCTCGACGATGCAGCAATCTCCCTCATATGATAATGTTTTGCTTGAGGTAGAGGTGTTCCTGCGTGAGCGTGTCGCCGCTTGTGAGGCGGCTGGAATTCCCCCTCAACGGCTAGTGCTTGATCCTGGTTTTGGTTTTGGCAAAACCCTCAAACACAACCTTACACTGTTTAATGGGTTGCCGCGGTTTGTTGATATGGGGTTTCCCGTTATGATCGGCGTGTCCAGAAAACGCATGATCGGCGATCTACTCAATACACCGGTAGATAAACGATGCCAAGGTGGCCTCACCTTGGCGACACTGGCCGCTTGGTGGGGTGTCTCGATTATTCGAACCCATGACGTAAAAGAAACCATAGATACATTAAAGATTTGCCGAGCGCTAAAGGATATGTGAGGAAAATGATGAGCAAACAATATTTTGGTACCGACGGGATTCGTGGTCGAGTGGGTGATGATCTGTTTACACCCGAGTTTGTAATGAAGCTAGGCTGGGCTGCGGGGCGAGTGCTCTCGAAGCGGGGTGTCGGTACGGTTCTGATCGGTAAAGATACGCGAATATCCGGGTATATGTTCGAATCTGCTCTCGAAGCAGGTCTCTCCGCAGCCGGTGTCGATATTGAACTGCTAGGGCCAATGCCCACCCCTGCAGTTGCCTATCTGACGCGGACACTTAATGCGGTGGCAGGGGTGGTGATCAGTGCATCCCACAACCCATATTATGATAATGGCATTAAGTTTTTTTCCTCCGAAGGCACCAAGCTTTCTGATGAAATTGAACTGCAGATAGAAGCTGAAATAAATAAAACAATGGTAACGGTACCATCCGATAAGCTGGGTAAAGCGCGGCGTATCACCGATGCGAGTGGCCGTTATATTGAGCTGTGTAAATCGACGGTACCCTCACGGTTACGTCTGGCTGGTCTGAAAATCGTCGTTGATTGTGCAAACGGAGCCACCTATCACATTGCCCCCAACGTTTTTAGAGAGCTGGGTGCCGATGTTGTCGAAATAGCGGCCGACCCCAATGGCCTGAATATCAATGACGGTTGTGGCTCCACCCATATTGAGCACCTTCAAGGGGCCGTGCTGGCCCATGAGGCAGACTTGGGCGTCGCGTTGGATGGTGATGGCGACCGGGTGATCATGGTTGATCATACGGGTGATGTGATCGATGGTGACGAGATTATCTATATCATTGCTAGGTCGCGCCAGCGCACCGGGCAGTTGGAAGGTGCTGTTGTCGGCACTTTAATGAGTAATTTGGGGCTTGAGATAGCGCTGAAAGAGTTGGGTTTAGACTTTGAGCGTGTAGCCGTCGGTGATCGATATGTAATGCAGCGCTTGCAAGAGAGGGCGTGGGTGATCGGCGGTGAGTCCTCCGGTCATATTCTCTGTCTGGACCGCTGCACTACCGGTGATGGTATTGTCGCTGCACTTCAGGTAGTCGCGGAGGTGGTGGATACCGATACCACACTCCACGTACTGAAATCCGCGATGAACAAATGCCCGCAAAAAATGATTAATATTCGCATCTCCTCACGGGTGGATATCACTGCAAATAAAGTCATTCAAGCGGCTGTGGCCAGTGCAGAGCAGCGCTTGGCCACATCTGGCCGCGTGTTGCTGCGTACCTCGGGTACTGAGCCGCTAGTGCGTGTGATGATTGAAGGACAAAACCTTGAGCAGGTTCACTCTGAGGTGGAAAAGCTGGCAAAAATTGTTGAAAAAGAGCTCGATGGTGAAATAGCATAATTTGAAAGAGTTATTTTTGAGATACCACGTCGTATCTGTTGAAAAATAAGGAAACTGTGCGGTGATCGTGAGAATTGGTGTGCTTAAGTTGATAAACGCATTGATTTTATTTGTGGCTACCGTTAAGCTGCGAACCGCTTCTGTAAATAGTGTCAACAGCGAGGACTTTACATGCGTCAACCATTGGTAGCTGGAAATTGGAAACTGAATGGCACACTTGCCAGTATCAAGGATCTGGTTGAGGGACTGAAGTCAGGTGTTGACAGTATTGGAAATGTTGAAATGGCTGTCTGCCCGCCATTTGTCTATATTCCCGAAGTCAGCTCACTGCTTGCAGGTAGTAAAATAGCAATCGGTGCGCAAAATATGAGCCGCCACACGGCAGGTGCTTATACCGGGGAGGTCTCCGGAACCATGTTGAATGACTTTGGTGTGAAGTACGCCTTGGTTGGTCATTCTGAGCGGCGCGCCAGCTATGGTGAAACCGATGAAAAAGCGGCGCGAAAGTTCGTTGCGGTAAAAGAGAATGGCCTAGTGCCGATTCTCTGTGTTGGTGAAACGCTGGTTGAATATGAACGCGGCAACACCTTCGGTGTTGTAAAGCGTCAAATTGATGCAGTACTGGATTTTTTCGGTGTTGAGGCATTCTCGGGTGCTGTGATTGCGTATGAGCCAGTATGGGCGATTGGTACCGGTAAAACCGCGACACCTGAACAAGCACAATCAGTGCACGAATATATTCGGAGTCGTATAGCGCGATGTGATGAAGAGATTGCATCACGCATACAGATTCTTTATGGTGGCAGTGTGAAAGCCGCCAATGCAAAAGACCTCTTTTCGCAGCCCGATATTGATGGTGGTCTGGTAGGTGGGGCATCGCTTGATGCTGATGAGTTTGTTGCGATTTGTGCTGCAGCAAACAGATAAAATATTCCTTGAGTTAGGTTATCGTAAATGTTTACAACAGTCGTACTAAGTATTCATGTTCTGCTTGCAATTGCAGTGGTTGGGTTTGTTCTGCTGCAGCAGGGTAAAGGTGCAGATGCGGGCGCTGGTTTTGGTGCGGGGGCATCAGGGACTGTGTTTGGGAGTAGTGGTTCTTCAAATTTCCTCTCCCGCACAACGGCGACACTTGCGACACTTTTTTTTGCTACAAGCCTGACATTGGCTTATTTTTCGGGTACAACTACTGTCTCCGAAAGTGTGCTGGATCAGATTGAAGTGCAGCCTGTTAGGGAGAGTGATGTTCCTAGCATGGGTGGAGCGATGAATGACGCTGTGCCATTCGATGTTCCTGCTAAGGATGGCATTCCCGCAGTACAGTAAAGCCCCTGATGGCAGGGCAGAAGTTTGAATTGTTTTAATGCCGATGTGGTGAAATTGGTAGACACGCTATCTTGAGGGGGTAGTGGCGAAAGCTGTGCCGGTTCGACTCCGGCCATCGGCACCAAAACAATTAAATATATTTAAGAGCTTACACCCACGTTTAAAAGGTGTGGCTTAGGTGACATGCTGGTAACAAAACAAAGGGGAAAACCTGGCCAATGTTGACAGAATATCTACCCATTCTTATTTTTCTAATATTTGGCGTTATCTTTGGCGTGGTGCCCATTGCACTCGGCTATTATGCAGGGCCAAATAATCCTGATGATGCAAAGCTCTCTCCATACGAGTGTGGTTTTGAAGCATTTGAAGATTCTCGCATGAAGTTTGATGTGCGATTTTATCTTGTTGCAATCCTATTTATTATTTTTGATTTGGAAATCGCCTTCCTATTTCCGTGGGCCGTTGTTCTAGAAGAGTTGGGTATGTTTGGCTATCTGGCAATGACGATGTTTCTTGGTATTTTGGTGATTGGTTTTATTTACGAGTGGAAGAAAGGGGCCTTGGAGTGGGAATAGAAGGTATCCTCAAAAAAGGTGTCGTGACCACCAGTGCTGATAAATTAATCAACTGGGCGCGTACTGGCTCACTTTGGCCGATGACATTCGGTTTGGCCTGCTGTGCTGTCGAGATGATGCACGCTGGGGCATCACGTTATGACCTAGATCGCTTCGGTATTATTTTTCGCCCGAGTCCGCGCCAATCAGATGTGATGGTTGTTGCAGGAACCCTGGTGAATAAAATGGCACCCGCACTGCGAAAAGTTTATGACCAAATGGCGGAGCCACGCTGGGTTATCTCAATGGGTTCATGTGCAAATGGTGGCGGTTATTACCACTACTCATATGCGGTCGTTCGCGGTTGTGATCGCATCGTGCCGGTTGATATCTATATTCCGGGTTGCCCACCAACGGCTGAAGCACTGCTGTATGGGATTATCCAGCTGCAGAATAAGATCAAAAGAACGAATACAATTGCTCGTTTGTAAAAAGAACACATAGAGACTTTAACTATGGGTAACGAAAATACAAAGTTGGCATCGCAGTTAAGTGAGCAATTTGGTGGTTTGATAGAATCGTCAGTTGTCGCTTTAGGTGAAACCACTATTGAAGTATCTAGCAGCAATATGTTGCCGCTATTTCAAGCGCTGCGTGATGAGTCTGCATTTGGCTTCGACCAACTGATTGATCTTTGCGGTGTGGACTACTCGGCATATGGTTCTGCCGAGTGGGAGACCGTTTCGGCGACTGCCGAGGGGTTTAGTCGAGGTGTTGAACGTGATCAAACCGGTGTTCCTGCATTCGAGAAGGCAGCTTGGAGCAAGCCGCGATTTGCCGTGGTCTATCACCTTCTTTCCGTTGCTAACAATCAACGCCTGCGAGTTAGAGTGTTTGCGGATGATACGGTGCCGCAAGTTGAATCAGTCACCGCTATCTGGAGTTGTGCTGATTGGTTTGAACGTGAGGCATTTGACCTCTACGGTATCCTGTTTGCGGGTCATCCTGATCTGCGTCGTCTATTGACTGATTATGGCTTTATTGGCCACCCTTTCCGCAAAGACTTCCCACTGCTGGGTACCGTTGAGATGCGTTATGATGATGATAAAAAACGTGTCGTTTATGAGCCGCTGCAAACAGAGCTGCGTGTGCTTGTTCCTCGGGTGATTCGTGACGATCGCCACAACGAAATGGCCGAGGAGAAATAGCATGTCGGAGATTCGTAACTACACGCTTAATTTTGGTCCTCAGCACCCCTCAGCTCATGGTGTTTTACGTCTGGTACTTGAGATGGATGGTGAGACCATTGACCGGGCAGATCCGCATATTGGCCTACTGCATCGTGGTACCGAAAAACTGGCAGAAACAAAGCCATTTAACGCCAACTTACCTTATATGGATCGTCTTGATTACGTCTCGATGATGTGCAATGAGCACGCCTATGTGATGTGTCTGGAAAAGATGCTCGGCTTGGAAGTGCCCGAGCGCGCACAGTACATTCGAGTAATGTTTGATGAAATTACTCGTATTTTGAATCACCTGTTGTGGTTAGGTGCCCACGCACTGGATATTGGCGCCATGACCGTGTTTCTCTACGCATTTCGTGAGCGTGAAGATCTGATGGATTGCTATGAAGCAGTCTCTGGTGCGCGGCTCCATGCCGCCTATTACCGTGTAGGTGGTGTCTATCGAGACCTGCCCGGCAATATGCCACACTACGAGCCTTCCAAGTGGCACAATGCCAAGGAAGTGGCGAAGATGAATGAGAATCGCCAGGGATCGTTGCTCGACTTTATCGAAGACTTTACCGCACGCTTCCCAACCTATGTTGATGAGTATGAAACCCTGCTGACAGATAATAGAATCTGGAAACAACGTACCGTTGGCATCGGTGTGGTGACACCCGAGCGTGCGCTACAAATGGGCTTTACCGGGCCGATGATTCGAGGCTCTGGTATTGAATGGGATCTGCGCAAAAAACAACCTTATGAAGTATACGACAAGCTGGATTTTGATATTCCAGTGGGCAAAGAGGGTGATTGTTATGATCGCTACCTGGTTCGTATTGAAGAGATGCGCCAGTCAAATCGCATTATCAAACAATGCGTCACCTGGCTTCGCAACAATCCGGGGCCGGTTATACTACAAGATCACCGCTTTGCAGCACCTGCACGTGAGGACATGAAGGGTGATATGGAGTCACTGATTCATCACTTTAAACTCTTTACCGAGGGCTATTGCGTGCCAGCGGGTGAGGCTTATGCGGCTGTTGAACACCCCAAGGGCGAGTTTGGCATCTATATGGTTTCAGACGGTGCTAACAAACCTTATCGGATAAAAATAAGAGCACCAGGTTTTGCTCATATTGCGGCAACAGATGAGATGTCACGTGGCCACATGCTGGCTGATGTGGTTGCCGTGATCGGGACACAAGATATTGTATTTGGGGAGGTCGACCGTTGAGTTCACAGACTAGCACCGTTCTTTCTGACGCTATCATCGCTGAAATTGATAAGTACGTAGCAAAATACCCAGCAGAGCAAAAGCAGTCTGCCGTTATGGCGGCACTTCATGTGGTTCAAGATGCAAGTGGTGGATCACTTACAACGGAACTCATGGATGCGGTGGCTGATTATCTTGAGATGCCTGCGATTGCGGTCTATGAGGTGGCGACGTTCTACTCGATGTATGAACTCAAGTCTGTTGGTAAACACAAAATTTCCATTTGTACCAATATCTCTTGCCTTCTCTGTGGATCTGACAAGATTGTTAATCATCTTAATGATAAGTTGGGTATTAAATTTGGCCAAACTAGCAGTGATGGGCAATTTACCCTGAAAGAGGTTGAATGCCTTGGTGCATGCGGTGGGGCGCCAATGTTTCAGATTGGCAAGACATATTACGAGAATCTGACCGCAGAAAAAGTGGATCAGATTCTGGATAGCTTGGATTAATATTATGGCAAATGAAGTCTGCTTCCGGCTCAACCACCTTGATAAGTCATGGACACTCGATGTCTATCAGGCAAATGGTGGTTATGATGTGTGGAAAAAAATCCTCAAGGAGAAAACCTCTCCGGATGAAATTATTGACGAGCTGAAAATATCCGCTCTCCGTGGCCGAGGTGGTGCAGGTTTCCCAACAGGCTTAAAGTGGAGCTTTATGCCACGTAATACGCCGGGACAGAAATATATTGTCTGTAACTCGGATGAGGGTGAGCCAGGCACATTTAAAGATCGTGATATCCTCCGTTACAACCCGCATCAGCTGATTGAGGGCATGGCGATTGCTGGTTACACAATTGGTGCTACCCAAGGATATAACTATATTCGTGGTGAGTTTTATGAGCCAATTGAGCGCTTTCAATCAGCGATAGAAGAGGCACGCGCAGCCGGGCTTCTCGGTAAAAATATTATGGGTTCAGGTATTGATTTCGACCTTGAATTTCACGCGGGTGGCGGTGCTTATGTTTGTGGCGAAGAGACGGCACTGATAGAGTCGATCGAGGGTAAAAAAGGTCAGCCGCGCTTCAAACCGCCATTTCCGGCGAGCTTTGGTCTCTATGGTTGTCCAACCACGATTAACAACACCGAAACGCTGGCCTCTGTACCAATGATTCTTAAAAAGGGTGGCAAGTGGTTTCTCGAGCTGGGTAAACCAAATAATGGCGGCAGTAAGATTTTTGCGGTATCCGGCCATGTTAATAAGCCGGGTAACTACGAAGTGCCAATGGGTACGCCATTTTCTGCGCTACTTGAAATGGCCGGTGGTGTGCGTGATGGCCACAAGCTTAAAGCGGTCATTCCTGGTGGTTCATCAACGCCCGTTCTGCCGGGCGATGTGATGATGGATGCCACAATGGATTATGATGGTATATCCAAAGCGGGTTCTATGCTGGGTGCTGGTTCTGTCATCGTAATCGATGACTCCACCTGTATGGTTAAGGCGCTGGCACGTATATCCTATTTCTACTACGAAGAGTCATGTGGTCAGTGTACGCCATGCCGTGAGGGTACAGGTTGGTTGTCACGCATTGTCAATCGGATAGAGAATGGTCAGGGTCGCCCGGAAGATCTGGATCTTCTTTGTAATGTTTCACGGGCCATCGAGGGGCACACTATTTGTGCCCTTGGTGAAGCGGCTGCGGCTCCGGTTACCAGTTTTGTTAAGCAGTTTCGTGAAGAGTTTGAATATCACATCGAACATAAGAAATGTATGGTCGGTGGAGCCGGTTAAGGAGTCTCTGGTTAAGTCTGGATGGATTTAGGTTGAGAGTGAGTCGTTCGTTTGTTCCGAAATGCGCAGCACCCTTCGTTCTTATAGGTGCATTTTTCGGGATAAATAAGGGCAGCTTCAGCCAACAGAAAACATTCATGATTTGATCAGAGCTTCCTTGATCGTCGGTAATAAATAATGAGGCGTCGCCTCCCTAATGGTAGATTTTGATCGGATATGACTACAGTAAATATCGAAATCGATGGCAAAAAAGTAGAAGCCCGTAACGGCTTAATGCTTATTGAGGCTGCTGACGAAGCTGGAATTGATATTCCACGCTTTTGCTACCACAAAAAACTCTCGATTGCTGCCAATTGTCGCATGTGTCTAGTTGAGGTTGAGAAGGCTGCAAAGCCTCTTCCGGCCTGTGCTACGCCGGTAACAGATGGGATGAGAATCTTTACCCGTTCACCTCGAGCGATCAATGCACAAAAAGGTGTTATGGAGTTTTTACTCATAAATCACCCCCTTGACTGCCCTATTTGTGATCAAGGTGGTGAGTGTGAGCTACAAGATATTGCAGTTAATTATGGTAATAGCGAGTCTAAATTCCGAGAAAACAAACGAATTGTCACAGATAAGGATATTGGGCCGCTTATCGCTACTGATATGACGCGCTGCATTCACTGTACTCGCTGTGTCCGTTTCGGTGATGAAATTGCGGGTATCCGTGAAATTGGATCAACAGGTCGTGGCGAACATATGGAGATTGGGACCTATGTTGCTGGAAGTGTCACCTCCGAGGTCTCTGGGAATGTTATTGATCTCTGCCCGGTAGGTGCGCTTACCTCAAAACCTTACCGTTATAGTGCTCGTGCGTGGGAGCTGACGGTTGCTCCGGCGATTGCCGCCCACGACTGTTTAGGCTCGAATACCTTGGTTCACAGTCGTAACAACGAAGTGCTTCGCGTTGTACCTCGCGATAATGAAGCCATCAATGAATCGTGGATATCAGATCGTGACCGCTTCTCATATGAGGGTGCTAATAGTGATGAGCGCTTAACCACACCCATGATAAAGGTTGACGGTGAGTGGCAAGAGGCGGATTGGAATACTGCGCTCGAAAATGCCTCGAGGGGAGTTCAGTCGGTTGTCGATGCTTCGGGCGCTGAGCAGCTGGGTTGCCTTGT